>LNFM01000019.1_pt1 | contig 346254 bp, 336 predicted proteins | sample 596031 | NCBI WGS metagenome assembly LNFM01 (sample SAMN04254537, study PRJNA301005) | activated carbon metagenome | isolation source: dual media filters at the Ann Arbor, Michigan drinking water treatment plant | place: USA: Ann Arbor | reverse complement strand
CTCCTTGCTGAACTGTCTACGATTTGCCATTTATTTCCTCCTGATTGATTAAAACACCTTATCTTGGTGTCTTTCAAGTCAGGGACAGGCCATTAGCGCGGGTACCGGCGCTGTATATAAACCAACGGCAATACGTAGAGAAGGAGTAGCGCAAGCTCAAGTAATGAAGCTATTGGGAAATGCCGAAACGGCAGTTCAAGTGGAAAAAATGGTTGCATTAGCTAAAGCAAAAGTTGAGGCAAATATTGTCTTGTTAGAGGCGAACGCAACCTTAGAGCAACGTATGCAAGTTCGCCAAACATACAAAGCATTGGGAGCTCAATCAAATATTGAAGCTATAGCAAACGCGGCTGTTGAACAGTTGCCACCGGATGTTTCAGATGAACCAGTTGATGAAGATTGGCGAACACGTTTTTTTAACATCGCGGAGGATATTTCTAGCGATGAAATGCACCAGTTCTGGGGGAAAATTTTAGCTGGCGAAGTTGCCAAACCGGGATCTTTCAGTCTACGGACTTTAGAGGTACTGCGAAATTTAACTCAAAAAGAAGCTGAGATTTTTCAAAAAATACGACAATTTTCGACAGATACAGGAAATATTCTTAAACCTTCTAAAGTAAGTTCTGGGTTGGACGACTTCGGAATAATATACCGCGAAATTCTCATCTTAAGAGAGGCTGGACTTCTTATGGATGGCGATAATTTAAATGTAACCGCAATGCTTCCTGCTGGACAATCCCACGTTGGAATCGGGTTTAATGGTAAATGCCTGATCTTTGTGCCCGTTAAAAATCGAACTAGCGTTAAGTTAGAACAAATACAGCTAACTAGTTCAGGTCGAGAGCTTCTAACTTTGATTCAGCCAGTTATCAATATCCACTATCTTAATAAGTTAGCTGACTATTTAGCGCAGTCAAATATAGTCACAAAATTCGGCAACCTCGATGCCCCTTTGGATACTTATCGGACAATAGGAAACACCACTGATTAAAATTTTTCTAATCTAGATCTTGACGATATCGCTTGCCTCCATCTCGGCATCGGCTGCAGACGATCTCCGTTAAGAGAAATACCCTTTCTCGGGAACGTGGCAAGCTCGCTTGCGTCATAAAACTGTACAGCTTAACTACAGGAGAGACGCATGGCATCGTCCGTCAAAACAAAATCCCGTTCGACCGCAGATACCGTAGAGAAACAGAAAAAAATCCAACGTAAGCAAGATGTAAAGGACGCGAGCAAGAAAACTGCAAGCAAGTCCAAGCCGGCGGTACAAACCAGTGACAAGAAGCAAGCTGCACCGCCGATGGCGCGTAAGCACTTGCGAAAACCTGGCACCGAAGCCGAGCTGGAGGTGGCGCCGCAATTTCTCGCGACTGGCTATAAAGGCAGCGGCAAACTTAAAGGAATGAAAGCCATCATCACGGGTGGCGACTCTGGCATTGGGCGTGCAGTCGCGGTGTTATTTGCGCGTGAGGGCGCCGATGTAGCGATCATTTATCTCAATGAAGATAAAGATGCCAAGGAAACACGGCGTCATGTTGAAGCGGAAGGTCGCCAATGCTTGTTGCTACCTGGCGATGTGAAAGACGCTGCATTTTGTCAGAAGGCGGTGAAGAAGGCAGTCAAGACATTCGGCAAGCTCGACGTGTTGGTCAACAACGCAGCATTTCAAGAACACGCTGATACTTTGCTGGATCTGACAGAAGAACGTTTTGATGAAACCATGAAGACGAATGTCTATGGCTATTTTCATATGGCAAAAGCCGCACTGCCCCATTTGAAGCGTGGTTCCGCCATCATCAACACCGGTTCGGTGACGGGTTTAAGAGGTAGTAAAAAGTTGCTCGATTACTCGACTACCAAAGGTGCGATTCATGCCTTCACAATGGCGCTTGCCGCCAATCTACTGGATCAGGGCATACGCGTGAATGCAGTCGCGCCAGGCCCAGTATGGACTCCGCTTAATCCGGCGGACAAATCCAAGCCGGAAGACATCGCACAGTTCGGTGCGCAAACCAGCTATCGTAGACCTGCACAGCCGGAAGAGATTTCACCTGCTTATGTATTTCTCGCTTCTGCTGTTTGCTCCAGCTACATTACTGGAATTGTATTGCCCATTACCGGCAGCGTAGGCGAATAAAAAGGAGAATCAATATGCTCAACAAAAACACGATTTGTCTTTGGTACGATGGCACTGCTTTGGATGCTGCAAAGTTCTACGCCGAGACCTTTCCTGATAGCACAGTAGATGCTATTCATCGCGCGCCAGGTGACTATCCTTCTGGCAAGGAAGGCGACGTTTTAACAGTCGAGTTCAAAGTGATGGGCATTCCTTGCCTTGGCTTGAACGGCGGCGCGGCATTCACACACAACGAAGCATTCTCTTTTCAGGTCGCAACTGACGACCAAGCTGAAACAGATCGATTGTGGAATGCGATCGTTCAAAACGGCGGACAAGAAAGCGCATGTGGTTGGTGCAAAGACAAATGGGGTTTATCGTGGCAAATCACACCACGCGCACTCATCGACGCTGTTACAGACTCTGATCAAGCAGCAGCCAAGCGTGCGTTCGAAGCCATGATGACGATGACAAAGATCGACATCGCTGCGATCGAAACGGCTCGACGCGGATAACTCTCACCCCAAGCGGACGTTCAGAGAAAACTACTACCCTTCGCTTTTGGGGCCGTAAGCAACGGCGGTTCTTGTACCGTTAAAAGCGGGAACTGAGTTACTGCGTTGGACTCTCAGTTTTTACTCACCTAAAGGAGCATGATTATGTCGGTATCAAGTGAAAGTCGAACCGCCACCCGCACAATCTCCATGACGGCGCGCGATGTTACGCGTCGTATGGTCTTGATGTTTTGCGCAACGGCCATGGCGCTATTTACCATGCAAGCCTTCGCGCATCATGGCTGGACCTGGGCGGAAGAAGAGCAGTCCGAGTTGAAAGGCACGATAACCGAGATTTCGATGGCGCCGCCGCATCCAGCCATGCGCGTGAAGGCCCAGGATGGCCGCTTGTGGCAAGTCGATCTGGGAAACCCGAATCAGACACGGCGCTCAGGTTTCACCGGCGACACTGCCAAGGCGGGCGATGACATTACAGTACTGGGCAACCGCAGTAAGGAGCCGAACAAGGCGCATATAAAAGCCGTGCGCATTACGGTCGGCGGCAAACAGTACGACATGTATCCTGAACGCATCAAGGAATGACGGCACGGCGATGACAGGTTTTCTGCAAGCAATTGCTGGTTGGCCCGGTGCCGTCTTCCTGCAGGAATACTGGGTCGCCTACCTCGTTGTCAATGCCGCCCACATCCTTGGTATAGGGTTACTTGTTGGTGCGATCCTGCCGCTCGATTTGCTCCTTTTGCGTTCAACGCACGGACGGGATCTGCCGACCCTTGGCCCCTTTCTTGTACGTGCAGCGGCAACGGGCACCGCACTCGCGGTGACGACAGGGCTTTGCTTGTTCTCAGTGAAACCGGTGGAGTACGCAGAGAATCCAGCTTTCCTCTTCAAGGCCGTACTGCTTGTACTGGCAATCTGCAACATCGCACTGCAGCATCGCGGTGAGAGCTTTGATGCTGCCCTGCGCAGCGGCCAGCCATCTGTGCGAGTGCGAGCCTTGGCCGCCGCATCCGCCATTCTTTGGCTTTCCGTCCTCATAGCTGGCCGCTGGATAGGTTTTGTCTGAGACGATGTGATCGGCGGGAGATTATCAGTGGGTAGTTAGCTGCGCCAGAACCTGTCGTTCCCCCTCACAAATTTGTTTCCATTTCGCATCTCTATCCGCACAGAAATTGAACCCCTTGTCTTACACGGTGTTGAGCAAACGTCTGATTGGTTAACCCCAATACATCTCTTAATCTTCAAAGTTAGAAACCAGGTCCCCCTCATCTATCACTTTGGAGATTCTTATGCCAACGAAAATCAAGGCTCGAAAAAATACTGGCTCGCTGCTCTCTACCGTCTCCGGACCGTCCACCGCACAACCGGCAGCAAAAACGAGTGCAGTAAAAAATTCATATTTGGCGGACAAGGTTGAAGGGACCGGGGCACTCGCTGGTTCAATGCCGAACAATCCAAACAAGACTTCAGAATATGGTGAGGCAGCATATAACCCGCCCGAGGGTGCTACCGCTCTACCCGCCTCTGCGGCCGTCACGAGTAGCACGGCGAGTGAAAAAAACGCATCGACTAAAACCGGATCGGGAAAACCTCCGCAAGGGATAAATACAATGATCGCGTCGCTAGACCGTGTTCGCGTGGATTCGGGTGGGCAACAATTGACGACGAACCAAGGCGTACCGATTGCTGACAATCAAAACTCTCTGAAAATCGGCTTGCGAGGGCCAACCGCACTGGAGGACTTCATCCTTCGTGAAAAAATCACACATTTTGATCACGAGAGAATCCCTGAGCGTGTTGTTCATGCTCGCGGCTCCGCAGCACATGGCTACTTCGAATGCTATCAAGCGCTGGGCGCATTGACAAAGGCGACGCCCTTTGCAGAAGACGGCAAACAAACGCCGGTCTTTGTGCGTTTCTCTACCGTCGCAGGAGAACGCGGTTCGACAGATACCGCGCGCGACGTCAGGGGTTTCGCCGTCAAGTTTTACACTGACGAAGGTAACTGGGACCTGGTCGGCAATAACATGCCGGTTTTCTTTATCCAGGATGCTATGAAGTTTCCTGACCTGGTTCATGCCGTCAAGCCAGAACCGCATTTTGCAATGCCGCAGGCATCTAGCGCGCATGACACGTATTGGGATTTCGTTTCATTGATGCCGGAATCGACGCATATGTTGTTATGGCAAATGTCTGACCGTGCGATTCCGCGTAGTTACAGAATGATGCAAGGCTTTGGCGTCCATACGTTCCGCTTGATCAATGCTGAGGGCGAATCTGTCTTTTGCAAATTTCATTGGACCCCAGTGGCCGGCACGCATGCACTTTGCTGGGATGAGGCGGTGAAAATATCTGGTGCTGATTCGGATTTCCATCGAAGGGATTTATGGGAGGCGATTGAGGCTGGTGCCTATCCTGAGTGGGAGTTGGGACTGCAAGTATTTACCGAAGAACAGGCGGACGAATTTGAGTTCGATGTACTCGATCCAACCAAACTGGTGCCAGAAGAGTTGATTCCTGTCATCGCGGTTGGCAAGCTGGTATTGAATCGCAACCCGGATAACTTCTTTGCTGAAACCGAGCAAGTGGCTTTTTGTACTGCTCACATTATTCCGGGTATCGATTTCAGCAATGATCCCTTATTGCAGGGACGAATTCACTCTTACCTCGACACGCAGATAAGTCGACTTGGCGGCGCTAATTTCCACGAGATCCCTATCAATTCGCCACTTGCACCAGTTCACAACAACCAAAGGGACGGCATGCATAGGCAGGCGGTTGCCCGCGGCCGCGTATCGTATGAACCAAACTCTCTGGGTGGCGGCTGCCCTTTCCAGGCTGGCGGCGCGAAAGGATTCACGAGTTTCCCGGAGCGCGTTAGTGAGGACAAAGTGCGCGGCAAACCTGAAAAGTTTGCGGATCACTACTCGCAGGCGCAGCTGCTCTGGATCTCGCAAACTCCGGTCGAGCAACAGCACATCATTAAAGCCTTTCGGTTCGAGCTCACCCGCGTGCAAACACAAGCGATTCGAGAACGGGTCGTATCGCTGCTGGCCAACGTCAATGCTGAGTTAGCTGCCGGTGTTGCCGGTGGATTAGGTTTTGCCGTGCCTGCGCCTGCGCCAAATATTTCTCCATTGCCACCGCACACTTACGATCCATCCCCTGCACTGTCGATGAGCGCGTACCCCGCCAGCGATATCAAGACAAGGCGGGTGGCAATCCTGATCGCGCCGGGCATTGATGGTGCAATGGCATCAAGTATTTACTCAACGTTGATCGACGCAGGTGCAGTCCCTCGTTTCGTCGCCGCCAAGCTAGGTGAAGTGAAGGCAGGCAAACTTGGTTTGCACGCAGAGATATCTATCGAAGCCGGCCCGGCTGCGCTTTATGATGCGGTCGTGGTTCCAGATGGTGTAGATGGCGTTGCCGCTTTGCTTAAGGATGGTAATGCGATTGAATTCATTAAAGATCAATACCGCCATTGCAAACCAATGCTGATGATGGGTGCCGCCGAGGCGTTGTTGGAAAAGGCTGGCATTCCGATCAATCTGCCTAGCGAAGAAAAGGATCCCTTCATTGTGGGGCTGGATCAGCCCGACGCAGGCAAGGCTACTAAAGCCTTCATTTCAGCCATGATCAAACACAAAGAATTTGGACGTGAAACTGATCCGCCTGCAGTCTGAAAAACCGGATATCCGGCAAACAAATGCACCTCATCATATTTGGTGAAATGCCAGACTTGACGGCACTTAAAGGAGAACGCAATGACTAACAGAATCGGAAACAAAGACATCGCCCATCAACGGAGCAAGGAAGAGAAAAAACGTATCAAAGCGTCAAATCAGACGATGGAGGCAGAGAAGAAGGCTGCTGCAAATGCGAAGTATCGCAATGCCATCAAAGGTCAGGAAACCGAGACGCGAGGTCCATAAGGACTAATTGCCGGCGACCGCCCTCGTTTGCGAGGTCGCAGACCGACTTGATCTATCGAATTCAAGGCAGCCCCAAGCACCAATGAACCGATTTTGACCCGCATATAAATACCAATCATCAGTTCATTAGTGGTTCAATCTGATATTATTTCATCCTGTTGACGTTTCAGGGTGTAGTCATGTCGGACAAAAAACTTCTATTCGAGTCAGAAATTGCCTGCTACAGAAGCGGCGTAGCCGCCCGTCTTACAGGGGTGCCGGTTGAAACATTACGTGTATGGGAGCGGCGCTACGGCGTGGTCGGGCCTCGTTTGAGCGAAAGAGGCCAGCGGCTTTACTCTCCGGATGAAGTACATCGCCTGGGAATCATCAAACGATTAGTCGATGCCGGACATGCAATAGGCAGCATCGCCACCTTGCCCATCGAAACTCTGAACGAAATGTCCAATTTCGCAAAGAGTGCACTGTCACATACAAGCGCGCCGACACACTTGCCTGCGGACGACATTCGTATTGCGCTAGTAGGGCCGTGGATATCGTCACAACGCATCAGCCACGCGCTGTCGCACAGCACGTTGAAAATTGTCGGAAAATGCATCGACCTCGACAATGCCCCTCAGGAATTGGCAGGGACGAAAGCAGATATTGCTGTCATCGAATTTCCGATCCTGAATGAAACGACGATCCATACAATTAACGAAGTCAAGAAAGCCTGCGACGCCAGCAGTGGCATTATTTTTTACCGATTTGCCCCGACGCCTGTACTGCAGGAATTGCGCTCTGCCGGTTATGAAGTCGTGCGCAAGCCGCTCGATTCGGTCGAGGTTGAATGGTTTTGCAACGCCTTGATGCGTTCGCCTTTGTCACAGAATCGGCCACGAGTCCTTATGCCGGCGACAGAAGCGCCGCCGCCTGCTCGCTTTGATGAAAATAGTCTGGCGGCATTCACTGGAACAAAGGTTGGAATTTACTGTGAATGCCCACGGCATTTGGCAGAGCTTTTGCTGAGTCTGGGCAGCTTTGAAAAATATAGTGCAGCTTGCGCAAATCGCGATACCAAGGACGCAGCATTACACCGAGATTTGCAATGGACGACAGGCCATGCACGGGCGGCCCTTGAGGAAGCTCTGGTGCGTCTGGCGCAGGCAGAAGGCATAGAGTTCCCGGCCAAAGCAGGTGAAGTGTTGTGAATATCTCGAGCGAGATGCCGCAGCCCTCCGTTCCGGCAATTGTTCTTGGCCTGGGTGGCTTGATCCCATTCGCCTTGCTGCCGTTTTTGGCACTAATGCTTGATGCAGAACATCAAGCATTGCTGTTGCATGCACTAGTCCTTTATGGCGCAGTAATCTGTACTTTTGTCGGCGCGCTTCAATGGGGTTATGCCATTCGCGGAGGTTCGCGTCGACCATGGGTTCAATACAGCTGGAGCATCGTCCCAGCACTGATTGCATGGATAGCCGCCCTCCTCCCTTCTGTTGCAGCGCTACGGATACTGGCTTGCCTGCTACTGGTTTGCTATGCCGCCGACAGAGCTATTGCAGAAACCGAACTTTCCCCTCAGTGGTTTATGCGCTTGCGCAGCGTTCTGACTATCGTGGGCTCAAGCTTGTTGCTTGCAGCCAGCTTCATAAGCCAATAAGCCACGCGAAACACCGGCACCACTGCTGCGTTAAAGGGTAATCGCCTTGCACCAAACGTGTTGCTGAACTGTATTTCACCGTCACATAACTATCGATAACTATGCATCCTTTTTTAGACCGATATTACAAACAGGCTCACCGACTCATGCTGCCGCTGCTGTGGCTTCTTTTTCTATGCGGTTTGGGATTATCGACGTTGCACGGAACGTGGCATTGGGCACTTTTGGTTGGGCTTCCAGCAGCGGTACTGCCGTCACTCTTCATCTGGCGCGCCCCCGAGGCGTTCGCGAGTCGCGCGTCAGTCGCTGCAGCGCTGATGGTCTTTGCCGCCCTCTTCATTCATCAAGCAGCCGGAATGACTGAATTGCATTTCAGTATTTTTGTGCTTTTGGCGTTTCTGCTGTGCTACCGCGACTGGAAGGTAATCATGGTTGCGGCAGTCGTGATTGCTATTCATCACCTCAGTTTCAGCTATTTGCAAGAATGGGGATATGGCGTGATTTGCTTCACCGAGCCGGGCTTGGGCAAAGTCGTCCTGCATGCTTTATTTGTGGTGATCGAATCTGCTGTGCTCGCCTATCTGGCGCAACTACTCTACCGTGATGCAGTACAGGCTGGAGAATTGAGTACCCGGGTCGCATCGATGACGGGCACCGGCAATGGCTCTATCGATTTGCGTCTCGACGCAGATGCACCGATAAGCAGTGCCGGAAAAGCGTTGCAATTGATGATGACTGAATTGCGCGATGCCATTATTGATGTCAGGGAAGGTACCAGTGCCATCGCCGCTGCGTCCGTAAACATTACAAACAATAACAACGCATTGGCCGAGCGCACCAAGCAGCAAAGTAGCTCTCTGACAGAGACCGCGAGCTCCATGATGCAAATCACCTCGACCGTAAAGAACAGCGCCTCCAGTTCAGACCACGCCGCCGCGCTTGCCAAAACTGCAGCAGAAATTGCCGAACGCGGTGGCGCCGAAGTCGGAAAGGTGGTGGCCACCATGGCATCCATCAGCGAGTCTTCGCAAAAAATCGTCGATATCATTTCTGTCATTGACGGCATTGCCTTTCAGACCAATATTCTTGCGCTCAATGCCGCAGTGGAAGCGGCCCGGGCAGGAGAGCAAGGACGCGGATTTGCCGTCGTCGCTGGCGAAGTGCGCAACCTCGCCCAGCGCGCCGCGATGGCAGCACAGGAAATCAAACAGCTGATCAATACGTCTGCGCAGGAAGTCGATAGCGGCGGCATCCTCGTTATACAAGCCGGAAAAACCATGGAAGATGTCGTCGCCAGCATCCGCAATGTGACCGCAACGATGGCGGAAATCCGTGAAGCCGCGCGTGAACAAAGTTCTGCAATTGAGCATGTCAACCACGCGGTTCTTGAAATGGAAGCCGTGACGCAGCAGAACACGGCAATGGTCGAAGAAGCGTCAGCCACCTCTGCAACACTCAGCGAACAGGTGCAGCGCCTTATAAGCGTTGTCCGTGTATTCAAGATATATCCTTAAAGACATGATTGGCGAGGCTTGATTAACTGTGTCATTAACTGTTTTAGCACCATGAACAAGACCTTCATCGCACTATCCATGCTGTTCTTCTCGCATTCGCGCCTGGAAAGAAAGTCATATGAACAACGATGCCGATAGTCAGAGCGACAGATCAACCAAAGTCATGTTTGACGGAGCATGCCCTCTGTGCCGCCGTGAGATTGCCGTCTATCAAAAAATACAGGCAAGTGAGGACATTGCCTGGATCGATGTATCCGCTTGTGATTTCCAGCCGCCTGCCGGCATGACCAAGGCGCAGTTGCTGAAGCGCTTTCACTTGTTTACTCCTGACGGCGATTTATTGAGTGGTGCCGAGGCTTTTGTATTTGTATGGAATCGCTTGCCGGGCTGGCGCTGGCTTGGCCGGTTATCTCGTTTGCCTGGAATGATGTTTTTGATGGAATGGCTCTATCGCGGTTTCCTTGTCGTACGGCCTGGGCTGCAACAGCTCGCCAGATTTTTCGCGGCAAAGCACTAGCGCTCAAACAGCGGAATAACTCCGCGTGACGGTTAAGAATCAAACGCATCCCTTCCCCGCTATGTTTGTAGTGATGCCGAATTTCTTCGCGCGCGATGCGCGAAGGGTCGGCATTCAGTTGGCGGCATTGCAAATTTATTTATTCGGCAAACAAGCTATTTTTTCACGCTGCAGGTATTAAAGCCGAACGGCAGATATACCGGACAAAAACGAAATATTCCGGTTGCCAGTGGGATCACGCCTATCCAGCCCCATGGGCCGATAAGGTCTAACAGAGATGCTGCAATCAGCGCAGCACCAGCAACAATGCGTACGATACGATCGATACTTCCTACGTTTGTTTTCATGATGGTTCCTTCGTGAATGAGTGATCCGGGTTGGAGGCTGACCTCCCAGGTTTGTTTGATCCGCGTAACGCTCGCCTTGCCGGTCTGATCGTGCCGGTAAAAATCCAACGCAAAGCCCATCTGCAGTGAATTGATCCTACACCGCTGCGATGCTGGCATTCGTCGTTATGTCAGGAATAGCGCATTTTGTTGAGCTAGATCAGACTTTTGAGTAGAGCTTGCAAGCGAGCATGATGGCGGCGGCAATCTGTCGAGAAGCGCAAATGCACGCGGAGCACTCACACAACTTTGTCTGCCGATATGCGCGGCCGGAGTAAAACTTCCCTAATTGCCATGCTGATAGGGAATTAATCTGCCGCCAGCAGGTCTTTCTCAAGTCGAGTATCGTACTAGGGTCTTTTCCCATACGACACATGTTCTTGCAGTCATGCGGTCATGCGCCAGGCAGCAATCTCTATCAGCCAGTCTCCATTAGCCAAATAGGATGCGAACACCATGGATCAATTCAGCGATATCAAAATAACCCGGCGCAATCTGCTGATTGCAGGCGCGGTCTCCACCACCGCCATGGCAGTGCCGTCCGTTGCGGGAGCTCAAACTTCTATGCAAACTACGCCTAGCCAATCCCCCATTACATCCAGAGTATCGTTCCGCGTGAATGGCGAAGTCCGCCAGCTCGATCTCGATACGCGCACCACACTGCTTGATGCATTGCGCGAAAACCTGCACATGACGGGCACCAAGAAAGGGTGCGATCACGGCCAGTGCGGAGCGTGTACCGTCATCGTCGATGGACGGCGCATCAATTCCTGCCTCAGCCTCGCCGTCATGCATGAAGGCGCGAACATCACCACGATTGAAGGCTTGGGCAACAAGGACAAGCTGCATCCGATGCAGGCGGCCTTTGTCAAACACGATGGTTACCAGTGCGGTTACTGCACGCCGGGCCAAATCTGTTCTGCGGTTGCGGTACTGGAGGAAATCAAACAAGGTATTCCTAGTCATGTGAGCGCCGATTTAAACGCCAGCCCCAAGGTCAGTGCCGAAGAAATCCGCGAACGCATGAGCGGCAACATCTGCCGCTGCGGCGCGTATTCCAATATCATCGACGCGATCACCGAAGTCGCAGGGAGGCCAGCATGAAGGTCTTTAGTTATCAGCGCGCGCAGTCGCCGGCAGAAGCAGCGGCGGCGGCATTACGCACACCGGGCGCGAGATTTATTGCGGGCGGGACCAACCTGCTCGACCTGATGAAGCTCGAGATCGAGACCCCGGCACATCTGATAGACGTCAACGGTCTGGCGCTCGACAAGATCGAGCTGATGGCTGATGGCGGACTGCGGATCGGCGCGCTAGTACGCAACACCGACCTGGCAGCCGACGCGCGCGTGCGCCGCGACTATGGCGTGCTGTCGAGGGCCTTGCTGGCAGGCGCATCCGCACAGCTGCGCAACAAGGCTACGACTGCCGGAAATCTGCTGCAGCGTACCCGATGTCCCTATTTTTACGACACCAATCTGCCTTGCAACAAACGCGTCCCCGGCAGCGGCTGCTCAGCGATAGGCGGATTCAGCCGCCAGCTTGCCGTGGTCGGCGTCAGTGGCGCATGCATCGCGACTCATCCCAGCGATATGGCGGTGGCCATGCGCGTACTGGATGCGCAAGTCGAGACCGTGCGACCCGACGGCTCTGTGCGGACGATTCCGATTGCCGATTTCCATACACTGCCGGGCAACACGCCCCATATCGAACACACATTGCAGCCCGGCGAACTGATCACCAGCGTGAACCTGCCCAAGCCTGTCGGCGGCAAGCAGATATATCGCAAGGTGCGGGATCGATCGTCATATGCGTTTGCATTGATTTCTGTCGCCGCAATCGTTCAGCCCGACGGCACTGGCCGGGTGGCATTGGGTGGCGTCGCGCACAAGCCATGGCGGGTGGAGGCGGCAGAGAAGAAATTGCCGAATGGCGCCAAGGCCGTGGCAGATATCCTGCTGGCCGGCGCGAAAACGACGCATGAAAATGCGTTCAAGATCCCTTTGGTGCAACGTACGCTCGCCGCCGTGTTGGCCGAAGCGAAGAAAGGTTGATGTCATGAAATTTACAACGCCTGCCACCACCAATCCCATCGATCAACTCAAGGTCATCGGCCGTCCGGTGGATCGTATTGACGGCCCGCTCAAAACCAGTGGCGCTGCGCCTTATGCGTATGAGCAGCATGCGGCGGCACCGAACGCTGCCTATGGTTATGTGATCGGATCGGCGATCGCCAAAGGCCGGATCACCTCCATCAATCTGAACGAAGCCAGGCAAGCACCAGGCGTGATTGCGATTGTCACTGCCGAGACTGCGGGCACGCTAGCCAAAGGGCGATTCAATACTGCCAAGTTGCTCGGCGGGCCGGACATCCAGCATTACCATCAGGCGATTGCCATCGTGGTGGCAGATACGTTTGAACAGGCGCGCTCCGCCGCCAATCTGGTGCGGGTTAAATACGCTCCTGCGAAAGGTGCCTACGATCTGGCCAAGGCCAAGGATTCGGCAGCCAAGCCTAAAAAAGAAGAAGAACCGGATACCAAGACCGGCGATTTTGCCGGCGCGTTCGCGACTGCCCCCGTACGGCTTGATGCCCACTACACGACACCCGACCAGTCGCACGCGATGATGGAGCCGCATGCGTCCATCGCATCGTGGCAAGGCGACAAGCTGACGGTATGGACCTCCAATCAAATGATCGATTGGGGACGCGGCGATCTGGCGAAGACGCTCGGCGTACCGAAGGAAAATGTACGGCTGATTTCACCCTATATCGGCGGCGGCTTTGGCGGCAAATTATTTGTTCGTTCCGAAGCGCTGCTGGCCGCTCTCGGTGCGCGGGCTGCGAATCGGCCGGTGAAAGTCGCCCTCACCCGCCCGTTCATGTTCAATAACACCACGCACAGGCCGGCCACCATCCAGCGCATCCGTATCGGCGCCACTCGTGATGGCAAGATCACGGCGATTGGACACGAATCGTGGTCTGGCGATCTGCCAGGCGGCAAACCGGAAACCGCAGTGCAGCAGACACGTCTGCTCTATGCCGGCGCGAATCGCATGACTTCGTTGCGACTGGCTGTACTCGATCTGCCCGAAGGAAATGCAATGCGCGCACCGGGTGAAGCTCCGGGCCTGATGGCGCTGGAAATCGCAATGGATGAGATGGCAGAAAAACTCAAGATCGATCCCGTGACTTTCCGCATCCTCAACGACACCAAGGTCGATCCTGAAAAACCAGACCGCCGCTTTTCCCAGCGTCGTTTGATTGAATGTCTGCGTACGGGTGCAGATCGCTTTGGCTGGAATGCACGCAATGCCGAGCCTGGCCAAACCCGCGATGGCCAATGGTTGATCGGCATGGGTGTGGCGGCGGCATTCCGCAACAATCTGGTGATGAAATCGGCCGCGCGCGTTCGACTCGATCGCAACGGCGTAGTGACCGTCGAAACCGATATGACCGATATCGGTACTGGCAGTTACACCATCATTGCGCAGACCGCAGCCGAGATGATGGGCGTGCCGCTTGATAAAGTGGTCGTGCGTCTGGGCGACTCGACCTTCCCTGTATCTGCCGGTTCGGGCGGTCAATGGGGCGGCAATAGTTCCACCGCTGGTGTGTATGCCGCCTGCGTCAAGTTGCGCGAAATGATTGCGAAAAAATTGGGATTCAATCCGGCCGACACTGCGTTTGCAGATGGCATGGTGCGCGCAAGCGGCCGCTCCGTGCCGCTGGGCCAGGTCGCAGAAGGCGGAGAAATCGTTGCTGAGGATTTCATGGAGTATGGCGACCTCGACAAGAAATATCAGCAATCCACTTTCGGCGCGCATTTTGTTGAAGTCGGTGTCGACATCGCGACCGGTGAAACGCGCGTGCGGCGCATGCTGGCGGTGTGCGCAGCCGGACGCATACTCAATCCAAAATCGGCGCGCAGCCAGGTGATCGGCGCCATGACGATGGGCGTCGGTGCCGCATTGATGGAAGAACTGGTAGTCGATACGCGATCCGGCTTCTTCGTCAATCATGATCTGGCCGGGTATGAAGTTCCGGTGCACGCCGATATCCCGCATCAGGATGTCATCTTCCTCGATGAAACCGATCCGATGTCATCGCCGATGAAGGCTAAAGGCGTAGGCGAACTCGGCATCTGTGGTGTTGGAGCCGCAATTGCCAATGCGGTATACAACGCGACCGGCGTACGGGTGCGCGACTATCCTGTGACGCTCGACAAGCTGATCGACAAGATGCCTGCCTACCTCTAAAGCCATGTCCAGCCAACCCATCGTTATCGTGCTCGCCGCCGGTAAAGGGCAACGTTACCTGGCATCGGGCGGGACGACGCACAAGCTTGCCGCGTCCTTCGCAGGCTCAACCGTGTTGGCGCACGTAGTCAGTGCGGTTGAGGCATCCGGCTTGCAGGCCCATATCGTCACGAGCGCGGCTGGCGATGGCATGGCTGACTCGATCGCCGCCGGTGTGTGCGCTACCGCGCATGCGGCAGGATGGTTAATCCTGCCCGGCGACCTGCCACTGATACAGCCGGAAAGCTTGCGACAGGTAGCCGATGCCTTGGCGCGTCACACGGTAGTGGTGCCGCATTACCGCGGCCAGCAAGGCCACCCGGTCGGATTCGGCAAGGCATGCTTCGACGCGCTATCCCGCCTGTCCGGTGACGTCGGTGCGAAGTCGGTGATTCAAAAGTATCGTTTAACTGACGAAGTATTAGATTTGTCCATCGACGATCCGGGCCTCGTCACCGATGTGGATACGGTCGATGACTTGTCACGAGCCGAGGACTTATTCATGCGCACCGTTAATCAAGCCTGAGATAAATAAATGGAAAGCATAGAACTCACCGTATTGCGTAATTTGCGTGACTGGCGCGCCGCCGACCATCGCGCATTGTTGGCAACCGTCGTCAAAACCTGGGGCTCGTCGCCGCGACCGATAGGCGCAATGATGGCATTGCGCGCGGATGGCCATGCCGTTGGTTCGGTATCGGGCGGTTGCATAGAGGACGATCTGATACGGCGTTATGCAAACGCCGACAGCGCATTGAATGGCGGATCGGCATTTACAGAAGTGGTTCGCTATGGCGTCAGCGCAGACGAAGCGCATCGGTTCGGCCTCCCCTGTGGTGGTACTTTGGAATTGCTGCTGGAGTTCAATCCGCAGCATGAAGCGCTGGACACCCTGGTGCACAGACTTGAGTCCGGCATGCTGATGCGACGCACGGTATCTTGCGCCGACGGGCAAGTCGTTCTGGAATCCAGCGACGCAAGCGAACCGTTGTACTTTGACGGCAAGCAACTTGCCTGCACGCTCGGTCCGGAATATCGGATGTTGCTGATAGGCGCCGGGATACTGGCCGAATATCTGTCTACGATGGCGGTCTTTAACGGGTTCGCCGTGACGGTTTGCGACCCGCGTGCCGAGTATCTCGCCACCTGGTCGGTAGCTGGCGTGAAGACGGTGGCGGAAATGCCGGACGATGCCGTGCTCACATTCAGACCGGATCAACGCAGCTGCATCGTGGCACTGAGTCATGATCCAAAACTGGACGATCTGGCTTTGCTTGAAGCGCTGCACAGCCGTGCATTTTATGTGGGTGCAATCGGATCGCTACGCAATAGTGCAAGCCGGCGTGACCGCATGATTACCCATTTTGGCGAAACCCATGTTTCGCTAGAACGCCTGCATAGCCCGGTCGGCATATATATCGGCAGCAAAACGCCGGCCGAAATTGCAGTGAGCGTGATGGCGGAAATTATTGCTGTCAAAAATGGACTTGGTCCATCTTCGACAACCAGCGCACCATCTTTCCATTCAATCCAGCTTGCCTAGGCGGCAAGGCTATCGATTCATCTGTCGATCACATGGTGCAAATATACTTGCACCATGTGCACTAGATTTTCCCGCAGAATTGGCGCGCTGTTGCGGAGCAAGTTTCTACTTCCGACTACATGCTGTAGGGATCTCGTTTGCAGCGCATCTTCTGTTATTTGAGGATCACAACAGGCACGGAGCTATGGATCAGCACTTTTTGCGCAACGCTTCCCAGCAAAACCCTGTCTATGCCCTTGAGTCCATGCGAACCTATGAAAATCGAGTCGCATCCATAACGCTTGGCTGCTTCAATAATTTCTTCGTATGGACTGCTTCCACGTTCGGTATGTACTTCGCAACGGACATTTGCTGCGGCGGCAAGATCTGCAATTTTTTTGACATTTTGCCTTGCTATTTCTCCGGCCTTTTGTTCCGTTGCATAAGGGAAATAAGGATGTACTTCTTCAACCGCCAAGCCGATGATCTTGCTATCGTTTTGCTTCGCAAATTCTATGGTTGATCGAACAGCCATGTCCGAAGCGTCCGAGCCGTCAGTCGTCAGCAAAATTGTTTTAAACATCATGTCATGATCCTTTTAAAGAGTTTTTCTTGCCCACAACGATGAGGACAAGGCCTTGGATATCTAGTCGTAAATGTTTATATTTCCGCGTACGTTATAACTTGTAGTGCGTTTCGGTCATTATTGCAACCATTGTTATGTATCGTTCTTGCTGCAGCCTTCAAGCAAACCCAAAACTGGATCCTCAAATCTGATCGTCCGTGGCTGGCCACTGACCGTATTGATCAAACCAACCGTATCTATACCGGCAAACCCTGCGCTCACAGGAGCATCGACGACCGGTGTCATGAAATTTGTCGCACGCGCGATCTCTAGCGAACGTTCCCGCTCATCCTGATTGTGATAGCCCTCGGCGCTGGCAAAAATTATTTTTCCATTGGCCCAAAAACGCCAACGGTATTTTCCTTGCGATGCGGATAAAGGGTCATCTAAAGCAGTTTGCTCATATCTTTCAAAGTACATGGGACGCTCCTTTCGAAAAGAACACTCAACCTATCCGGAAAGTAGATTCAATATAAGCCAAGGCCTATATAAAACAAGCGCTCAAATATCATGCATTGCGCTGGCTCAATTGATGATTGATTAATGCACGCATTCTGCTGACTCTGGAACAAAAAAACATCCCATGTGCATGGGATACTGGCCCAGAATTTATAAAATGTTATGCCATCCTTCAAATTATCGGGCATCAACAGAGGTGCAATAACAGAGCTGCAATACTTAATCCCGTCGATATACATATGGATGATAGGCAATGACCTGGATTATTAACAAGTATTTGATTTGATTACTGCGGGCGTGGTTGTTCTTGTTACGGAACTTGCCAAACGCAGCGATAAACTCGGCGGGCTGATCGCTACTTTACCCATCATCACGATCTTGACCCTGATCTGGCTTCATATCGAGACGCAAGCAAAAAAGCGAATTAGCGAATCATGCCTGGTACACATTTTGGTATGTGATTCCCAACCCTGCCGATGTTTCTTGTTTTACCGGCCTTATTGCCGCACCTCAGATTTTGGCCGACGCTGTCGGTATTCCCCATTACGATAATCTGCTTTGCCCTGTTCGCTTTTGTTTTGCGTCGCTTCGGTATCGACCTGCTATAGGCCGCCACTCCCGCTGTCAAAAACGAATACACGAACTACACTCAATAAACATTGTCTGATAAACACTGAAAAACATTGAATTCCATTTTCCATCCTGAAAAGTTTGTGAGGAAGGCGCTGCAAGTAATTGTTTTGATAGTGGAAAACCCATGTCTCAGTGTTGTCGGTGTGCGCGTGACTTTAACAATGTATACAGCATAAGGTTGTGAAACGCAGTAGCAGCAAGCCATCAGAAGCATGCGACTCTTTCAACCGGCAACCGCAGATAGCGCGTTACCAAGGTTGATAGAACCAATCATTCATACAGGAGAATGCAGACATGAAGATCATTCCAGTTGTGACAGTTTTAAGCGCTGTTGTTGTCGTTACGGCTTGTGCCGGTTTTTCAAAATCGCCGATGGCAGCCGAAGCCATCATGAAACCGACACAGGGCAACACGACAAGCGGCATCGTGAGTTTTACCCAACAGGATGACAAGGTGTTGGTCAATGCCCGCATACAAGGCCTGTCGCCAGGTACACACGGCTTTCACATTCATGAAAAAGGTGATTGCAGCGCACCGGATGCGACCAGCGCGGGTGGCCATTTCAATCCGTCCGGCACAAAACACGGCTCCCCTTCCACTGCCGAGCGTCATGCTGGCGACTTTGGCAATCTGACTGCCGATGCAACGGGGACAGCAACGCTGGCTATCGCCATACCGGCCAGCCAAATTACGTTATCCAAAAGCGGTGCGCATAGCATCATAGGGAAAGGCTTGATCGTGCATGCGGATCCGGACGATTACACAACGCAGCCCACCGGCAATTCCGGCAAGCGTCTGGCTTGCGGCGTGATCAGTTTGAAATAGGCCACGCTTAATCTGGGCGAAACAGCGTAGCTGGTTGTTAAATGTGGTTTTGCTCACGGCCTGAAGAAGCACGCTGATGGCAGAGGCTGTCAGCGTGCTTCTTCATTTTTACGTGTTTCTTGGTGCAAGTCGACCGCCTCCATCTATACAACACGCAGCCGATATAAAACTTCACATCCGTCACGGCATGTCAGTCCCATTGTTTTACCAAATGCCATGGAACCCTGTCGATTGCCTGAAGCCTGATGCGTGATGCCTGGTGAGTTCTCGCGCTTGAATGCAAACATGTGGATTCACGCATCTGCATATGTGAGCATGCTCAATCCGCTATTTGAAGCTCCTTCACCACGAATACCCCATCAACCTTGTCGGCGACAAATTTAATCTTGTCACCTTCCCTGAGTTGATCCAGCATCACGGGATCTTGGACGCGAAATATCATCGTCATGCCCGGCATATCTAGATTATCCAGTGGTCCGTGCTTGATGGTTACCTTGCCTCCTTCCTTGTTAATTCGTCTGACTTCGCCTTCGCTCATCGGCGTGGCGGACTTGGCGGCATCGGTAACTTGCGTGGTATTGCTTGCGGTAGCATCGGCGGCATGACTTGCGACACTCGCTGAACCTGCCAGGAAAACGGCAAGAATGGTTTTAGTTAAAAACTTCATGATTTACCCTTTTAAAACATACTTAATTTGCGAATGACGGACACCAGGTCCTGATTAGTTTTTCGCGATCACAGTAATCGTGCCTACCATGCCCGCTTCAAAATGACCGGCGATCAGACAAGCGAAGTAAAATTCGCCTGCCTTGTTGAAGGTCCAGATAATTTCCTGCGACTGGCCAGGCTTGACATGCGCCATATAGGGAGCCTCATGCTCCATCGTCGGGAATTTTTTCATCAGCGCTGAATGCTGCTGCAATTCCGGCATGGTGCCTATGACGGCTTCATGCATGATTTTTCCATTGTTCGTGAAGACCAGGCGGATTGTTTCTCCCTGCCTGACCGTGATCAAGCCAGGCGTAAAACGCATGCTGTCATCCATCGCTATCCGTATGGTCCTGCTGGCTGTTGTCGGGTCACCAGCGATGCCGAATGTCATCTGTTCGTTTGCCGCTGCATCGAATCTGTCTTTTGCAGGGGTTTCATCCCCATGCGCAAACGCCACGCATGATGCGAGCAACAACGGCAGTACGACGAAATTAAATTTTTTCATTTCCGCTCCTGTTCTTTATTTCAGTTCGTAGGCGACGCTGCCTTTGGGATGTTTGTACCAGCCCGGGTCCTTGTAGTCGCCCGGCTTCTGGTCCTTGCGTATCTTGACCGTCGTGAACATGCCGCCCATCTCGATGGGGCCAAACGGCCCGTTTCCGCTCATCATCGGCAGCGTGTTGTCGGGCAGAGGCATTTCCATAGACCCCATGTCGGCCATGCCCTTGTCGCCCATCACCATGTAGTCGGGAATAATGCGTATGATTTTTTCGGCGATCTTGCTTTGATCCACGCCTATCATCGTCGGCACGCCATGTCCCATCGCATTCATCGTGTGATGTCCTTTGTGGCAATGGAAGGCCCAGTCGCCCGCATCGGTCGCGTCGAACTCGATCGCGCGCATTTGCCCGACGGCGACGTCGGTTGTCACTTCCGGCCAGCGTGCAGATTTGGGTACCCAGCCGCCATCGGTACCGGTCACCTCGAATTCATGGCCGTGAATATGGATGGGGTGATTGGTCATGCTCAGGTTGCCGAAGCGTATGCGCACGCGGTCGCCCTGCCGGCATACCAGTGGATCGATACCGGGAAACACCCTGCTGTTCCAGGTCCAAAGATTGAAGTCCAGCATCGTATTCACCTTGGGCGTGCTGCTGCCGGGTTCGATGTCGTAGGAGTTCAACAGGAACACGAAATCGCGATCGACCTTGTACTGCTCAGGATTCTTAGGATGCGTGACCCAGAATCCCATCATGCCCATCGCCATTTGCGTGACTTCATCTGCATGCGGGTGATACATGAAGGTGCCGGGACGCTTCGCTTCAAATTCATAGACATAGGTTTTGCCGACCGGGATTTGTGGTTGTGTCACACCGCCCACGCCATCCATCCCATTCGGCAGACGCTGGCCATGCCAGTGTATGGTCGTGTGTTCAGGCAGTTTGTTGGTCACGAATATCCGTACCTTGTCGCCTTCGACCACTTCTATCGTTGGCCCCGGGCTGGAGCCGTTGTAACCCCACAGAGTCGCTTTCATGCCGGGCGCGAGTTCGCGAATCACGGGTTCGGCGATCAGATGGAATTCCTTCCAGCCATTCTTCATGCGCCATGGTGCGCTCCAGCCGTTAAGTGTTACAACTGGATTGAATGGACGGCCATTCGCTGGGGCGATGGGCGGCAAGGTACGCGCATGCTGAACGATCTGCGCTTCCGGAATCGAAACAGCACCCGCCTTGCTGACCAAGCCTGCCCCTACTAGCGTTGTTGCCGTTGCGAGAAAACCTCTGCGAGAAATCATGTCGATACTCATTTTCTATTCCTTCTCAGTGTTCTTCTGCTGTCGATGACGCGGATACGGCATTGGCGAACGCAGCAGATGCTTGCGCTGCACCGCTGCCGTTGATAGCCAACTGCAAATCGGTCTCTGCCAGCCAGTAATCACGTTGCGCGGTGATCGCGGCATTGACTGCGTTGATCTGTACGCGTGCATCAGCCAGCAGGTCGAATACGCTGGCCAGCATGCCGTTGTAGCGCAGCAGCATTTCTTCCGAAATCTGCTTGCGCAGCGGGACCACTTCATCGCGGTAATGCAGAGAAAGATCATAGGCTGTGCGATAAGCGGCGTAGCGTTCGCGCACCTCAGATTGCGCACGCACGGCGGTCTCGGCAGTTCGATGCAGCGCCTGCATATAGAGTGCTTCTGCCCTGCCCGTTTTAGCCGTGCCCCAGTCAAAGATCGGTAGTTCCAGACTGATCTCATAGCCATTGCTGCGCGGACTACCGTTTTCGCTTTTATTGATGTAACCGGCGTCGAGCACGTTGATGAAACGCGTAGCCCTGGTCAGGCCGAGCGCACTGGCGGTGGCTTCGGCATCACGTTTGGCCATTTGTACATCCAACCTTTGTTGCATCGCCTGCGCTTCAAGCTTGTCACGCTCTTTTGGTACTTTTGGTAAGTCCGGCAATGTAGCAGGCAAGACAAACGCATCATCCGTTCGCAGCAAGCCCAGCATGCGCGTTAATTGTTCACGCGTACCGAGCGCATATTGCCTAATGCGTGCATGCTGCGCGAGCGTATCCGCATAAGCCATTTGCTCGCGCGCCGCATCCAGCTTGTTCCAGTTACCGACTTTCAGCATGCCTTGCGCGAGTTCGGCCCCGGCTTCGGCCGCTTCTTTTGCCTGAGCCATAAAGAGCAGGGTCTGTTGTGCGGCAACCGCATTGAAATATGCACGACGCGTTTCGCCAGCCACAGTGACGGCATCGCTTGCGGCCTGCAGTTTTGCCTGTTCGAAGCGACCGCTCTCTATCTTGCTGCGCATCGGGATAGTCAACAAACCGACCAGGTCGAACATCACGCTGCGGTCAATCTCGACAGTACCGCCGCCGCTCAGGCGACCGAATGAAAACCCGGGATTGCGCATGCGGCCAGCCTGTACCAGATCGGCTTCGGCAATCCCCAGTTCGGCCAGCTTTGCTTGCAGACCGGGGTTATTGATCAAGGCAATCTGTACCGCGCTGTCTGCGCTGAGCGGTTGCTCCAGTAGATCCCGTACCGTTTTATCCAGACTGCTGCGCTCACTATCGCTACGTACGCTTTGTGGAATCTGGCCGGTGCGCTCGCGGGTCAGTGCGGCAACCTCGGCCATGCCGCCATCTGTGGAAAAGCTGGCGCAACCAGACAGCAAGACAAGCGTGGCCAACGCTATGGCGGCCGACCGAAATGGCGAATGCAATAGAATTTTCATGAAATTCTCGTTTAATAAATGATGGGAATCGGCGCACGACATGCGTGCGCACATCAATCGCGGCTTGAACCGCAGCTTGAACATTGATGCCGTTCAAGCGGATTGATTACCTTGATTTAAACGAGAGAAGGCTTGGGTGGGCGCTTTATCCCGTCAGGGATAAAACCGAAGAAGGAAGAAGATGGCGAAGAAACAACTGGTGATGAGACGAGGGGGAAAACCGGCAGTTCAAGTATGCCTGGCAACATCGCAATGCCGATGCAGCATACTGCACAGGCGCTGCATTTTACGCTTGCGTGTGACTGTGTTTGATCGGTCTGTTGATCCGCTAACGTATTGGCATCGTTAACCTGCACGGTCATTTGATGATGCGTATATTCGACATTATCAACGCTGATTGAATGATGTGAATGTGCCGAATTTTCTACAGCCTCTGCCACCGCAATCACATGCTGCATCTGCGGCGCACAAGACGATTGCGTGACTGCAGCAAAACCCTGCACTGGCAAAGCCAGCGCAAGCAGCCACAACATCGCAGTCTTGAAAAATCGGTTCATCATCAAAGTGTAGCACGGCATGTATGCCGTCCTGTTTGGCTGAATCAGCCGCAACGATAGGTCGCCGCGGCGAGCTTTCTGTATTACTTCCAGTTTACTTCAGGAAAAACTGTACTGCCAATTCGACGATGGGCGGCTGTATCGAGTGATTGCCTTCGAACTCCAGATACGTCACGTCGTAGCCTGCCGCCTTCAATTTCTCGGCATGCGGGCGGCCACTGGTTTCAATCGGCAATTGCTCATCCGATAAGCCATGCGCGATGAATATCCTGGGCGCACCTTCCTGCATAAAGACCGACATGAAGCCGCCGGAAAACACGATCACGTGGGTAATCAGATCGCCATTGGTGATGCCATTCGACAAGGAATAACTTCCACCATCCGAAAACCCGGCAAAGCCAAAATGATCGGGATCGATAAAGTAATGTGCCGACACTTCAGTCAAGGCCTGATTCAGGCGTTGCAGATCGGGACCGTTGCCGCCTATGACAATATCCCAAGTCGGATAAATCGATTGCGGCACCAGCAACAGAAACTGATTGCGCTCTGCATGCTGCTCGAGGAAGGGCATTACTTTTTCTGCGCTGCCGCCACCGCCGTGGAACAAGACCAGCAAAGGCACGGCAACTTCTTCTTCAAGCCCGGTGGGAACATACAGAATGGCATCACGTTCTTCGGCTATTCCGAGAGAATGGCGACCAGGCTGCAACGGTGGTTTGGTAGGAGCTGTCGGCGTAAAGGAAAGCCGGCCCATCAGAGAAGGATCAATCATGCCGCCATCTTACCTTTTTCATCCAAAATTGAAAACGGCCGGGGATGCACGACGGCCAAATTTCGGCCATGTTTGGGATGCGAGCCTGAAAATCCCGCGCCAGAATAAAGCTTGCCATAAGCATGAATGCAATCGCACCCAGCCTGGAACATTCAAACAAGCATTCAAATAAATATTGCAGCGCCTGCCTCGCTCAGCAACAGCGGGGGAGACAGGCGCATCGCCGGTTTACTGAAAGCTGCGTTTGACTGGCGGCGTCCATTGATACAACCAGGTTTCCGACAAGGTTTGTCCATCTGCGGTCAGATACAGGCGCAAATCGATGGGCCCCTGAATGTCGTCACTGATCTTCAAATCGAACATGCCGCGATAGCCTTTGATATCGTCCAGCGGACGCGCCGATACAATTTCCACCGATCCTTTGCTGGCCGTCACCACGGCTTCGACCTTGGTTGCGCGTCCCAGCAATGCCAAATCCCCCCCACTAAAGTCGACCGCAAAGCGCCACGAAAAATACGTGCGCTGCTTGCCTATCACACCGCCAATACCGGTGCGCGTAGCCACCACGGTTGCCGCTTGCGGGTTGACTGGCATCCTCGCGCCCCAGTGCAGCTTGTAGCCGAACAGTAGTTCCTGCCCGGGTTGGGGTATCGCTTCCGGATTCCAGAAGGCGACAATGTTGTCGAAAGTTTCATCCACCGTAGGAATTTCCACCAATTGAACCGAGCCTTTACCCCAGCCCGACTTGGGTTCTACCCACAGGCTGGGTCGGCGATCATAGAACACACCATCATCTTGATAGTGATCGAAGTTGCGATCGCGCTGCATCAAGCCAAAGCCGCGCGGGCTTTGATCGGCATAGGCATTGAAACGCAGGTTTTCAGGATTAACCAAAGGTCGCCAGATCCATTCACCGTTGCCTGACCACATCGACAAGCCATCGGAATCATGAATCTCGGTACGCCAGTCATTACCGATGCGCCTGTCGTTTTCCGCTGTCAGGAACATGCTCGTCAACGGTGCGATACCCATGCGTTCGATCGCCTTGCGCGGATACAGCGCGACGTCGATATCCATCAACATGGTGGCGCCTGGCATGATTTCGAAGCGATAGGCACCAGCCACGCTAGGCGAATCGAGCAAGGCATACACCACCAGCTTGCTCGACTGCTTGACCGGACGCTCCAGCCAGAATTCGGTGAAGCGCGGAAATTCTTCCGGTCGCGCCATCCCGCAATCGATCGCCAGTCCACGCGCCGACAAGCCGTATTGCCAATCGCCGCCGACTGCGCGGAAATAGCTGGCGCCCAGAAACGCGGCAATATCGCGCACAAGATCCGTATGAAAATTGACGCGAAAACCGGCAAAGCCCAGATCCTTCGGCAAGTCAGCGCCCTTCAAGCCGCTTTTGCCGTAATTGAACATCTCCGGATCGTAGGCCAGCTCGCGCGCCTTGCCATCTTCCAGCTCATGTATCTTCACGGACTGCGTCGCGTACATGCCGAGGTGGAAAAACTTGGTTTGAAAGCGCAATTTGTCCTTGCCCCATAAGGCGTGATCATCGCGATAGCCTATCGACTGATATTGATCCCAATCGAGCGCCTTGACCTTGGCAGGTACCTTATCCACGGTTTGCTGATATGGCTTGCCAGCCATATCGCGCGCACGGCCTTTCAGGAATGCGTAATCGAAGAACTCCGACTTGCCTAGCGTTTTGAGTTTGGCAGGAGCATTACCCGCAGCGTACAAGGACGGGGCAGAAAATCCGGCCAGCGCGAGCGCGGCGGATGCTTTGAGTAGGTCACGACGTTGCATCAGACTCCTTTGTGGACTTGTTGAATGTTGGCAATGAATCACAACACGATTGGGCATAGGCAAACGGATAACGTTCAATATTCATGCCATGGTTTGTGCATCCAATCTGTGCGCAACAAACAGAAATCTCTTTTTCCATCGTGCTATTCATTACAAATCATCTTGACAAAAAACTTCAATAAAAAATATTTTATTACAAATAAATCATATATTTAAACTAATAAATTAAAGTGATTTGTCATAAATTGGACGGCTGAGCGAGGAGAAAACTCTACGAAGCCTTCATTAATGCAAGAATTTAAACTGTGCGCGCAGAAGACAATTTATGCCATGTTCGCTATCATTTCGCCTTCAGCCACTGAATGAAAAAAGGAAGCTTCAATGAGCGACACGAACACCAGCGCAGCACCAGTAGAAACCGTTACAAAAAGTGAAGTTGCTTCATTCTGCCGTCACCTGGGCCGCAGCCTGAAGGGCATCACGACTAACGATACCGCCCTCGCCGTCCATCTGATGCGCGAATCTGAATACCTCGAACGCAATAAATTTACAGCAGCATCTGAAATGTTCGCCGCAGTCGCACGCACACTCGACCCTAACCTGCCAGTCAAACCTGACGCTTCTTGAGCGCAGTGGGACGACGCAAAATCATGTGCGTCGTCCAAATCATCCCTTGGAAACAAGCCACTTTTCCGACTCTAGGATTGCGTGACGCATACCCGATTTCATGGTCTTGCTGCGCCTGTCGATTCTGCCTCTCAGCCTGACTCGGTTTATATCTTGTCAGTCCACACCTTGATCAATTTGCATCGGTTACAAAATATATTGCTGCGGCAACACGATAACCACATACATCTTCTGCAAACGACGCTATGATCGGCGCAGATGCAATCATTCTTCGAGCACATATGATCAAGTCTTTTCTCTTTGCTGCACTTTGTACACTTGCGGCATCAACCTCAGCCATGTCCCTGGGTTCCAAGCATGCCATCGTGATTGATGAAGCTACAGGCAAGGTGTTATTTGAGAAAAACGCCAGCGATATCGTGCCTATCGCATCGCTGACCAAGTTAATGACAGCGATGGTTATACTCGACGCGCGTCTGGATATGCATGAGCAAATCGCGATCACCGATGACGATGTCGACGTGCTCAAATTCAGCTCTTCGAGGGTCCCGGTCGGGGCCGTCCTGTCGCGCCTGAGATTGCTGGAACTGGCATTGATGTCCTCGGACAATCGTGCGGCCCATGCGCTGGCGCGCACCTATCCAGGCGGCACGGAATATTTTAAAGTGGCAGCGCGCAACAAGGCACATGCATTGTCTTTGCGTCGTACCAATATCGAAGAGCCGACCGGGCTCTCGCCGTTCAATACCTCGACTGCAAGCGATCTGGCCAAACTGGCAATGGCCGCTTCCCGCTATCCTGAAATCGAAAGAATTACGACTGTATCGGGCGACATGATTGAAGTAGGCGGTTCAGCGCGTCACTATCACAACACCAACAAGCTGGTAAGCGACAAGAACTGGACGATCTCGCTTTCCAAAACCGGTTATACGCAAGAAGCCGGGCGTTGCATTATCATGCGCGTGCGTACCGCCGGTCGCGATGCCATCATGGTGCTATTGAATGCACGTGCCAGCGCAAATCGTACGGCCGATGCAGTCAGCCTGCATCACTTCCTGATGACCGAACGTCAACAGCCAGTCATGGCTGGCTTGAATATCAAATAACTGCGGGCTTGCTGTTCATACTGCGCTATTTCATTTCAGCTCAAGGGCATGATTGCTGAATGAATGCTGAGTTGCCTTGACTCAATTGCCTTCTTGACTCAGATATGACGTTGAAACTCCAACGGCTTGATTTCGTCCACCGCGACCTCATTTTTCCCTGAGAACTCTTGTGTCTCAGCAGAAGAATTGGAGGCACAGCTGGAACAACTGCTGCAACCACTACCGCAACCTCCACCCAACGCGTCATTCGGCATCATGAAGTTGCCCAACTTGCGTACCAGCATTGAATGTGACGGCTGGCTCAGCATGGTCGACAAAGCCAACTGTCTACCGCGTACCCACTTCGGCATCAGCTTGCGCAGAACGTATAGAGCACTCATCAACACAACAAAGCCGATAATCGTATTCTGTACAAATCCGTACATGCTCATGAGAGTGCCTTGGTAATGTGGTACGTCAAAAATGCCGCCAGATACGCCAGACCAAATAGATAAGTGGTCGAAATTGCCACCACGCGCCAGGAATTCGTTTCACGACGTATCACTGCCAGCGTCGACAGGCATTGTGGAGCGAATACATACCAGGCCAGCAAAGCCAGCGCAGTCGCCAGCGACCATTGTGCGGCAATCACAGGACCGAGTTGCGCGGCGACAGCTTCTTCACTGCCGGACATCGCATAGACGGTCCCTAACGCGGCAACCGCAACTTCCCGTGCAGCCAGACCCGGAATCAAGGCAATACAGATTTGCCAGTTGAATCCAATAGGAGCAAATACGGGTTCGATAAATCGTCCAAGCATGCCGGCCAGACTGTAATCAATCGCCGGCATCGTTGCGCCTTCAGGCGGTGATGGGAAAGTCGACAAAAACCACAGCAGCACGGTCAGCGAAAGAATGATGGTGGTCACGCGACGCAGGAAAATATAGGCGCGCTCCCACAAACCGATCGCAATATTGCGCGGGTTAGGCAAGCGATAGGATGGTAACTCCATCAACAATGCATGTTCGCTTTTATCCTTGCGCATGCGCTTGATAAACCACGCTACTGCCAGCGCACTGGTCACGCCAGCCACATACAGCACGAATAGAACGATGCCTTGCAGATTGAAGAGATTCCATACCGTCGTGTTGGGAATAAACGCTGCAATCAGCAATGTGTACACCGGCAACCGAGCCGAACAGGTCATCAGCGGCGCGACCAGAATAGTGGTCAGACGATCACGCGGATCCTGGATGCTGCGTGTGGCCATGACGCCGGGAATGGCACAGGCAAAACTGGACAGCAAGGGAATGAAAGAACGGCCCGTCAAACCGGCCTTGAACATCATCCGATCCAGCAGAAAGGCGGCACGCGGTAGGTAGCCGGATTCTTCCAGCACCAGAATGAACAAAAACAGGATCAAAATTTGCGGCAGAAACACCAGCACTGCACCCAAGCCGGCAAACAAGCCATCGACAATCAAACTGCGCAGCAAGCCATCCGGCAAAGTCGAAGCAAACCACTCTCCGGTAACGGTCACACCCTCGGTAATACCGTCCATCAGCGGCTCTGCCCAGGAGAAAACCGCCTGGAAGATAAAGAACATCACTGCAGCCAGAATCATCAAGCCGAATACAGGGTGCAAAGCCCAGCGATCGATTGCATCGTCGACCGCTGCAGTGGTACGCGGCATCGTCACTGCGGAAGCAAGTATCTGCCGCACATGCGTATGCAGATCGGCGTCACTCTCGTAGGTAACTGTTTCGGGTGTCGTTACCTGCATCTGATCGATATGCGCGACAAGATTTTTTGCACCGTCATGTTTGATCGCGACGGTTTCGATCACATCCATGCCGAGTTGGCGCTGCAATTCTTCCCGATCGATGGTGATACCGCGCTTGCGTGCCGCATCCATCATGTTCAGCGCGAGTACCATCGGACGTCCAAGTCGTTTCACTTCCAGCACAAAACGCAAATGCAAACGCAGATTGGTGGCATCGGCAACGCAGACGATCAGCTCAGGCAAATCTTCGCCTGGAATACGTCCGAGGCAAATATCGCGCGTGACCACTTCATCCGGACTAGTTGCCTCCAAACTGTATGCGCCAGGCAAATCGAGTAGTTTGAAGACGCGGCCGGATGGCGCAGTAAAGCGCCCTTCCTTGCGCTCAACCGTCACGCCAGCATAGTTCGCGACTTTTTGCCGACTGCCTGTCAGTTGATTGAATAAAGCCGTTTTTCCGCAATTGGGATTACCGACCAGCGCAATACGTGAAATACCTGAAATAGCCATGGAAGAGACGAAAATTAATTATCTAGATGAATGCTGACGCGCTGTGCTTCCGAGCGACGCAAGGCAAAACGCGTAAAGCCGATTTGTACCAACAAAGGATCAGCACCGATCGGCCCCCGCGCCACGATACGAACCGGTTCGCCGGAAACAAAACCGAGTTCGCGCAAACGTTTGGCAATCGGATCATCACTTTCGATGTTCGTTACCTGATCGACGACGGCGGAAGTAAATGGAGGGAGTTCGGAAAGATTCACACAAGGCCAAATTAAATAACAATGATTCTCATTATAATCTAATTCGACTTGCGCGCTATATCTGAACGCAGACTCAAGTCTGCGCGTACTGCATCATTTTTTAACGGAGAAAAAGCCGCATAGGCTTCATGCTCGAAGCTACAAAGCCCTGCGTCGCATAGAACTGCTGTGCCGCCAGATTAACGCCGTCGGTGAGCACGGTAATCCGCTTGCAACCGCGCCTGCTGGCGAGAGAAATCGCTTCACTCAAAAGCTGGCTGCCAACCCGTTCTCCACGACATGCAGCGGTGACTATCATGTCTTCCAGCAGCACTACCGGCGCACCAAGCGCAGTGGAGATTGTAAACAGCATGGTCAGCATTCCGACCACTTGCCCATTTCGCCGCGCCAGCAAGATGATGCCTATATCAGGACTCTCGATTATCTTCAGCAACCCGCTGGACTGTGCCGTGTTGTCCGGCGCGAACTCTAGTTCTTGCGAAAAAAGTTCACTTAGCAGTTCACTAAGAGCCGGAATGTCCGTCGTGGTAGCCGTTTCGATCAACATCTGAGAATTGACATCCGCTTTTGATGGTTAAAGAAATGAACGGCTTTGCAAGCCGCTTGCATATCAAGCTGACCGAAGATCGACAATCAGGCCTGAAACGGGTCGTAACTTTCAGCTTGCATGCTTCTTGACCCAGGCGGCATATGTATCCATCCAGCCTTGCAGGAATTTCTTGCTGCCTTCACCGATATTTCCATCGGCGTCAAACAAGCCATCCTTGGCATGAATAAATGCTTCCGGCTGGCCAAGTGTCGGCACATCAAGATAGGCAAGAATATTACGCAAATGCTGTTGCGCCAGCGCAGTGCCAATCGCACCTACAGATACGCCGAGCACGCCGGCCGGTTTGCCTGCCCAAGCGTTTTGGCCGTAGGGGCGCGAAACATGATCAATCGCATTCTTGAGTACGCCGGGGATGGAGCGGTTATATTCAGGGGTCAGGAACAGCAAGCCCTGCGATGCCGAAATATCTGCCTTCAAGCGCTTCACTTCGACGGAAGGATTGCCGTCATCGTCCTGATTGTAAAGTGGCAAATCACCGATCTGCATTTGCTTGAACACGAACCCGGCAGGTGCCAGCTTGACCAGCGCGTTGGCCATTTTTTGATTGAAGGAATCCTTGCGCAGACTGCCGACGACAACTGCAATTTGATAATGGCTCATGCTGTTCTCCTTGTTCGAAACTTGAAATGAATGGGCGTTGCTTGCCGACAACCGGGACATGATCTATCAGGGAAACCGTATTGCATGCAGTGTTGAAGCATACCCTTGTTAGCAAAGCACCGCAGCCTTACCCTCATTCAAGTTTTGTTCACGCAATTCGATGCAAGCTGTTTCAAGGTTTATCATGTGCGACATAATTGATTACTTCACACGCAAGGCATGAATCCAGAACACCTTTCTCTACTGGTCAGTCAAACCATGCCTTATGGAAAATACAAAGGCCGTCTGCTGGCCGACCTTCCCGGGCATTATCTGGGCTGGTTCGCGCGCGAAGGTTTTCCCAAAGGTGAATTAGGCAGTCTGATTGCCTTGATGTACGAGCTAGACCATAATGCCTTGCGCCACTTGCTGGATCCCTTGCGCTCGCGCTGACCAACGTCGCCAGCACACTGTACGGGCTTGCGGCAAACCAGACTCGAGCATGTCGATCAAACGCTGACAGATCGCTTCTGCCTGATCTGCATCGACTGCGAGCAAAACGCATATACCAGTACTCACCGCCCGCAGATGTGTACGCGCGACATCGGCCGCATTACTTCTACTCGACCTCGCCCATTCACCTTCGATAGCTAGCACCGGCTGTGTACCGGCATCCAGCAATGGCCGATACAAATTCCCGCAACGATAGATTTTGCGTTTCAACGCCTCCATTTTCTTTGTCATTTTCTATTATTGTGTAGACGTTCTACTACCTATCCTATGATTTACGTATGACGTAAACAAGCACTCATTACAAAGGAGAAACATCATGGATCAAGCCGTCGCAAACTCCGAAGCCGATGTACGTACCTTAATGAAGAGTTGGGAAAAGGCCGCCAGTGCAGGTGATCTGAATGCCATCATGTCCCACTACGCCCCCGAAGTGATTGCCTATGATGCGATCATGGCGCTGCAATTCAAAGGCATTGACGCGTACAAAAAACACTGGAAAACCTGTCTTGAAATGTGTAGCGGCCCTATGACTTTCAAAATACATGATTTACATATAGGCGCAGCCGACCAAATCGCCTACAGCCATTGCCTTAATCATTGTGGCGGCACCGACAAGGATGGCAATCAGCATTCTTCATGGATGCGCGTGTCCAGCGCATACAGGAAAACAAATGGCCAATGGCACATCGTACACGAGCACTTTTCGGCACCTTTCGATCCCGAAAGCGGCAAGGCGCTGTTTGATCTTAAGCCTTAAGTCATATGGCAATCAGTGGTTCCGGCAGCGAGAAAAGGCCGGGGGTCCATGAAAAAGGAGATTCATCATGAGTCAGAGCAAAGTACAAGCAATACCGAATGGCATGCATACCGTCACACCTCATCTCGTATGCGAAGGTGCAGCCGATGCAATCATGTTTTATATCAAGGCATTCCATGCAGTGGAGTTGGCACGGCTGCCCGGCCCGGAAGGAAAAATAATGCATGCGCAAATTCGTATCGGCGATTCCTGCATCATGCTGGTAGACCAAATGCGCGACTGTAACGCACTGGGACCAAAGGCATTGAAAGGATCGCCAGTCACGCTCCATCTTTATGTCGAAGATGCCAATGCGGTATTCAATCGTGCAGTTGCAGCTGGCGCCATCGTCAAGTTTCCGCTGGAAGATATGTTCTGGGGTGATCGCTACGGCGTGGTGGAAGATCCTTTTGGTCACAATTGGTCGATCGCGACGCATATGCGCGATGTCAGTCCGGAAGAAATGAAACAGGCGCTCGAAAAAATGGTCAACGCCACATCATGAATTCATCAGCGCCCACTGGTGCACTGATGAACAAGTGCTTAATTAACCTTGCGAAAAGTCAGATTAATTCGATGTTGGCCAAGTAGCGGATGACTTGCAGTCTTGACGGCCAATACGCCGTGATATCGCAGTCTGGCTGCACCGCCCCACACTACTACATCGCCATGCGCCAACGGCACCCGCATGGCTTTGTCTTCGCGTCGCATGCCGCCGAATAAAAACATGGCTGGAATGCCCAGCGAAACCGAAACAATAGGCTGCGTGAAATCACATTCGTTCTTGTCTTGATGCAAAGACATCCGTGCACCGACTTCATAGCGATTGATCAGGCAGGCATCGGGTTCAAAATTTTTGAAACCAGCTTGTGCTGCGGCTTCTTGAGCGAGCTTTGCAAAAAAATCGGGCATCGCAGGCCATGCATTCCCACTTTCAGGATCCATGCGGTCGTAGCGATAACCGCCTCTATCCGTTACCCAACCGTAAGTACCGCAATTGCTCATCGCGACCGACATGCGAAATCCGCCAGGCGTAACCATATTACGTAACGGTGACTGTGCAAGGACGTCTTCCAATGCTGCAAGAATCTTCGTTTCGTCATCAAGAACGAAACCACGTAGCACCAACGCACCGTCGCACAAAGGCTCCTGCCATGTGCGCTTGTTTTCTTCGGCATCAAACAAGCTCAAGGTCATCGCATCGTCCGGTATTACTTATTTGACGCGCTGCTTTTCCAGCTTGCGCGCCAAGGTTCGCCTGTGCATGCCAAGCCGGCGCGCAGCTTCGGAAATATTGAAATCAGTTTCCACCAGCACTTCGTGGATGCGTTCCCATTCCAGCGTCTTGATTGATGTCGAACGGCTGGTCAATTCAATTTCAGTCGCACCTGCGATATGGCCAAACGCAGCTTCAATGTCGTCGGTATTCGATGGTTTCGCCAGATACTGGCAGGCGCCAAGCTTGATCGCTTCTACCGCCGTATTCAGACTGGCAAATCCAGTCAGCACAACGATCAGCATCGCCGGATCATGCTTGTGCAGCATCTGTACGCAGGCGAGACCGGATGTATTTCCTTCCAGCTTGAGATCGACGACCGCATAACCAGGGGAATGCTCACGCAACAAGGCTGTGGCAGCATCCTGATTCGCCGCAAGCAAAACTGTATATCCGCGACGCTCGAACGAGCGTCCTAATGTGCGCGCAAAAGCGGCGTCATCTTCAATCAGTAACAACAGGCGATCAGCCGACATTTATTCTTCCTCGTCCAGACTGATTGCAGCAAGCGGCAATGTCAGTTCAACCAGCGCACCGCCCTCTTCCCGATTGCGCGCATTGACGGTACCGCCCAATTTGCGCGCCACATTCACTACCAAAAACAATCCAAGACCACTACCAGGACGCCCTTTACTGGACTGATAGGGCTTGCCTATTTGCGCCAGCATCGCTGGTGCAAAGCCGGGGCCTTTATCGCTGATGCGTAAAGTCAGCGTATCGCCTTGTCGTGATGCATCCAGACTTACAAATTGCGGCGATGCTTCAAATGCATTGTCCAGCACATTACAAATCATCTGTTTCAATACAGAGTCGAACACCACTGGTACGTCATGGGCAATCCGATTGGTGTAGTCAAATGAAGCGACCGGTCTGCTACTGCGCCACTCGGTCGCCAGATCATCAAGGAAGGTGCTGAGCGTCGTCTTGACCGACGATTCACCTCGCGCCTCACCGGCGGAAAGAAGAATGCTGCTGACGATACTTTTGCAACGCTGCAACTGCGTTTCCATCTCGGTAATTTCTTCCAGCAGCACTTTGTTATTACTGAATTCCGGCATGTGCTTCCAGTCGCCGAGAATCACCGACAAAGTAGCCAGCGGCGTTCCCAATTCATGCGCAGCGCCGGACGCCAGCAAGCCCATGCGGACGATATGTTCTTCTTCCAGCGCGCGTTTGCGAAATTCGGCAAGTCGCGCGTCACCTGCCCGCAAATTGCGGCTGATACGCGTCATGAAAAATGCCAGCAAGATGCCGTTCAAGGTAAAGCAGATCAGCATGCCCTGTACATACAAGCTGAAAAAACGCAGTTGATGATCGTAAGGCAATACTAGTGGGCTTGAAAAAAGAGTAAGACCTATCAGGCAGGCGCTAGTGATCGCAACGATGCTCCACGTCGACCACGCCTCTAGCAACATGGCGCTCAAAATAACCTGCAGCAGGTACAGGAAGATGAAAGGATTGGTGGTACCACCACTCAAGTAAAGCTGTGCAGTCAGTATGCCGACGTCTACCAGCATCGCAAGAAATAATTCTTTATTTGATACGTATGGTCGCTCATGCCAACGCAAATGGCTGGCAATATTGAATGCAACCAGACATACCAGTACTTCCAGCATGTGGCGTACCGGGAGTTCGATACCGAAGATCAGTGTGACGACGGCAATCGTCGTGATTTGGCCAACGACGGCGATCCAGCGCAACTGAATCAGTTGCTGCATATTCTTGTGGCCAGCGGAATTTTCTGCACGCACGGCGGTGCTTCGAATTTTCAGATCTTCTTTAACCGAAGGAATTTCAGTTTTTCCCAGCATCTTCAGTTTCTCTGTCTATACAATCGGCGCGGCTGGTAGCGCAAAGCGAATCAGCGCTTGCGCGCTCGTCTTGCCTTGCGCTCTTCTCGTGTCACCCAAAAAGCTGCACCTGCCACCATCAAGGCAAGAGCATACCAAGTAAGTGCATAGACCATATGGCTATTGTGAAATGCGATCACCGTCAAACCGGCGACCGGCCTGACTAGTGAGGAATCTGCAGTAGAAGGATTGCCTTTATCAACTGCAGCATCGATAAAATAGGGTGCAACGCGTGGCAGACTGTGCGCTTGCCCCAGTGATTGAACGTCACGCGAATACCAGCGATTGTCGGCGGGATCATTTTTACGCAAGAAGCCGCCGCCCGGTTCGCTGATCCGCAACAAACCGCTTACCAGCACTTGGTCGGCACGGCCAAGTGCTGATGCATTTGCTTTTGCCTGCTCGGAAAAAATCATCTTGCTCTGCGCCTCTGTGATGAAGCCGCGATTGATGAAAACCACACTGCCATCTTCTGCTCGTAGCGGTGTCAGCAACCAATAGCCGCTCCCCCGTTCTGTCAGCGCTTGGACCTTGCTGGAGAGTTCATGCAAAAACACCCCACTTACATGAACGTGCCGATACTCATCATTTTCACGACTGACCTGCGACCAGTACTCAGGCGTGGGTGCCGCCACTGCCGCCGCGTGCACGCGCTGATCTACCCGCTCAATCAAAGCAAGTTTCCACTGCAAACGATAAACCTGCCATGTACCCAAGGCAACAAAACCTGCAAATAGTAACGCTGCACAGACTGCCAATACGAGACGCGTGGTATTTGAACGTAAAGACGGCTCGGTTTCCTGCGAAACCGAGCCGTTTTTGCCTTGCAACTCATCCACCATTATTTGTGTTGCGTGTGCTGAGACGCATCATGCGTGGCCGACGGCATATGCAATTCACCTGTCGGATCCGACATGTGAGGCATCATGTTGGTGTTGAGGTGATACATGACCCAGATGGAACCTACCAGCATGATGACAACCACCATAACGGTAAATACCAGAGCCAGCATCGACCATCCGCCCTCGGATTTGGTATTCATGTGCAGGAAGTAGATCATGTGAACCACAATCTGTACCGCTGCAAAACCCAGAATGACCAAGGCGGTCGTGCTGGAATCACTGATCACATTACCCATGACCAGCCAGAACGGGATCGCCGTCAGAATGACTGACAGTACAAAACCAATCGTATAGCTTTTCAGACTGCCGTGATCAACATGGTCGTCGTGGCCGTGACCGTGATCGCTGCCGTGTGCACCGTGTGCGGAATGATGATCGCTCATGGCAGGACTCCCATCAAATAAACAAAGGTAAAGACGCCGATCCAGATCACATCCAGGAAATGCCAGAACATGGACAGGCACATCAGACGACGGCCGTTTTCAGGAATCAGACCGTGGCGCTTGAGTTGGAACATCAAGGTCACGAGCCAGACGATACCAAAGGTAACGTGCAAACCGTGAGTAGCAACCAGCGCAAAGAAAGCTGTCAGGAAGCCACTACGTTCCGGGCCTGCACCCAGATGTATCAAATGGCTGAACTCGTACAACTCCAATGCCAGGAAGGCCAGACCGAGCAAACCAGTCACACCCAGCCAGATCATCGTTGCACGCAGGTTTTTCTTTTGCGATTCCAGCATCGCGAAGCCGTAGGTAATCGACGACAACAGCAGGAATGCCGTATTCATCGCCACCAGTGGCAGATCGAATAATTCGGCACCGGTCGGACCGCCAGCGTAGCTGCGACCCAGCACAGCGTAGGTTGCGAACAAACACGCGAAAATCAGGCAATCGCTCATCAGGTACAGCCAGAAACCCAGCAAGGTGCTGTTTTCCGGATGATGCTCGTTCACATAATAACGCGCGCTTGGATCCGCGCCAGTATCAGCGCCTATCGCGCTGCCATAAGTTGCAGTAATTTCAGACATGGCTTTCCAGCAAACGTGTGCGATTTTCTTCGGTGCGGGTTACTTCTTCCGCCGAAATGTAGAAATCGCGTTTGTAATTAAAGGTATGAATAATGATGGCCGCCATCATGACGACGAATACAACACCAGCACCCAGCCACATGTGCCAGATCAGGCAGAAACCGATCGCAGCACTCAGCGCAGAGATGATGAAACCGGCTGCCGTATTTTTTGGCATGTGGATCGCGGTATAACCCGTCAATGGACGCTTGTAGCCGTTCTTCTTCATGTCAGCCCATGTGTCGTTGTCATGAACACGTGGCGTGAATGCGAAGTTGTAATCTGGAGGCGGCGACGAAGTCGACCATTCCAGCGTACGACCATTCCATGGATCACCTGTCACGTCGCGCAATTCAGCACGGCGTTTGAAGCTGACATAGAACTGCATGAACATCGAACCAATACCTGCGGCAATCAGCACCGCACCGAATGCTGCGATCTGGAACCAGATTTGCAACGATGGATCCTGGAACTGACTCATACGACGCGTCACGCCCATCAGACCCAACACGTACAGCGGCATAAACGCCATCCAGAAACCGACGAGCCAGAACCAGAACGAGCATTTACCCCAGAACACGTCGAGTGTGAAGCCGAACGCCTTCGGGAACCAATAATTGATCGCGGCAAATACACCGAACACCACACCACCAATAATCACGTTATGGAAGTGAGCGATCAAGAACAGGCTGTTATGCAACACGAAGTCGGCTGGTGGAACCGCCAGCAACACGCCGGTCATACCGCCGATCACAAATGTGATCATGAAGCCCATGGTCCACAACATCGGCAATTCGAAACGAATACGGCCGCGATACATCGTGAACAACCAGTTGAAAATCTTCGCACCGGTCGGTATCGAGATAATCATCGTGGTAATACCGAAGAACGAATTGACGCTCGCGCCGGAACCCATCGTGAAGAAGTGATGCAGCCATACCAGATAAGACAGGATGGTGATGACGACCGTCGCGTACACCATCGAGGTGTAACCGAACAAACGCTTAGCCGAGAATGTCGATACGACTTCCGAGAACACGCCAAACAACGGCAGAATCAGAATGTAGACTTCAGGGTGGCCCCAGATCCAGATCAAGTTCACGTACATCATGGCGTTGCCGCCCTTGTCATTCGTGAAGAAGTTGGTATCGAACACACGATCCAGCGACAACATTGCCAGCACAGCGGTCAGGATAGGGAATGCAGCGACGATCAGCACGTTGGTACACAAAGCAGTCCACGTGAAAACCGGCATCTTCATCAAATCCATACCTGGTGCGCGCATCTTGACGATGGTTGCAATCAGGTTGACGCCGGACAGCAAGGTACCAACACCGGCCACCTGCAGTGACCATATGTAGTAATCGACACCTACGCCGGGACTCGCCAAAATGCCTGACAGTGGCGGATATGCCAACCAGCCGGTACGTGCGAATTCACCGACGAACAGCGAAGCCATTGTCAAACCGGCACCGAAGGTCGTCATCCAGAAGCTGAAGTTATTCAGGAACGGGAAAGCAACGTCACGTGCGCCAATTTGCAAAGGCACGACATAGTTCATCAAACCGGTCACCAGCGGCATCGCCACGAAGAAAATCATGATCACGCCATGCGCGGTAAAGATTTGATCGTAGTGATGTGGTGGCAGAAAACCAGGATTATCGCCAAAAGCAACCGCTTGTTGTGCACGCATCATGATTGCATCAGCAAAACCGCGCATCAGCATGACCAAACCGAGAATCATGTACATGATGCCGATTTTCTTGTGATCGATACTGGTAATCCAGTCGCGCCACAAAGTACCCCACACGCGGTAATAGGTCAGCGCGCCCAGCATTGCGCCGCCGCCGAGGACGACCATTGCAAATGTTCCAAGCAGGATAGGATCGTGAAACGGAATCGCGTCCCAGCTCAGACGGCCGAAGATAAGCTTCGTCAGATCAATATGGTCTAGCATCATTACTCTTCAATAAATTGGTGGACGAAGTGCATACTGGTGCGTCAAATAGCGCGACGCGGGGTACGTTTCCGTCCTTAAGGAAATTCTTGGCAGCGGCATCGATTTTCATGCGGTTTGCATCGTCGTGCATCATTTTGTCCATGCAGACCGTACCTTCAGCTACACAACGATTCAGGATCGCGCCATACAAATCCGGAGCAACCTTGCCGTAGTAGCGCACAGGTTCGCGTTCGCTAGGCACTTCCAGCTGTGTGTAGCCGCTGCGATCCAGTGAGCCGCCTTCCGCTTTGACTTTTTTCACCCAGTTGTCGAAGTCAGTCTCTTCCATGCCGTGATACTTGAAGCGCATGTGCGAAAAGCCATCACCGCTGAAATTCGCAGAGAAACCATCGTACACACCCTCTTTGTTGATCACTGCATTCAGTTGCGTTTGCATACCCGGCATCGCGTAAATCTGGCCAGCCAGCGCAGGGATGTAAAATGAATTCATCACGGTCGAAGCGGTAATCTTGAAGCGCACAGGAACGTCGATTGGTGTAACCAATTCATTCACGGTCGCGATACCTTGCTCTGGATAGATAAACAACCATTTCCAATCGAGCGCGACCACTTCAACGATCATCGGTTGAGCGGCGGATGAAATCGGGCGATCAGCATCAATACGATCGAGCGGACGATATGGATCGAGCGTATGCGTGCTGATCCATGTAATCGCGCCCAGGACGATAATAATCAGGAGCGGTGCGCCCCAGATCACCAGTTCGAGCTGTGTGGAATGATCCCAGTCAGGATCATATTTGGCTGTTGTATTACTTTGCCGATAGCGCCAGGCAAAGAAAAAAGTCAGGAAAATCACCGGAACGATGATTAACAGCATCAATAGCGTGGAAACAACAATGAGTTGTCCCTGCTGGGCAGCTATGTCACCGGAAGGATTGAGCACCACCAAGTCGCAGCCTGCAAGCAACATGAGGGGCAACAACAATAATCCGCGACGAGTTATTAAAGAAGTCATTCAATACATTACGGAGGTTGTGGGATCGTGATAATGTAATACAAACAGCGCGCGTTGCCGATAGGACGTTTTGTCCCACCCTGAAGGTCAGGGACCTGTGGATGTGGGGCAGCGTCAGCGCGCTGGTAAAACAAGATCGATATGGAGGCCAAGATTATGGACAACACTTATAACACTGAACTTCCACCCGACTCGCGGCTCGCCTCACCCGGCAATGGCCCGCGCCTGTTAAATACACGTCATAGCCAAATCGCCCCCGGCGAAATTGCCATCGGCGTCGTCATAGGCCGCGCTTCGGAATACTTCGACTTCTTTGTCTATGCCATTGCTTCGGTGCTGGTATTTCCAGCGGTATTTTTTCCGTTTGCCCAACCGCTGGAAGGCACACTTTACGCCTTTATCATCTTTTCATTCGCGTTTGTCGCCAGGCCTTTCGGCACCATTGCGTTTATGGCAATTCAGCGGCGTTTCAGTCGTGAAGCGAAACTGACGCTAGCACTGTTTTTACTCGGCTTTTCCACTGCCGGCATCGCGTTTCTGCCGACTTACGCGCACATGGGAGCTACCGCGATCATTGCGCTGTCGCTCTTGCGCATTGGTCAAGGCGTGGCACTGGGTGGCTCATGGGATGGTTTGCCTTCCCTGCTGGCGCTCAATGCACCGCAAAACAAACGCGGCTGGTATGCAATGTTGGGGCAACTCGGTGCGCCGGTAGGCTTCTTTATTGCGGCAGGCCTGTTTGCATATTTGATCTCGACCATTTCCAGAGCTGATTTTCTGGACTGGGGCTGGCGTTATCCGTTCTATGTTGCGTTTGCCATCAACGTGGTAGCGCTATTTGCTCGCTTGCGTCTGGTATCGACACCCGAATACAGCCGCTTGCTGGATGAACAGGAACTGGAACCGACTGGCGTCGTAGAACTAAGCCGTTCACAAGGCCGCAATCTGGTCATCGGTGCACTGGCTGCGTTGGCCAGCTATGCGTTGTTCCACGTCGTCACAGTATTCCCGCTGTCCTGGATTAATCTGTACTCGGCACGCTCTATCAGCATTTTCCTGCAGGTACAAATGTGGGGTGCTGCATTGGCCGCAGTAGGTGTAGTCGCATCCGGGCTGATCGCCGATCGCTTTGGTCGCCGCACCACTCTGGGCACGCTTGCGGTACTGATTGCTATTTTCAGCGCGTTTGTGCCGATGATGATGAATGGCGGACCTGAAGGTCAGGATCTGTTCGTCATACTCGGCTTTGGCTTGCTTGGCTTGTCGTATGGTCAGGCTGCCGGTGCCGTATCCGCAAACTTCCCTGCCAAGTATCGTTACACTGGTGCGGCGCTGACATCTGATCTCGCATGGCTGGTTGGTGCCGGTTTTGCACCGCTAGTCGCTCTTGGTCTTTCCGCGCATTTCGGTCTCGGCTATGTCAGCCTGTATTTGCTGTCAGGAGCTGTCGGCTCGCTGGCTGCATTGAGCCTCAACCGTTCGCTGCAGATTCGCAATTAATCTACAGCGATAGCGATTAGCTTCGCACATTAAAAGGGCAGACATTTCAAACATGTCTGCCCTTTTTTATTTTCCTGGCTATTTAATACCAACGTCCGTTATCGGCGGCGGTTTCAACCGGTGGATGCAACACACTAAAGGCTATGCAGATAGCGGGAGTGTGTCATGGTTCGCCGAACAAGGATCATTTATACCGATAGCCAGAAGGCTCTGATGTGGGATCGCTGGAAGAAGGGAGAATCTCTCCAGCAGATTGCTCAGCTATTCGATCGAAACCATTCGTCTGTCCAGCGCATTCTGGCCGAGAGCGGTGGGATCCGACCGCCGCCATGCATTCGATCTAGTACGGCATTGACGCTGGTCGAACGGGAAGAAATCTCCCGTTCGATTGTCGCTGGTGACTCGATGCGCACCATTGCCAGGAACTTGGAGCGCGCACCATCCACAATCAGTCGCGAGATCAAACGCAACGGCGGCATTGAAGCCTACCGTGCTGCAGAGGCAGATGCAGCTACCTGGAATCGCGCGCATCGTCCCAAAGCCTGTAAGCTTTTAATGAACCAACAGCTAGCCGCCGCCGTTGCGACCAAGCTTCGCCAGCGATGGTCACCACAACAAGTGGCCGGATGGCTCAAACACAGTCACCCAGGCAATGAGGAATTGCATGTGTCACACGAAACCATCTACAAGACTTTGTTCATCCAAACACGCGGTGCCCTGAAGAGGGAGTTGACCGAGCATCTGAGACGCACACGTGTGATGCGTCGTTCACGTCATCACACGCAGAAGACAGACAACCATGGCAAGATCATTGACGCCGTTTCGATTAGCGAAAGACCGTCTACGGTAGAAGACCGTGCAGTGCCAGGCCACTGGGAAGGTGATTTATTATTTGGAAGTGGCAACAGCCAGATAGCGACGTTGGTGGCGCGTCATACGCGCTATGTGATGTTGGTCAAGATCGCTCGCAAAGATACGCAGACGGTGATTGATGCGTTGATCAAGCATGCGGGCAAGCTACCGCAGGAAATATATAAATCGCTAACATGGGATCGCGGCAAAGAACTAGCTGACCACAAGCGCTTCACACTGGCTACAGATATCCAGGTGTATTTCTGCGATCCACGAAGTCCCTGGCAGCGCGGCTCAAACGAAAATACCAACGGCCTGCTGCGCCAGTACTTCCCGAAAGGAATGGACATCTCGGGTTACTCGCAGGCTCAATTGAATGCTGTTGCCAGACAACTCAATGAACGACCGAGAAAGACCTTAAACTACGAAACACCGGCTCAACGGTTTTATCAATCTGTTGCATCCACCGGTTGAAACCGCCGCCAAAAGCGGATATCCATACGACTTTGTAATCGAGTACTTTCGAATGTACTCTCCTTAGGCGCAGACTCAACGCATACGAATAAAGCAATAGGCTCACGCGATAAATATCATTTATCCCATAAATATGGGAATGGACATGCTAATCAAATCTCTCTAACCTCGGTTAAAGTACAAAGAAATTGTATTAAACGTATAGGTATCAATATTTATATCAATCGATATCTGACCAACACGTGTTTGATCTTGATTTGTTTGAGAAGATAAGCGCATGGCATCTTTGAATACTTGGAGCGGTAGGTGGGCAATGCTTTGAAGTAAGCAGTGCTATCAGCAATCACCTTTTCCCAATTCTAATAAAGTGATGCACATGGACACTCTCAGGAAGAACCCAGAGGAAGATCAATTTCGGCAAGTAGTCGAGATGGCTCCAAATGCCATGATCATGATTGATAAGGACGGCGTCATTGAACTAGTCAACGTCCAGGCTGAAAAGATCTTCGGCTATGCGCGCGCTGACTTGATCGGCAAGTCTATTGATATTCTTTTACCAGAACGCTATCGCGGATCACATCCCCATCATCGTAAAGCGTTCTTTGCAAACTCTAGTCCTCGTTCGATGGGAGTTGGTCGCGAACTATTTGGCCGTCATAAAGACGGCAGTGAGTTCCCTGTTGAAATTGGGCTCAACCCAATTCAGACTGCTGATGGAATTAAGGTGCTCTCGGCGATTGTCGATATCTCAGAACGAAAATTGCAGGAAGAACAGTTTCGGCAAGTAGTCGAGATGGCTCCAAATTCCATGATCATGATTGATAAGGAAGGTATTATTGAACTGATCAATGTCCAGACTGAAAAAATATTCGGTTATGCGCGTGCAGAATTGATTGGTCAATCAATTGACATCCTTTTGCCAGATCGTTTTCGCGGCCAACACCCAGATCATCGAAGAACATTTTTTACAACTCCAAAACCTAGGGCCATGGGGGCCGGTAGAGAACTGTTTGGGCGACGAAAAGATGGCAGCGAGTTTCCTCTAGAAATTGGACTCAATCCAATCATGACTGCCTCAGGTATGAAAGTTCTTTCTGCCATTGTCGATATTTCCGATCGCAAGCAAGCTGATCTTCGCCAGCAGAAATTGATTGGCGAATTAACTCGTATCAACGAAGAACTCAATAATTTTGCCTATGTATCTTCACACGATTTGAAGTCGCCATTGCGTGGAATAGATCAATTGGCAACATGGATTGCCGACGATTTACGTGAGACTCTAAACGACGATACAAAAAATCACTTGCAACTCATGCGTAGCCGCATAAAACGCATGAACACATTGCTTGACGATCTCCTTGCTTACTCAAAAGTCGGACGATCCAATGGTGATATCGTAACGGTCAATACCACTGACCTCATTAAAGATATTTTTGATTTGACCGCGACAAAAAAAAATATTCAACTAGAGTTGGCTAATGAGCTTCCAACTTTATTGACGAGAAAAGTCCCGCTTGAATTGGTGTTTCGCAATTTGATTGGGAACGCCATCAAACACCATGATAAAGATCATGGAAATATTAAGATCGATGCTCTCTTTCTCAAAGAAGGGGTTGAATTTTCCGTGGCCGATGACGGACCTGGTATTCCCTTAGAACACCAGCAGCGGGTATTTGCCATGTTTCAGACATTGAAACCACGCGATGAAGTCGAAGGCAGTGGGATCGGCTTGTCATTGGTCAAAAAGACGATTGAAGCTGAAGGAGGACAGATTACGTTGGAGTCGGATGGAGAGCACGGGAGCACATTTCGCTTTATCTGGCCGAACCAGCACAAATAGAGGAATTCTATGGTTGAAAACCCTGTAAGCCGAGAAGTAACAATCGTCGTGATTGATGACGATGACATTGATGCAATGGGGATTGAGCGCGCGTTAAAGACAAGCAAAATACTCAATCCGATTGTGCGAGCACGTGATGGTATTGAGGGCTTAGCCTTGCTGCGCAAGCATGGTGAAGTAAGAAGGCCCTATATCGTATTGCTCGATATTAATATGCCTCGTATGAACGGATTGGAGATGCTAACGGCATTGCGTGATGATCCAGTGCTATCCAGCGCCGTAGTATTTGTGTTGACCACGTCGAAAATTGACGAGGATGTCGTTGCGGCTTACGCTCAGCATGTCGCTGGATACATCGTCAAAAGCGAGGTTGGCGATGGATTCATGCGAGTCATTCAAATGCTTGATCATTATTGGAGAATAGTCGAATTGCCTATGGAGACCTAAAAGTGAATCTAATATGAACTCCCTTATGCGAATCTTGCTGATCGATGACGATGAGTTGGATAGAGTCGCGGTTATTCGTGCATTAAAACAGTCAGGGCTTATGCTCGACATTCGCCAGTGCGCTACTGCCGCTGCTGGTTTAAAGGTTGCTGCAGAAGAGCATTTTGATGCCATTTTGCTCGACTATCGTCTTCCTGATCAGGACGGTGTAGAGGTCCTGCAGCGATTACGCTCTGGCGCATTTGGGCATGTCGCCATTTTGATGCTTAGTCGTCAGGAGGATCCGGCTGTAGCTGAACAATGCTTGGAGGCCGGAGCGCAAGATTTCTTGCTCAAGGATGAGGTAGACGGACGTCGCCTTACGCGGGCAATTTGCCAAGCACGACAACGTTATTCTATGGAAGAGGCACTCAAAGCTAGTCACGAAAAATTACGAGCTCTATCTGAGCACGACTCGCTGACAGGCTTGCTTAATCGGCGAGGTTTTGAAGTCACTCTAAACGTTGCGATGGAAAATTCTCTTCGCAAGCAGAAAGGCCTTGCCGTACTGCTGTTGGATATTGATGATTTCAAAAGCATTAACGACACTTTGGGACATAGTTCTGGGGACGCGGTTTTAATCGAAATTGCCCGTCGATTGAAGTTAATGGTTCGTGCAGGTGACAGCTTTTGCAGATTGGGTGGCGATGAATTCGTATTAATCACAAACAATCTAGAACACGAAGAGCAAGCCTCATTGCTTGCCGAGCGCTTAATCGGCGTATTGCGGGAACCATTTATTCTGACTTCCGCGGAGCTGATGATTACTGCAAGTGTCGGCATTGCTGTTCTTGACTGCAGCACGAAAAATTCATCTGATTTATTAAATCACGCTGATGTCGCGATGTATCGAGCTAAGCAGGATGGTCGTAATCGCTTCCGTTTTTACTCTGAAAAATTACACGCAGCGGTACAACATATCACTACATTGAAACGTGAAATGCACACGGCAATATCGAATCAAGAATTTGTCGTGTATTACCAACCCCAGTTTGACGCGCAAGATCGCAAATTAGCGGGAATGGAGGCGCTAGTACGCTGGAATCACCCACGTCTCGGTTTGCTGGCTCCAAGCGATTTCATCCCCATCGCAGAAAATACAGGTCTGATTGTTGACATTGGCAACTGGGTGTTACGGGAGTCATGCCGTCAGTTAAGTGTTTGGTTAAACCGCTACCCAGAATTTGATCGCAACCTTACCGTTTCAGTTAATCTTTCTCCCATACAGTTGGAGCATGCCAGCTTGATTCAGGATGTTAGGGAAGCTTTATCGAGTAACTACTTGGCGCCCCATCGTTTGGAGCTAGAAATCACGGAGAGCTCGCTCATCGGTGATCAAGGACGCGCTGTTGCGACGCTCTCTGAACTAGCCTCTCGTAACATCATTTTGTCGCTAGACGATTTTGGTACCGGTTACTCTTCTATGCATCATTTGAAGCTATTTCCAATAAAAGAGTTAAAAATTGATAGGGAATTTGTTTCTACAATAGGAATAAATTGCGAGAGTGATCGTCTGTTAATCGCAATGATACGTTTTGCGCAGGCGTTGAGTTTAAAAATTGTTGCGGAGGGAATTGAAACTAAGGAGCAGGCGGATTTTTGTGCTTTCAACGGATGCACAATCCTACAAGGTTACTACTACTCAAAACCTATATCAGCGGCAGAGTTTGAAGCCAACTTCTTTACTCATTCTCGTGTTCATACTGAATAGTCCCGATCTTCCTAGACGCTTTGGTTGCTCTTTCAATTTTGCTGCTCGCAGTTTGTCCAGAGCTTCAGTTTTCTAATCCATTGATATTTATAGTCGAACCGTATGGACGTCCGCTTTGGGTGGCGGTTTCAACCGGTGGATGCAGACGGTCGGCTATCGGCCAGAAGCAGCCTCTCGGAGGCGTAAAAAAAAAGCGACCATGAGGTCGCCTTTTTTCATTTCACGTCGAATTAATCAGAACGCCCACTTCGCCCGAATCGATGCGGTGTGGTTCAGATGATCCGAACGACCTTCCGCATCGTAGCGGAAACTAATTTCCGTACTGCTTACCAATAGCCGCATCGGGAAATTGCTACCGCATCAATGGATATCGGCCGCCTATTCTTTGCCATCATGGGTAGGTCAAGTTCAAATGGAACATCCTGACAAGGACGAAGGTGACGAGCCCCAAGCCCAGGAGCGATAGCGCGAAGACTGCGGCCACCTTGGTGCCCGCGCGTAGCACCGCGCGCATCTCCTTCTCCTTTTTCCCTTGATCGTAATGCCACTTGATGGCGAAGAACATGCCCGTGCCGAGCACGAGAGCCTTGAACGTACCGAAGACTATAGGGATCCAATCCATCATTTTGAGTATTTCCAGGCTATTACTTGACACTATCTATCGTGATGAGGACTACCTCAAAACGCTGCATGACATCTCAATCGAAGTTTTCTTATTCTAGGTTAAGCAAACCGCGATCAACATTAGACATAAAGCCCTAGGACATAATGTCCTTACTGTCTTATTAGACCTTCTGTCTCGCGAATTTGCGGTGCCAGTGACCCTCAGGTTGCAACTTTGGAACACGACCGGTGGCAACATTAATGCGAATATTCACAATATTCTGAGTAGTTCTTATATCGCCTACCAGTATTGTGACGAGGTCGGGGCGAGGTCATTTGCTGAACGAGTTTCAAGACAGCATCTTTAAGGTCGAATGAACGAAGCCAAACGTCGCTAATTCAATCCCCTATTCCGTAAATCTGCATTTCGCTGGTGTCCGCTTTGGGCCGAAGGCAAACGTCAGATAAAGAAACGATGCCAATATAAAAAAACCCGCTTTCGCGGGCTTTTTATTTCTTCTGTAAGAACAGCATTCTTAATTTAAAAGACTGAGCACCGAACCGACATTTGATTACTGCTTATTTTTACTTTGCTATTACTTGTTCACCAGAGACTTCGGTTGCAATAATGCCAGCACAGCGCCAATAACCAACGCGCCAGCAACAAAGTACATGCCAGCGTTAGTGCTACCGGTTACGTCTTTCAACCAGCCAACAATAGACGGACTGACAAAACCTGCGAGATTGCCGACCGAGTTAATCAAACCGATACCGGCTGCAGCGGCCGCTCCACCAAGGATCGCGCTTGGATAAGTCCAGAACACCGGCATCGTCGACAACATACCGGCGGTACCGAGCGACAAAGCCATCAACGCCAGCACGACGTTATCGCCATAAATAGTACTCAGGAACAGACCTAGGCCGCCGAGTGCGCTGGCGATCGCAAAGTGCCAGCGACGTTCGCGCATGCGATCAGCGCTACGAGCAACCAGCAAGGTCGCAATCACGCCGCAGGTGTAGGGAATTGCCGTCAGCAAACCGACGTCCAGTGCATCCTTGACGCCCGATGCCTTGACCAGTGTCGGCAGATAGAAACTGATGCCATACAAACCCATCATGCAGCAAAAATAAATTGCTGCCATCAGCCAGACTTTTGGATTGGTAAACACGCTGGCGACGGAATGCGATTTGTTTTCTCCACCATCTGTCGCGATGTTTTCTTCCAAAATCCTTTTCTCGTCGTCACTCAACCAGGTCGATGCGCGAATGCTGTTTGGCAGATAGAAGAATGTGACGATACCCAGAATCAAAGATGGAATCGCTTCCAGCAAAAACAACCATTGCCAGCCGTACCAACCGTTGGCACCGGCAAAGTAATTCATGATCCAGCCGGACAAAGGGCCACCAACCACACCCGCAATCGGGATGCCAATCATGAACAAAGCGTTCATGCGACCACGACGCGAAGCCGGAAACCAGTAAGTCAGGTACAACACGATTCCCGGAAAGAAACCGGCTTCAGCCACGCCGAGCAAAAAGCGAATCACATAGAACATGGTTGGCGACGTGACAAACATGGTTGCCGCAGAAAGCACCGACCACGTAATCATGATGCGCGCGATCCAGACGCGTGCTCCGACGCGATGCATGATGATGTTGCTTGGCACTTCAAACAGGAAGTAGCCGATAAAGAAAATGCCTGCGCCCAAACCATAAACGGTTTCGCTGAACTGCAGATCGTTCAACATATTCAGCTTGGCAAAGCCTACGTTGACGCGATCGAGATAAGCCGCGACGTAGCAGATAAAAAGGAAAGGTAACAAGCGCAAAGTTACTTTGGCGTAAATGCTGTCTTCCAGCGTTCCGCGTGCGCTGAGTGTATTGCTAGGATGAATGGCGCTCATGGGTACGTAATGTCTTCTTCAGAATTGTCAGGCCGAGGACCGGAGAAAGACGCGAGTCCTGCCTCCGGCCATGCCGGATGATGCCTTGCCGCTTGCGGGCAAGGCCTAAATTAAAGCTGCAAATGCTGGATAGGCAGATATTTGCTGGGCGCCGATTCGGGATAAAACCGGGCATGGGTATTGACCGGTTTTGCCGGTCCTGGCGATCATAGCATCCGAGATTTACCGATACACATGCAAAAAATTCACGCCTGCTTGAAAATAATGCTGCTTAGCAGCAAAGAATAAAAGGATTGTTTTCATGAGGGAAACAATCGTTTTATTTTTATCCTGGATCGACTTTCTCTGGAAGAACTTACACTTTGCCGAGTGAGGCCTGAAATGTTTATCGAGAAGCCTTGACCGCACAAGACGGTTGAAGCCATGCACAACTGCCCTCTCACAACTACTCTGGCATATCCCAGGCATTTTCATCGTTTGCCGTATTCCTGATGAAAGCGCGTTGGAACAAACAATGACTAGCCTGGATACCTTTATGCAGCAGCATATTTTTCGGCATTAGCGCCCGAGTATAGTCAGCCCCGCCAAATACTGACGTAAATAGCTATTTGGTCATATGGTCGGGTGACAGCTTGTTCGTAGCACCGGGCATTCCCTTGGCATACAAAGTAGAAGCCAGCCCATAGGCTGTATATTTCGCTACTTACCTAGGGAAATAATTACTGGATGGGCCCTTCCAAACACGAGGTGTTACTTGGAACGTTAGCCCACCAGCATTCAAAATGAAAAACGGCAGCCGACCTTTCAGTTGGCTACCGTTGTTTTCAGCATCAGTTAATCAAGTGATGCTGTGATGCAACATCCTTACTTTTCCGCCTGCTCCAGCTTCCAGTACATGGCGGCAACGACCATACCGAATATCGCATGCGCAACCACAGTTGCCCAACCGCGCATTTCGCTGAACCACGAGAAAAATCTCACCATGCCATAGAAGTTAAACAGATAAAGCACCAACCCGAAAATCGCTCCGACCAATAATGCCATGCCTACGCTGGAATCAAAATGGAACGAAGCGATAATGGCAGAAAGAATCAGCGCAAACACCATCCCTAGCACGTAGTGCGTAATCAAGGCCACCGCAACAATCGTCAAATTGAAATCGGTCGACTGCAAGGCATCCTGCCCCATGACAATCGCCGCCACCATATGTGACGTTTCCCAGGGACTGGCACCCATGATGACGGTTGACCACAGCAATTCCAGCACCATTAAAACTGCACCTGCGGCAAAGCCGGAAACAGCGGCCACCGTCCAGTCAGGACTGCGTTGTTCCCATCGATGTGAATGCATGTGAAGTTCCATAACGACCTCCATAAAGAAGCAATGCCGACTTCTTGAACACCAAACAAGGCATTCGGTCATCGCTGCACAGCGAACATAGGATTACCCATTGATTGCCATCACATTAATTTCCGTTTCAGGGGAAAACCGGCATGTGTGGTTCTTCGCCTCCAAATTTCATTTCCGGATGACGTGCGGCCAACATCTTTTCGATTTCTTGTACGCGTCGTGCAGGCACATCTACGATCATCAATATTTGACCTTTTTCCAGATCGGGATAAAACTCTTTCAACCGTGAATTAGGCATCGCGGCGGCGACCATACTCGACGCCCAGCCACCAAACAAGATTCCCATCAGCGTCGTTACCAGTACGGTCGCCTGACCCAGTTCGTAATACACAATCAACAAGGCACCAAATACCATCCCGAGTATCGCGCCAACGATCATGCCGGCGGCAGCGCCATGCAATACGTCTGTTTTTAGAAAAAACCCGGCCTCAGGCATATCGGGAGGCAATGGCTTCCCAGAAATAAAGCGTATATGTCGCTGTTCTATACGGCTGAGCAGCATGTCATCAAAGCTGCGACGCGCACTCTCTATATCTGGCAGGAAATAATACAGTCTGTGTCTCATGACAGCTCCTTTGATTACCTCCACGCGATTTAGTATAGGCAGTATGCTTGGAGTTTCAATGTGTTATTTAGACAATAAATTATAAAAATCCTTCCATTTTCAAATAGGAACAATTATCATTAATGTATTCATAAAGTTCGTGAGTTAATGGCTTTCATGCGCTGTGTACTCATTCGAAAATATTGATCATTCGTCGAAATTCCCAATTTAGCCAGCCACTTCCATCGATTATCTCGATAGCCAGCCAGTAGTAATTGCTGCGGCTTGCCGCGCTTTTTATCGAGGTCATCTTGAAACATAAAATCGTCGCCACTTCTGTGGCCGCTTTGTTTTTGCCATTTTCAGTATCGCTGGCACACGCCCAAACTAACTCCGCTCAAAATCCCGTCGTTCTGCCAGAAGTAACGGTAGAAGCCGCGCAAGACAGCGACACCGGTTTTACTGCAAAAAAAGCCGCAGGCAGTACAAAATCGGATGCCGGCTTGCTGGAAACACCGCAGTCTATTTCCGTACTGACGCGCGCATTGCTCGACTCACAGCAAGCCGTCACGCTGACCGACGCGTTGCGTAACGTAGCTGGCGTCGTCTCCGGCAATTTCGGCAGACGCGGTTGGGATGACTTCATCATCCGCGGCCAGCGCGCAACAGAATCGGTTTTTCTGGACGGCTTGTCAGTTTCGCAAAATGCGTGGGTCGCGCAAGAACCATTCGGCATGGAGCGTGTAGAAGTATTGAAAGGCCCTGCTTCCATTTTGTTTGGCAAGGTACAGCCTGGCGGCATGGTCAATATGGTCAGCAAAAAACCGCGTAGCGATGCCTTTAATGAAGTCGGCGTCACAATCGGTAGTGATAACTTCAAGCAAGCGACTTTCGATCTGGGGCGACCGATTTCGGAGAACGGCAAGAGCGCATTCCGTATTAACGGCCTGGTACTCGATCGCGACGATCCGACGGAATTCGTCTATCAAAAACATCGCTGGATCGCGCCGTCGCTGACACTCGATGTAGGCCCAGATACCGACTTCACGCTATTAACCAGCTATAACTACAATGAGTACATACGCCAGCAAGGCCTGTCGCCCTATGGCACCATCCTGCCCAACGTCAATGGCGAAATTCCGTGGAATCGCTTTATCGGCGAACGCGCATTTGGTCCTTATACATCGGAACAATATCGGGTCGGTTATGCGCTGGAGCATCGATTTTCGCCCGACTTGAAATTACGGCAGAATTTCCGCTGGCAGGAACAGGCGATGCAGGGTCGCGGAGTATTCAACGGCACCCTGCAAGCCAATCAGCGTCTACAAAATCGCTCGGCCACACTGCAAGATTCGAAAAGCCGCGTCATCGGACTCGATACGAATATCGAAAAGAAACTCGATCTGCTCGGAATGAAACACAGCGTCATGGGCGGACTCGATCTGGCCCAGGACAGGGATCGTTTCAAGTCCAGCACATGTACGCTTGCGGCACTGAATCTCTATCAGCCCGTCTATGGCACGCCCATCACCTGCCCTGCAAACTGGGTGAACGACAACACCACCACTTTTTCATCTACCGCACTCTACCTGCGTGATCGCATTGAATTCAATGATCGCCTGAGTGTCTTGCTCGGCGTCAGACGCGAAGACGGCAAGCTGGAAACACTTAACAACAATAACAGCACCACACAAACGCAAAACACGCTGGCCACTACGTCGAGCAGTGCCCTGATGTTTAAAATTTCACCGAATGTGATGTCTTACATCAGCCATGCAGATTCATTTTTACCGCTCAGTGGCTTAAAAATTAGTGGCGAACAACTCAAACCTGAGACCGGCAAGCAGAGTGAAATCGGTTTGAAGTTTGCATCCGAAGACGGACGGCTTACATCAGGTCTTGCTGTCTATGATTTGAAACGTCAAAACGTATCGGCATCCGATCCTGCCAACACCGGCTACAACCTGCAAATTGGTGAACAGCACAGTAAAGGTGTGGAAGCAGAAGTTGCGATGGATCTGCGTAACGGCTGGAACTTAATCGGCAGCTACACCTATACCGACAGCGAGGTCACCAAGGATAATGTGGCCGTCAATGTAGGCAAACCACTGAATAGTGTGCCGCGTCATGCAGCTACCTTGTGGGGAACCTACACATTCCGCCAGGCTGCACTGCATGGCGTCAGCGTAGGCGCTGGCGTCCGCTATTCCGGCGCAATGCGGGGCTATTCTTACAACTACACCCTTCCTGGCTACACACTGGCAGACGCTGCGCTCAGCTATGCAGGCAACGGATACAAACTGGCCTTGAATGTCAAAAACCTGTTCGACAAAAAATATTATCCCGGCGCCTTGAACAATAACGTTGTTGCGCTGGGCGATCCTCGTCAGGTCTTGCTGAACGCGACATTTTTCTTTTAAAACATATCCAAGCACTGCAAATATCTTGCAACGGTGATTCGCAGATTAATATCACCGCAACGGGCCTGCTGTAACGCAGGCCCGCTTTGTTTCAGTTGCGTCAGGCTTTTAAGCCGAAAATCCGCCGTCAATCGTCAAACTCGCACCCGTGATATAGCCGGCTTCAGGGCCCGCAAGATGCGCAACGAAAGCGGCAATTTCTTCTGCTTTGCCATAGCGCCCCACTGCCATCAAACCTTTCAAGCTATCTGCAAAATCGCTGTCAGCTGGATTCATATCGGTATCGACTGGCCCTGGCTGTACATTATTCACCGTAATCCCGCGCGGGCCCAGATCGCGCGCCAGCCCCTTGGTCAAACCGACGATTGCCGCTTTGCTCATCGCATATGCGGCACCGCCCTGGAAAGGCATGCGGTCAGCGTTCGTGCTACCGATCGTGATAATGCGACCGCCGTTACCCATATGACGTTGCGCTTCTTGTGTCGCAACAAACACGCTGCGTACATTCACTGCGACGGTGCGATCAAAATCTTTCAGTTTGAAGTCCTCAATCGGACCTAAAGCCAATACGCCAGCGTTGTTCACCAGAATATCGATGCGCCCAAAGGTTGCTGCAGCCTGGTCGATGGCTTGTTTTACTGCTGCGGCATCGCTACTGTCCGCCTTGATAGCCAATGCGCGTCCACCGCTTTGCTGAACGGCAGAAACAACTTCATTTGCCTTGTCCGGCGAGCTGACATAAGTGAATACAACAGATGCGCCGTCGCGTGCCAGGCGTTTGACGATGGCTGCGCCGATACCGCGTGAACCGCCTTGAATGAAAGCGACTTTGCCTGCCAATATTTGCTGTGTTGGGTTCGACATGAATATTCTCCGTATGGTTAATTTAGCTGCACTACGCAAGCTGAACGTCTTAACAAATTTCGCCAAGCTGGACTGCTTTGAATTGCGTGACGATGGAGTCAGTATCGGACATCAATTATGTTGTTACTAGATAGTAATTCTTATATTCTATTGAAACTAAAAGTTTCAAATAGTCGTTCAAATTGGCATGAGGGAATCGTCATGGAGTCGATGAGCAGTATCGAATGCTTTGTCCGCAGTGCCGAGGCAGGAAGTTTCTCGGAAGCTGCACGGCGCCTCAGCCTGACATCAGCTGCGGTGGGTAAAAATGTGGCGAAACTGGAATCCAACCTGGGCGTGCGCCTGTTCCAGCGCAGCACGCGCAGCCTGAAATTGACCGAAGCCGGTGAACTCTTTCTGGCGGAAGTCAGTGGTGGTCTGGCGACGATTCAATCGGCGGTCGCGAATATGGCCAGCGCGGACGGCCAGCCAGCAGGCACCTTGAAGATCAGCATGGGTACAGGATTCGGTCGTACCTATATCGTTCCCTTGCTGAGTGATTTCCTGCAACGCTATCCTGCCATCGTGCCGGACTGGCATTTCGATAATCGGCGCGTCGATATGGTGGCAGAAGGATTCGATGCGGCGATTGGTGGCGGTTTCGATTTACCGACTGGAGTGGTTGCACGCGCACTGGCACCTGCGCATGGTGTACTTGTCGCAGCACCAAATTATTTTGCAGATAAACCCATACCAAAAGTACCGGAGGATTTGTCACAGCACGATGGGATTCTGATCCGCTCGCCACAAACCGGGCGTATCCGTCCGTGGCCTTTGCGCAATCATGCGAATGAACAGATGCCGATCTTGCTGCGTACGCGCATGACGATGAGCGATCCGGATGCGGCGTGTGAAGCAGCGCAACTCGGATTGGGCATCGCGCTGATTTCAATGCCGAATGCGTTGCACTATCTGGAAAATAAAAAACTAATGCGCGTCATGCCGGATTGGTACGTCGATATAGGCACGCTATCACTCTACTTCACCGCACAAAAACTATTGCCTGCAAAAACGCGCGTCTTCGTCGATTTCATTGTCGAGCATTTCCGCAAAGAGAAGCTGGCCAAGCGATTCTCGGCATTCTGAATAAAAGCACGCCATGACGTCTATCAAACGAGCCATCTGTAACCAATGCCTGCGACCACAGAACACGTGCATCTGTCGCTGGATCAGAACAACAGAACATGCGGTAGAGGTTCTCTTTTTGCAGCATCCGCTGGAGATAGCCAATCCGAAAGGCAGCGCACGCCTGCTGCATTTGAGTTTGCCACGCAGTCGGCTCATTACAGGCGAAGCGTTTTCTGAAGAAGAGCTGCAGGCATTGCTGTATGCGCCTTTCGACAACAGTGATAGTGGAAAGAAAATCCAGCCGCTACTCTTGTATCCAGATACATCTGAAGATGGACGCATCGAAAAATCACAGACATTTATCCAGCCGGCAAGCAGCGCAACCATTCAGTATCGTTTGATTGTGCTCGACGGTACTTGGCGCAAGAGCCGAAAAATGCTTTACTCCAATCCTTTGCTGCAGCAGCTACCACGTCTCCCCTTAAGCGATCCGCCTGCTTCGCATTACCGAATACGCAAGGCGCGCAAGCCCGACCAGCTCTCAAGCTATGAAGCGACCTGCTACGCGCTGATGCAAGTGGAAAATGAAACTGAAAAATACCTGCCGTTGCTGACGGCCTTCGATGGTTTTGTTGAACAAATCGGCGCCTATGATCCGCAAACAAAGCACCATCAATAGACATACAGTGGGAGGCGGCCTGTATTTGACAGCTGCTGCGCGATGCGCAAGGGAATCAATGCATCAAAGGCGGACGTCTATACATTTTAAGTGTACGTCCAACGCGTCTGCGATTTCCTGCCTATAATCGCAGCACGCATTATCGGCCATTCGCCTGCTTACTTCGCCAAACTCTTCGTCACACTCTTCATCAAGGATATTTAATGAACATTTCTCTGCACGCCGCGTCCGTCCCCGTTTTCAAGCAAATGCTCAACAGCCTCAGCGCTCTGCTGAGCAAAGCCGAAGAACATGCGACAGCAAAAAGCATAGACCCGAATGCCTATCTGCAAGCCCGCCTGTTCCCGGATATGTTCCCATTGATTCGCCAGGTACAAATCGCCGGTGATTTCGCACGCGGCGTATCAGCCCGCCTGGCTGGCCTGGATGTACCAAAAGTCGATGACAGCCTGGCCACTACGTTTGCCGATCTGCGCGCGATGCTGGCCGACACTGTCGCGTTTATCGACGGTATTCCAGCAGACAAAATCAACGGTCAGGAAGCACGCGACATCGTTCTGCGTCCAGGTACGCCGAAAGAACGAAAATTCAACGGCCAGGACTATCTGCTGCATTTCGGTTTGCCGCAATTCTTTTTCCATGTCACGACGACTTACGCCATCCTGCGTCATAACGGCATTGAAATCGGCAAGCGTGATTACATGGGCAATCCTTGATTGCTGCAGTGATAAACCTCGCAGCCTGATCGATGCTGCAGACTGGCAGAATTCTGCTAGCCTTGTCTGCCTGCTTTATGGCAGGCAGCGCCTTGGCGGAAAAAACCGGTAATGCGATAGCCGCTGTGAAGGGTGAAGGCAATGTAGAAGTAAAGATCATTGCCTTCAACGATTTGCACGGCCATCTGGAAGCTCCACGTTTATCTATTCCTGCTCCCAACAGTGCCGGCAGCCACGTCCCGGCCGGCGGCGCGGCTTATCTGGGTAGCGCCATCAAATCGCTGAAACAAGCGCATCCCTATCACGCAGTTGTGTCTGCTGGCGACATGATCGGTGCATCACCACTGGTATCCGCATTATTCCTCGACGAACCCACGATTGAAGCAGTCAATGCATTCGGCATCGACTTCAACGCCGTGGGTAATCACGAGTTCGACAAGGGTTATGCGGAGCTATTGCGTATGCAGAATGGCGGTTGTGCCAAGTTCACGGCGCGCGAACCATGTGCTCTCAGCAAACCATTCACCGGTGCCAATTTTGGTTTTCTGGCTGCCAACACCTACCAGTCAGATGGCAAGACCTTGTTCCCTGCGACGGGTATCAAATCGTTTGGTAGCGGCAAGCAGCAAGTGAAAATCGGATTCATCGGATTGACGCTGAAAAACACGCCGCACATTGTCACGCCTGCTGGTGTCGCCGGCCTGATCTTCGCCGACGAAGCACGCACCGCGAACGCGTTGGTTCCAGAATTGAAAGCGCAAGGTGTAGCTGCCATCGTGCTCGTCATCCATGAAGGAGGAAAGACCGACGGCACTCCCGATGATTCCTGTCCCAGCCTGAGCGGCGCTATCGTGCCGATACTGGAGCGACTCGATCCGGGTATCGACGTTGTTGTTTCCGGCCATACCCACCGCGCCTATATCTGCGACTACGGCAAACGCAATCCGGGCAAACCGTTCTTGCTGACCAGTGCAGGGCAATACGGCACCTTGGTCACCGACATCAAGCTGATGATCGATCCTCGCACCCACAAGGTTGTTTCCAAATCCGCGAATAATGTCATCGTGCAGGGAGACGCGTTCATCAATCACGCTGGCATCATGGTCCAGCCGTCGGCAGACTATCCACGCTTTGTGAAAGACTCCGAGGTCGATGCGATTGTCAGCCGTTATGCGGACGCGTCAGCGTCACTGAGCAAACGGATAGTCGGCAAATTAACGACCTCGCTATCGCGCCGACAAGTGGCATCGGGCGAAAGCCAGCTCGGCAATCTGATCGCCGATGCGCAATTAGCTGCGACCCAATCTGCAGAACATGGCCGCGCGCAGATCGCCTTGATGAATCCCGGCGGCGTACGCGCTGATTTGCATGTGCCGTATGGCGGTGGCGAGATCAGCTATGGCCAGATATTCAGCGTTCAACCTTTCGGCAACAATCTGGTGGTGAAGAGTTTTAGCGGGGCGCAACTACGCCGTTTGCTGGAACAACAATTCAAGCGACATGCCAATACGAATGACAATCCGCGCGTATTGTTTCCATCGGCAGGATTCAGCTATACCTACAATCTGCAAAAGCCTGCCGGTTCGCGTGTCAGCGCCATGCGTCTGCATGGTGCTCCGATTATCGCCGGGGAGATTTACCGCGTAACCATCAACAATTACCTCGCCAACGGCGGCGACCGCTTCAGTCTGTTCAATCAGGGTGGACAGATCTCCGGCGGCGAGCTCGATATCGATGCGCTGGAAACCTATCTGCGTCATTACTCGCCGATCAAACCGCCTGCAACCAACAGGATTAAGCGCATCGATTGATCTCGGCTGAGCAAAGTATTCTGCATACGAAGTTTGCTGTAACAAGCAGTGTTAACAAGCAGTGTTAACAAGCGGAGTTTGCAAGCTGTGTTAACCAGCGGGAGTAACAAGTCTGGATGAATAAGTCTGAAGTCCGGCTATCTGCATATGGATTATTCGTCTCATTGCTGCAACCATTTTTTCAAGCCTGACAGCGACTTGAATTCCGAAACAGAGCGGCATTGCATATGCGGATAACGGCTTTTCAACATTTTGGAAAGCGCAGCGCCCGGCCCCAGTTCTATGGTCATCGTGGCACCAGCCTCATGCACGCTATCCATCACGGCCTGCCAGCGAATTGTTTCGGCCAGTTGACGCGACAACGCCGATGCGGCGGCGTCTTTGTCATGCAGGCGTATGCCGGAAATACCCGCCAGCACCGGAAAACGCGGTGTACTTATACCGCTTTCCTTCACTGCCTTTTCAAACAGAGGCACGGCAGCCTTCATCCAGGGCGTGTGCGATGCAATCTCTATCGGCAGGCGCGTCACCTTGCCGCCGGCCGCGGTTACTGCATTTTCCAGCGCGTCTGCATGGGTCAGCAAACCACCGGCAATGACGGCATCTTCAGCTACTTCAATCGCAATGTAAAAACCATGCGCATGCAACAGAGACGCGATGTCGGCCATCTGCGTCACCGCATGCGAAAGTGAAATCGCCAGCATCAGTTGCGGCTGTCCCGGCTCTATACATGCCTGCAACAGTTGTGCACGCACGGCAGCGAGCCGGATCGCCTGGTCTGGCACAATCGCACCCGCCACCGACCAAGACGCCAGTTCGCCTATGCTGTAACCGGCAGTGATGACCGGCTTGCTGATCAGGCCCCGAATGATTTCCCATGTCGCTAACTGCGCGGCAACTACCAGCGGTTGCGCAATCGGATTGGCAAACAGCAGGCGCTCGCTAGATAAAATTTCATGCAATGGATACGCGCACAACTCTTCCAGCGGCCATGCCTGCAGCAAGCGGTTGGCGTGATCATCTTCGCGTATCAGATCGAACATGCCAGCGTGCTGGCCTGCCTGCCCCGAACACAAAATGGCAATCCGATTTGTCATTCCGTTCCTGTTGAATTGCTCAGTCAATCTTGTTAAGTCTATCGTGTGTGCGATGCGCTAATCTGGAAAACAAACCAGCTGGCCGCCAGCATATCAGCAGCGCCACCAGGTGATAGATGTCGGCTGACGAACAGTCGATGGCAAGCGCATGCCGTATCTTGCCATTCTGGCGCAGCGGTGCCGCCTTGTGCGATAAATGCCTGCGCAGTCAGTTTTACCAGCATGGCACCACCGGCACCACCACGATGATAAATATTCGTATCCGTCATGTAAGCCATCAACGCAAAAAGTGCATCGATCTGTGCCATCGAAGGTGTGGCATTCCGCCCCAGCGATTTCAATATCTGCGGCAAGCCAATCTCGAATACGGCAGGGAATCCTTTGGCCGCTTCTTCGCGCGCACCTCCCACTGCATACAGGTGAGCCACGCGCAGGCCATTCGATGGCGATGGCGATGATGGGATTGAATGCATTTTCAGCGCATTGCCCCATTGCTCCATTAATGTCTGGCGAATATTCTCTGCCGACAAGGACCTTGCATGCGCATGACAGTAGCCGACGGCAGCGCACAACATGCCCAATGCAAAAATCGCACCGCGATGCGTATTGACGCCCTGCGTCGCAGCCAGCATCCGCTGTTCCGCGTGCATGCCCAGCACTCTCAACTCACCGAATACCATATCGCGCGCACCCGCATGCGCCATGCTTATAAAATAGTGGCGCAGCGAAAACAGGCTGCGCATGAAGAGCGCGGCGTTCATATCTGCATGACTGCCGTTATCGACAAGCGACACCAGGCCGGGCTTAGGGAATAGTACGATCTCGACATGCAGGCTTCTGATGGCCACGATAGCGATTTGCAGACATGCGGCGCGCAATGCGTGTGCTTGCCGCGCTGTTCTGGTATATCCATGCGCTAGTGAGGACGCGTGTGCAGCAGACAGACATGAAACCGGTATTTGTTGTTTCACGACGATCACTCCAGCTCTACTTGCAAATCCGCGACACGCACCAGTCTTGGATTGAACATGCTCTTGGTCAGCACGCGCGGCTGACTGGGATGACTCTCCGCCTGTACCCATTCCTTCCATGCCACTGCACTGCCGGATGGAAAAACGATTTCACCGTCCAGCGGCAATTTCGCTGCGTAGCTAGTCAGCAGCGCGCTGCCTGCCAGCAGCTGATCTTTCGTCTGCGGAAAGAACAGCAAATCAATATCCGAAGAAGGCGTTAGATAAGACAGCCCGGTAATGGCCTGCATCGCCGCTGAACCGTACACACGAAATTCAAGACCGATCGCGGTTACCTTCTCCACCAGGTCGGCAAAATCCTTTTGCCACTTGGCAGGCAAGGCCTTTTCTGCACTGATGATGGCCAGCGGTACATCGTGCCGCACGATGTGCTCACTCGGCACCAGAAACGGAATTCGTGTCTTCATGCCTGTGTGCGGATCTGGTGGTGCGGCAAGCCCAAGGCAAAGCATATTGGGTGGAATATCCGATTCGCTTCTGCGCACAATCACGGGCCAATCGTTTTCAGCCCAGCGCGCTAATTCTTTTGCATGCACGGCCAACGCTGCCGCGCGTGCCAACTTCCATCCTGCTGCAGTAAGCCAGACTCTGTTATGTCTTTGAAACATGGTTGACTCCCAGTACCGCTTGCGCAACGGGATAGGCCATCTTGCGACCGCCTCTTTCCATTCCTCGCTGACTGCGAAGATCCGCTGATACCGATGTTTGCAAGGCAAGCGCCACACATGACGCCAGGTCCTCATGCCAGATCGCTTCCAGCCCGCCCATATTCAGATAATTTTCGGCGCCCGGCGCAAAGACCGGATTCGACTTGGCGAGATCTATCAATCTCTCTTCAGGAACCTTGGTGATGCGTGCCATCGCCGGCAATCCCATGACACGGATTTCCGCATCCGGCAACGCATAGCACGCATCCGCCATCAAGCCGCTGGTAATGAAGCCGCCGGACAAGGCCTGATCGTAGACCAGGCCGATGACGCGGTGACCATGGCGACGCGCGAGGTCTATGCACTTGCCGAGATGCGCCATATAGCGATTGATGCCCAGCATTTCATCGCGATGACGCAGGCGCTGGCCTTGCGTATCGACCAGGATGACCAGCGGGCGGGCAGGAAAATCCCGCATCGTGGCGAGTATCGCCTCGGCCTGGGCCAGCGCGATTTCCACACCGATGGAGGTGTGTCCCGTGGTGCCGATGATAGCGATGGTCTGTCCGCCAACCTGCGCCGTACCACGCAGAAAATTATCTTTTTCAACTATGTCATGACCGTCGGGAAACAAGGTGCTTGCGAGTGTCTGCCATTTCATCATCGTTCTCCCGCGCGAAAACCTGCTGTCTGCTGCGTGAAAGCATCGGCTTCCAGCATGGGTAGCGATGCAGGTTCGGCAATCCCGAGACGCGTCCAAATATCCATAGGCTCGCCAAGTTTGCCGAAATCGCGCAGGCGCTTGCTCAGCATCGCATGTTCCGCTTCCAGTTCATCCAGTGTAAGTACCGCAGAATTCTGTTGATAGCGCGCCATGGTCTCGGCGGCGGCCTTGCGAAAAGCATTGATGTCGTCCGGCAGCACCGCATCGCAATCGCCTAGCAAGTAGCGATGCTTGCCGCCGGTGGTGCGCCATACCAGCGCGCGGTCGCGCGAATCGAATTCTTCGACACCGTGCGTGGTCTCTATGACTTCCGGCCCTGACATGGCCAGACGCGCTTCTTCCGACATCAGAATGGCATTGGCACAGCAAGCCACAATCCCCATGCCGCCAAAGCAGCCGTTGGCACCACCGACTAAAACAATCACGGGAATATTAGCCGCTCGTGTATCGAGGACCGCGCGCATCACTTCGGATACCGCAATCAAACCTGCGTTGGCTTCATGCAAGCGCACGCCGCCGGTTTCCAGCAGCAGGATCACAGCGTCAACCTGATCGATGACGGCGCGCTTGAGCAGCCCCACCAGTTTGGCACCGTGGACTTCACCGACGGCGCCGCCCATGAAGCCGCCCTCTTGCGACGCGGCCAGCACCGACTTGCCGATTAATCTGCCGCTACCGATCACGACACCATCATCGAACGATGCTGGCGTATCCAGTTGCGCCAGATGCGGGCTGACGATGCGCGCCGATGGCGGCAGGAATTCCTCGAACGAGCCAGCATCCAGCAATTGATGTATGCGTTGTCGCGCATTGGCTTCCAGATAGCTGCTCATGCGGTTTCTCCGATGATCGATTCCACTGCCTGATCCAGGCGCAGACTGACGACGGCTGGCGTGGCACCCACATCGTTGATCGAAATGCGTACATCGGCCAGCGACCAGCGCGCTTGAAAATCGGTAATCACGGCCTGCCATATCGTCACAAATCCCACTGCCGCCGTTTTTATTTCCACTTCGCAGGCACCGTTCAATGCAGCCGTCTCGATCAGGACTTCTAGATTGCCGGAACTGACCACACCGACCATATTGGTTTGTGGTGCGACATGTCTTTGTCCATTTTCAAAACGAAAATTCAAGGTTTCCATATTCGCTTTACCAGTTTCTGAAACGTTTTGGTGGCGCATACAAACCGCCTGATGCACGCACCAGATCTTTCATGTTTTTGGCGGCCAGCAAATCCCTGGTTGCCATACGCTTGTCTATACCCAAATCTTCCGCGCGCAAGATGATGCCGCGGTCGCGCAGGTTCTCGACCATTTTTTTATCACGCGCCATGCCTACCGGCGTGTAACCGGCCACGCCGCGTATTGCCTGCTCGCGCTCTTCCGGTGTGCGGCACAAGAGCAGATTGGCTATCCCTTCTTCGGTCAGGATATGCGTGACGTCATCGCCATAAATCATCACCGGCGGAATCGCAAGTTTGGCCTGCTCGGCGAGTTGCCATGCATCCAGTTTTTCCACAAACGCCGGCTGCATGTGTTCGCGGAAGGTTTCCACGATTTGCACTACCAGTTTTTGACCACGCGGCATCACATCCCTGCCCTGACGTGCCTGCTCGCCTGCTTTCAACCACGCAGGACTGGCATGTCTTCTGCCCCGCGCATCCGAACCCATATTCGGTGCGCCGCCAAAACCCGAGATGCGGCCCAGAGTGGCGGTCGAAGAGTTACCCTGCAAATCGATTTGCAGCGTTGAGCCTATGAACATGTCGCAGGCATACAGCCCGGCGGTTTGCGACATCGCACGGTTGCTGCGCATCGAGCCGTCACGCCCGACAAAGAAGATATCCGGACGCGCTTCGATATAGCGCTCCATCCCCAGCTCGGAGCCGAAGGAATGCACCGACTCGACAAAGCCGGCTTCGATGGCGGGAATCAATGCAGGATGCGGATTCAAGGCCCAGTGCCGTCCGATTTTTCCCTTCAGTCCCAGCGACTCTGCATACGTCGGCAGGATCAATTCAATTGCCGCAGTATCGAAACCGATGCCGTGATTGATGCGCTCCACGCCGTATTCGGCATAGATGCCCTTGATCGCCATCATCGCCATCAACACCTGCACTTCAGAAATCAAGGCAGGATCGCGCGTGAACAAAGGTTCGATGTAATGTGGCGTCGGCGCCTGCACCACAAAATCCACCCAGTCAGCCGGTATATCGACGCGTGGCAACACATCGACGATTTCATTCACCTGTGCGATGACGATGCCGCTTTTGAAAGCGGTTGCCTCGACGATGGCGGGCGTGTCTTCCGTGTTGGGTCCGGTGTATAGATTGCCGTGCCGGTCGGCGGCCTGCGCCGCGATCAGTGCCACGCGCGGGGTCAGGTCGATGAAGTAACGGCCGAACAATTCCAGATAGGTATGAATCGCTCCGATATTGAGCTTGCCGTCCGCCACCAGACGCGCAAGCCGTACCGCTTGCGGCCCGGAGAAAGAGAAATCCAGCTTGGAAGCAATGCCCTTGTCAAAGATATCCAGATGCTCGGGCAAGGCAAGCACCGACAGCAGCATGTGTAAATCATGCACACGCGCCGGATCAAGCGAGCACAAGGCGCCGGCCAGAAAATCAGCCTGCTTCTGGTTGTTACCTTCGAGGCAGACACGGTCGCCTGGCTCTATCAGCGCTTCAAGCAGCGCAACGATTTTGTCGGGGTCGGCGATACGTCCGGTAATCGCCAGCCCCCGTTCAACTCTCTTGCGCCGATTCTCAGATAGCAGATTCCATTGCTTCATTACGATCCTACTTTATTAGGCAAATAGGTGACGATTTCCGGAAATACAGCAAGCAAGGCGATGAACGCAATCATGATCCAAATGAAGGGAATAACGCCTTTGAGAATTTCACGGTTCTTGATATCGGGCGAGATGCCCTTGATGACAAACAGATTCAGCCCGACCGGCGGCGTAATCAATCCGAGTTCCATATTGATCGTCAATACAATACCGAACCAGATAGGATCGAAACCGTTGGCGATAATGCCCGGCAGGATGACCGGTGTCACCATCAGGATGATGGCGACCGGCGGCAAGAAGCAACCAAGCACCAGCAACAGAATATTGACCCAGAACAGATACGCCCACTTCGACATTTCCAGCGCAGCCAGCCATTCTGCTGCACTCTGCGTGATGCGCAGATAACTCATCACATAAGTGAACAAAAAGGCCATCGCAATGATCATCATGATCATGCATGACTCTTTGGCCGTGCCGAGAAAAATCGCGCGCACATCCATCCAGCGGTAGCATTTGTACACCAGCACCACCAGCAGCATCGCACCGAAGGCACCAATACCGGCGATCTCGGACGGTGTACCGATACCGCCATACATCGCGTACATGATGACGGCGATCAGGATCACGAAAGGTAGCAAGCGCGGCAACACTTCAAAGCGTTCACGCCAGCTGTAATTTTCAACTATCGGTGCGGTATGTACGGCGACAGTCCCCGCTGCCAATGCCTCATTCGCCAGACGTATATCCTTGGATGCGCGATACACGACATAGGCCGCAAAGAAAAACGCCAGTAACAAACCGGGAATAATGCCGGCCAAAAACAGCTTGCCGATAGACTGTTCAGTAATCAAGCCATAGATGATCAGGGTGATCGATGGCGGGATCAGAATGCCCAGCGTGCCGCCAGCCGCAATCAATCCAGTTGCCAGCGCATCTGAATAACCGCGCTTGCGCATTTCAGGAATACCCATGCCGCCGATCGCAGCACACGTCGCAGGACTGGATCCGCACAATGCCGCAAAAACTGTACAACCGATCACATTAGCAACACCCAGCGAGCCTGGCATTTTATGCATCCATCGATATGCAGACTCATACAGATCGACAGCCGCCCTGGTCTTGCCTATGGCGGCTCCCATGATGATGAACAGCGGAATCGTCAATAGCGTGAAGTTATCCAGCTCGCCGTACAAGGTTTCTGCCAGCAATTCCAGGTTCATGCGCGGCATGAAAAAATACATGAAACCGAGCGCGCTCGCGCCCAGTGCAAACGCAATCGGCATCCCCGAAAACAGCAAGATCAGGGTAACGCCAAGATAAAGTAATCCAAGTTCCAAGGTACCCATTTAGGCTCCCAGCAGATTTTGTTCTTGATGCTTTTCATGCGAGGCACGATTGGCAAATGTTTCGATAATCTGCAGCGCCATCTGCAAACCCATCGTACTTAAACCAAACGCCATGAAAAAATACGGTATCCATAAGGCAGGTGCCCATGTAGAACTGGTGGTCCAGCCTTGTTGGTAAGCATTCCATGAGTAGTGCCAGGCATTACGTGCGATAAAAAACACCACGATGAGCGACAGAAAATCACCCAATAAAAGCCGATAACGGTTCCATTTAGGCGACATCACTTCATCCAGCACTTCAATGCCCACATGACCTCGCTCGGCCTGCGTATAAGCAGCGGCCAGAAAAGTCGCGGCGATCAAAAGATAAATACAAAACTCGATCATCCAGTCATTGGCGATGCGAAAGTAATAACGGGTCAGTACCTCGTAAACCAGGGCCAGTGTCGCAGTCACAATCAACAAGGCTGAGAGTATTGCCATCCAGCGGTTGAAGGTACGCAAACCGTTGCCCATGAGTCGAATCAAATTAGTCATATGAATTTCCTGAAAAAATGCCCGCAATCGAGATTGCAGGCATTTTTGATTCGACGGGATTTACTTGACGGCCTGTGCCATGTCGAGCAATTGTTGACCGTTCTTTACGTTTTCAGCAAAGCTTTTCCACGCAGTCTGTTTGGCAAGTTCGCGCCATTTTGCAAAAGCGGCATCATCCATATCCGATGCCGTCGCGCCATTTTTGGCATATACCTCGCCCAGACGAACGTCATCCTTCTTTGATTCTTCCATCGCAAATTTTTCCAGACTGACACCGACTTCCATCACGATTTTTTGCTGTGCCGGGGTCAGGCTGTCATACGTGCTTTTTGCCATCAGCAGCGGCTCGAACATGAACCAGAACGTATTTTTACGCGCGGTAGTCACCTGTTTCGCTACTTCATACAAACGGAAACTCAGCAACGATGTGCTCGATGTCACCGCAGCATCCAAAACACCGGTTTGCATCGCGTTATAGATTTCTGATGACGGAACGTTCGTGATCGAGCCACCGGCACCTTTCAGCATCATGTCCATTTCCTTGCTGCCACCGCGGATTTTGACGTCTTTGGCATCAGCAGGTTGCACTATTGATTTGCTCTTGGAGGCAACGCCACCGGCTTGCCAGACCCAGGTAATGATCTTGACGCCCTTGCTTTCGACGACATCGTTCAGAGCCTTGCCGATCGGTGCAGTCTTCCAGCGCAGACCTTGCTCATAGCTGGTTACAAGTGCAGGCATCAGGCCTAGATTGGTTTCAGGAATTTTGCCGCCTTCGTACGCCAGTGGCAGCACAGTCATATCCAGTGCACCGGTCTGCATCGCAGAAAACTGGCTGGTCGGTTTGACGAGGGAAGCGGATGGATAGATTTCGAATTTCAATTCGCCGTTAGTACGTTTTTCCACGTCCTGGGCAAACTTGACCGCCAGACGATGTCGGAAATCGACTTCAGGGCCATCGCCGCCGGGGAATTGATGAGAAATCTTGATAACCTTGGTCGCAGCCATGGTTGGTGCCGCAAATCCCATTGCAAACGCGCCTATCAGGACAGAGGATAGTGTGGACTTCAGAAACTTGTTACTGATCATTTTTGTCTCCTGTATGAACTTCTTTTTTAGAATTCAACTGCTCCGAATTGCCTGTAGCAAGCGCTTCTCTATATGTAAACTTGCATCTATCCGCGCTGACAGACTGACAATTAACCACGCACCACGCTGAAATTTGCATCTGCAATCGTTGTGCGATTGCCAAACAAACCCATCGTTGGCTTTTCTTTTTATGTATACAAGAATACATTTAATGAATACACAGTCAAGAATTAAATCCCTTTTATAATGAGTTTTATATATTTATTTTGCTTTTTATCCATCCCTTACAAAGCGCCTGCTCATGAAAAAACGCTCTGAAGTACTGCGCGAAACCATCGAAGAAATGATTGCCGTCGGCAAGCTCGCGCCCGGTCATCACCTGGATGAAACCGAACTTGCTGCAGAATTCGGCGTCTCGCGCACCCCTATACGCGAAGCCTTGATACAGCTGAATTCAATGGGGATTATCGTGATGCGTCCCAGACGGGGCGCCATCGTGGCTGAAATCAGCCCGCAAAAACTGGTGGAAATGTTTGAAGTGATGTCAGAGATCGAGGCCATCTGTGCCCGCCTCTCGGCACGCAGGATGTCGCCTGCCGATCATGCCGAATTGCTGGCGCGTCATCAAGCTTGCGAAGAAGCGCGCAACGCTCCGGACCCCGATGAATATTTCTATCGTGGCGAAGAGTTTCATGACTGGATTTATGTCGGCACTCACAATGCATTCCTGATAGAACAGGCGCGTACCCTGCATCGCCGCTTGCGTCCCTACAGGCGTCTGCAGTTGCGCGTACGCGACCGTATCAACACATCGTTTTCTGAACATGATGCAGTGGTCAACGCCATCATTGAAGGCAATGGCGACAAGGCCAGCGCATTGCTGCGCGATCACATCATGATTCAGGGGCAACGCTTTACCGACCTGATTACGTCCATGTCGAACCGGGCGAACCTTGCGGCTTGATCCCGGCATGCAATCAAAGCAAGGCTAGTGCAGCAGCACTGCTGAGACTAGACGCCAGCAGACGCACAGGCTGTGCCAGTGCACGTACATCTCTCACTGCAAGCAGCAGCGAACGCTCTGCCCATGCTTCTTCCACGCGCAAGAAATGTATGCCCAGTGCACGCGCTTGCGCTGGCGTCAAGACCGGCACTACGCCGACTCCCATCCCGGCATGCACCATCCTGCATACCGCATCGAAGCTGCGCACCTGGGTGCGCAGCTTCAAGGTTTTCTGCAGGCGACTGCATTCCGCATGCAAGCGTTCTGTCAATGACGTCGCTTCCGCAAGACTGACGAAATCGTAATCGAGCACATCTGCGAGCGTCACCTTTTTGCGTGCAACCAGCGGATGATCCAGCGGCACCACCAATCCCAGCGTCTGCTTGCGGTAACTGAATGTTGCCACGCCCTCCACGGGTGTTGGCGCCGCAAATATCCCGATATCGGTACGATTTTCACGCACACCGGCAACGGTGTCACCACTATTGCGCTCTTCGAGATCGATACGAATACCGGCATGGGTGCGCAAAAATTCATGCAAATCCAGCGGCAGAAATTGTGTGATTGCCGATGTATTGGCCCAGATGCGAACTTGCCCGCGCACGCCGGAAGCGTAATCCGACATGACACCGGACATGCGCTCCATATCTTGCAGAATACCAAGTGCGTGCTGAAAACACGCATTCCCGGCGTCGGTCAAGGTAACGCCGTTCGCGTGTCGATAGAACAAGGCTGCAGCGAAATGAGTTTCGAGATCCGATATACGTTTGCTGGCCGCAGCTAGCGCCAGATTGGCTTGATGCGCCCCTCGCGTGATGCTGCCTGTGCGGGCAATGGCGACAAAAAGATTAAGCGTAACCAAATCAAAACGCGCAATATTCAAGGCATTCCCCTTCGTGAGATGGCGAGCGATGCGAGCGATATACCGCTGTGCTTGCATACTATCCCAGCCTTCGCGGTTTGCGAAGGCACCCCCTCACGCATGACGAAATGACTTCAGGGATCGTCAGCTTTACAGTTCAAGCAAGCCGACATTGATCTTCCTCGAATGCGCATTTAGCCGCGCACTCTTCATTACTTGCATGTCTGAAAGGTGTACCTCATGAAAAATTACCGCATTGGACAAATCGTCCCAAGCAGCAACACCACGATGGAAACCGAAATTCCCGCCATCTTGCGCGCCCGCGAGAGCATTGCTCCCGAACGCTTTACCTTTCACTCCAGCCGTATGCGCATGAAACGTGTGACCAAGGAAGAGCTCGCAGCCATGGATGCCGACTCTGATCGCTGCGCGCTGGAATTATCGGATGCACGCGTCGATGTGCTGGGATACGCCTGCCTTGTCGCCATCATGAGCATGGGGCGTGGCTATCATCGCGTATCGGAAGAACGCCTGCACGGGCGCACGGTGGAAAACAATGCAGCGGCGCCGGTTGTCACCAGCGCAGGCGCGTTGGTGCACGGACTCGGAAAAATCGGTGCCAAAAAAATTGCCATCATCACGCCCTACATGAAGCCACTTACCGAACTGGTGATTGACTATATTGAACATGAAGGATTTGAAGTACTGGACAGCATTTCGCTGGAAATCGCCGACAACCTGCAAGTTGGCGCGCGCGATCCAAATGCGCTCATCGAGATTTCTCGACGTCTGCATCTTGCCAACTGCGATGCAGTGGTTCTTTCTGCCTGCGTGCAAATGCCTTCGCTCGCCTCCATACAACCAGTGCAGGACCGCATAGGCTTGCCAGTACTGTCGGCGGCGGCCTGTACGACGTATCAAATGCTGGAAAAGCTGGGATTGAAAACCGTCGCGCCAAACGCGGGCGCACTCTTGTCCGGCGATTACTGATCTGATGAAAAGCGGTTGCCTGCATGTCAGCAAGCTGAAATTCAAGCTTTAAATTCAGGCATTACCGTTGCATTAACTAAGACCACAAACCAAGCCGATGATTTTGCGATGAAATTCGCAGATTGATCGGTTTTTTGCTGCGCACTCGGGCTAGCGGACTGGCGGGCTGCAGCCTCATGGATGCGTACTCACGTCATTTTTTCCACGAAGGCAGCACAGCCACCACATATTCATGGATAGGCTTCATCTAACGTGGACAGACAATTTGAATAAATTTTATAGATGATATATAACATCTATTGTATTTATGATTATTATCATCTATTATTCGCAGACATTACTCATTTCCAGCCTATTTCAAAGCCTGCCATGCCACGCGTATCCAAAGAACAAACCGACCTGAACCGCTATGCTATCGAGAATGTTTCTGCAAAGCTGTTTCGTGAAAAAGGCTTTAATGGCGTCAGCGTCGCCGACCTGATGGCCGCCGCTGGCCTCACGCATGGCGGCTTTTACGGGCATTTCTCTTCCAAGGATGAGCTGGCGGCTGTGGCCTGCGCCAATGCGTTCGACCATGCAGTTGAGCGCTGGAAAAAGCGAGTGGAAAGCGCGATCGATGACAAGGCCGCATTGAAAACCATCGTCGACAATTACCTGTCATCAAAAAATGTCCTGGATATCGGCAATAGCTGTCCCGGTCCAGCACTGGCCGTTGATGTGGCACGTGAGGCTTCAGACAAACCGGTTCGTGCCGCTTATCTGGCTGGCACCACCGAACTGGTGGAAGTGCTGGCATCGCTGGTCGCATCCAGTGATCCGGCGACACGTAGGAAGATCGCGTTAGCGCAATGGAGCACCATGGTTGGCGCGATGATGTTGGCACGCGCCACGCATGACGATGCGATCGCTGAGGAAATCCTGTCAGCCGCGCGCACGCGATTACTCGCCGATGCAAATTCCTGACCTAATATTTAAGCGCTCAGTCAATAAGCACCTCAACAATTCCTTGCTGAACCACCCATAGGAAATTCATGCTCGCTCAATCATTGTCCAGATGGCTGGACCGCAAAGGTATCCACTTTTCCTGGGTGATTGTCGCGATCACCTTTCTGACTATGCTGACGTCGGCCGCGGCGCTCGGATTGCCGGGTGTGCTGCTGCAACCGCTCAGCAAGGAATTCGGCTGGACCACGGACGAGATTTCGTCAGCGATCGCGTTGCGCTTCATCTTGTTCGGTCTGATCGGTCCCTTCGCTGCTATCTTCATGGAACGTTTCGGCTTGCGAAATGTGATCTCCACTGCTCTGATGCTGGTTGCGTTTTGTCTCGCCCTGTCTACGCAAATGACACAGCTCTGGCACATGTTCATGCTGTGGGGCTTGGTCCTTGGAATTGCAACTGGTATGACGGCGCTTGTGCTGGGCGCGGTTGTTGCCAATCGCTGGTTTGAGAAACGCAAAGGCTTGGTGATCGGCCTGCTGACTGCAAGCTCCGCGACCGGCCAATTAATCTTCCTGCCGGTCGCCGCGTGGTTGATCGAGCATTACGGTTGGCGCATGGCTGTGCTGCCGGTATTTTGCTGTTGCGCGTTGGTCGCGATACTCGCCTTTGTCCTGATCCGCAACCGTCCTAACGATATGGGTATCGTCGCTTACGGTGCCGATCCAAGTGTGGTGCTGCCTGTGCCAGCGTCAACAGCCCACATGACCTTGCTCGAGCCATTGAAAGTACTGGCCAGCGTTTCACGCAATCGTACCTTTCTGGTTCTGGCAGGCACCTTCTTTATCTGCGGCCTTTCCACCAGCGGGCTGATTCAGACCCACTTTATTTCACTGTGTGGCGATTACGGCATGGCAGCGATTCCAGCTGCCGGCATGCTGGCGATGATGGGTGCCTTCGATTTTGTCGGGACCATACTGTCTGGCTGGTTGTCTGATCGCTATGACAACCGCAAGCTGCTATTTTGGTATTACGGCTTGCGCGGCTTGTCCTTGTTTTGGTTGCCGCATTCCGATTTCACGCTGTACGGCCTGTCCATCTTCGCCATGTTTTACGGACTGGACTGGATTGCGACGGTGCCGCCTACCGTCAAACTGGCGGGTGCAGCATTTGGTAAGGAACGTGCAGGCATGGTGTTCGGCTGGATCTTTGCGGCACACCAAATCGGTAGTGCGATTGCCGCTTACGGTGCAGGCTTGTCGCGCACGATGCTGCTGACCTATACACCCGCCTTGTATACCGCTGGCGCAGCATGTCTGTTTGCGGCGGTGATTATTTTCATGATTCGAAAACCGGCAAAGATTGCTTAGGTCAATATTCACATGAAGTCAGCCGTTGCCTTGATCGCTAAAGACACCGGCTAGCATTAATGGATTTCGAGATGGTCGATGCGCTCGTCGCGCAGCGTAAAGGTGTACTGCAGCGTTATCGGACTACCTGGAAAACTGCCACTTACTTTGGCAGACACAACGACTGTATCGCCTTGCGGTACAGCATTGATCACCTCAGATACCGCAGCGTATTTCTCTCCTGTTTCCATCATCCACGCACGTATCGCCGCCACGCCATGTCGCTTTTGTTTTTCATCCTGTACTACTGCGTCTTCGGAGAAATAAGTCGACACGCCACTGGTATCGAAAGCATTTGCCGCAGAAAAATATGCTGCGATGGCCGCAGGTAGATTGCTAGACATGTCATTCCTCGTAAGAGTAAAAAAATAAGAAGATGAATCAGCCCTTGCGCCAGACCGATGCCAACCAGGGTTGTTGCTCACGGGGCAATCCTGGTGGTCGGTAGTAATGCTCCAACTCTATAAAGCCAGCCTCCATCATGAATTGACGCCAGGCCGGCAATTCAAAATAAGCACCGTAGCGATCGCCATTCCACCCTTCGCGATTTTCACCACGCGGATTTGAGGTTAAGAGCACACCGCCGCTTTTCAATGTGGCGTGTAATTGTTTTAGTACGCGAGGCAATTCCTGACTCGGCACATGAAACAAAGATGCATTGGCGAAGACGCCATCAAATCGATCTGCAGGCAAATCAAGTTTAAGAAAATCCTGCTGCCACACTTCACACTTCGCATACTCGCGCGCCATCTGCGCAAATTCTGCCGATCCATCCAGCCCTACTGGCTGATGGCCTAGTTCTATAAATGTCTTCAGATCGCGCCCCGGACCGCAACCCACATCCAGAATGCTGAAAGGTACATTGGCTTCTATGTATTTCAGCAATGATTGGATATTCTGGCTGACGTCATGCGACCGTGTACCTTCCCAGAAAGCAGCCGCCCGCTGGTTGTAATGATCCAGCGTGACATCGGTGATATGTTCCAACTCTTGCGTACTTAGTTTTTGATCTGAATTTTGCATGGAAATTTTAAGTTTGCGGATATAGGTATTCAACTCTGAAATTAACGGCGATGTATCTTCATGATCTTTTGATGCTCACGCTGCCAGTCGCGCTCTTTCTCTGTATTGCGCTTGTCATATTCTTTCTTGCCTTTGGCCAGCGCAATTTCGCACTTCACACGACCTTGTACCCAATGCAGATTGACCGGCACCATCGTGAATCCGGATTGATCGACCTTGCTGGTTAGACGCTTAATCTCCGCTACGTGCAACAAAAGTTTGCGTGTGCGTATGGCGTCAGGGTGATCAAACGCCGATGTGCTGTTCAACGCACTGATATGTGCGCCAAACAGGTAAATCTCGTTGTCACGCGCAATCACGTAGGCTTCTTTTAGTTGTACACGCCCGGCCCGGATTGCCTTGACTTCCCACCCTTGCAATACCATTCCTGCTTCGTATCGGTCTTCGATGAAGTAATCGTGAAACGCTTTTCTGTTGTCTACTATTGTCATGGCACTCTCAATTAATACTGGCAGTGTAACGGTCTGCGTCACACTCTGCACTGAATGCACATACAGGGCTTGTTTTTGCGCATGCTTTCTCGCAGCTTGGGCCTTGTCGCAGGATGCAAGCACGTCGATTTTCTGACTTTTTCTTGCTGTGGGCGCGATCGCGTTCACTTTATTTCGAAAAATAAGCCCAAGGACGAAACCCATACATTTTCATCATGCACTCACCGGGTTGACGTAAATCTGCAAACGGCTATACTCATCAGCGTCCCACATCGCGTGCGCACCTTGCTTAATTTTTCATCATTATTAAAATGACCACCGCGCCAACCTTCCTGTCGAAACGCATCAGTTCTGCGCCGAACACGGAATCCCTGCGCGCGCATTTCCTGCTCGCAATGAGCGTCTCCGCCATCGGCCACGGTGTAGCGGAGATCTACACACCATCGTCTTTCACAAGAGACCTCGCCTGCCTCTCTTAGGCTCGGCGAGTATCAGCAGGAACGAAGTTTCGTTCCCTCCTATCACTCCCGAGCCGCCTGCTTGACCTTCCTTTTGTTGATGCTTGCGTAATCACGCGCATCGACATTGCATTGCCAATTCTGGTCTGCCTTTGATGGTCGGCCATGGAGAACTATTGCCATGAAAAATCAACGTATCCTGAAACAAAACGATGCCGCCATCCTGAGCCGGCTTGCAGAACAATTACTCCGCCTGGGCGAAGTTGAATTCAATGCTGGCGAAGAATTGCTCGACATGATTTCGACCGCAAAGATACTCGCGGTCGGTGCCGAGCGCAAGGATTGCGCTGCACTGTATTCGACAGTTACCTACTCGCCGGCAAATATTGATGACCGACGCCGCGTCACGCTTGTTTGCCCGCACGAAGCCAATTCGCAACTGGCGCATGTGTCGGTATTGTCTCCGATTGGTTTGGCCTTGATCGGCAGAAAATCCCTGCACATCATTGATGTCGCGTTGCCATCCAATCGCACGGAAAAAATCAAATTACTCGAGGTAAGCCATGCAGACATGACCAGCGAGGTGGAATAGCCATGAAACGTGCAACCGCACTCTATCTGCTCGAAAGACGACGACGCATACGCAAATGCCTGTACGCGATTATCGCCATCTGGACAGCATGCATCGCGACGGCTATTACGCTGGACTAACGCACATTGTGTGTTCAGGATTCGGCGATACGCGCTTTTCAGAATTGCAAAAATATTCAAGCAAAAGGTTGATCTTCAATTTGTGATTGAGATCAACCCACATGGTTGAATTAAATTCGGAAAGCGCGATACCGTGTTCACCGCTCGGGGCGATGGCATGCCCATGCGGGCGTCCTGAAAGACTGTTTGAAAGAGCACAATCCACGCTGGTCCTGAAATACATTTCTAAAAATAGAAAAGAAATATCAGCCGCGTATTTCCTGGGGCTTTACGGCAAACGCAGAGCAAGATGAATGAGTCAGCCTATCGAGATCCCTGCTTCCCTCATCAAACCAAGGGCACCGTGCCAGAAGATTTCTATACCTATGCACAGCAGGATGAACGCAGACAAACGCAACAGCACCATCGTGCCTAGCGGGCCCAGCAAGTTCATCAACTTGTTTGCATAGTTGTAGCAGAGATAGATCACCAGGGCGGTAAGTGACGCCCCCAGTGCGGCACTACCAATAGAAACCACCCAGTCGAGCACGCGCGTCGGCGTATTGGCTCCAAGCGTAATGGATGCGGCAATCGCACCTGGCCCCACCGTCAGCGGGAAACTGATCGGATAAAAACTGCGTACCTTGAAATCATCATCCGACCACACTTCAACCTGCTTGGTCGCGACCTGCGTCCGAATTGCATCATGCGAGTTGTCATTTAACAGACGCCAGCCGGTTACCATCACCAGTATGCCGCCGCCTATGCGTACGATGGGAAGCGAAATCCCAAAGAAATTCAGCACATGCGAGCCAACGAACATCGCCCCCACCAACATGAGAAAACAGTTGATCGCCACTTGTCGCGCCAAACGCTTTTGCGCAATGGGGCCGATGTTGCCATGCAGGCTGGCAAAAACCGGGGCGTTGCCGAACGGATTCAGAATCGGCAACAAGGTTACCGGAATCAGGATCGCCGCTTTCAAGAACAGAATCAACATGTTGTTACTTCCATCGTGGATGAGCAGCGACTGACAGCATCGTCTAAAAATTTGCTTAATTGGTATCGACCGACAGACCGGCGGCAACCCACGCATCTATCCCACCCGTCAACGGACGCACACGCGTGTACCCTCGCTGCATCAGCTTCTTGGCCAGACGTGCGGCCGATGCCTCATTCGGACAGGAGCAATAAATAATCACTTCGGAATCAGTCGTCGTATTCATCACCAGCGCACTGATATCGTCATCAGACAAGACGTGCGCACCTGGAATTCGGCCGCTTTGCTGCGATAGTGTGGACCTTACATCAATCACCATGGGCGGATGTTCGGTTTTCAGCAATTGATCCAGCTCTTCGACCGTAATACGCGCCATACGCAACTCTTTGATGAATACGTAACGTTGCCACCACTTCTTCGCGATATAGACTGCCAGAGCCAGCGCCACCAGGGCAATTCCCCACTTGCCCAGACTCGCCAGGATATCCAGCAAATCGGCAACGGCCGAGCTGAACAGCGACCCCAGAAAAATCGCCGAACCCGCCCACAACGCCGCGCCCAGCGCATCGAAAAAAATGAATTTTGCAGGACGCGTGCCGATGGCACCGGCTAGCGCACTCGCAACCGACGCGAAGCCGGGAATGAATTTGGCAACCAGCAACGAAGCCGGGCCGTAACGCAGATAAATCGATTCGGTTTGCCGCACGCATGAATCCGGCGACAGTGAAATGCGACACAAACGTGCCATCACGCTGGCGCCATAACGGCGTCCGGCCTGATACCAGGCAAAGTCTGCAATCAAGGCAGCAATAACGGCTACAAACAGCAGCAGCGGTCCGGAATATTCACCTCTTCCCAGCAAGGCGCCGGTGATCACCAGCGTCGGGTATGCGGGAATGGGCGCACCCAATTGCTCTATCAATACATTGCCAAAAACAAACAGCAAACCGTATTGTTCAATCAATTCAAGAAGAAAGCTCATAGTATTCAGTCAGCATATTGCCCAGTTATTTGGACAGTGAAAGCATAGCAGGCAGATGTGGGACACGCGCGACGATTTCAAATGTCAGGGAAATGATGTGCTTGATGAGTCAAGCAGAAGGACATACCCAAAGCAGACAAAAGCGGATGAAGTGAAAGCGTCACAGATAGCAGGTGAAGATCATCCCTGCTGGTTCAAGGGAAATTGACGCAAAGCGATAGCCATACAAGGTATTAGCGCTGCGATTACGGCAAGCTATTGCGTCAGCGCGCTGCCCATCGCTTCGCCAAGCTGGACTGCGCGCTCCGCTGACCACGCCGAATTGAAAGCGAGTGTTTTGGCCGGGAATAACATGACCACGGTGGAACCGAGCAGAAAGCGCCCCATCTCCTCGCCTTTTTTCAAGCTTATATATTGTTTGTCGTAATGCCATTCGCGCACCACACCCAAACGTGCTGCATTGACCACGCCATGCCACACCGTTTCCATGCTGCCGACTATCGTTGCGCCTACCAGCACCAGGACAAACGGGCCAGCCGCACCTTCGAATACACAAACGACGCGTTCATTACGTGCAAATAACCTGGGGACGCCACGTGCGGTCGTCGGATTGACCGAGAACAAATCGCCAGGCACATAAATCATGCGCGTCAATCTGCCGTCGCATGGCATGTGAATACGGTGATAGTCGCGCGGACTCAAATAAAGGGTGGCAAAACTGCCATTCTCAAAGCGATCGCCCAATGCACGATCGCCACCCACCAGTTCGGTGGTCGAATAGTTGTGGCCTTTGGCTTGAAAAATCTGATCCTTGTCGATCGCACCGAATTGACTGATCGCGCCATCGACCGGACAGATATAGGGATAATCCGCTATCGGACGCGCACCGCTGCGCAATGCACGCGTAAAAAATTCGTTAAAACTGGCATAGCTGCGAATATCCGGATTCGCCGCTTCGTTCATGTTGACCTTGTACTTGCCGATAAACCAGCGAATCAAACCAGTCGTCACGCGCCCAGCCTTTGCTCCGGCAACTTTGCCGGCAAAGATGGTCAACGCCTTTTTTGGCAGCAGGTATTGCGAGAGTACAAGCAGGCGATTGGACACAGTAATTGGGCGAGGTGATAAAAAATGGTGGCGTGATTGTAGCGCTAGTTACTGTTTATTTCGATGCAATCACGCGAGTGACCGTAATACGGTCGATAAAGAACTCGCCGTCTACACATGCGCGATGCGGCACCTTGGCCAGTTCAAAGCCTCGGTTTTCATCTTCCATCCACATTTTCACTAGCGTCTCGAACTCTTCGGGGTCCAGGCGCAGCATCTGCGCCGAGATCACAAATTGCGCACCGTCTTTTTGCTTCTTGACAATATCTTCTATGAGAGCCATGGGCCATCCTTCTTCCGAAACAAAAACTGCCGACATCATAGCTTTTGTTTCGCTTCTATTCCATTAAATGCGCGGTTTCAGTCTGGCGCTTGACGTTTGGCTTTGTTGTCCGCAGCTTTGGCCTTGTCTGAGAACACCTGCTGACAGGGATCAGACTCGGGATTGGCACCATCCCATATGGAAGTTGCAACGATGCTCAGGCCGCTGGTAAAAATCGCCGCACCCACTCTGGCGATGGCACCCAAGGCAGCAGATTCATCCAGACTCATTTCCGGCTTGACAAGCTGACCGGTAATTTTCACGCCACTGGCAAAGCTGGAGATACCCAAATTGACGCCTGAGCGTGCGCGCACTCGCCCATGCAAATCCAGCGTCTGGTCGCGCAAATCAATATTGCCACGCGTGAGTAACTGGCTGGCGTCGCTGCGTGCACCGACAATCCCTTCACCTTCGGCCAGGCCTGACCGAAATGGCAAACGTGCGCTGATGCACGAAAGATCGACGCGATCTGAATCCTTGGCAGAGAACAAACCGGTTAACCAGAACTCAGCCTGCCCGGCTTTTGGCGAAAAGATTTTTGCCGGCCCAAGCTGTATATCCACCGGCCCGGTTACCGTCGCAGCGAGTTCATTCATGGTTGTCCCCAGCGCGGTGATCTTTGCGTCTACCTTCATCTTGCCGCCGGAAATATCCGTGCTCTTGCCGGTTTGCTTGAACCACTGTTCGAGCGTCGCATCCTGCATTTGCAAATTCAATTGCACTGCCTTGCGGCGGCCGTCGAAAAATGCATCACCGGCCGCGGTACCGCCTAACAATTTTCCGGAAAATTTATTGACCGTCATGCGATCGTCATTGAAGCTGATCTTCGCGCTGGCATCCGTAACCTCTATGCCGGAGCGCAGCTTCAATACCGCGATGTCGGCATCAATCTTTCCCTCAGATCCATTCAGAGCGACCAGCAAATGCCATGCGAGCGGATTATCACGAAATAGTTGGCCGGGTTTTTTCGGTGGAAATGGCGGTTGACCGGCGTCCAGAAAAGTCTGGATCATATCCACACGGTCCGCCTGCAATTGGGCGCTGAATACAGGTCGTTTGCCACGCAGATTGAGCTGGCCTTCACCCGACAAATTCATTTTTCCCAATTGCAGCTTGAGATCCTTGAACTCGGTTTTTCTATTGACGGTATGAAGCGTGACACTCGCCTTCAATGGTGCCGGCGCTCCTTGCTTTTTACCTAGAAAACCAAAGAACTCCTGAGTCGACGGTGCATCGATGGCAACCACCAAATCAAAGTCATGCATCGCGAGGTCGAGTGGAATTTTTCCGCTAATGGTGGCAGTTGCCTGTCCCGACTTCGCACTGATCACGCCGTTGCTGACCGCACCTTGCTGACCGAAAGGAGAAAGATCATCGATCTTGCCATCCAATTGCAAAAGATGGTTGTCGCGCTCCAGTTGCATATCAAATTCAACATCGTGCAAATCCTGGTTCCCGCCAGCCCGCAGGCTTTTTATCTGCCAGGTACTCGCTTCGTCATTACCGCGACGAAAACGAACCCTGCTATCTTTTGCATTCAGTGTAGTAAGCGCCATGGAAAATGAAGACAACGCTTTCTCGCCCGGAAAATCCCAGCTGCGCCTGCCATCATTGGCAACGTTGAAATTCGCTTTCAGGCCGTCGAAGTGAAGTCCGCTGACGACGAATTTCCCGGTCAACAAAGGAAGGAAGGCGAATTCCACCTGCATATCCTCGGCATCGAACAGGTGTTTATCACGCGCCCAATCGGGATTGGAGAGCATGACATGCTTGGCATGAAGACGTGGATAAGGGAATAGCTGCAGGGAAAGGTCACCTATCATCAGATCGCGCGACCATTCCTGGCGCGCCTTGTCGCGTGCCAGTTCTTTCAGATACTTGCCATCACTTAGCGTGGACAAGGTGACGGCGCTGATCACGAATGCCAGCACCAAACCGCATATGCCCCACAATAATGCTTTACGCCCTTTGCGCATGCCGCTATTCCCCGTAAAAACCATGCTGCCAAGCGAATCACCGCTTTTGTCGCCGGGACATTCCTTGCAAATTTAGCCTGCAAAGATGGGGGCAACGGCAGCGATTGTCAGTGGTCGAGGATATAACAGTTAGTACAAGTCGTCACGCCAGACTTGAAGAGCGCAAATGTAGGACAAACAGAATTTTTCTACGTAAAAAATGCTGTCTTCTACCCAGCATCATCTCGCAGCAGCGAGTGTAGGATTGACACTGTTGAGCAAGTAGTCGATCAGTTCGCGCACAGGACGGATCGCACTACCGAAGGGTAGCGGCTCGGAGCCACGGAAGAACAAGCCACGTTCGACATCGCCTTTTAGTGCAAAGCCCAGTTGTGTATCGATGCAGAACTGCCCTGCCTTGGCAATTCCATCACGCAAACCGCATTGATGCAGACAGTCGAAGCCTACCGTGCAATCCTTGGGCCCGGCCTTGCCTTGCAGCTTGACTTCCTTGTCGAGATAATTGCTCAGCCATTGCGTCTTGACCGCGCGTGCCGGCAAGCCTGCACAACTCATGAAGGTCACGATATCTTCCGGTTGCGCACGCGTAAGTACCTGCTTGAAATTAACATGGGCATCGCCTTCTTCCGACACGGCAAATGCAGTACCGAGTTGAACTGCGCTTGCGCCCATTGCGAATAATTCACCAACCTGTTGCGGATTGTGTATGCCGCCGGCGACGATCAGCGGAATTTTTTCAGACTCTATTCCCAGCTCATGAAACAGCTTCAGCGTACCCTCGAGTACGACAGAAAATGCAAAGTGCGGATCGTTCACGCTATCCAGGCCGGCAGCGCCCAAATGGCCGGCAGCATACTGCGGATTCTCGATCACGATGGCGTCCGGCAAACGATTGCGACGCATCCATTTTTTGAGTATCAACGCAATTCCGCGCACGTCAGACAAAATCGGTAGCAAAGCGACATCGGGATAGTCAGCAGTCAGCTCCGGCAAATCCATAGGCAAGCCGGCACCCACCACGATGGCATCGGCACCGCTCTCGCAAGATTGTTTGACATACGCTGAATATTCGGCGACTGCGCGCATGACATTGACGGCGATCATGCCGTTACCGGCTGAGATTTCTTTGGCCGCCTTGATTTCACGATCAAGTGCAATCAGATTGACTGCATCGATCAATGCCTTGTCGCGCGACTTCTCGGTTTGTTCCATCAAATCCGCATGATGCCGGCGCAAATCAACACTGGAAATCGTACCGACTGCTCCCAGCTTTGCGACGTTACCTGCCAGACGATGCGCTGAAATTCCCACGCCCATCCCGCCCTGCACGATAGGCAGCAGCAGTTTATTTTTCAGCTTCAATTTCGGAAATGCAGTATTCAAAACAATGTTCCTTCGCTTGCTATTTGGATACGACGAATGTAGCAAACAGGGCTGAGAACAAATTGACATGGATCAAAAATGATTCGAACTAAGATGAGATGCTAGGTAGGAAACATGCGCTGATACAGTGCATGTTTGCATCTCTAAAATGATAAAGTACAACACCAACTCAATACCGAACAAGGCATCCCATGCATCGCCACCATCATTCAGAAAATCATCGAAATGATCGCATCGGCTGGTTGCGGGCAGCAGTACTAGGCGCCAATGACGGCATCATTTCAACTGCATGCCTGATGTTGGGCATAGCGGCTTCCAATGCCGGGCGCAGCGAATTGCTGGTGGCGGGTATCGCTGCACTGGTGGCCGGTGCCATGTCGATGGCCGCAGGCGAATACGTCTCCGTTAGTTCTCAGTCCGATACTGAACAGGCTGATCTGGAACGCGAACGAAGTGAACTACGCGACCAACCGGCGGCTGAACACAGGGAGTTGGCATCGATTTATATTGGACGTGGTCTCACGCCAGAGCTGGCCACCCAAGTGGCGCAACAGTTAATGTCACATGATGCACTGAGCGCACATGCGCGAGATGAGTTGGGCATACACGAGATTACAGCTGCTCGCCCGATTCAGGCCGCCGTGACATCGGCTCTGACGTTCGCGGCCGGTGCAGCATTGCCTTTGCTCACAGCGGTGATGGCACCACCCCACTTGTTGACGCTTCTACTCGCAGCCACCTCGCTGTTCTTTTTGATCAGTCTGGGTATGCTGGGAGCGCTGGCTGGTGGCGCACCGATGATGCGCGCTGCGCTGCGCGTCGGTTTCTGGGGAGCCCTTGCGATGGCAATTACTGCCGGCATAGGCCGGATTTTCGGCACTATTATTTAATGATATTGCATTGATCAATACACCCGATTGCACAGCGATCCCGCTATTGATTTTTTCCTGAAACAAGACACAGGGCTGCCGTCATGAAATTCAAGGATTATTATGAAATACTGGGCGTCAAACGCGATGCGACTCAGGATCAAATCAAGAGCGCCTATCGCAAACTGGCACGCAAACTTCATCCTGACGTATCCAAGGAAGCGAATGCCGAAGCCCGCTTCAAGGAGATGGGCGAAGCCTACAAGGTTTTGAAAGATCCGGAGACGCGTGCGTCCTACGACCAGCTCGGTGCCAATTGGCAAAATGGTCAGGATTTTCAGCCGCCGCCGAACGCAGATGCCGGTTTTGAATTCAGCGGTCGCGGCGGTCATGGCGGCTTCGGCGACGCCTCCGACTTCGGTGAATACTTCGAACAGATGTTTGGCCATCAGACCGGTTTTGGCCAAGGGCGGCACCGCAATGTACATGCGCAGGGCGAAGATCATCACGCCAAGGTACAGATCGACCTCGAAGATGCCTATCGCGGCGCCGAGCGCAATATTTCGCTGCGCATGCCGGTAGTTGATGACAGCGGCCATGTCGTCACCAGGGATCGCACGCTCAATGTCAATATTCCAAAAGGGATACGCGCAGGCCAGACCTTGCGACTCTCCGGCCAGGGTGGTCCGGGTGTGGGCGAAGGCAAAGCCGGCGACCTGTATCTGGAAATCGTTTTTCGTCCGCATCCGCGCTATCGCGTCGATGGTCGCGATGTATATGTCGATCTGCCGCTCGCACCATGGGAAGCCGCGCTCGGTGCCAGCGTGACAGTGCAGATGCCCGAAGGCTCAGTTGAACTGACCATTCCACCGAATTCAGTTGCAGGACGCAAGCTGCGCCTCAAAGGGAAAGGCATCCCCGGCAAGGAGGCAGGAGATCTGTATGTCGTGCTGACCATCGTGTTACCGCCCGCCACCACCGAAAAAGCCAGGCAAGCCTATCGCACTTTGCAGGAAAGCCTGCCGTTCAATCCTCGCGCTCCGTTATAAAGGACGTCCATCATGAGCAAAACCACGATCAATTATTTCGATTGTCAGGTGGTGGAAGAAGATATTCAGCTGACCTTGCTTGAGCTGTGCCAGGCATGCAATGCGTCTGAAGATCTGATTACCGCGCTGGTGGTCGAAGGCGTGCTGGAACCGAGCGGACAGCAGCCGCAGGACTGGCAATTTACCGGCCCTGCGCTACGTCGCGCAAAACTGGCGCAGCAGCTGAGCGAAGAGTTGGAGATCAATCCGGCGGGCGTCGCGCTGGCACTGGATCTGCTGGAACGCATAGACATACTGCAGGCACAACTGACACGCCTGAGTCGACATTAAACAAACGCATCACCCTTTATTAGGGATCAAGCAAGCGTGGTCCGGCCCCCTGTTCGGCGAGCGTGTCCATTGGATTGCGCAGCTTGCAGTTTTCTATCGACAGGCAGCCACAGCCTATGCATTCATTCAATTGATCGCGCAACTGCAACATCTTTTCAATGCGAGCGTCCAGCTCCAGTTTCCACTTAGCTGACAGACGCGCCCAATCCTTCGCGGTCGGTGTGCGTGATTGCGGCAAGGTCGCCAGCGCCACACCAACTTCCGCCAACGGAATGCCGAGGCGCTGCGCAACCTTGATAATGGCCACGCGCCGCAATACATCGCGTCCGTAACGGCGTTGATTTCCGGGATTGCGCCGACTGGCGATCAAGCCTTTCACCTCATAAAAATGAATCGCCGACACTGCCAAACCGCTGCGACCGGCTACTACGCCCACAGTCAGTTCCTTGTGCATTTGCTCGTCATCCAGCATCATCAACTCTTCCTTGACCTTAACTTAAGTTGAGGTTTTACACTGACTTTCAAGCAGATGCAACAGTGCTGTGCATGCACAGAGCAATATCAATTTTGTATTTCATTTCGATGGAGAGCAGCAACGATGACCGACACTATTAATGTGGTCTTGATCTATGGCAGTGCGCGCGATGGGCGTTACTGCGATACGGTCGCGAAATGGGCCCGCGCGCAGATTCTTGCGCACAAAGCATTTTCGCTGGATATCGTCGACCCCGCAGAACTCGCAATACCGCTCAGAATGTCACGCAATGAAAGCGGCGATCTGGATCTGTTGAAAGAACGCATAGGCACTGCAGATGCCTTTGTGATCGTCACGCCTGAATACAATCACGGTTACCCGGCAGCGCTCAAGCATCTGATTGATTCGGTCTATGGCGAGTGGCAGGCCAAGCCGGTGGCCTTCGTATCTTATGGCGCAGCATCAGGCGGCTTGCGTGCAGTCGAACAATTGCGTCAGGTCTTTGCCGAACTGCATATTGCGTCTATGCGCAACACCGTCAGTTTTGCCAATGTGTGGGAACAGTTCGACGAGCAAGGCAGACTGCACGCGCCCGACAGGCCGGAAAAATCGATGGGCATGATGCTGGCGCAACTGCAGTGGTGGGCAGTCGCACTGAAGAATGCGCGCCTGCATACGCCTTACGATCTGGTGGCGACATGAGACGTCATATGCTTCATCGCGCATCTGCATCAAACCGTAACGCTGATCTGTTCGGCATCGGCCTGCTCCAGCTATCGCCGACCAGAATTTGCAGTTGCCTTCAATGGCGTGAAGACACCACAATCCCGCCCACGATCAATACGAAAGCAAGGGCATGATACAGATGCGGCACTTCCCCCAGGAAGGCCGCTGACATCAGCGCCGCAAACAGTGGCGTCAGATTGCTGAAGAAACCTGCGACAGTCGGCCCGACACGTTGCACGCCCAGCCCCCAGCAGCGCAATGCAATGATAGCCGGACCAATTGCAACAAATACCAGGGCCGCGATCAGCGGCCAGCCCCAGTCTATCTGCGGAGCACCGATTACCCATTCACCGGCAGCAAATGCGCCTGACCACACCGCGCCAAAAGCGACTTGCGCCAGCAAAAAGGCGATCCAATTAGCGCGTATATCGACCGGATCTTTGGGCAGGGTTAATAACCAGCTATAAAAAGACCAGACGATAGCCGCCAGTATCATCAGGATGTCGCCAGCCACCAGACGCAAAGCCAGCAACTGGTGCAATTCGCCACGACTCAACACCAGCAACACGCCGGCAATTGACATGGCAGCACCGATAGCCTGCTTGAACGACACCCGTACGCCGAAAAACAGTGAACCTATCATCAACATCCAGACCGGCATGCTGGCAGCGACCAAGGTGACATTGATAGGCGACGAGGTTTTGAGCGCCAGATATTGCAAAGAGTTATACAAGCCGACGCCGAGCAAGCCCAGCAAGGCAAAGCGCCGCCAATGCCTCCACATCCCACTATTGCGACGAAATATCCAACTAGCAAATGGCAGCAAAATCAATGCTGCAATCGACCAGCGGAAAAAATTCAGCGTAATCGGCGGCACCAGTCCATTGACCGACCTGCCGACAATGGCGTTACCGGCCCACATCAATGGCGCGATTGTGAGCAGCAGTGCTGTCGATGGCGTTATTTTTTGATTCATTTCAGCAAACGATTACAAAGGGAGTACACAAGGCAAAAAATATTCAGGAACGAAGGATACTTGATAAGACTGACGACGTCCTGACGCGTCAAATTACAGACATTAGCCGATTAAAAAAATCGACAAAAAGCAGCGGAACAGCATACGCACTACAATCTATGCCATCGGATTTTATGCGGGGCTCATTTGCAATCCATCATTTCGGTCAAGAACCTGACCAAACAATATGCATCCGGTTTTCAGGCGCTAAAGGGAATCGACCTCGACATACGTCGCGGCGAGATCTTCGCCCTGCTCGGCCCCAACGGCGCCGGCAAGACCACGCTGATCAATATCATTTGCGGCATTGTCAATCCCAGCACCGGGACCGTACACGCTGACGGGCATGACATCATTAACGACTACCGTGCAGCACGGGCCAAAATCGGCCTGGTACCGCAGGAGCTGTCCACCGACGCGTTTGAAACTGTATGGGCGACCGTTAACTTCAGTCGCGGCATTTTCGGCAAACCGCGCGATCATGCGCATGTTGAAAAAGTCTTGCGCTCGCTATCGCTGTGGGACAAGAGAGACTCCAAGATTTTTGCATTGTCGGGCGGTATGAAACGACGCGTGATGATCGCCAAGGCCCTGTCGCATGAACCGCAGATTCTGTTTCTCGATGAACCAACCGCAGGCGTGGACGTAGAACTGCGTCGCGACATGTGGGAGATGGTGCGTGGCCTGCGCGAAAGTGGCGTCACTATCATCCTCACCACACACTACATTGAAGAAGCCGAGGAAATGGCGGATCGCATAGGCGTGATCCGCAAAGGCGAAATCATTCTGGTCGAGGAAAAAGCAGCCTTGATGGCAAAGCTGGGCAAAAAACAATTGCGCCTGCATCTGCAACGTCCATTGGCCGCGATCCCGGCAGAGCTTGCAACCTCGCAACTGGAACTTACTCCAGACGGCAACGAGTTGATTTACACCTTCGATGCGCAAAGCGAACAGACAGGCATAGCTGAACTGTTGAAGAAACTGGGCGAACACGGTATCGACTTCAAGGATCTGCAATCCAGCCAAAGCTCGCTAGAAGAGATTTTCGTCAGTTTAGTGCATAGCAAAGATTAAGAAGACAATCATGAACTTTTACGCAATTCGCGCGATTTATCATTTCGAACTGGCACGCACCTGGCGCACGCTGATGCAAAGCATCGCCGCGCCGGTCATATCAACCTCGCTTTATTTTGTCGTTTTCGGTGCGGCTATCGGTGCGCGCATGGTAGAGGTCAATGGTGTCAGTTATGGCGCATTCATCGTACCCGGTTTGATCATGATGGCATTAATGACCGAGAGCATTTCCAATGCATCGTTCGGCATTTTCATGCCCAAGTATGCCGGCACCATTTATGAGGTTCTTTCGGCACCTATTTCATACGTTGAAATTGTCATCGGTTATGTAGGCGCAGCTGCCACCAAATCAATCATCCTCGGCGTTTTAATCCTGGCCACCGCACGACTGTTCGTCACATTCGAAATTGCACATCCTTTCCTGATGGTGACCTTCCTGATTTTGACGGCGGTGACCTTTAGTCTGTTCGGCTTCATCATCGGCATCTGGGCTACCGGCTTTGAGAAATTGCAAATCATTCCTATGCTGATAGTCACACCGCTGGCTTTCCTGGGTGGCAGCTTTTACTCGATCAGCATGTTGCCGTCGGTATGGCAGAAAATCGCGCTGTTGAATCCGGTCGTTTATTTGATCAGCGGATTTCGCTGGAGTTTTTATGGCGTGTCCGACGTCAGTGTGATCGTCAGTATGGTGATGACACTGGTATTTTTGAGCTTGTGTCTGCTTGCGGTCTGGGCCATTTTCAAAACCGGTTATCGCTTGAAGGTATAGCAGCGATAGAATAACTGCGGCGCAGAGCAACCGACTGTGTTGACGTTGATGAAAATATGACGCAAGCTATCTCTGCAAATTAGCGCAGTCAATCCGCACTAAGCGGACGTCAAACTTATCCGCATGTGCCACCACTCTTATTCATTCTTCTTGAAAATATAAAATGAAAAAAATCACCTTGCTCTTTCTGACCTTGCTCTCATTTTCCGCATTCGCGCAGCAAGTTGATCCTTGCATAGGCAAGGGTTCGGCGCAGGAAATGGGGGCATGCGTAAAAGCGGAATACAAAAAAGCCAGCGACAAACTCGATAGCACCTATAAAGCGCTAGACGCACAAATGCCAAGCAAGGATATCGATGGCATCCCTTATCCAGCCGTCAAAAAGCAATTGAAGATTGCACAACAGGCTTGGAGCGGATTTGTGGAACAGGACTGCAAAACCATCGGTGTCTACAACACCGGCAGCACATTAAAAGAAGTTGAGTACTATAGTTGCATGCGCTTGCATACAGAAACGCGTACTCAGGAATTGAACAAATTCCTGGACAACAGAAAAAAACCGAAAGCTTAATTTTGCGATGCTGGCATAAGGATCCGTTAGTGCGAACTAGCGATCCTTCATGCCCGCTCGCATACTGCCGTACGGATCATCGATGATGTAACGCCACGATCCATCTTCCTGCTTGCGCAATACTTCCAGCGTATCTACATTCGTTTGCACCAGTTGCCCGTCGGGCTTGGTAAATGCCAGTTCAGCCTTCATACGATTCGTCGCCAAGCTCCCATCGCCGCTCAAGGTCGCGTTGATAAAGGCAATCGTGAACTTCGGCTTCAAGGCGATCACCGCTGCATTATTCTCGCGGATCGCATCCAGCCCTGTCATCACTTCACCTGACTTTTTGAACAGAACCGCACTGGATTCGTACAAGGCGACCGAGGTTTCAATATCGCCTGACTCCAGCGCCGCAACCAGCACGCGGCTGCAATCCTCAGGGTGGCGTGTCAACTTGCCAAGATTCGCATTAGAATTCGACATCTTTGTTCTCCAAGTAGATTTGTTAGGCAGATGTATCATCTCATGATGACGCTTGTATCTCTACCAAATCAAAAGACCGTCTCTTTGATCAAGACATGAAGACCGCGACACCACAAGAAGATACGATCATCCAGCGTTTTGAATGGATAGACAAGAGTCGCATCATCGGCTTTGTGGATTATTACGTCTTTGATGAAGTGTGCATGATCATGCACACAGAAGTCTTGCCTGCACTTGCAGGAAAAGGACTGGGTTCGCACCTCGCGGGCAAGGCGATGGAACATGTTGCAAAGACCGGAAAAAGCGTCGTGCCGCTGTGCGGATTTTTCGTGCATTACCTGCGCAAGAATCCGCAACATCATTTCTTCGTTACGCCAGAAAGCCGGCGCATTTTTAATATCGGCACCTAAATTTTATTTACAAAATGATGCGCATCCGGCTGCACATGATCAATCATCAAATGCAAGCCGGAGTATTCCTCATTTCATTTATACGGACTCAAATCATCAAGCCAGTGCCGGATAGTCGGTATAACCCTCAGCTGTCGGACTATAGAAAGTTTCCGGACGTTCCGGATTAAGCGGGGCATTGTCTTTCAGGCGACGTGGCAGATCGGGATTGGCGATAAACCATTTGCCGAACGCAACCGCATCCGCTTCACCGCTAGCAATCACCTGCTCTGCCGTTTCCTTCGTCATTTTTTCATTCGCAATATAGACACCACCGAACGCCTTTTTCAGCACAGGTCCGATGCGATTGTCGCCTATCGATTCGCGCGAGCAGATAAATGCAATGCCGCGCTTGCCCAATTCGGCAGCAACATAACCGAAGGTGGCGACCGGGTCAGCGTCACTCAAATCGTGTGAATCGCCGCGCGGCGCCAGATGTACACCGACGCGCGACGCACCCCATACATCGATACACGCATCGGTCACCTCCAGCATCAGGCGTGCACGATTTTCTATTGAACCGCCGTAGATGTCGGTACGCAGATTGGTACTGCTTTGCAGGAATTGGTCCAGCAAATAGCCGTTGGCGCCATGTACTTCCACGCCATCGAAACCTGCGAGCTTGGCGTTCTCTGCGCCTTTGCGATAGGCGGCAACGATGCCGGGGATTTCTGCAAGTTCAAGCGCACGCGGTGTAACGTATTCAACTTGCGGACGCACGATGCTGACATGGCCTTTAGGCTGGATGGCGCTTGGCGCTACCGGCAATTCGCCGTTCAAGAACATCGGATGCGAAATGCGACCAACGTGCCACAGTTGCAACGAGATCAAACCACCGGCCTTGTGCACTGCATCGGTTACCACTTTCCAGCCGGCTACCTGCTCGTCGGACCATATGCCTGGTGTATCTGCATAGCCGACGCCTTGTGGTGTGACCGCTGTGGCTTCGCTCAGGATCAAACCAGCGGATGCGCGCTGTACATAGTATTCAGCCATCAGCGCATTCGGTACGCGACCGCCACCGACCGCGCGCGAACGTGTAAGTGGCGCCATGATGACGCGATTAGGCAATTCGAGATCACCGATTTTGATAGGTGTGAAAAGTGTAGTCATGACATGCTTTCTTCAGAATTAGGAAAAGAACTGCGTTTACTTTTGCCCACTGCTTAAGCTCTAGCAGCTGCAACAACAGGCATACACGCATCTCCCGACGCCAGACGCAAGGAGATACGGATTGCCACCACGGCGCCCAGTGCAAGCACTGCCGCCGCCAAAGGAACTGCCTGCAAGCCGAAACCTGCACTTATTACCGACCCGCCGACCCATGCGCCGAGTGCATTGCCGACGTTGAACGCGCCAATGTTCAGCGTCGCCACCAGATTTGGAGCAGCTTTGCCAAATACCATCACATTGATTTGCAAACCCGGCACTGCAGCAAACGACACTAATGCCCATAGAAATAAATTGATTTCAAGCGGGATCAAATGCGGGCTGGTCCAGCGCACAATCGCACTGACGATTGCCAACACCAGAAAGATGCCAGTCAAGGCTGCGCCGAGGCGCCAATCCGCCAGACGGCCACCGATGTAATTGCCGATCGTCAAGCCAAGGCCGATCAGGAACAAAGTCCACGTGACGGCGCGTGGGGACACATGCGTGACGTCTTCCAGCAAAGGTGCGACATAGGTGAACAGCGCAAATACCGCCGCAGAGAAAAGCATCGTTGTCGCTAACGCGGCCCACAAACCAGCATTGCGCAACTGACCGATTTCGGCACGAATATCGGTTTTCTCTTCATCATCGCGCACCGGCATCACGCGCCACAAACCGATCAACGACAGCACGCCGAGTACGGCAACGGCCCAGAACGGCATTTGCCAACCGGCGATTTGCCCCAACGCCGTACCAAGCGGGACGCCAAGCACATTCGCCAACGTTAAACCTGTAAACATCAATGCCACTGCCGATGCCTTGCGATTTTCCGGCACCAGACTTGCTGCGACGACGGAACCTATGCCAAAGAAGGCACCGTGACACAGCGACGTGATGATGCGGGCCACCATCAGGAAGGTGTAGTCAGTTGCAAGCGCGCACAGGATATTGCCAATGATGAAAATCACCATCAATAACAACAAGGCACGCTTGCGTGGAAAGGATGCCGTAGCGACGGCCATGATAGGTGCACCGATGGCAACACCAAGCGCGTAACCACTGATCAGCCAGCCAGCGCTGGGAATAGACACCGACAAGCTGCGCGCAACGTCTGGCAGCAGGCCCATGATGACGAACTCGGTGGTGCCGATGGCAAAGGCGCTCAGCGCGAGGATGACTAAAGCTAAAGGCATATGGTTTTTCTTGTGTATTTTAATGACGGCATGAATTACAGATCGCTGTGTATCGCTTCCAGAAATGCCTGGATCGTCGCTTCATTCCGTTTGAAAAAGACCCACTGCCCGACGCGACGCGATGTCAGCAATTCCGCCGCCTGCAAGGTCGCCAGATGTGCAGAGACGGTCGATTGCGACAAGCCGCTACGCTTGTCGATCAAGCCGCAGCAGACACCAAAATCGAGCGGATGCTCTTGCTCGGCAAAATAGACTTCCGGCGTTTTCAGCCAGGCAAGAATCTGCCTGCGCACAGGATTAGCCAGGGCTTTGTGTATGACATCTTTATCCATAAGATTTCCTTTTCGACATGTTTCGTTAAAACACGAATCAAATATCGGACTTAATAGAATTTAATATCGTAATTGTACGATATTAAAAAAAAGCGTGCTGAGCCTGCTTTTCCAGCTTAAAAATCAAAGAGGGAGAACCTGCAAAAAATTATCTGCTGCCGCAAATAAAAGTACTGTTTACGGAGTGCTGGAATAGCAGGCGTGATCGCTGCGCTGTCATGGATACGTGAGAGTACATCGCAACGCGTCAACAGAGATATATGCAGTGCAATTCATTACACGCAAGCTGGACTCCCGCTCGCGCGGGAATCAGGAGAGGCAAAATCTGCATTGCGGTATTTAGAGCTGTGATGAAAAGTGCGCGAAATCTGCTATGTCCTATAAGCCTTGCGGCCGTTGTTGCGGTGTCGTTACACGACTTGTCAACAAACCATTGCGGACGCGCTCGTCCCATGATGTCATCCAGTCGTTCACCGCTGCCGCTGGCATAGGGCGCGCGATGAAGTAACCTTGCGCCACATCGCAGTTGGTATTGCGGAGCAAATCCCAGTCGTCCTGATCTTCCACCCCTTCCGCCACCACCACCATGCCCAGCCGTTTGCCGACGCCGAGACTGGCGTCGTAGATCGCACGTACCGTTTCGTCATGCCAAGCGCCATGGACAAAACTCTTGTCTATTTTGAGTTCATCAAAGGAAATATCACGCAGCTGTGTCAGCGAAGAATGGCCGGTGCCGAAGTCATCAATCGACAAGCGAAAGCGTTTAAGCCGCAGGCGCGTCAACACTTCAAGTGCGACACGCTGATTGTGCATCAATCGACTTTCGGTTACTTCAAGCACGATATCGTGAGGCGCTACGCCTATGCTTGATACAGCTTGCGCAACCTGATCAACAAAGTTCAGCGACGCCAGATTGTCCATCGACACATTGATGGCCACGCATAGCTTGAGTCCCATCAACTGCCACTGCTTGATCTGATGCAGTGCAGCGTTCAATACAACCTGGGCCAGCGCGTCTATCATGCCGTGCTCTTCTGCCAGATTGATGAATTGATCGGGAAACACCAGTCCATCTACCGGATGCTGCCAGCGCACCAACGCTTCCATGCCGACCACTTCCCCCGTCGTGACTGCTACCTTGGGCTGATAGTGAATAACAAGTTCATCGTCCGTAATGGCCTTCGCCAAATCGGCAGCATCATAACTGGGGTCTTCCCGCTGTGCCAATGTCGGTGTCTGACCATAGGTTTCCATCAAAACAGAAAGTTCAGGCAATGAAACTGGTTTGGCTATATGGCCTAGAACGTTGATGCCATGTGCACGGATCAGCTTTTCAGCCATTTGCAATACGCGCTCGTTTTCACCACTGACCAACACCAGGCTGCCACGATAGCCATGCTGGGTAAGTTTGCGCACGAACTCTATGCCATCCATCTCCGGCATGTTCAAATCAAGCAAAATCAGATCATGCTCGCTATCGGACGCGGCTACCCAATCCAGCGCAGCCATGCCGTTATCGCAAATCGTCAGCTCGGTAAAACCAAGCCGGTCCAGCATGTGATGCAGCAGCTTGAGCATAAAAGGCTCATCATCAAGAATCAGAATACGTATCTTTGATTTATCCATGTTTACCTCTTTCTATCATCGGCGGCGTCTGTCCGCCGGCGGTAGATGTTCAAATTCGAGAAATGCATTGACCGCCGCCAGATCCTGCTCAAAGGCAGGCAGCAGAGCAAGCAATAGCGCGCTATTGCCTTCCCTGCCGGCAGTTTCCATTTCGGCACAGCGCGCTCCGAGCGCCATCGCGCCAACCGCAAGCGCAGATGATTTAAGTTTGTGAGCCTGATTGCCTGCCTGCTGTGCATCCTGCTCGACACATGCCGAGCGCAGCGTATCGGCAATCCTTGCGGCACTCAACTGAAAATGATGCAGAAAATCGTTCAGAACCAAAGGATCATTGCCGACCATGTTTTCAAGTACGCTAACGTCGAGCACTTGTTCGGATGAAGATGAGCAAGCATTGCTTTCTTGCGGAAGCGGAATTGCGGCTGTGACCGGCAACCACTTTTGTAGCGCTATTTTCAAATCCTTTAATTGCAAGGGCTTGCACAGATAATCATCCATGCCGGCCGCACGACAGCGATCACCTTCACCACTAAGTACATTGGCAGTCAATGCCAGAACAGGTAATCGCTGCCTGCCGTTTTCCCATGTGCGTATGGATGCCGTCAATTCATACCCATCCAGTTCCGGCATATGCAAATCAGTCAGCAGCAAGGCATAGTTGCAGCGTTGTACATGCTCCAGCGCCATGCGGCCATTATCGGCAACGTCGGCCGCAAAACCAAGCAAAGCCAGTTGTCGTACGATGACTTTCTGGTTACTGTCATTATCCTCAGCCACCAGAATCAGGCGTCCATCGCGCAAGGCCTGTGCGCGCGACGGTGGGTCGAAGGCAACTAGCTCGCTGCCGCGCGGCGACTTGGCGGGTTCTGCACTCGCTCGACCAGCTGCCATCGCAACAGCTTGCCACAGCAGGCGACGCGTCAATACATTCCCGTCTATCAAAACCATATTCTGCTGCCGCGCATAAGGATGGCGTCGTGATCCGCGCTCTACATAAACAAAGCGAATATCCTGACTTGGCATGCTATGCGCAAAAGCGACCAGCTCTTCCTGTGTTACGTTTACATCCGCCGCGTCAACGATGCAGACTGATATTGGAGCATGCGAATGCTCCATCAAAAAACGCAAGGCATGCATGTCTGTTGCACGTTCCACATGTGCTCCGCCATGTTTCAGATATGCCGCGATCGTATCTGTCAGACCCTCATCCGGTCCGACGGTAACGCATGCAAGGTCTTGTATATCCGATACGCGAAGAATATTTTTTGATACTTCTGGCAACTGAGCGAACTCAAGTTGTACGCTGAAGGTAGAACCGATTCCTGCGGCGCTGTCCAGATTGAACCATCCCCCCATCAAATCCACCAGGTGACGCGAAATGACCAGCCCCAAACCGGTACCGCCAAAGCGCCGGGTGGTTGAGGCATCTGCCTGACTGAATGCAGTAAACAGCAATGCCCTGGTAGCATCATCTATGCCTATGCCGTTGTCGATAACATGAAAATCAATCGTCACTTTTTGCGCACTGCTTTCAGTCAGCAACACGCGCATCTCGACGGTGCCGGGCAGCTCTCGCCCACTGGAAAACTTGACGGCATTACTGACAAGATTTAACAGAACCTGACGTAACCGCAAGGCATCCCCCTGAACGAGATCGGGAATCGCCGGGTCGATAAACATGGTGAAGGTCACGTCTTTCTTGATAGCCAGCTGGTCAAGCATGCCGCACGCCTTTTCAACCACATCGGCTATCGAGAACGGTGCCTGTTCGATTTCCAGTCGACCTGCTTCGATCTTGGAAAAGTCCAGCACGTCGTCAATGATGGAGAGCAGTGAGAATGCGGAGTCGCGTATCAGGTCCACCATTTCGAGCTGGTAATCATTGAGCTTGGTTTGCTGCAGAACGTCCACCATGCCTATCACGCCATTCATGGGAGTGCGCAGCTCGTGCGACATGGCGGCCAGAAAAGCGGATTTCATGCGACTGGCATGTTCCAACTCGATATTTTTTTCCTGCAGGGTCCGTTCGAAGCGCTTGCGCTCGGTCACATCACGTGCGGCTGCGAACACCCCTTGCAGATTGCGATCGCGGTCATGGAAGGTCGCAGCGTTATAGGAAACCACGGTTTCCTCGCCATTCAGCGCACGCACGGTCAGTTCATAATTGCGCACCTTGTTTTCAATCAGCACGCGCTTGATCGCCGCATCTGCCTGTGCCGGATCAGTGAAAAAATTCTTGCAGGGCGCACCTATCAGCTCGTCACGCGTGCGGCCGGTAAGCGCGATCATCTGCTCATTCACGTCTGAAATAATGCCTTGCGGATTGGTCGTCATCAGCGCATCGATATTCGATTCGATCAGCGAACGTGTGTAGAACTGCTGGTCGCGCAAACGCTGGTCGAGCAATGTGCGCGCTTCCTCGACCTGCTTGCGAGCCGTATTGTCGGTGCCTATCAACAGATAGCCAATGATCCCTTCCTGCGCATCGCGCAAAGCCGTGACTGAAACGATCGCGGGAAAACGGCTGCCATCCTTGCGAATGTAGGTCAGCTCATAGATATCTTCAATACCGCGCGATGCCTTGAATACCAGCGCCTCGAATCCTGGCGTAATCGAGGTTTCCAGTTCCTTGCTGAGAACATCGGCGCGCGCAATCAACTCCTGCGGATCGGAAATATCTGCCGGGGTGATGCAATTGACCACATCCAGCGCAACATAACCCAACATGCGTTCGGCACCTACGTTGAAAATCTGGATAACGCCCTTTTCATCAGTCGCTATGCTGGAAAAATTGGCGCTGCTGAAGATCGCATTCTGCAAGGCGCCGGCTTTCAGCAACGCTTCTTCCGCCTGCTTGCGTGCCGTGTTATCTGTCCCTATCAACAGATATCCGATGATTTCTTCCTGCGCATCGCGCAAGGCAGTGACCGAGACGATCGCAGGGAAACGGCTGCCATCCTTACGGATGTAGGTCAGTTCATAGATATCTTCAATGCCGCGCGATGCCTTGAATACCAGCGCCTCAAAGCCTGGTGTGATCGGTGTTTCAAGTTCCAGGCTCAGCGCCGTAGCGCGCGCAATCAATTCTTGCGGATCGGAGATGTCGGCTGGCGTAATCCGATTAACGACGTCTGGCGCTGCATAGCCGAGCATGCGTTCGGCACCGACATTAAAAATCTGGATGACGCCATTTTCATCAGTCGCAATGCTGGAAAAATTGGCGCTGTTGAAAATCGCATCCTGTAGCGCGCCGGCTTTAAGCAGAATTTCCTGACGATGGGATTCGGTACTGCCATCCGGGCTGCCGCGTTTTTCTGCGGCTATATCGCTAGCATCTGTCCTAGGCATACTTCCCCACGTCGGAATTAATATCAGTAAACAACTCGATACAATTGTTCGAGGCTACTGCAGTACAGGCTCACAACTCGGCATTTTCATCAGTACTATGCTGACAAACGATGACAAAGGGTAAGGGACGATAGAGCTTAAACTGTGGATCTGACGCGATTGCTATGACAAACGAAATCAAGAAACGTTCCTTGCATGCAACAGATAATAATCGACCTGCAAGAAAAGTTTAATATTTTTAATCGCAAAATCATCATGACAAATCATGTCAGCGATCTCGCTGTGAACGGCTTTTCCAAATTTTAAAAATTGGAATCGAAGTCCGACAAATACTGAGGGATTAAATTCAGGGCGCCTTCGTACTCACTTCTCTCACCAGCGGCAAGGCTGCCGGCATCACTCACATCCTTGCACCATCTGCAGAAATCGTAGATATAAAGTGTATTCGGCAAGCTCACGGCCGACGTCTGAACCAGCCTGCAATTGACAGGCGATCGCGCGTGGCAGGCAGTACTTCGTGCAGCATCTGTGCAGATAAAAACAAGACCAGCCTGCTGGCCAGCGGCACGATATCCTGCGTTGCCATTCCTTCGGGGTGCAAACGCAAAGCGCCGCCTTGTTCCTGCAACCACTCCGGATTGAGGTAGATCACAACAGAAACGATACGACTATCGTCATCCCGAAAGCGATCCAGATGCTTAAGATATGAAGCGCCGGGCGCGTAAAAGGCGAAGTGACTTTCATACTCATCCAGCCCGAGAAACAAGGTGCGATTTAATGCGATGCGCAAGTTTTCCATGATCTGCAGATAGCGGTCACATGCAATCGATTGTCCGGCTTTAAGCCACGCAATCTGGTCTCCGCGAATTGTCGGTCGAACTGTCTGGCCGCTACCGCGTCCTACGCCAGCCAACTTCATTCCGCCGTCATCGTTCAACAAATGACATTCTGCGGCAAGGGATATCGTCAACTCTTCCGTCAAGAAAAAATTTTGCTGCGACCATCCGTGTTCGGTCAAATCGTCGCTGATACGCAGACACAATACTTCGCTGAAGTATTGTGGGTCAAAGGGAGTTGCTGCAAGCATCGTTGAACTCTTTTCTGAAAAACGTGCTTATCGGCAAAATGCCGGACCGTTGTCGGTCAATCCGCTGTGCAAAGAGTCGTTGATAGCCTTTGCAGTGACGCATTATGCGCCGGGAATAACGAAGGGAAGAAAAACAACGTCGCAAATTATAGTTGCATAGCAAACTAGATTATCCTACACTAGCTCCATGTTTGACCACTGCCTTTACTTCAATACCACCGCCCTCGCCCGCGTACTCGAACGCGAGTGGAGCAAGGCATTCAAGCCATTTGGCTTGACGCCGTCACAAGCATTCATGCTACGGGCCGTATTGAAGAAGCCATGCATGCTACAAAGCGAATTGGCAAAAGAGCTTGCGATTTCTCGCTCTACCGCTACACGCACGCTGGATGGTTTGCAACAATTGGGTTTGTTGTTACGCCATGCAACAGGTAACGACGGTCGTGAATCAGCAATTCAGGCAACCGCTACCGGAATATCGCTACAAGAACAACTGGACGCAGCCAGCGGCGAAGTGACGAAACGTTTGAAGAAGGAACTTGGTGTCGCTCACTTTGATGAAACCGTCACTAAAGTGAAACAGGTACGCTCAACCATAGGATGAGCTTTTTTTAATCGAGTAGTTGCATAGCAAACTAATTGGAGATTCACATGCCTATCCTCAACGTCAAAGTAAGTGCCGACAAATCACCTGAAATGGTCAGGCAGATATCAGACCTATTGCTTGATCTGACCAGTCGCATCCTGAAAAAGAAACGCGAAGTGACCGCCATCGCCATCGATTTCACAGGACGCGATAGCTGGATCGTTGGCGGTCATCTGCTTAGCGAGCAAAACAAGAACAGCTTTTACTTCGATATAAAAATAACCGACGAAACCAATACCAAGGATGAGAAGGCGCTCTATATCAAGGAAGCATTTGCCGGCTTTGAACGCATACTGGGCAATCTGCACGAAGAGAGTTACATCTACGTGCAAGACGTCAGAGCGGCATCTTACGGCTACGGTGGCTACACGCAAGAGTATCGCTATCATCATTAAGCCGTCACCATAAAAGTACGCCCATTTTTTGAGTAACACAGGTTTTCTTGCCGGCACATGCAATGCACCGAAATCAGGCCGCAATGCATGTGCAAGCCCTCGACTATCGGATGATATTTTTACAAGCCTACGCACCTAAATCAGTAACTGAACGGTATCATGGGAAAACGATAATCCTCCTATATACATGCCCACTATTCTCAATAGCCGTCTTGCCAAGCTGCGCGCATTGGTCGTCGATGATTTGCAGACCATGCGGCAGAACATCCGTACCCAGCTGGGGCAATTGGGGATCGAACAGGTAGATCAGGCGGCCACGCCGGATGATGCAATCAAGTTCATACGCAACGCCAATTACGATGTGATCGTTTGCGATTACAACCTCAACAAGGAAACTAACGGCCAGCAGATGCTGGAGTTTTTACGTTCAAACAAAATGCTGTCACCGACCGCAATGTTTTTCATGGTTACGGCCGAGAGCAGTTACGACAGTGTCGCCAGCACCGCAGAATTTCAGCCAGATGCCTACATGGTCAAACCGTTGACCGGCGGCCGTATCGCTGATCGCATCGAGCGCTTGATGGACAAACAGCAGGCCCTGAAACCCATCACAGACAGACTGGAGCGTAAAGATCTCAGCGGCGCGATTGCTGAGTGCGACAAAGTCGCACAAAGTGATCCGAAGTGGATAGTCGATGTACTGAAACTGAAATCATCTGCTGCACTTGATCTGGGCGATATCGAAGCTGCTCGCAAAATCTACACACAAGTATTGGCGCTACGTAACGATCTGGTTTGGGCCAAGCTTGGCTTGGCGCGTTGTCATCAAGCGGCAGGCAAACTGGACGAAGCAAAAGTCATCGTTGCAAGCGTTCTGGAAAAGAATAGCCAATTCATCGGCGCCTATGACCTGCTCGCACAAATCGCCGAATCGCAAGGCAAGGATCAGGAAGTGCTCGATGCCTTGAACAAATCATATGAGGTCATTCCATCCGCACGACGCAGCCGCCTGGTTGGCGATGCGGCCTATCGCGTCGGTGATCTGGCACAGGCCCGCACTGCTTACACCAAGGCTGTCAATCACACTCGGGGCTCTTTGACGGCGCAGGCATCCGATGCGCTATCACTGGCGCAAGTGCATACAGACCTGCGCGAACCGACCTTGGCTTTGACGGTGTTAAGTGCTGCGGCCAGGGACTATCAGGACGACCCCGGTTTTTCGACGCGACAAGCGATTATTGCAGCACAAGCTTTTTCTGGTCTTGGCGATATGGAATCGGCCAAGGCTGCATTCGCATCAGCCAAGGAAGCCGCGGGTGAAGTCCGTGCCAATACCGATGCGCTGGCTTTGGCCAAAGCAGCATTCTGCGTCGGTTTGAACGAAGAAGGTGCACGTATCATGACCAAGGCCATCAAGGCTGATCATGAAAATGCACGTCTCGTCGCCTTTGCGCGCAGGGTTTTGAAAGACACGGGTAACGAGGTAATGATCGACAAGATTGTTGAAGAATCGATCAGTGCCGGCACACTGATCGTCGATGAAGCAACCAGACTCATGCGCAATGGCCAGTTCGATGAATCACTGGCTAAACTGGAGGAAGCTTTGACCGCGACACCGGACAATACCGGTGTGCTGCTCGCTGCCGCTCAATTACATTTGCTGTGGATGAGCCAAAAAGGTTTGGATCGTTCCTATGTCGAGCGCGTCAATGGTTATCTGGCTCAACTGGATGGCTTGATGCCAAACAGTGAGCGCGTCGCAAAGATGTATCGCTTCCTGCGTGAAACGCTGGTTAAAGTCGCGCGTGAGGCATGAGCATGAACCCGCAACTTGCCGCTGTCATCGTACATGACTTGAAAAATGCCTTGGGTGCACTGGAAGGACAGTTATCCACTTTAACGGCAGACCTCAATCATGAAAAAGCACTGCAAGCGCACACGACTTGCATCACCTTGCGCGAAAAATTGATTGGCTTTTTGACGCTATACAAAGCATCCGAACATGGCCTGCATGCCCGTATTGAAGCAATAAGCCCTGGCGATTTTTTGCGGGCGTTGGTTCGCAATCATTCGCGAGTTCATAAGGCCAGCGAGCCGAAAGTATCGATAACGATCAATGACAAGAACATGCCTGCGATCGCATTTTTCGATGAACATCTGACAGAAATGGCATTGGATGCAGCGCTGCAAAATGCACTGCGTTTTGCGAAATCCGAGATCAGCATCGCATGCATGAAATCAAATGGAGAGATTGTCTTCACAATTAAGGATGATGGCCCTGGATTGGGAGTGACAGAGAAAAAGCCGTCGACCGGGCTGGGTATGGCTTTGTGTGCAGCCATCGCACACGCGCATCAAAATGACGGCCGCAACGGCAGTGCCCAATTACAATCTTTGCCAGCCGGCGGAGCGCTGTTCACATTGCGTCTACCTTAAACGCTATCTGCAGCGCACACCGTGTTAGTGCGGCAGATTGATCTCTTTCACTTCCAGTGTGCCGTCGCGCAATTTCAAACGCTGCACACCGGGTAACGCGATCAGATCACGATCATGGCAAGCCATGATGACACTGCTACCCTCACTTACCAGTGTCGGGATGAGTGCGATTACCTGCTCGCGTGCCGCACCATCCAGATTCGCAGTGGGCTCGTCCAGCAGTAACAATTTTGGCGCCAAAACACGCGCACGCGCCAAAGCGACACGCTGTTTTTCTCCACCGGATAAAAATGTAGGAATACTCTTGCGCAAGTGCGCAATGCCGGCCCACGCGATCGCTTCTTCCACCTTCTCAGCAATGATGTGCTTAGGCACGCCGCGCACCGTCAAGCCGTAAGCAATATTGTCGGTAACACTGGTAGAAAACATGACTGGATGCTGGTGCACGTAGACGACTGCATCTCGCATGACACGCGGATACGGTGACAGATTGACGACCTCGCCGCGGAAGGTCACCTCCGCTGCTTCGGCCGATTCCAGCCCGGCCAGAATGCGCATCAATGTACTTTTTCCTGAACCATTCCAGCCGGTCAACACATATGCCCGTGCGGCAGCAATCGACAGATGGTCTATATTCAGCAATTGACGTTGATCAAAGTTCTTTTTCAGCTTACGAATTGATAATAATGCGTCCATTACATATTCCTCGCAGGACGTGTATCGCCTTGTAATAGCATCATGCCGGCATTGATGAGCAGTGCAAATGCTACCAATACAATTCCCAACGCGATACCTTGGGCGAATTCGCCCTTGCTGGTTTCTAGCGCAATCGCCGTCGTAATCGTGCGCGTTTCACCCGCGATATTCCCGCCGACCATCATTGCGCAGCCAACTTCGGAAATGACACGCCCGAAACCGTTAATCACGGCAGCCATCACGCCAAAACGCACTTCATGCAATACGGTCAGCATCACGCGCCAGCCGGAAGCGCCATGCACAACCGCCGTTTCTGCCAGCCTTGGATCAGCCGCCTGTACAGCAGACAGCGTGAAGGCGATTAACACTGGCAATACGATCAGTATCTGACCAAGAATGACGCCGGATTGGGTGAATAGCCATTGCAGCGAACCGAAAGGGCCTTGTCGTGACAACAACAAATACAATAACAAGCCAATCAAAACGGTAGGCAGCGACAAGGCAGCCTGGGCGATCCAAATAACGACACGCCGTCCTGTGAACTCTCGGGTGGCAATCAGGTAACCAATCAGTACCGCGATCGGAGCGGCAATCAGCAAACTGACAATTGAAGTTTTCAGCGAGATCCAGATAATTCGCCAAAGCACAGGATCGCCCGAAAAGAGCAAACCGAAAGCAGCCTGGGTGGCGTCAATTAATGGCATGAGAAATGAGGGATGAGTGCGACGAATAGCATCGCGATTTATTTTTCTGGCGCAATTTTAACGCACTCCAATTGTGCGTCGAAGGAAGGCTTCAGTTTACGCAGCGTATATATTCTGAGCCTACTGTGAATAGCATCATGCCACGTGCAGTGGAATATCCAGCAATTCCGGTTCATAGACCATGCGCTCCTTGCCTGTTACCAGCAAAAAATGCTTGCCGGTGCAGCGCGCCAGCAAAGTCATATTGACTTTTTCTGCCACAAAATGGCCCATTTGCGTCGTGCCCGAACGCGAAATCAGGAATGGCATACCCATCTGCGCGCCCTTGATCACCATCTCGGATGTCAGCCTGCCGGTCGTGTAAAACACCTTGTCGGCACCGCTGATATTTTCCAGCCACATGATGCCTGCGATCGCATCGACCGCATTGTGACGACCCACATCTTCAATGAAATACAGCAGTTCGCCTTCGGATGAAAACAAGCCACAACCATGCACGGAACCGGCTTTTGCATAGACTGAATCCTGCGTGCGGATTTTATTGACGATTTTATACAGCGTCGATTGTTTCAATCTTGCGTCTGGTGACAGGACAATCGTATCAACTTCATCCATCAAACCACCGAACATCGTGCCCTGACCGCAGCCTGTGGTCACCACGCGTTTGGCCGTACGCGCCTCAATATTCTCGATGCCGCTACGCGTCGTTACCGACACGGCATGCTTATCCCAATCCACATGGATGGAAACGATTTCTTCTATAGCCTGCACTAACCGCTGATTGCGCAGATAACCGAGCGTGAGCGCTTCCGGTGCTGCGCCCAAGGTCATCAACGTTACCAGTTCACGGTCATCGACATACACCGTCAATGGGCGTTCGGCAGGAATCTCAATCGTCGAAACCTGCGTACTTTCATTGACGGCATTGACGTCATACGTCAACTTGATAGACGTGGCGGTAAATTCTGGACGATACGACATGGCAACTCATTTTGGACAAGGTTAACAGCCTTGTTCACTATCGGATTCATGTATTTACATGATGCGTGGCGCGCAACAAGAAGCAGATGTCGCAAGACATTGCATTTCTTCTTGGCACAGCAGGGATTATAACGGCAAGAGGGGCTTAGAGCTCATCACTCTAAGCCAATCCACCGTCAGATTGGCAGATTGCCCAGGCTGATCAAATCAGCTTATTTTTTCGCACCGGCCGCAGGCACCGGTTTCGCATCTGCCACACCAACCGTCGTCGTAGCAATCTGCAACGCCACATACGGTCCTGGATTAGTGCATGCAGGGACTTCAACCGCAGGTTTTGGTTTGTCTTTCTGTTTCAGGTAGGTTGCAGCGACCTTATCCTGAGCCAGGCATAACTGGTAAGCAGCGACTTTGTCGCTCCAAGCTGTCTTGTTCTTGGCTTCATCGGCTTTGGCTTTGGCTTCATCGCGCAAGGGTGGCAGTTTTGCGGAAGCCACACTCATGACCATCAAGCCCATCAATGTAATCAGTAACTTGTTCATGTATGTCTCCTTAGACAGCCTTGGCCGGGATGCCGAGTTTATCTGCACTCTTTTCACTACGAATACGTGGCACTTTGCCGCTTTCAATATCCTGATACCAGATATCGTGATGCTCCTTGGCCCACGCATCGTCGACATAACCGGTTGACATTGCCTCATAAGCACCTTCCATCCCCAGCGTACCGATGTAGATATGGGCCAGCGATGCGCTGAATACCAGTACGGCAGCCACCAGATGAATAATGTTGGCGATTTGCATATTGGCGCGCGTGTAAAGAATACCTGGCACCAGCATATCCAGCACAAAACCTGATGCACTGACGATCAAGCCCAGAAAGACCAGTCCGCCCCAAAACCACAATTTTTCACCCGCATTGAAACGTCCGGCACTCGCGTGGCCACGTGCACCACCCAGTTTTTTCAGCCATTGCCAGTCGGCTTTGGCCGGGAAGTTATCCTTGACGAAAATCGCAAACATGACGATCAGCGCTACGGTAAACACCGGGCCGACAAAATTGTGCACGTTCTTGCATGCATACGCGAGCCAGCCAAAAGCAGTGTGCCCGAATACCGGCAAGACGACATATTTACCGAACAACATGATCAGCCCGGTCAATGCCAAAGTCAGAAAACTGATGGCAACCGTCCAGTGCGAGATGCGCTCGAAGGAGGTAAAGCGCTCGATCAAGCGACCAGTACGGCCGTTTTTTAATTTGATGGTACCAACCGCAAAGTAAAATGCTGCAATCCCGACAACAGCAACAATGATCAACCAGCCGCCATAAGTCATCAGTGGTCCATTGCGGTATTGACGCCAAGCTTCACCGGCCGTGGTCGCACGTGCCTGGCCGGGAAATTGAGCTTTAGGCTGGATCAATACACCGGATTCCAGTGCTGGCAGGCTGGAATAATGCTCCCCGCCCTCTTTGATTTGGCGATAAACCGGCGCAAGATTCCCAGGTTGAACCTGCGTACGTTCAACCTGATTTTGCTTCATGTACAGGATATCGTCGGATTGAATATTCGACATATTCTGCACAGCCGGCGGTGCTGTTGCTTCCGTTTTATTGGTGACGACAGGCTCATTCGACTGGGCCAGCGCAACGCCATGTGCCGCAAAAACAAGCGACAAACCTATGGCGAGTTTGGCGAACCATGTATTCATGATTATTCTCCTCGCGAACGCGTCAATTGGTTTTCACGTATTCGTTCTGCAATTGAGCACGGTTACGCATTTGCGTATCCCATTCGGTCTTATTGCCAGCGGTCCAGCCTTTGATAACATAAGGATCGTTCGCTGCGCCTTTGTAAGGGGCCACATCGCCTGAATCACGTGCATCGGCTTGCGACTGGCTCTTCTCGCTGCAACCGACCATCGCGATTGCAGCTAATGAGATCAACAGTGCGCGCATCATGATTTTTTCTCCACCGGCGCCTTAGCCTCCGGATTTGGCGCCTTACCGTAAGCCGTACCCCAACCCCAGACTTCACTGCCCTTGCCACGACGCAGAACGCGAGCGCGGAAGATATCGGCAATCACATCGCCATCGCCACCCAGCAAAGCCTTCGTCGAGCACATTTCCGCGCAGGCCGGCAACTTGCCTTCAGCCAATCGGTTACGACCGTATTTTTCAAACTCTGCTTTCGAGCCGTTGTCTTCGGGGCCACCGGCACAGAATGTGCACTTGTCCATTTTTCCGCGCAAGCCAAACGTGCCGTTGGAAGGAAATTGTGGTGCACCGAACGGACAGGCATAAGAACAGTAACCGCAGCCTATGCAGATATCCTTGTCATGCAAGACCACACCTTCGTCGGTGCGATAGAAGCAATCGACCGGGCAGACTGCCATGCATGGCGCATCGGAACAATGCATACAGGCGACCGAAATCGATTTTTCCTGCCCCACCAAGCCGTCATTGATAGTGACCACGCGGCGGCGATTTACGCCCCACGGCACTTCATGCTCGTTCTTGCAGGCGGTCACGCAACCATTACATTCGATACAGCGCTCTGCATCGCAGATGAATTTCATTCGTGCCATTTTGATGTCTCCTTAGCTGTTTTATCCACGTTCAACGGTTTGCCTTTCGTTTCCTGCAGATAATCACGCTGCCGCCTTTTCTATATTGCAAATAGTCGTCTTGCTTTCCTGCATCATCGTGACCGAGTCATAGCCGTAAGTCGTCGCCGTGTTGACTGCTTCACCACGCACGATAGGAGCTGCGCCTTCCGGATACGAATCAATCATGTCTTTTCCCTGCCACCAGCCAGAGAAATGGAACGGTATGAAAGCAGTATCTTCACCCACCCGCATGGTCACCATTGCCTTGACCTTGATGCGCGCGCCAGTCGGCGTGCTGACGATCACGAAATCACCATTGCGTATGCCGCGATCGCTTGCAGCTTTTGGATTGATTTCGACAAAGTTCTCTTGCTGCAATTCGGCCAGCCAAGGATTGGAACGTGTTTCTTCGCCCCCGCCTTCGTACTCGACCAAACGTCCCGAAGTAAGGATGATCGGGAATTTTTCATATAGCTTGGTTTCAATATTTTTGTCTTGCAACGACTTGTACAAAGTCGGCATGCGCCAGAAACCTTTCTTGTCCTCGTGCGTCGGATATTTGGCAGTCAAATCCGGACGTGTACCGTAGATAGGTTCACGATGCAGCGGTACCGGATCAGGAAAATTCCATACCACGGCACGAGCCTTCGCGTTACCCCATGGATGTACACCATGCACTTGCATCGTCACACGCTGAATCCCACCGGAAAGATCTGTCTTCCAGTTCTTGCCTTCTGCAGCTTTTTTCTCTAGATCGGTAAGGTCGTCCCACCAGCCTAGTTTTTTCAACAGAATGTGATCGAACTCCGGATAACCGGTGGTGATGTCGGAACCCAGGCTGTGCGAGCCGTCTTCAGCCAACAGACTGACGCCGTCTTTTTCCACACCGAAATTGGCGCGGAAATTTCCGCCGCCATCCATCATCGTTTTGGACGTGTCATAAAGATTGGGCGAACCGGGATGTTTCAATTCCGGTGTGCCGTAACAAGGCCATGGCAAACCGAAATAGTCGCCGGTCATATCGTAACCGCTGACCGCATCCTTACCGCCCTTGCATTTCAGCGTTTTCACATCGAACAAATTCATGTTGCGCATGTGCGCCTTCAGACGCATAGGCGACTGCCCGGTATAGCCGATAGTCCATGTGCCGCGATTGATCTCTTCCAGCATCGATTCCGGTTCCGGCTCCATCATGCCGCCCTTACCCGGAACCAGTTTGATCTTGGCAACGAGTTCTTTACCAAAACCAAGTTTTTGCGCCATCTGATACATGATCATGTGATCGGTACGCGATTCGAACAATGGCTCAATCACTTTTTCGCGCCATTGCAAGGAACGATTGGAAGCCGTCACCGAACCGGATGTTTCAAATTGAGTTGCCGCAGGCAATAGATAAACGGCACGATTCGGATTGAGCTCCTGACCATCGACTTTCATGGCGGCCATCGCTGCCGTTGCGGATGGGTAAGGATCAATCACGACCAGCAAATCGAGTTTATCGAAGGCCTTTTTCATATCGAGGCCGCGTGTTTGCGAGTTTGGAGCATGCCCCCAGAACAGCATTGCCTTGACGGTATTTTCCTGATCGATGTGCTCGCTCTTTTCTAGAACTGCATCAACCCAGCGCGATACGGTAGTGCCGGATTTTTCCATCATGGCTTGCGAAGCGTATTGCTTTTTCACCCATTCGTAATCAACACCCCACACTGCACACCAGTGCTTCCATGAACCGGTTGCCAAGCCGTAATAGCCAGGCAAAGAATCAGGGTTAGGGCCGACGTCTGTCGCGCCTTGTACATTATCGTGACCACGGAAAATATTCGTGCCGCCGCCGGATTTACCGACATTACCCAAGGCCAGTTGCAGAATGCACGATGCACGCACCATCGCGTTACCGATAGAGTGTTGCGTCTGCCCCATGCACCATACGATAGTCGATGGTCGATTTTTTGCCATCGTTTCTGCTGCTTTATAGACTTCTGCTTCTGGTACGCCGCAGGCTTCTTCTACCTTTTCCGGCGTCCATTTCATGACTTCGTCTCTGACTTTTTCCATGCCATAGACGCGGTCATGAATATACTGCTTGTCTTCCCAGCCGTTTTTGAAGATGTGATACAGCACGCCCCACAGGAATGGGATATCAGAACCTGAGCGTATGCGTATGTATTGGTCGGCTTTTGCTGCAGTACGCGTATAGCGCGGATCCACGACAATCATTTTGGTGCCGGTTTCCTTAGCATGCAGCATGTGCAGCATGGAAACCGGATGTGCTTCTGCAGCATTCGAGCCGATATACAACGCAGCTTTCGAATTCTGCATGTCGTTGTAACTATTCGTCATTGCTCCGTAACCCCAGGTATTGGCTACGCCAGCAACAGTGGTCGAGTGACAGATACGGGCCTGATGATCGGTATTATTGGTGCCGAAGAAGGAAACGAATTTGCGCAGTAGCGCGGCTTGCTCATTATTGTGTTTGGAGGAGCCTACGAAGAAAACAGAATCCGGGCCACTGACTTTCTTGATATCCAGCATCTTGGCGGTGATTTCATTCATCGCCTGATCCCAGCTAATACGCTGGTATTTGCCATTCACTAATTTCATCGGATATTTCAGCCGGTATTCTCCGTGACCATGCTCACGCAATGCGGCACCCTTGGCGCAATGCGCACCAAGATTGATCGGCGAGTCGAACACCGGTTCTTGCCTGACCCATACGCCATTTTCGACTATCGCATCCGATGCGCAACCGACCGAACAATGAGTACAAATAGTGCGTTTGACTTCAATCTTGCTACCACCTGCCGCAGCTTTTCCACCCTCTGCGGCTTTTGCTTTCTGAATCAGACCCAGTTGCGCTGCTGCAATCCCGGCGCCGATACCGATACCGGAACGCTTGAGAAAGCCGCGCCTGTCCATTGTCGGCAAGGCGCGCGACAGACTATCGGCAAGGCTGGATGAGAAGCGGGCAGGAGAACGCTCTGCAGCGTTGCTTTTGCGAGTTAACAGCATGACGTCACCTCGTTATTAAATTGTAGTGGTGCGGTAGTATTTTTTGATGTGCTCTGTCAAACGGTAGCTGTCGCCTTCAGGCTCTTGCGGGGACAGTACGTTTTCCAACGCGGATGTAGCGGATGCGGGAGCAAGCTTGGCTGCGACGCCAGCGGCGGCGACCAAGCCTAAACCTGCGAAGAAAGTACGTCGGGGAATGCGGGATTGCTCGGACATGATCGTCTCCTGTAAATGGGTCAGGACGTAATATGCTTTTTAATTCCTATGCACTATGTATGCAAGTTAGCATACCTTTTAGCAACTTGCACGACTAATAATAAAGAAACGCACTGATTTGGATCAAATTAATTTCAGATGAAAAAAATTCATCGCCAGTTGAATGAAACGCTCAATTGCTAATGGCCCGTCAATTAACTAGACCATATCGAAAGCCTGCATTTCCACTTCAAAAAACACGTGCGCCAAACGCGCCACCAACTTGTAAAAGCGGGCATTGCCACTCGCTTCCAACGCGTTACAGCAATCAAGCACCCATCCGCGCATGTGTGTATTGAAAAATTTTTCCTGAGCAGCCAGATTGGCATGCACGACATCATCAGACGCAATCAAGTACCGCATTACCTCGCATAGCGATGCCAGATGATCTTCACTTTCGACGACATCATCCGAACGCTGCAAACCGAGCAAGGACAGATCAGTACGTAATTCGGCAAGCGGTTTTTCCATCAAGAAGCCGGAAAGATAGAAAGAGCCGTACAGCATTACTTCCGGCTTGCCGACACCGACAAAGAGCAATTCATATTCTTCGCGTACGCCTTCCTGCTGAGCCGTTTTGCACGCTGTGACCAGATCTGCCCATGCATGCTCCAGCACACTACTCCCCTGCACCGTTGCGCTGCCTATCGTGTCCAGCAAGGCTTGCGGTGGCGGTGTATATAGCAGTGTAGCGAGCAGCCCGTATACATCCGCGCGCGCGGTTTCTTCGCCTTGATCCTGCGATTCAAACTTGATTGATTGAGCACTTGTCATGTGATTCTGTCCGACCTTTCTATTCAATTAAAACAAGGCATCAAAACCGTCTATTGCAACTCATTTCAAATCACCGATAGACGATTCCTGCTTGTTCGCCATCATGTCGACTACGCGGCAATCGGAGCACATTTTGAGTCTATCGATATTGCCGGAAAATGCACCATGCAAAGATAGCTTGCTGACCATGTTTTCAATCATCTTGGCTGTACCAAACGGTTTGTGGCAACTGATGCAATGAAACGGCTCTGCCTCATGCAAAACTTGCAGCTCTTTTGCTGCACCGGTAAGCAACAGACGGGGCGCCAGCGTAATAGCATCTTCGGGACAGGTTTTCTCGCACAAGCCGCATTGCACGCAGTTCTTTTCAATAAAGCGTAGTTGCGGCAGGTTTGCATTGTCAGTTAGTGCGGATTCGGGACAAGCACCTACGCAAGACATACACAAAGTACATGCGTCCTGATTCACCATGACCACACCGTATGGCGCGCCAGCCGGCAAAGAAATCTCATCGACTGTCAACGGCGCATGCGTTTTCAGATGATCAATCGCCAATTCCAGCGTGCTGCGTTTGTCTGCAGCAACATTGAACAAGGCGCGCTGTGCCGGGACTTGTGCAGGCAAAATTGCCGCCAATTCAGCATCAAGCTGAAGCGCAGTCGTCGCCTGAATCAGCGACAAATGCACGCCTTCATAACCGAGGCCGCTCAATATAGTTTGGGCGATATCAATCTGCTGCGTCAAAGCGCTGACATATTGCGGCGCATCTTGTGCCGTCGTCAGAATCGCCACATGCGTAGCGCCATAGGCAAGCGCAGTTAGCCAGATATCGATGCCGGTGGATGCAGCATGATGAAGGTCGATCGGCATGATGCGTGCGGGCATTCCCTGCAATTTCCCATGTGCCTGCGCCTGGCGCCCGAGCTGGCTGACTAGTGCTGCGCCCTGCTCCTGGTTATGCAACAACAGCATAGGCTGGGTGCCCCCAGCTTTTGCATACGTGTTCAGCATTGTTTTTACACGCATGCCGATATCGGTCACGCGCGGATAGGCGTAAGCCAGCGCACCCGATGGACAAACTGTCGTGCATGCGCCGCAACCGACGCATAAATTGGGGTTGACCTTGATCTGATTGCCGTTATGGCTGACCGCTTCTGCCGAGCAAACATCAATGCAGGATGTGCAACCGGTCTTGCCGTTGCGTCCATGCGCGCACAATTTTTCCTTGTAGAGAAAAAATTTCGGCTTGCTGAATTCACCCACCATTTGGGTCAGCTTGAATGCCTGATCCATCTGCTTTTCTGCCAATGCACCGGTAGCGAAATAACCTTGCGGCGGCTGATGTAGGGTCAGCAAGGGAACATCGGATAAATCGAAAATCAAATCGAATTCACTGCTGCGCTCAGTCGCAATACGCGTGAAGTCGATCGCCCCTATCGTCCCGCACGCCTTCACGCAATCGCGATGCGATGTGCATTTATTCAGGTCAATCTGGTAAGTCAGGTCGATTGCGTTTTCCGGACAGACTTCTATACAGGCGTTACAACGCGTACATGTTTCCAGATCAATAGGGTTGGCCTGCTGCCATTTCACGGTGAATGCACCCAGCCAGCCTGAGATGGCAACCTGCTTCCCGGAAAAAACGGGAAACTCGCGATCCTGCAGCATCTCGCCACCGACGCTGTCAGTCAGCAAAACACTGACGTCAAGTTGCGAACCTAGGCGCTGCGCCCACGACAATGCGCGATCTGACGGGCCGATAATCAATACATGTCCGGCAGACTGATAATCAACCGTGGGAACAGGTTCAGGATCCGGCAGTGCAGCGGCGGCCAGCAGCGCTGCCATTTTAGGTAGAGAGCTTCTCGCTTGCGCGCCCCAACCGCCTGTCTCGCGAATATTCACGAAACGTAAAGGCGCGACCGCATTTTTCTGTTGCGCAAGTTCGGCAAACAAACCGCGCTCTTGCGTACAGGCGACAACGACATCGTCTACCCCGTCGAGCGAAGCCAGATAAGAACCGACTTCACGTCGACATAGTTCAGTGGCAACGGGAAGCGCTGAGGTTCCGAGTGCCGTGCCGAGCTGCGCACCTGCGGCAGCGTCAAGCGGCATGGTTCGGTTGCAATTACATATTTTGAATTCTGTGGTCATTGGCTGGCTTGTAGATGCTGGCTGGGGAAAATGTCTTAAACGTCGTCAACGTTACGCATTGCGTCTGCTTTTCTTATCTCGGGCTCTTTTTCGCTTGCCCCCTTCAAGTTGCCGTCTTTGTGAGATTCCTGCGGTTCAGCATAGCCTTCTTTTTGCTCATCTTCAGTGATTGCAATATCCTGCAGCGAAGTCGGCTCCCCGTCTGCAGCAGAAAAACTCTCGAGCGCACCCTGCTCAGGCTCTTTAGGTATTTTTTCCAGTAAACGCATTAAAGGCGTCTTGAGTTGGGACAAGGGATCGAGCAAGGCCTTCGCGTGGTTCAACGACGCCAGCAAGGCTGGCGAAATCGGTTCAAATTTATTGTAGTCATCGATGTAGATGTCCAGGCCATCCATGATGTTGAAGTGGGGATCGGTAAATAATTTTTTCATCGCAGAACGCTTGACCGACTCATCCACGCCTTGCGACATGAAGACTGAATAATCGGAATCATGCGTAAGCTGGTCGACGTCTTCCTGCGTAGGCACGGGTTTGACTGCCGCATCAGGATTCGCCTTGACTAGGTTTTCTGCACGCGCCTCGTTCAAGGGGTGCGCAGAAATTTCGGTCGACGCGTCCGCTACATCAACCGTGGTTGAAGCATCGGTCTTCTTCTTCGACCAACGCGCGAAAAAATCTTCAGCTGCCATTTTTCTCACCTTCGGCGCGCGCCATCTTGTCGACGCCTTCACCGCCTTCAAACGATGGCTTCTTGTGTTTGCGTTTAGGCTCGGGATGATAATAGTCGCGTGTGAACTCGCTCAGGCGTTCCACGATTTCAGTAGAAGCAGGCAAGGTATCCACCCGTTCGCCGCCATCCATCAGGCGTGCGGCTTCGTTGTACGACAAGGTAACTGATTTGGGAACTGCCAGTTCGACACCATCGATATCTTCGATGCGCCACATGATGAACCAGCACGGCGTAGGCGCACTGATATTAAGGAAATAGCCTTCCGCCTCGCTGCTGCACAAGGTGACGTCAATACCGCTGAACAGCCAGCGTGTATCGGATGGATCATTACGCAGGCAACGCGGTGCGCTCTGCTCCGATACCTGGCCGACGATTTCGATCGGCTGCCATTGAAACGGCTGCCAACGACTTGATAAAGGCGTGCATTGCATGATGACGCCAATGCGGATTGCTTCTGTCTCCATGTCTCCTCATTCCGGCATATTCTGCCTGTCGTTGTAACGATAGCGACGCTTTTACTATTGTGCGCCGAAACTGCAAATCGGATTTTGTCTCTGAAAATCGCGTTTGCAAACGATGAAGGAAAATCATGAAAAAACTGCGTGAGCAGAAACTGCTCACGCCTTAACACTTCCAACTTTACTTACTGGCAAAAACTAATACTCTAAGGCAACCATACCCGACTATGCCGGATACATCAAGCAAGCAACATTAGTCGTTCTTAACCACGATGGTCGGGAACTTGGACGACATGTCTTTGGCTTTTTCTGCAACCTTGATCGCAATTTTGCGTGCGATCTGTTTGTAAATCACCGCAATCGGACCATCCGGATCGGCGACCACTGTCGGCTTTCCGGAATCTGCTTGCTGACGTATCGACATCGTCAAAGGCAATGCACCGAGGAAATCGACGCCATATTCGCCGCACATCTTTTCGCCGCCGCCTTCACCGAAAATCGCTTCGGCATGACCGCAGTTGGAACAGATGTGCGTGCTCATGTTTTCGACTATGCCGAGAATCGGGATGCCGACTTTCTCAAACATTTTCAAGCCTTTACGTGCGTCCAACAGCGCGATATCTTGCGGCGTTGTCACGATCACAGCGCCAGTAACTGGTACTTTTTGCGACATCGTCAATTGAATATCACCGGTACCTGGCGGCATATCAACGATCAGGTAATCCAGATCGCGCCAGTTGGTTTGTTCCAGCAACTGCGTCAATGCTTGCGTCACAATCGGGCCGCGCCACACCATAGGTTCATCCGGATCGATCATGAAACCGATGCTGGAAACCTGCAGACCGTAGTTCTCCATCGGCTCCATGGTTTTGCCGTCGGCGCTTTCGGGACGACCGGAAATACCCATCATCATCGGTTGCGATGGACCATAAATATCTGCATCGAGAATACCGACTTGCGCGCCTTCTGCTGCCAATGCCAGTGCCAGATTGACTGAAGTAGTCGATTTGCCGACGCCGCCCTTGCCAGACGCGACAGCAATAATATTTTTAACGTTGGCCATTAACTTGACGCCGCGTTGCGCTGAGTGCGCGACGATCACCGAATGCACGTTAGCTGTCGCGCTACCTATGCCTTCAATTGTGCGTACTGCAGCGATCGACGCCTTGCGTATGCCGTCGATCTGGCTTTTCGCCGGATAGCCCAGCTCCACGTCGAATATGACGTTGGCCCCATTGATCTGGATATTTTTTGCGGAACGGCTGCTGACTAAATCCTTGCCTGTATTCGGGTCGATGACTGTGGACAATGCTGCCTTGACTGCTTCTATCGTGATACTCATTGGTTCTCCTGAATTTTATAGCGCAAGTCTAAACTAATTGGATGCGACTCGCTGATGACTTGCATGCAAAGATTGTCATATTTTTCATGCTTTCTCTTGCGAAACCGACGCTTGTGTTCCATCTAACAAGAGTGCACAGCCAGATAAATCACCGGCGTCAATTCGACAGTCTGGGTGGGAAACACTTACAATGTCGGTACTAATACGACTTTCGCCATGACTGAAAAAATCATTCCGCTCGCAGACCTGCGTTATCTGAACAAGATACCGGTCATCCCGGCACGCCTGGAAGCACCAACCGGTTTGCTGGCGGATACGCTTGCACGGCCATTGCAGGATTTGCGCATCTCGATCACCGATCGCTGCAATTTCCGCTGCGTCTATTGCATGCCGAAAGAAGTGTTCGACAAGGATTACGCCTTCCTGCCGCAAACATCTTTACTGTCATTTGAAGAAATCACCCGCATCGCATCCTTGTTCGTCGCGCACGGCGTGGAAAAAATTCGACTGACCGGTGGCGAGCCGCTACTGCGCAAGAATGTGGAAAAGCTGATCGAAATGCTCAGCGCATTACGCACGCCGGACGGCCGCGAACTGGATCTGACTCTGACCACTAATGGCTCATTGTTGGCACGCAAGGCGCAGGCACTGAAAGATGCCGGCCTGAAGCGCGTCACGGTTTCGCTCGATGCGCTCGACGACACAGTATTCAAGCAAATGAACGACGTCGATTTTTCTGTCTCCGACGTGCTTGAGGGCATAGAAGCCGCGCACCGCGTCGGACTCGGTCCGATCAAGATCAATATGGTCGTCAAGGGCGGCATGAACGATCAGGAAATCGTGCCGATGGCGCGCCATTTCAAAGACACGCCTTACATCCTGCGCTTTATCGAATACATGGATGTCGGTGCATCGAACGGCTGGAAGATGGATGAAGTGATTCCATCATCAGAAGTCGTACGCCGCATCCATGCAGAAATGCCACTGGAAGCCATCGCAGCGAATTACGTTGGCGAAACTGCAGGACGCTGGCGCTACGTTGATAAGAACGGCGATGGCGGCGGCGAAATTGGCGTGATCTCCAGCGTGACCCAGGCATTTTGCAGCGACTGCAGCCGCGCACGCCTATCGACCGAAGGCAAGCTTTATACCTGTCTGTTCGCCACCGGCGGCCATGATTTGCGCGCACTGATGCGTAGCGACAAAACGGATGAAGAAATTTCAACCGTCATCGCCCATATCTGGCGCGCACGCGGCGATCGCTATTCTGAATTGCGCACGGCGAATACCGACGGTTTGAATGCTGACCGCAAGGTCGAGATGTCGTACATCGGCGGCTAGTTTTTACCTCATCCCTTCAACTGATATCGAAACGATTTAAAAAATGGATACCAGTCAAATTACCGGACTCATACTTGCAGGCGGACGCGGTACTCGCATGGGTACCATAGACAAAGGTTTGCAATTGTTCCGCGACGCGCCTATGGCTTTGCACGTATTGATGCGGCTGTCGCCGCAAGTCGGCTACGTGATGATCAATGCGAATCAGAATATCGCACCGTATGAAGGTTTCGGCGTGCCCGTCTGGCAGGATGAAATGCAAGGTTTTGCCGGGCCGCTGGCGGGTTTGCAAACCGGCATGGTTCATTGCGAAACCGATTATCTGGTCACCGCACCATGCGACTCGCCTTTTTTACCCAAGGATTTGGTCGCACGTTTGGCTTCAGGATTGGAAGAGAAAAATGCCGACATCGCCGTTGCCGTCACCGGTGAAGGTGAATCACGGCAAGCACATCCGGTCTTTTGCCTGGCCAAAGCCTCGCTATTGCCGCACCTGACCTTGTACCTGCAGGAAGGCGGACGCAAGTTCGACGCGTGGTATGCGTCGTTGACAGTCGCGGAAGTTCACTTCGACGATGAAGATGCATTCCGCAATATCAACACGCTGGATGACTTGAGAAAATACGAAGCGACTGCGTCATGAATCTCCGCTATTCGCACCTCCTGCGCGACATGTCCGATTTGGATGATGCCTTGGACAACGGCGAACTCAACGATACAAATAATGAAACTTCCAACGCTATGGCTAACAATAACCCGTCCGATGACAGCGCAATGAATGCATCGCGCAACACGCTCGCCAATGTAATCAGCTGCCTGTCCGACTACGATCCGGATGCATTACCGGTGGCCGATGCGCAAGCAATCATTCGCCAGTTCATCCAGCCTATCAATGCAGTAGAAAAAATCGCCTTGAGGAGCGCACTGGATCGGGTGCTGGCAGTTGATATCGTGTCACCAATCAACGTGCCTTCGCATGACAATTCAGCGATGGACGGCTATGCCTTGCATGGCAGCGACCTAAGCAAAGAGCAGGATGTGAAACTGAAAGTCATAGGTACCGCTTACGCTGGCCGCGCCTACGACGGCGCAGTCAACAAGGGAGAATGTGTACGCATCATGACCGGTGCTGTCATGCCCGCACAATGCGACACCGTGATTCCACAAGAATTTGTACGCGATGCCAGTGACACCGGCATGACTATTCCTGCAGGTGCCGTGAAGACCGGCGACAATCGCCGCCTCAAAGGTGAAGACCTCAAAGCCGGTACAGCCGCGCTACAAAAGGGCAAAATTCTGCGCCCTGCCGACCTCGGATTATTGGCTTCGCTAGGTATAGGAGAAATCCCTGTTCAGCGTCGGTTGCGGGTTGCCTTTTTCTCCACAGGCGACGAGTTACGCTCCATAGGCGAAACGCTGGATGAAGGTTGCGTCTACGACAGCAATCGCTACACTTTGTACGGCATGTTGACGCGCCTCGGTTGCGACGTTGTCGACATGGGCGTCATCAAGGACGATCCGGATGTATTGGAAGCAGCATTCCGCACCGCTTGCGAAAATGCCGATGCCATCATCACGTCTGGCGGCGTCTCCGTCGGTGAAGCCGACTACACCAAGCAAATGATGGCGCAACTGGGCGACGTCGGCTTCTGGAAAATCGGTATGCGTCCCGGCCGCCCCATGGCTTTCGGAAAAATTGCATCGAACGGCAAGGAAGCTTATCTGTTCGGTTTGCCTGGCAATCCGGTTGCGGTGATGGTGACTTTCTACTTCCTCGCGCGCCAGGCTTTGCTGCACATGATGGGCGCATCGACTGTAGAAGCACCACCTTTAATGCGTGTCGTATCACAAGCTGCCATCCGCAAACGCCCGGGCCGTACTGAATATCAGCGCGGCATTTTAAGCAGGAACAGCGACGGCATACAGGAAGTCCGCATCACCGGCTCGCAAGGTTCGGGTGTATTGCGCTCAATGTCAGAGGCCAACTGCATGGTGGTGCTGGAACACGACAGAGCCGAAATCAAAGCGGGCGATCTGGTTGATGTGATTCTGTTTGACGGTTTGACCTGAGTGCCATAGCAGCCAGCAACACCAGCCTGCAATAGGAACCTCCGTGATGAGCAAGAAAAAGAAATGTTGCGACAGCAAAAAGCAGTGCAAAAATTGCCCGCTGAGAAAAAAATCAAACTGATCTTACAAACCGTGATGTTTAATTTTTAACAACATGCTGACAAGCCTGCATTTTCAAATAAGAAATGCAGGCTTTTTTCATTGCAATTCAAAGAAGTTATTGCGACAAGGAAATTTTATTTTCATTTCACAAAAAATCACATTCTCATTCGTTGTTTTGCAATATTTCACATGCAAAACTACATCACTAGGTTTATTCTGTTTTTCATATAAGAAATAAATAACCCATCTATCCTGCTCCTTGCTTCAGGGAAAGCACACAGCATCGCACGCATGCACATCCCTTCAAGTCAGCAGGCATAAGGCTTTGATTCTTTGGGGGGAACATTATGCACGCGCCCAATCCAACCAACACTCACCAGGGAATGCCTGCCGAGTTGGCGCGCCCGGTCAATATTCCACCGCGCCCCGCATTGCTAATCGCATTGCAACACGAAATGGCGATCGAAGATCCGTGTATTAAAAAAATCGTGCATCTGGTTGAGCGCGATGTCGCGATTGCAGGCAATCTCCTTGCGATTTCCAATTCGGCTATGTTCAACCTGAGTCGACACATTGAAAATGTTCAGGATGCGATTACGCTCATAGGTTTGAACAATTGTCATGCAGTGATTACGCGCTTGATGGCCAGGCGCGCGCTGGCGCACGGCAGGATGATGATGCCGCGCTTTTGGGATGTTTCTGAAAAACGCTCGTGGGGCATGATGTACGTCGCACGTCAGACCACCAAGGTCGCACCTGAACTCGCGTATAACTTCGGTCTGTTTTGTGATATCGGCATACCGCTGATGATGGCGTCATTTCTGGATTACGGAGAAACACTTACCGTAGCGAACCAGCTGGAGCATCGCGGTTTTATCGAACTGGAAAATTCACGCCACCGCATCAATCACGCGCTCGTTGGCGCCATGCTGGCTGAACATTGGCACGCCGATCCGCGGGTCGTCATCGCCATCAAAAAGCATCATTCGTATGAAGTCATGTCCGACCATTTTTTCGCGCCGGAGGTACGTGAATTGATTGCAATCTTCTGCGTGGTAGATCAAGCAATACAACAGCATAGGCACGCCGTATCGATTGAGTGGCTGGAAGGCGGAGAAATAGCAACCGAAACGCTGGGTTTGACGACCGCCGATGTAGACGATCTGTGTGAAAAGCTAAAACAAAAATTCGTTATGCCGAACGCCGCCTGAACAAAACGCTGAGGCATCATGCGTTGCTATTGCAGACGGCGCTCCTGATGCCACCAGATTCTGATTTAATCGTTCTTGTTGATTAAGACTTGCCGGCCTTCTTCATGCGATACGTCAGCCCTTCAACGATATCATCGTGCCCACCCTGTCTGGCGAAATCGATCGCTGTCATCCCAGCGTCATTCTGCAACGATGCGTCGGCACCAGCATCGAGCAATGCCTTTACCGTATAGATATGGCCACCGCGCGCTGCCATCATGACAGGCGTGGTTTTATTAGGCGATGGCGCATCCACGGCAGCTGATTTATCGATCAGCATTTTCACGATATCGTTATCGCCGGTCGCTGCCGCATAATGCAAAGCCGTCCAGCCCTCCTGGTTCACTGCAGCACCTTTGGCGAGCAAGGTTTCGACTGCCGGCTTGTTCGCACTGTAGGCAGCGATCATCAAAGCGGTGTCGCCATTCTTGGTACGCAGGTCGATATTGATCGTGCGTGCATTGACCATGACTGAAAATACCTTCATCGATTTTTCACGCAAGGACAGAATGAGAGCTGAATCGCCGCGCTCAGGCTCGATCGTATTTGGATCGAAACCGCGCTGCAGCAAGGAGGTAATCGTAGCGGCATCATCCAATTTGGCTGCTTGAAAATAATCTTCGTAAGCGCCTGCCTGAGCCTGCATAGTCAAACTTGCAAACACTGAAAGTGCCATCAGCAGTTGCAAAAAAAATCTGCGCATAGGGAGCGCTTGAGCCAATTTCACGTACATCATTTGTTCACCGCGCAATCTTGAATAAATTGAAAAAGTTATCAGTCGTTTGTTGAGCGATCTGTTCTAGCGGCACGCCCTTCAAAGTCGCCAGATATTCCGCTACATGGCGCACCAACGCAGGTTCATTCACCTTGCCGCGATGCGGCACAGGTGCCAGATAAGGTGAGTCAGTTTCAATCAGCATTAGTTCCAGCGGTACTTCACGTGCAACGGCTTGCAAATCTTTCGCGCTCTTGAAAGTAACGATTCCGGAAAACGAAATATAAAATCCCATTTCCATCGCTGCTTTCGCCACGTCCAGCGACTCGGTAAAGCAATGCATAACACCAGCTGCGCCGCCAGCATTTGTGCCCGCACCTTCTTCACGCATGATGCGTATCGTGTCTTCTGATGCTGCACGCGTGTGAATAATCAGTGGTTTGCCAGTCGCACGCGAGGCGCGGATATGCGTGCGAAACCGCTCGCGCTGCCATTCCAGATCCCCTTCCAGACGGTAGTAATCCAGACCTGTTTCGCCTATCGCCACGATCTTCGGTCTATCGGACAAGCGAATCAGATCATCGACGGATGGTTCCGGCGTATCTTCATAATCAGGATGCACACCAACTGACGCATAGATATTTGGATGTCGCTCAGCCAGTTCCAGCACGCTGGGGAAATGAGGTAAATCAACCGACACGCATAAGGCGTGGCTGACTTCATTCTCGGCCATTTTTCCGAGTATCTCCGGCATGCGCGCAGCAAGCTCGGGAAAATTGATATGACAGTGGGAATCGATATACATGGGACTGAATTGTACGCGCCCAGCGGCTTTGCTGCGAGCGGCATGCCTGAAACAAGATCGCTTGAGCCTATCGCCTGATCATGCAATACGCTTGCCGACTATCACCAAATCACGTTCAACACCATCCAGAGTTGCAACGCGCGGCATATCGGCCCAACGCTCGAAACCGAAGCGCTCAAACAACTTCAAGCTCGGTGTGTTATGACCAAAAATCAGGCCCACCAATGTATGAATGTCCAGCGTCGGCGCAAATGCAATGGCTTGCGCCAGTAAATAAGGCCCCAATCCCTGGCCGCGCGCATTTGGCGCCAGATAAATGGAAATTTCTGCCGTGTGTGCATAAGCAGCACGCGCATGAAAATTTGAGAAGGACAACCAACCGAAAATCTGCTGATTGTCTTCCACCACCCAGATAGGTCGTTTATCCGCAGAATGTTCGTTAAACCAGTCCAGACGCGAGACCACGGTGACAGGCTCGATATCTGCGGTGACCTGATGCGAAGGAATAGTGCTGTTGTAGATGGAGACAATTGCCGGCAGATCGTCCATAGTCGCCAGGCGATGGGAATACTGCGATCTGGATGGATGAGTGAACTGTTTATTCAATTACTTGTTCAATTGCTGGAGTAAACACATTGCTTAAAAAGACCGGTCGATCTTTACAAGGTATGCGTGGCGCGCGATGAACCCAATGCCGCGCCCAGCAATTCCTCGATACGCTGCTTGATGCGCGCGCCGCTTTCGTCAGCTGAAAACTGCACGCCTATACCCTGCGCCTTGTTATTGTTTGCACCGGGGGGGGTGATCCACGCAATTTTGCCGGCAATCGGGTATTTGGTCGGGTCGTCCATCAAGGTCAGGATCAGATAAATTTCATCACCGATCTTGTATTGCTTAGTCGACGGCACGAAGATACCGCCATTTTGCAAAAATGGCATGTAGGCAGCATATAACGCGGATTTTTCCTTGATCGGCAATGACAATACCGACGGCCGACCCACTGCGGGACTTGCTGCTGCGATCGGGGTATCTGCCATCACTAACCTCTCAGGAAAAAAGCGTCGAATAATCCAGCAACATGTCTTCTATGAACAGCTTGGGTGCCAGCGGATGCTCGGCAATTGCACGTCTGTCATTGACGCTCTTGATCGCCTGCAACAGCTTGTCGACGTCGACCCGTGCTGCCAAGCCAGCCAGTTCTTTTTTGTAACGTGGATAGTAACGGATTGTGCCGGAAAGTTTGACGGAAAGCACGTCATACAGCCAACGCTGCAACCAGGAGACCAATTCCGGCATCGGCGTTTTCTGCAAACGGTCAGCAGCTTTCAACGCGCCATCGATGCCGGGCTGGGCCAATTGCTGCAAGAATTCATCCATGGTTTCGCGCGTACCGGCTTGCGACGCATCCAAAGCCGTCAGCGGCGCGCCGCCCTGCTCGGCCAGCCAGCCGTCCGCGTCTTTGACCTGTTGTTCCTTCAGCCACGCTAGCGCTTCATCTTTGCTTGGCATCGTCAGCGCAAATTTACGGCAACGCGACAGGATGGTTGGCAGCAAGCGATCTATGCTGTTCGTCACCAGCAAAAACATCGTGCGTGGCGGCGGTTCTTCCAGCATTTTCAGCAAGGAATTTGCGGCTGCAGTATTCAAGGCTTCCGCTGGATACAAAGTAATGACGCGCATGCCGGAGCGATGCGTAGAAATATTCATGAAATCAGACAAGGCGCGCACCTGGTCGATCTTGATTTCTTTCGATGGTGCTTTGGTCGATTTGGCTTTCTTGGTTTCTGCCTCGCCCTCTTCGCCTTCTGCACCTTCGCCGTCATCCAGAATTTCCGGACGTACGCGACGATAATCGGGATGGCTGTATTGGGTGAACCAGCCGCAGGCGTCACATGTGCCGCAAGCATGTCCGTCTGCCGCGGGCGTTTCGCATAACAGCGATTGCGCGCAAGCTTCAGCAAATGCAGTCTTGCCTATGCCTTCCGGGCCGTGAAACAGAATCGCGTGCGGCAGCCGTTCGCGCAGTAATTGCCACTGCTGCCAGGATGCGCCTTGCCAAGGTAAAAGATTATTCAAGGAGCCAGCCCTGCAATGATGTCGCGCAACTGATTCTGGATCGCAGAGATAGTTTGCGTCGAATCGATGATGCGAAAACGCTGAGGGAACTCAGCAGCACGGCGTAAATATTCAGCACGCGTCGCGGCAAAGAAATCCGCTTTCTCTTGCTCGAACTTATCCAGCGTACGTGTCGCATCCAGACGGGCGCGCGCCACATCCAGCGGCACATCAAACAACAAGGTCAAATCCGGTTGCAAATGTGGGTGCACCCATTGCTCCAGCGCGGCCAGCTTTTGCAAATCCAGCTTGCGGCCACCACCTTGATACGCAAATGTCGCATCGGTAAAACGATCTGAAATAACCCAGTCGCCACGCTCCAAAGCAGGTGCAATCACTTGCGCAATATGTTCGCGTCGCGCAGCAAACATCAGCAAGGCTTCGGTTTCCAGATGCATTTTTTCATGCAGAAGAATGGTACGCAGCGCTTCACCAAGGCTGGTACCGCCGGGTTCGCGCGTAACAACGACCGCTTTTTTTTGCTGGCGCAGCAAATCGGCCACGAACGATAAATGCGTGGATTTACCCGCACCATCTATGCCTTCAAACGTAATGAATTTTGCTGTTGTCATGCCACTGCCATAAAAAGGATTCGGATGGATGTACTACTGATAGCTTGAATACGCTGAACTGCTGGGCCGAACTACTGACAGTAGCTACTTGCGCTGGTACTTGTTCACCGCATTATTATGGTCATCCAGAGTCGCAGAAAACTGACTGCTGCCATCACCGCGCGCCACAAAATATACCGCCTCAGTCGACGCCGGATTCAGCGCAGCATGCAAGGACTCGACGCCCGGCAAGGCAATCGGAGTTGGCGGCAAACCGGCCCGCGTATATGTATTGTGCGGCGTGTCCGTCAGCAGATCACGCTTGCGGATATTACCCTTGTAATTCTCACCCATACCGTAAATGACGGTAGGATCGGTTTGCAACAGCATGCCTTGTTTCAAGCGATTGACAAATACGCCGGCGATCATTGTGCGTTCAGATTTCCTGCCCGTTTCCTTTTCCACTATCGACGCCATGATCAGCGCGTCATAAGGCGACGCATAAGGCAGCGTTGAATCGCGTGCCAGCCATGCTTCGTTCAAGCGCTTGAGCATCAGGCTGTGCGCCTGTTTGTAGATTTGCAAATCGCTGGAATTCTTGGCAAACATATACGTGTCCGGATAGAACAAACCTTCCGGCTTGGTATAGTCGCTGGATACTTTTGCCATCAACTCTTGATCTGACAGAGTCGCGGTATCGTGCTTGAGAAATGGATGCGCGTTGATCGCTTGCCGCATTTGCTTGAAGCTCCAGCCCTCAATGACAGTTAAGGCCTCTTGCGCAAACTCGCCACGCACCAACTGACTAACCAAGCCGCGCGGCGTCGTACCGGGCTTCAGCTCGTAAGTGCCGGCCTTCAATTTAGTACTGTTGCCTGTCACTTGCGCCAGGAACACCATCATCAGCGATTGCACCGGCGCGCCGGCTTCATCGATCTGCTGCATGCTGCTCTTGAGGCTGCTACCGGGAGCAATTGTGAACTCGATAGGAGCTTGACCATCGGCAAGAATGGGCTGTTCCGCCCAGAACATGAAAGATGCTCCGGCAAGAATTGCCAACAGAAAAGTCCGTCTTAACAATTTTTTCATCAAAAACAAGGGCTCGCTAAAATCAAATGCAAATCGACGGGGATAGCACGCGTTTTTCCCACGCCACTATAATCAGACACTAATGATAATGGCTGAAGCAGTTTTTGCCTTCATTTATTGCGCTAATTTATTGATCGAATCTATGAACACATGGTTGAAATTTCTGGCTGAACACGGTGCGCAATTGAGCGTGCCCGCCAGTAAAGAAGCGGTATCTGAAGTATTGTCTTTCGGGGCAGACACGCCGGTCGACACAGCGCGGGATAATTTTGTTGCTCCCCTGAGCCATCTCGGATTGATCTCGGCCACAGGTGAAGATGCCGCTCATTTTTTGCATAATCAACTGACCAATGACGTCGAACATCTGGAAAACGATGAAGCCCGACTGGCTGGTTATTGCTCGCCCAAAGGGCGTTTGCTGGCCAGCATGCTGATCTGGAAAACTGCTGACGGCGTCATGCTGCAATTGCCACGCGACATTCAGGCTGGCGTACAAAAACGCCTGCACATGTTCATCCTGCGCGCGAAAGCCAAGCTAACGGACATCACGCAAGATCAAGTCATACTTGGTGTGTCCGGCCCTGCTGCCGCCACTGCCTTGATGCCTTGGTTCCCGACTTTGCCTGTAGCAATTTATGGCAAGGTCGAAACATCTGCCGGCACACTGATCCGCCATCCCAATGCATTTGAAGTGCCACGTTATCAATGGATAACGACTGAAGCGCACGCGATAGATGCATGGCCAATGCTGACAAAAATTCTGCAGCCTAGTGGCGCAGTTGCCTGGCGTCTGGCTGAAATAGATGGCGGCGTGCCGCATATCACGACCGTCACGCAAGAGAAGTTCGTACCGCAAATGATCAATTTTGAGTTGATCGGCGGCGTCAACTTCAAGAAGGGTTGTTATCCAGGACAGGAAATCGTTGCACGCAGTCAGTATCTGGGCAAACTCAAGCGCCGCATGATGCATGCCAGCGTCACGGCTCAAAGTGCAGAAGCCGGCACCGAAATTTTCTCTGTTAACGATCCCGAACAGCCATGTGGCATGGTGGTGAATGCCGAGCGCAGCAATGCGCAGGAAATCAATTGCCTGGTTGAGATCAAACTGGCAGCCACTGAATCGGAAGTAAGGCTAGGCTCGGCAAATGGCCCGGCATTATCCTTTCAGCCACTGCCTTATCTTCTGACCGATCCGGTTTGATATTTATTTGAAACGTTTCATGGTACGGACGATACGCAATGGATCTCTATGTTTATTACCGCGTACAAGCTGCCGACACTGCGGTGTTCCTGACAAAAATTACGCAGTTGCAGGATAATCTCGCCCGTGAATATGGCGTTCGTACCGCGCTCAAGCGACGCCCTGAAGAACAGGATGGCTTGCATACGTGGATGGAAGTCTATCTGGAGGTAGCTGAGGGTTTTGAAGCAAAGCTGGAACAGGCGGTTGCGACGACTGCGTTACCATCAATGATCGTCGGAAAACGTCATGTAGAATATTTTCTGGATTTAACTTTATGTGCTTGATCGTCTTTGCCTGGCAAGTAATGCCGAATATGCCACTGCTTGCAGCTGGCAATCGTGACGAGTTCTACGACAGACCTGCCAGCGCTGCCGCCTGGTGGCACGACCATCCCCATATTTATGCTGGTCGCGACTTGCAAGGCGGCGGTACCTGGATGGGTATTACACGCGATGGACGCTTTGCCGCAATCACCAATATTCGTGCTCCTTCCGAAACGCGCGCCGACGCGCCGACACGCGGCAATCTGGTATTGAATTATCTGGCAGGAGAAATGACGCCAGCTGACTACGTGCAGGCAATTTCAGCCTCTGCGGCAGACTATAACGGCTTCAATTTATTGATCGGCAATGCAAGCGAATTGATCTGGTATTCAAATCGTGGGGGAAACGACGAGCGCAACGGCAAACCGCTCAAGCAAGGAATGTACGGTTTATCCAACTCCCTGCTCGATTGTGCGTGGCCCAAGGTCGTCAGCACCAAGGCGGAATTTGCCAGCTTGTTGTGTCAGGGTGCGCCGGAAGATGCCTTCTTCGAAATGTTGTCGGATACGACATGCGCATCCGATTGCCGCTTGCCAAAAACCGGCGTCAGCCTCGAACGCGAACGTTTGCTGTCTGCCGTTTGCATCGAAACACCGGATTACGGCACCCGCGTCTCGACACTGGTTAAACTGCAAAACGATCAGCCACCAGTACTGATAGAGCGCCCGGCAGTGGCAATGCCACCTTTACCGGCACGTGCCCCGCATCGCGGCCAGTGCACCAAAGGATATTGAAGTTATTGACAGGCTAATTCTTCCATTAGCGCTTGATTAGGAATCTGATTTTGAGTCCGATTTTGAGTCCGATTATGAATCATGTTGTGAATCGGATTATGAGTTTGATTGTCCGCCCCGCCATTAGCATCACTACCACGTTCAGCTGATGTAATCAGCGCGCCAGCTTCGCTTTCAGTAATTCACGGATGTGCGGCATGTCCTCATAAGGATCGTAGGGATTGCGCTGTTGCAGAATATCTTCCATCCGCTTGCGCGCATTGATCAGCGATTCGGGTTCGGAAAAAATATAAAACTGATCGTTACGCACTGCGTCGAAAGTCAATTCCGCAATCTGCATCGCCGAAATTCTTCCCGACACCACCGCTTTTTCAGAGAACGATTGCGCCGCCCGCTGGCTCACAGTCGGCGCAGCGTCATTGTGCATTTCATCCGGACGATTACGCTCGGATTGATGTATCGCAGTCGGCACAAAAAAAGGACATAAAACCGACGTACTGATAGACGATGTCACCAGTCGCAAGTCCTGACAAAGGGTTTCCGTCAGCGACACGACCGCGTGCTTGGATACGTTATAAATCCCCATCGTCGGAGCATTCTGCAAGCCCGCAACCGAGGCGGTATTGACGATATGACCTTCATACGCCGGATCGCGCTTTGCACATTCCAGCATCAAAGACGTAAAGATACGCACGCCGTGAATCACGCCGAACAAATTGACACCCAATACCCAATCCCAATCTGCTTGCGAGTTTTCCCAAATCAGGCCGCCACCAGCCACACCGGCATTATTAAATAGCAGATGCACCGCACCGAAGCGTGCCATCGCTGCATCGGCCAAAGCCTGCACTTGTTCTGCCTTGCTCACATCGCAATGAACGGCCAGTACTTGCGCACCTTGCTCCACTAGTTCCGTTTCCACTATTTTCAAGGCATCGATTTGCACATCGGCCAGCACCAGCTTCATACCCAGCCGTGCACCCATCATCGCAAACTCGCGCCCGAAGCCGCTGGCTGCACCGGTAATCACAGCAACTCTGTCCTGAAATTGTTTCATGCGTGCTTTCGGTTGACGGATGACTGAAGGATTATGTCTGGCTCAATTTTTTAGCGACATCGGTACGACGAAGAAATTTGAACGTGCCGGTCGCTTTTGCCACCAGCTTGTCACCATTCCACAATTCGCCTTCGCAAAAATAAATGCTGGTCGACGCATGCGCCACCTTGCCCTTTGCAATCAGTCTGCAGCCCTCTGTGCCGCCTGGCTGCATGAAGCTGGTTTTCATTTCTACCGTGACGCCACCGCGAATATCCGGCTCCATCGAACGTCCTGCCAGTGACATCACGTTATCGAGCATGGTCATGATCACGCCGCCATGCGCAACCTGCCAGCCATTCAGATGGCAGGCCTGCAAGGTCAACTCGACCTGTGCCTGACCGCCACCGGACTCTACAACTTTAATTCCCAGTTCTTGCAAAAACGGGATGCTCGGTGAAGCCGATGCTGTCGGCTCCGACTTAATCGCAGGATTGTTGGGTGGGTTCATCATCGTGATTCTTCTATTACAAAATGGCGTCATTTTAGAGCCATCTGCGTTTCACGTAAGAATTGTTCGTCAACTGACCCCGGTTGCATCGTGCAACACGCGGCTTCAAAAATTCGCAATCAAGACGCACACAACGCCATCAGCCTGATTTTACGTTTGCTGCAACGCAAAATCGATACACGCAATATGTAAGCGCTACGTAAGCTTAAGCAAGCATCGCGTAAGGTTTGAGTCGCACACTCGGGTCGCTTACCCAATACAGGAATGTGCCACCGCATTCTATTAATAATTTTAAGGAGACGAGCATGGCCACAGTATCGACCGACAGTCGCGGCATCACCCCGGAGGAACGAAAAGTTATTTTCGCGTCTTCTCTGGGCACCGTATTTGAATGGTACGACTTCTACTTGTACGGTTCGCTAGCTGCCATTATTGCCAAGCAGTTTTTCGCTGGCACCGATCCAAACACCGCTTTCATTTTCGCACTGCTCGCCTTCGCGGCCGGCTTTATCGTGCGACCGTTCGGCGCGATCGTATTCGGTCGTCTGGGCGACATGATTGGTCGTAAATACACCTTCCTCGTCACCATCGTCATCATGGGCGCATCGACTTTCATCGTCGGTCTGCTGCCTACCTACGCATCCATCGGTATCGCTGCGCCTATCATCCTGATCATTCTGCGTATTCTGCAGGGTTTGGCATTGGGCGGTGAATACGGCGGTGCAGCTACGTATGTGGCTGAACATGCTCCGCACGACAAGCGTGGCGCATTCACTTCATGGATACAAACCACGGCGACCATGGGCTTGTTCATGTCCTTGCTGGTGATTCTGGGCACACGTACTGCCATCGGCGAAGAGGCATTTGCCGACTGGGGCTGGCGCATTCCTTTCCTGCTGTCGATATTCATGCTCGGCATCTCGGTCTGGATTCGTCTGTCTATGGCTGAATCCCCTGCCTTCCTGAAAATGAAGTCAGAAGGTAAAACATCCAAGGCACCATTGACGGAATCATTCGGTCAATGGAAAAATCTGAAAATCGTCATCCTGGCACTGGTAGGTCTTACCGCAGGTCAAGCAGTGGTTTGGTATACCGGTCAGTTCTATGCTCTGTTCTTCCTGACGCAAACGCTGAAGGTCGATGGCCCAACTGCCAACATCCTGATCGCAGCTTCCTTGCTGCTGGCAACACCATTCTTCGTGATCTTCGGTTCGCTGTCCGATAAAATCGGCCGCAAACCGATCATCATGGCAGGCTGCCTGATTGCTGCGTTGACTTACTTTCCGATCTTCGGCGCATTGACTCATTATGCCAATCCAGCATTGGAAGCTGCATTGAAAAATGCACCAGTGGTCGTAACTGCTGATCCCGCAACTTGCCAATTCCAGTTCAACCCAACTGGCACCAAAAAATTCACCTCGTCATGCGACATCGTGAAAGGCAAACTGGCTGCTGCTTCGGTTGCCTACTCGAATGTTGATGCAGCTCCAGGCACAACTGCAACCGTCAAAATCGGCGACACAGTGATCACGTCTTACGACGCGAATGGCTTGTCGAAAGAAGAAGCTGATGCAAAAGGTAAAGCTTTCTCGAAAGAGTTGGCTGATGCGATCAAGGCTGCCGGTTATCCAACCAAGGCTGACTCGTCGCAAATCAATTACCCTATGACCTTGCTGTTGCTGTTCATTCTGGTGATCTACGTAACAATGGTCTATGGCCCGATCGCAGCGATGCTGGTGGAAATGTTCCCAACCCGCATTCGTTACACGTCGATGTCCCTGCCATATCATATCGGTAACGGCTGGTTCGGCGGCTTGCTGCCAACCACAGCGTTTGCTCTGGTTGCGTTCAAAGGCGATATTTATTATGGTCTCTGGTACCCGATCATCATTGCGTTGATTACCTTTGTAGTCGGTATGATTTTCGTCAAGGAAACCAAAGACAACGACATCTACGCAAACGACTAATGCTTGATTAGCATCAAGTATTTCGTTCGAGAAATTTTCGAATAAAAAACTGCCAGAGAGTTTCTGGCAGTTTTTTTTTGCTTGCTCGGCGCGCTTTTTTTGCCTTTATAAACGCTGACTGCATGCAATTTGCTCTGTCCAAAAGAAGCAAGATTTGCTATTGTCTGTATGCTAATACATCCCTTCCCAACACGATACGAAGGCTCACCGCCTTCCCAGAATTTTCGCCATGATTAAAAGCAACATCACTCCTCGCATCGGTACTCCCCTATCCTCCACCGCCACTAAAGTCATGTTGCTGGGCTCCGGTGAACTGGGCAAGGAAGTGATCATTTCACTGCAACGCCTGGGGGTGGAAGTGATTGCAGTGGATCGATACGCCAATGCGCCAGGCCATCAAGTCGCGCATCGTGCGTACGTGATTGACATGACGGATGGTGTTGCACTTGCGGAATTGATCAATCAGGAAAAACCCGATCTGATCGTGCCAGAAATCGAGGCCATCGCAACGACCACCTTGATGGAAATGGAAAATGCAGGTCTCGTGCGCGTGATACCAACCGCACGTGCAGCATGGCTGACGATGGATAGAGAAGGTATACGCCGTCTGGCTGCGGAAGAATTAGGCGTAGCCACTTCTCCTTATCGCTTTGCCGACAGCTTGAAAGAACTCAAGGCCGGTGCCGCTGAAATCGGTTTTCCCTGTGTAGTCAAACCAGTGATGTCATCGTCCGGCAAGGGCCAATCCAAGCTGAACAGTATTGCCGATGTTGAATCAGCATGGGATTGCGCTGCCTCAGGTGGCCGTGTCGATGCAGGCAGGGTGATCGTAGAAGGCTTCATTGATTTCGATTACGAAATCACTTTGCTGACGGTGCGTGCCATCGGAGCCGATGGCGAAGTACATACGCATTTCTGCGAGCCCATCGGTCATGTGCAGGTCAATGGCGATTATGTTGAGTCATGGCAACCGCAAGCGATGCATCCTGGCGCATTGCAGAAAGCGCACGATATCGCAAAGAAAGTTACTGATAATCTCGGTGGCTTGGGCCTGTTCGGCGTAGAACTCTTCGTCAAACACGATATGGTCTGGTTCTCGGAAGTCAGTCCGCGTCCGCATGACACAGGCATGGTCACGATGGCCAGCCAGGAACAAAGTGAATTTGAATTACATGCCAAGGCGATACTCGGTCTACCCGTGAATGTCGCACTGAAGACAGCAGCCGCTTCGGCCGTGATTTACGGTCAGCACGATGCCAAAGTCGTCGCATTTGAAGGCGTCGCCGAAGCATTGCAAATACCAGGTACCGATCTCCGTCTGTTCGGCAAGCCGGAATCGTTTGCGCGTCGTCGCATGGGCGTGGCGCTGGCAGCTGCAGTAGACGTTGAAACTGCACGTAAAAATGCCAAGGCTGCTGCAAGCAAAATAAAACCGGTCGCTCTAACCTAATGAAGGAAACACCCCTACGTGCCGTCAATGCCGTCGCGGGAAGCGATATTTTCCGAACCGCTTCCCTGCTGCTGTACGCCACATTGGTGTTCCATGTCGTTCTGCTGATTTATGCCAGGCACCTGAGCTTGTCGCGCACGGGCATGCTGGCAACCGTACTTCTCACCGCACTGCTGACGATCGCCTTTGTCCGTTACTTCTGGCTGCGCACAGCCATTCTGCTCAATACTAAGTTCCTGCTGTGTGAAGTCGGCATCGCAACCTTCGCCATCGCAACGCTATCAACACAAAACGCGATGCCGGCTTTACCTATGCCTTGGTTAATCGCTATCGCAGGCGTATTCCCGCTGGTTTTGCACAGCAGGATTGCCATGGTGGTCATCGCCGCCGTGGCGTTTATCGGTCATCGCATTAATGTGCATTTTGGTGTCACCATAGGAGACTGGTTGCCAGAACTCTTTGCGACTATCTGCATAGGCTGGCTCGCCTTGCTACTGGCAAAAACACTGAACATCAATCGCATCGCTCTCAGCCAGGCGCGTACCAATGAGCGCCGTTTCAATGCAATTGCGCGCGTGACTCGTCATATTTTCATCATTACCGATGAAAATTATCAAATCAAGTTTGCCAACCCTGCGCTGCAGGAAGTGATCGGCTACGACCAGGATGAAATCATCCGCGATGGTTTGCAAGCCGTACTGCATCCCGATGAAGAGGAAGAACACAAAAGAAAACTCCGTTATCTGCGCAACACGCCACATAGCGCCATCTTCTCGCGTCATCGCACGCAACATAAAGACGGACACTGGGTCTGGCTGGAAACGCGTGGCTACAACATGCTGCACGATTCCGCGATCAACGGGCTGGTGTTCAGCCTGGAAGACATCACGTTGCGCAAGGACGTAGAACTGAAATTGCAGGAAGAAACCACATTGCTGCGCGCCGTGCTCGATCTCAACCCATCAATGATTTACGTCAAGGATCGTGAAGGTCGTTTCACCATCAGCAATCAGGTATTCCAGCAACATTTCGGCTATTCCAGCGAAGATGAATTGCGCGGCAAAACAGTTTACGACATCTGCATGAAAATGGCGAATGCAGAAGACGAGTTCACTCCGCAGCAAATCGCCGATGAAATCCAGCAGCAAGATCTGCAAGTGATGCAAACCGGCGTGCCGCTGCAGGATATGGAAATGCCGGGATTCTGGCACAGCGATATGCATTGCTGGTTTCACACCAGCAAATATCCATTGCGTGATGCCAAGGGCACAACCATAGGCATACTCGGCGTGACGCGCGACATCACCAAACGCAAGACCACAGAGTTGCAAATCGAATATCAGGCGATGCACGACATCCTCACCGATTTGCCGAATCGCCGCTATCTCGTCAATACGTTGGCCGCCGCCATGAAAGTCAGTCGACAACGTCAGTCCAGTCTAACCATGCTGTTCTGCGACATTGACTTCTTCAAGAGCATCAACGATACGCATGGTCACGATTTTGGCGACAAATGCCTGATCGAAATCAGCAAGTGTTTGGTGAGTGCCTTGCCGGCAACTGATTTCGTCGCACGTTTTGGCGGCAATGAATTCGTCATCCTGACCAATTCTTCTTTGGCAGAAGCCAGCGTCAAGGCTAAAGCTGTCATGCATGCGGTATCTGAACCACTTATTTTCGATAATATCGCCGTCAAGATTCAAACCAGTATCGGGATTGCGCAATTGAGTCCTGATCATCAGGTCCCGGCCGACTTGATACGCGATGCCGATGCCGCGATGTATCAGGCCAAGGAGCGCGGCCGCAATCGCGCAGAAATTTACGATGCGGCACTGCAAAGCAAATCTGCCAAACATGCACGTATGGACGTGGCTTTGCGTTTTGCGCTGGAACGCAATGAACTGTCGGTGGCTTATCAGCCCAAAGTGTCGCTGGCCGACGGTAGTGTCAAGGGATTTGAATTGCTGCTGCGCTGGAACAGTCCCGAATACGGATTGATATCTCCTAACGAGTTCATCCCTATTGCCGAAACATCAGGCATGGTCGTGCCTATCGGCATGTGGGCCATGGAGCAAGCGTGCAAACAACTCGCAGCATGGCAGGTCACCTATCCTGCCATGGGCAACGTCACGGTTGCGGTCAACGTCTCGATGCGGCAATTGCTGCACACATCTTTTTTTACGCAAGTACGCGACATACTGAGCAATAGCGGCGTGATTCCGCACTCGATAGAACTGGAGATAACGGAAACGTCCGCCATGGCGAATCCTTTGCAAACGATAGAAACGCTATCCATGCTAAAAAAACTCGGCCTGCGTCTGGCACTTGATGATTTCGGCACCGGTTATTCTTCGCTTGCGTATCTGCAAAAACTGCCTATCGATATACTCAAAATCGACAAAGCATTTGTACACGGCCTGGATACCAAGCAAAGCGATAGGGAGATTATTCGCCTGGTGATGGCACTCGCACAAACGCTGAATCTGCAAACCATCGCCGAAGGTGTTGAAACCACAGGTCATATTCGTGAATTGAAAAAAATGGGCTGCAATCTGGGACAGGGTTTCCTGTTCTCTCCACCGCTATCGGCAAAAGAAGCAGAGACGCTGATCTGCTCCTCCCACCGGTTCCCGCTCGACTGAGTCATACCGGCATTAGCAGGCCGACTTGAATCATTGATGGTGTTTCAATGACGTCCTCCCCCCGTTGATGCTTGGTGGGATCAGTTCATGCATCAAATATCCCGTGTGCTGTTCATCATATTCAGTATTATCGCCGGTTGCGCAGCCGCCTCTGCAATTACGTTATCCCATTGCGCCTGCAACTTGTACATGCCCATGAGGCACTTATGCCCGCCTTTTCAAACGATCTATCTACAAGATATTTCATCTGTCGCAACACCCGCCATATCCATAATTTTTAACTCTTTTATCATGCCTTATGCTGTAAAAAGCACCTTTCGATATGCAAATTGCACAGCATTGCGCTAAATCGCATATAGTCATGGGCAAACTTTTCTTTCTTTAATACGAAACTTTATGAAATTTGATGTCGCAATTGTCGGCAGTGGATTAGCCGGCCTTTCTGTTGCCCTCCATCTGGCTGAAACCCGCAAGGTCGCTGTCATTTCCAAACGTGCGCTGCTCGATGGCGCCAGCAGCTGGGCGCAAGGCGGAATTGCCGCCGTCCTCGATTCGCATGACAGCTACGACGAACACGTGGCTGACACGCTGATTGCCGGCGGTGGCTTGTGCGATGAAGCGGCAACCCGCTACATCGTTGAACACGGTCCCGAAGCAATTGCCTGGTTGATCGAACAAGGCGTGCCCTTCACGCCAGACGCAACTGCCGAACTCGGTTTTCATCTGACACGCGAAGGCGGTCACAGCCAGCGCCGCATCATTCATGCGGCAGATGCAACCGGTCACGCAGTACAAGTTACGCTGGAAGAAAAAGTACGCAATCATCCGAATATCACCTTGATGGAACATCACTACGCCATCGACGTCATCACATCGAATAGCCTGGAGCGAAAAAAGAACGGTCCGCGCTGCCTGGGCCTGTATGTACAGGACGTCAAAAGTGGCAAGGTCATCACGATTTCAGCCGAGCACACCGTGCTGGCGACTGGTGGAGCCGGCAAGGTCTACCTTTACACTACCAATCCTGATACCGCGACTGGCGACGGGATCGCGATGGCATGGCGCGCCGGTTGTCGTATCGCAAATATGGAATTCATTCAATTCCACCCGACCTGCCTGTATCACCCATACGCAAAATCGTATCTGATCACCGAAGCAGTTCGCGGCGAAGGTGGCGAACTGAGATTGCCGCCGAATTCAGGCAAAAACTCCGGCAAGCGCTTCATGCCCGCCTATGACGAACGCGCCGAACTCGCGCCGCGCGACATTGTCGCCCGTGCTATCGATGCCGAAATGAAAAAGCACGGTGTCGATTACGTCAATCTGGACATCAGCCACAAATCACCTGAATTCCTGAAAGAACATTTCCCGAACATCATGGAGCGCTGCCTGCAATTCGGCATCGACATCACAAAAGAACCCATCCCGGTGGTACCGGCTGCGCATTACACCTGCGGCGGCATCATCACCGATCTGGCTGGCCGCACCGACCTGCCCGGCTTGTATGCCGTAGGTGAAACGACTTGCACTGGTTTGCACGGAGCGAATCGCCTAGCCAGTAATTCCTTGCTCGAATGTCTGGTATTAGGTCGTGCAGCAGCCAAATACATAGAAGAGCAACCTAAGCAAAAAGCCGTTACCCTGCCAGCCTGGGATGAAAGCCGCGTTACCGATGCAGATGAAGAAGTCATCATCGCCAACAACTGGGAAGAGCTGCGTCGCTTCATGTGGAATTACGTCGGCATCGTGCGCACTACCAAACGTCTGGAACGCGCGCAGCATCGTATTCGCTTATTGAAAGAAGAAATCGACGAGTACTACGCGAATTTCCGCATTACGCCGGATTTGCTGGAGTTGCGGAATCTGGTAGAAGTCGCATCGCTGATTGTGAATAGCGCCTTATCGCGTCGTGAAAGTCGTGGCTTGCACTTTAGCCGGGATTATCCTGAGACTTTGCCTAAGGCCTTGCCTAGTGTTTTGCAACCTGACCGAAAATAATCAGGTAATAGCAAGCCCATAAAAAAAGCCGCTGATCGCAAAATCAGCGGCTTTTTTTATTGTTAGATGTTTCTTTAGATCGCTCTTGTTTATGTTTGCATTTCTCCGTAGAGAGTTGGGATGCCGGGGGTGGCCCGGCTGCCACTTACTTTTCTTGCTTCGCCAAGAAAAGTAAGCAAAAGAAGGCGACCGCACAGCCGCTGGCCCTTCGGGCTTCCCGTTTGTGCAAATCAAAAAATGGGAAGCGAACGAAACTCGCTACGCTCAGACAACGTTCACTTCTTTTTCCATTTTCTGCTTCGCACAAACGGCAGCGTCACAGCGGGTAAAGTTCAACTGCAGTTCAACAACAGCAACATTGTTACGAGCTAATTCAAAATGCAATCAAGCAGTATGTAAGGAGTTGATCTTACGGTTGCGGTTGCGGTTGCGGTTGCGGTTGCGGTTGCGGTTGCGGTTGCGGTTGCGGTTGCGGTTGCGGTTGCGGTTGCGGTTTGATTTTTGCAGTTGACCTTGACCGCATGTGACGTTGCCAAGGCAAACGATCATCAGTCGGATAAAGAGTGCAAACCTGTCTGAGCCGAAGGCGAGTTTGTTTGCGCTCCCGACTGATGATCGTTTGCCTTGGGTACCCGCGTAGCGGGCAACGGCTTCTGCGTCGCCTTTCTTTGCTTACTTTCTTTGGCGAAGCAAAGAAAGTGAGTAGCCGTCGGGCTACCCCCGGCAACTCACCACGAAGAAACAACCAAACTCAAACCAAAACACCAATAAAAAAAGCCGCATAACGCGGCTTCCTCAAAAAAATATCACACGCTTAGAGTATCCGCAAAGAATAATCCGTCGCCCGCACATCCTTGGTCAACCCACCAATCGAAATACGATCAACCCCAGTCTCTGCAATCGCCCGAACCGAATCACGATTCACCCCGCCCGAGCCTTCCAGCAAAGCGCGTCCATTCGTCAGCGCCACCGCCTCACGCATCATTTCCAGTGAAAAATTATCCAGCAACACAGATTGCGCACCGGCTTCCAATGCATCCTGCAATTGCTGCAAATCTTCCACCTCGATTTGTATCGTCACACCGGCATTCAAAGCCAGCGCAGCCTGCATGGCAGCCTTTACGCCACCTGCTGCGGCAATGTGGTTCTCCTTGATCAGGATGCCGTCATACAGCGCCAAACGTTGATTCTTGCCGCCGCCCACGCGCACTGCGTACTTCTGTGCCAGACGCAAGCCAGGCAGCGTTTTACGCGTATCAAGAATGGCTGCTTTCGTACCAGCGATCAATTCGACATATGCGCGTGTCGCAGTCGCGACACCAGATAATAATTGCAGAAAATTCAGAGCCGCACGTTCAGCCGTCAACAAGGCACGCGCAGGCGCTTCAATCGCACACACTTCGCTATCAGCCTTCATTAAATCGCCTTCTGCATAATTCCAGACAATCTTGATGCGGGCATCCAATTGCTTCATCACGGCCTCAAACCAAGGCGCACCGCACAGCACTGCCGCTTCGCGCACGATCACGTGTGCACTGACGATTTCCTGTTCAGGCACCAATTTTCCAGTGACGTCGCCGGTACCAACATCCTCAACCAGCGCTGCCAGGATGTTGGCTTCAAATGCTGCCGTCAGTGCAGCATCGAAAGGGGCAAACGGATTACGCAGCAGACTCATGCCGGACCTATTCCCGAAAACAGTTTTCCTTCTTTCGCCAGATCACTGGATGGACGCACATTGGCTTTTTGCGCTGCGGCGAAGTCCAGCATGCGATCGATGCAGACAGTCGCCTTGCGGCCGATTTCCGGATCTACGTGGATTTCATTGCGGCCAGATTCCAGCACGTCAGCCAGATTCTGCAAACCATTCATCGCCATCCATGGGCAATGCGCGCAGCTTTTGCACGTTGCACTATTGCCAGCAGTCGGCGCATCAATAAATATTTTGCCGGGTGCTGCGGCTTTCATCTTGTGCAGAATGCCGTTGTCGGTGGCGACAATAAATTCAGGCGCATCCATCGTTTGCGCCGCGTGTATCAGTTGCGATGTCGAGCCGACGGCATCTGCCAACGCGACGACTGCGGCTGGCGATTCCGGATGAACCAGTACTTTCGCCAGCGGGTGTTCTTTCTTCAACAGCTCCAGTTCAACCGCCTTGAACTCGTCGTGCACCAGACAGGAACCCTGCCACAACAGCATGTCCGCACCGGTCTGCTTTTGAATGTAGCCGCCCAGATGTTTATCTGGTGCCCACAGGATTTTTTTACCTTGCGCATGCAGATGTTCGACGATCTTCAAGCCTATGGATGAAGTCACCATCCAGTCGGCGCGTGCTTTCACGGCTGCGCTGGTATTTGCATACACGACCACCACGCGATCCGGATGCGCGTCGCAGAAGGCATTGAATTCATCGACAGGACAACCAAGATCGAGCGAACAGGTCGCGTCCAGATCCGGCATCAAAATGGTTTTTTCAGGGCTGAGAATTTTTGCCGTTTCGCCCATGAACTTGACGCCAGCCACCACCAGCGTCTTGGCCGGGTGATCGCGACCGAAGCGCGCCATTTCCAAAGAATCGGATACACAGCCACCGGTTTCTTCCGCCAGATCCTGCAGATCAGCATCGACGTAGTAATGCGCGACCAATACGGCTTCGCGTTCTTTCAATAAGCGCTTGATGCGCTCCTTCAAGGCAACTTTTTCCTCTTGCGTAGGCGTGGCTAGTGTGCGCGCCCACGCATGGGCGACACAGCTAGTGCCGCTTTCCATTGCGGGACGTTCGAATTCAATAGTTTTGATTGACTGGATTTGCATGGCTGGTCAGTGATTGAACACGATGAACTGGTTAGGCTGAGACGATATTGCAGTCAAATTGTAGCGTCATTCTGAGGTGACGGTTGTATGTCTCGAATGCAGTGCTTGTCATATTGAAACAAAGCTGCAAACGCAAAAAAGCGCGACGGGAATCTTCCTCGTCGCGCCCTCTCATTACGATACTTAATCGATGCCCTGGCTGGTCAAATATTCTTCGTAAGTACCCTGGAAGTCGACGATTTCGTTTTCTTTCACTTCCAGCACGCGTGTTGCCAGCGATGAAACAAATTCGCGATCATGCGAAACGAAAATCAGGGTGCCGGCATATTTTTCCAGAGCAATGTTCAGCGACTCGATGGATTCCATATCCATGTGATTGGTCGGCTCATCCATCAGCAAGACATTGTGACGACCGAGCATCAGCTTGCCGTAAGTCATGCGGCCTTTTTCACCACCGGACAATACGCGAACCGATTTTTTTACATCGTCGCCACCGAACAGCAAACGACCAAGAATCGAACGCACCTGCTGATCATCGTCGCCCTCTTGCGTCCATTGGCCGATCCAGTCGGTCAGATTTTTGTCGCTTGCAAAATCTTCCGTTGGATCTTGCGGCATGTAACCGACGTTGGCGTTTTCGGCCCATTTGACTCGACCACTGTCTGCGTCGAGGCCTGTGATGTCCTTGCCGCCTATGCTGCGTAACAAAGTGGTTTTACCAGCACCGTTAGCACCAATGATTGCAACGCGTTCACCCGCTTCAACAGTAATGCTGAAATTTTTGAACAACTGTCTATCGAATGCTTTGGAGATACCTTCGACCGTAACGGCTTGGCGATGCAGCTTTTTCTCGCCATCAAAACGCACGAATGGATAAGCACGCGACGACGGTTTGATGTCATCAACCTTGATCTTTTCAATCTGCTTGGCGCGCGATGTCGCCTGACGCGCCTTGGATTTATTCGCTGCGAAACGACGTACAAACTCTTGCAATTCAGCGACCTTGTCTTTTGCTTTCGCATTGTTCGCCAGCTGCTGATTACGCGCCTGCGTTGAAGCAAACATGTATTCGTCGTAGTTGCCAGGATAAATCTTCAAGGTGCCGTAATCCATATCGGCGACGTGCGTGCACACCTGATTCAGAAAATGGCGATCATGCGAAATGATGATCATGGTGGAATTGCGCTCGTTCAGTACATCTTCCAGCCAGCGAATCGTGTTGATGTCCAGATTGTTGGTCGGTTCATCGAGCAACAGAATGTCAGGGTTCGAGAACAGCGCCTGCGCCAGCAACACGCGCAATTTCCAGCCTGGCGACACATTGCTCATCGGGCCTTGATGCAGATCGATAGATACGCCAGCACCGAGCAGCAATTCACCAGCGCGCGATTCAGCAGTGTAACCATCGTATTCAGCAAACTTCGCTTCGAGGTCAGCTGCCTTCATGTAGTCGTCGTCAGTTGCGTCCGGATTCGCGTAGATCGCATCGCGCTCCGCCATCGCCGCCCACATTTCCGTATGGCCCATCATCACGACATCCAGCACGCGCATTTCTTCAAACGCAAACTGATCCTGACGCAATTTACCCAAGCGCTCGTTCGGATCGAGCATGACGGTGCCCGCAGTCGAATCCAGATCGCCGCCGAGAATTTTCATGAAAGTGGACTTGCCGCAGCCGTTAGCGCCAATCAGGCCGTAACGGTTGCCGTCGCCAAACTTGACGGAAATGTTTTCAAACAACGGCTTGGGGCCGAACTGCATCGTGATATTAGCTGTGGAAAGCACTGATAAAGCCTTTGGAGGTATTAATTTGAATAGGCGGGCATTTTACCATTGTGGGCGCGGGCCGGCTGCGCTTGGCGGTGGCTTTTACTGCCTTTTGCGGTGATTTGCTTTAGAAATGGGTGTTTCTATGTGGTTTAGTCAGATGCCGGGGTAGCCCGGCAACCCACCACGAAGAAAGAAAAGATTTACCGCCCAATTAACGAATGATACCCAGTCATAGTCAAAGAAAACGAATCAAAACCGGAAACCAACTCAGCCCGAGAACCTACCACCATCGTAGCCTTATCCCGCCCATGCCCAACCGGCAATCCCGTCAACACCGGCACCGGCACATGCTCCCGCAAGTAAGCAACCATCTGCGCAAAGTCATACCCGTTATCGTAGTCAGTCAAACGGTAAGCGGAGAAATCACCGAGCACAATCGCCTGCTGCTCATCCAAAACACCAGCATGCAATAACTGCAGCATCATGCGCTCCACCCGATAAGGATGTTCGTTCACGTCTTCGACGAACAAAATACCGCCCTGCACCTTAGGCAACCAAGGCGAGCCGACCAGATGCGTCAGCATCGCCAGATTGCCGCCCCACAACGTGCCTGTGACTGAAAGCTGTGGATTGTCTTCAGCATGACCGACAACCGTGTGCGAAGACTGCGTCATGCACTGCCAAAAATTATTGAGCGTGTATTCGCTCAAAACACCACTTGATTCATCACGCTCAAAATCGGGATACAACATCGGACCGGAAAAACTTACAGCGCCCATCTTTGCCAACAATCCCATCTGCAACGCGGTGAAATCGCTATGGCCAACGAACAGTTTTCCACTCTCCGCCAACATGTCAAAATCCAGATCCGGCAGCAAACGCGTCAAACCATAGCCGCCGCGTAAGGCCAGCACGATATCCACTTCAGGGTCTTGTGCAGCTGCGTACAGTTGCGCAATGCGCGCATCGTCGGTAGCGCCGAAACGCTGAAATTTTGTAGAAGCATCCGTAAAGTTACGCACGCGACAACCTTGCGCTTGCAGAGTGGCGATGCCGCGCTCAACTGCTTCTGGATTCGGTGCATAGCCGCTAGGCGAAATGATCGCGACGACTGGGCCATCTGATTTATTCGCGAATATTAATTGCCGCACATCCTGATTTAATTGAACATTCATTTGGCTACTCAACCAAAACCGGCATGCCGACTGCCATTGCATCGGCCGCGTGGCAATGCGCAGCAATTTTTCCGGTTATTTGATCTGCCAGTTGATCTGGTAAATCGTGTCCCATACCTGCGATTTCTACCATCACTGCATTCGGTATCAATCGTGCTGCGTCACGCCCGCCGGCAATCGGGACCAGTGGATCTTCGATCCCATGTATGACCAAAGTCGGGGCCGCAATATTTTTCAAAAGATCGACGCGATCACCTGATGCGCCTATGGCCAGCAGTTGTCGCGTCGTAGCGATCGGCTCTAGGCTGCGCTTGATAGTGCGCGATACGCGTTCGCGCAAAATTTCTGGCGACGTCGGATAGGCTGGACTGCCAATCACTTGCATCGTATTGACGAAATGTTCAACGAGGGCAACTTGCTGCGTCGGATCTGGAGCAGCAGAGAAAAGTACTTTACGCGCAGCGCGCGTTGGCCCCGGCAATCCGCGACGACCACTGGTCGACATAATGGAAGTCAGGCTGCGCACGCGTTCCGGATAACGTGCGGCAACAATCTGCGCAATCATGCCGCCCATTGACGCGCCAACTATGTGCGCCTTCGGAATATCAAGCGCATCCATCAGGCCGATAGCATCGGCTGCCATATCGTCGAGTTTGTACCCGGCAGCGAGCTTCATACGCAAGGCCATTTTCATCACGGCCAACAGCGTGTTCGGCTTGCCCAAATGATGCAGCTTGGTCGATAAACCATTATCGCGGTTGTCGAAACGGATCAGATAGAAACCATGTTCAACCAAACCATTGCAAAACGACTCTGGCCAGGATACCGATTGCATTCCCAAACCAACGATCAATAAAAGTGGTGGGTTCGCTGGATCGCCTTGCGTGTCGTACCAGATATCAAGATCATTTACTTTAGCGATGGGCAAACTGAGACTTTCAAAAATTGGTTAAACGTTACGGCCTTATGCGCGCGTTGGATCGCGATAGATAAGCTTTTTAATCCCTTGATGGCCGTCTCTATCGAAGCGTCGCCATTGTCCCTCGGCTTGGGCGAGTCTGTCGGCAATCGCATGCAAAACTGTCGGATTAACAACCAAGCCAGTATGACTGCCATGCACCTCGATATTTTCGGTCTGTTGGCCTTCTCTCTCAACACAACATTGCCACGACACAATACCATCGCTGCGACTGAAAATCGAGGTGAAAGGAACTGGCGGCGGCTTCTTGATTTCTGCGATTTGTACATCGTCGACTGCAGTTTTTCCACTAACCGCTTGATACAAGCGCCACACATTGTTCGCCTTCGGATGCCCCGCAAATGGCGATCCCAAGGTGATCACAGAACGCACATTATTCGGTAAGGCTTTGGCAATTTCTCGTGCAAAAATTCCGCCCAGACTCCAGCCGACTAGGCTGACTTTTTGACCATGCTTTTCACTCAGCTCTTTGACGCGTGCGATGCAGGCTTCCAGCACGCCATCGCGCGGCCCGCGATTCAAGCCTTGTTCCCACGCATAAGCCGCATACCCGCTGCCTTGCAGGAATTTGCGCAAAAATAAAGTCAATACATCGCCTGCCATCAAGCCCGGCAACACCATCACGGGATGACCATCGCCGCGTGGCACATTTTTCAATAGAGGAAATGCCAGCAAGGACGCGCCTAATTCCAGCGGCGCACGACCTTCCAGCGCCAGCAGCAGCAAGCTGGGCGGCTTCAGTTTTTGACCTTGAGCAGCAACATGCGGTGCATCCATGAGGACTTTGTCCGTGACGAAAACAATGGCAAACCAGCCTGATTACTCGATTGGAGTGCGCCTAAGCAATGTGGTTCAACGAGGTGAATCAGGAAGGCCAGGAAGGATGGTGGCAGCGAGAGCGACTACAGAGACGGCAAACAACCGTCAAATGATGTTAGACCCGTCAGATTTTTCGGCTTGCGCTGCCTTGCGGCGTTCCGCAAAAAACTCCTTCAGCAAAGCGCCACATTCCTGCGCCATCACGCCGCCTGTCAGTTGCGTGTGATGATTAAGTTGATTCTGTTCGAACAGATTGACGATGGAACCGCAAGCGCCCGTCTTCGGATCGGAGGCGCCAAACACCACGCGGGACAAGCGTGCATGAATCATCGCGCCTGAACACATCGCGCAAGGTTCCAGTGTGACGTAGAGCTCGCAACCGGGAAGGCGGTAATTGCCGAGTATGGTTGCAGCGGCACGCAAGGCCATGATTTCTGCATGTGCAGTCGGATCGTGGGTGCCGATAGGCTGATTGAAACCCGTGGCAATCACCTGTCCATCCTTGACGACTACAGCGCCGACGGGCACTTCGCCCAGCGCCCAGGCGTTATGCGCCTGATCCAGCGCCTGGCGCATCCAGACTGCATCCTGAACACCATTGTGGCCGTCATCCTGCATCAACAATCAGCCTTCCGCGGTGATTTCAGCCCAGCAGTTTGGCGTTTCGTGCAGCACCAGTTTGTGCAGACGCAAGCCGGTACCGTAGTGATCCTTGTACGCTGCATTCAGGATATTAAATGCGGTTTGGGCCAGATTTTCGACGGTAGGAATACGGTCGATGATGACGGTCTTATGGCCCGGAATACTTTCGAGGAATTCACGTACCTTCGCGTCTTTTTCATAGACGATAAACGAGTGATCCCAGACATCGACCAAATGCTGTTTCGCCAGCGATTTGATATCGGAAAAATCCATGATCATGCCGTTATCGGAACTACCCTCTACATCGATCACATTACCGACCAGCGTGATTTCGAGCGTATAGCGATGGCCGTGCAGATTGCGGCACTGGCTCTTGTGGTCGGGAATACGGTGACCGGCATCGAATTCAAGTTTGCGGGTAATTGTCAGCATGATTTTTCTGTAAAGCTAATAATAAAGCGCTAAGTAAGCGTCAAGGAATCTGTAAAAGTTTATGCGTCTGTATGCTCAGCTTCCATTTCGGATTGCGTTTGCACACATCGATAGCAAGCTTAGTGTTCTGCTCTGCCAATGGGCCATCCATAGGTTGCACGAAGAAATGCTCAAAATCCAGTTCTTCATACGCCGCCAGCGATTGCGCCAATTGCGGGATCACGACCTTCAACTCACTGCCTTTGCGAACGACCAGTTGCGAACCCATCTTCGGACTGACACATACCCAGTCTACGCCGGTAGGTACCGGCAAGGTGCCGTTCGTTTCAATCGCGATTTCAAAACCGACTGCGTGCATCGCGGCGATCAATTCTGTGTCGAGTTGCAGCAGAGGCTCACCGCCTGTAAAGACCACGTATTTGCTGGCCGCATAGGACTCCGGCCACAAAGCATTGATTGTGTTTGCCAGCGTCTCTGCTGCTGCAAACTTGCCGCCGCCCTCGCCATCGGTGCCGACAAAATCAGTATCGCAAAACTGGCAAACGGCAGTCGCTCTATCGCTTTCGCGCCCTGTCCACAAATTACAGCCGGAGAAACGACAAAACACAGCAGGCCGCCCGGCATGCGCGCCCTCGCCCTGCAATGTGTAGAAAATCTCTTTTACGCTGTAAGTCAAAATGATGGCCAGATGAAGGTTGATGCAAGGCCGCAGGCAAATAGCAGGTCGCAAATGAATGCGGAATTACGCTGCATTGCTTGTATAGCGCGGGCCGTTATTATAGACCAGAGCGGTCTTTGCCAGATTGCCGATATGCACTTGAGTGGCATACATGCTTACATGCTGACTTAAAATGCAATCTTGATAAGAAATTATTCTGTCGTAATGATTCTTTAGTCGAAACGAACACCAAGCGTATAAGGCTACGACACTCGCGACTATGGATTAGCGAGCGTCTCTTTGCGTTTAGCCTCATCGTCCATCAGTTCGTACCACATTGCATTCAACACTGCGAAAGCAGCGGCAAGCGGCAGACCAAGTATCCAGGCGAAGTACCACATGATTCATCCTTGTCTCTAAATGCCGCCATCATGCGATGGCGGCGAACTTCGAAATTCAGTACATCAACACATCAGTACGCATGACCGCTTTCATCACGTATCGCCTGCTCATCCACCTTGCCCCACAACACGTGATACACCCATGTCGTATAAGCCACGATGATGGGAATGAACACTGCCGTCACCACCAGCATGATGAACAGGGTCAGATGACTCGATGATGAATCCCATACCGTCAGACTGGCGCGCGGATCGATGGATGAAGGCAGAATGAACGGAAACATTGATGCACCTACGCTCAGCACGATGCCACCAACACTCACCGCACTACTCAGTATCGTGAAAATCTCACGTCGCATGCGCAAACCCATCCATGCGCCAATGGCACCCAGCAAACCCAGAGCCGGCGCAGCCAGGGTCCACGGATGTGCCGCGTAATTGACAAACCATGCACCGACATGACCATCAACCGTTTTCAATAAAGGATTGGATGGACCGATCGGATTGATCACACTGGTGATGCGATAGCCATCTATGTATGCCCACAGCAATACGCCAGCAAACGCGAATAGCACGAAGGTCGCCAAGGCAGCGAGGCTACCGTAAAACCGCACACGTTCTGCTATTGCGCCTTCGGTTTTCAATTGCAACCACGCAGCACCGTGCATGATCAGCATCGCGACCGAGACCAGACCGCACAGTAAAGCGAATGGATTCAACAAGCCAAAGAAACTGCCATCATAAAAAATGTGCATCTCGGAAGTCAGACGGAACGGCACGCCCTGCAGCACATTGCCCAACGCCACACCGAAGATCAGCGTCGGTACAAAGCCGCAGAAGAACAATACCCAATCCCAGCGCGCCCGCCATTCTGGTTCTTCGCGTTTGCTACGGAACTTGAATGCAACCGGCCGCAAGATCAGGCCAACCAGAATTGCAAACATCGCCAGATAGAAACCGGAGAAAGCCACCGCATACAGTTGCGGCCATGCGGCAAAGATTGCGCCGCCTCCGAGAATCAGCCAGACCTGATTGCCCTCCCAAACCGGACCGACGCTGTTGATCACCACACGACGTTCAATATCGGTTTTCGCGACAAATGGTAGCAAGATTCCTGTGCCCAGATCAAAGCCGTCGGTCACTGCAAAAGCCAGCAACAGTACGCCGATCAAACCCCACCAGATCAGACGCAGGATGTCGTAGTCGATAAGTGTGTGCAGAATCATAGTGGCTCCGGTGTAGCTGCTGGAATGACGTCGGCAGTTGGTTTGCCGTAGGCCCCTGTTTCCGGCGAACTTTCTATCTCAGGACCTTTTCGTATGACCTTGAAGATGAGCTTCATCTCGATGATGAACAGCACGGTATAAATCGCCACGAAGCCAACGAGCGTAATCAGCAAGGTCGTGATGCCCAAATTCGATACCGCTACTGCAGTGGGTAACACGCCTTCAATCACCCACGGTTGACGCCCGAACTCGGCGACCAACCAGCCGGATTCAATTGCAATCCATGGCAATGGAATTGCCAACACTGCCAGTTTTAGCAACCATCGATGTTTATCCAGCTGTCGTCTGGCGGATAGAATGAAGAACACTCCGGTCAGCAGGATCAGGAACATGCCGATCGCCACCATGATGCGGAACAGCCAGAACAGCGGCGCCACTTGCGGCACGGTATCAAACGCTGCCTTCGAAATCTGTTCTGGGGTCGCCTGACGCGGATCATCTACATAGCGTTTAAGCAGTAGCGCATAACCGAGATCGTTGCCGGTTTCTTCAAATGCGTAGCGCATAGCCGGAGTGATTTGATCGGCGCTGCCAGCCGCACGAATTTTTTGTAGCGCATCGTAGGCCTTGATGCCATTGGCGATGCGCAGTTCGGCACGTTGCACCAGCTCGTTAATACCGGGTATCACCGTATCCAGCGAACGTGTGCCGATCAAGCCCATCAATGCGGGAATATGAATCGCGTAATGCGTTTCGCGTGCTTCCTGATTCGGGAAGCCCACCAGCGTGAAGGCGGCTGGCGCATCCTGTGTTTCCCACATACCCTCCACCGCGGCCAGCTTCATCTTTTGATGTTCGGTCGACAGATAGCCACTTTCATCACCAAGCACCGCGACCGACAACGAGGCGGCCAAACCGAACGATGCGGCAACTGTCATTGAGCGCTTTGCCAATTCAAGATGACGTCCTTTCAGCACATACCAGGCTGAAATACCCAGCACGAAAATCGCCGCCGTCACATAACCGGCAGATACCGTATGCACGAATTTGGCTTGCGCGACCGGGTTGGTCAATACTGCAGCGAAGTCGGTGACTTCCATGCGCATGGTTTCTGGATTAAATGCGGAGCCGACCGGATTTTGCATCCAGCCATTGGCAATCAGTATCCACAACGCAGAGAAATTGGAGCCGATCGCGACGGCCCAGGTTGCGGTCAGATGGCCGACCCTGGATAGCTTGTCCCAACCGAAAAAGAACAGTCCGACGAAAGTGGCTTCCAAGAAGAAAGCCATCAAGCCTTCAATCGCCAGCGGCGCGCCGAAAATGTCGCCGACGTAATGGCTGTAGTAACTCCAGTTCATGCCGAACTGAAATTCCATCACGATGCCGGTGGCGACACCCATAGCGAAATTGATGCCGAACAGCGTGCCCCAGAACTTGGTCATGTCGCGCCAAATGACGCGTCCGGTCATGACATAGACCGTCTCCATGATTGCCAGCAGGATGGAAAGTCCGAGCGTGAGCGGGACAAACAGAAAGTGATACAGCGCCGTGATGGCGAACTGTAACCGTGATAACGAAACAATATCGAGTTCCATGGTGCTCCCTTTTAAGACTTAAATTCTTTGCCGCTCATTGGTCGGGGTCGAAATTCAATCCGGTCGCAGCGTATTCAATACCAGGTCAAAACCCGTATCGCCACGCATCACGTCCATCACAATACGCCCATGTTCCATACAAACCAAGCGACCCGCCAACGCAGCCTCGCGCCGCACATGCGTAGCCAGCAGGATGGCGCGCCCGGCAGCCAGCTTGTCCAGCCGCTGTAACACGTCGCGCGCGGTCTGCGGATCAAGTCCCTCGGTCGGTTCGTCCAGCAACCACAGCGGCACATCGCGCAACAACAAGCGCGCCAGGGCCAGCCGACGTAGTTGCCCGCCGGACAATCCCAAGCCACCCTCACCCAGGCGCGTATCCAGCCCGTTCGGCATTTTTTTCACGTCATCGGCCAGACCAGCGGTCTGCAATACTTCCCACAGGCGCGCGTCATCGGCAGCGGCATCCGCCAGACGCAAGTTGTCGCGCAGGGTGTCCTGGAATAATTCAGTTCTTTGCGTCAGCAAGGTGTGGGCGGCAACTTGTACCGTTCCCGACTGTGCAGCCAGTTCACCGGCGATTACTGCCATCAAGGTCGATTTTCCCGCACCGCTTGCACCTATTAAGGCGACGCGTTCATTCCGAGCAATAGTCAGAGAGATGTCCTGCAGAACCGAAGCGCCAGATGCATCCCGACCTGCAGGATGCGCGCGCACGTCGCGTAAAAACAGAATCAGATCCTGATGCAAAGGCAGTACAGAAGGTTGAACAATCGGCGCGGGGTTGTCGTCATGCGATGCGTACACATTCATACGTGGACTCAGGCGATGTGCAGCCAACACTGTGCGCCCTAATTCCAAAGCACCACGACGTAATGCCGAAAAAGGTTCAGTTGCAGTGAGCACCAGCAGCAAGGCCAGCGCAGCGACCGGTGCACCTATAGTGCCGTTTTCCATCAACACCGCCACGACTAGCAGCGTGGCAACCAGAGTCAGGCTCCCGACTACGCCATACGCAGCGCCGGCGCGCGCTTCAAGCTGGTTCAAGGCATCATCGGCACGCGCAAGGTATTTGTCGGCAGCGAGCAGCGAAGCTTGTTGTGCGTCCAGCCGTCCGGCCATCAGCAACTCGGTTTGCCCCGTGACCAGATCAATGCTGCGCGCGCGCAACGCTTCAATGCCATAACTACGACGGCGAGCTGCCCGACGTGATGCTCGTGCAATAACATAGGCAATCCCGAGACCCGCGACTATCAGCCAAAGTGCCATAGCGATTCCCAGACGCACATCGATAAAACTCAACACAATCCCGGTTGCCAGCGCAGCCAACAACGCCGAACTGGCGGGCACAAGAATGCGCAGATACAAGGAATCAAGCGCATCAATATCGCCAGTCAGGCGGAACAGCAACTGCGCAGGTCGTGCCATTAAACGGCGCGCCGCTTCCGGTTGCGCCCAGCCGAGAAATAAACGTTCGCGCAAAGCTGCCAGCACTGCCAGCGTGGCGTCATGCGTAACCAATCTTTCGCCATAGCGTGCAGCAGTACGACCCAGCGCCAGCAATCGAATCCCGGCCGACGGCATGAAGACATCGAACATGAATGCAAGTGATACATTCAAGCCGGCAATCGCAGTTGCCGTGATGAACCAGCCGGACAAACCAAGCAAAGCCATGCCGGACAATACAGTGACAGCTGCCAGCAAGGCACCGATCAGTAATTTGTTTTTGTGACTGGCAATAAACAGGGTCAGCACCGGCTGCAGATCGCGCCAGAGCTTCATGCTGCCACCTCGGCATCTACATTCAACGCAGTGCTCAAGACAACCTGACGATCCATGCGTGCCGCCAGTACAGGATCATGCGTAGCAACTATCATGGTTTTTCCTTGCGCCAGCTGCAGCAAGGCATCGCTTACTTCTTTGGCAGTCGCGGCATCCAGATGCGCGGTCGGCTCGTCGACCAGCAGCAGATCGGCATACTGCGCGACCATCGCGCGGGCCAAAGCCAAACGTACTGCTTCGCCACCCGACAATCCGCCACCGCCCTCACCCAATGCAACACCGAGCTTTGCCTGCGGCACCTTATCCAGTGCAGCAAACTGCAGAGCCTGCTCCACATCTTCTGCATCGACACCGGGACGACCAAGAGTGACATTGGTGCGCACCGAACCGGCAAAAATGTGCGGCTTCTGGCTTATCCATATCATGCGGCTACGCAGAGTGGTCACTGTGCTTGCCGAAAGTTTCAGACCATCGATCTTGATCTCACCAGCCTGCGCCGATACTAAACCGGCGATCAGCGACAACAGGGTAGATTTACCGCCACCGCTGGGCGCAACAATGGCAATGTGTTCGCCTGATTCCACATCCAATACGTAATCGTCGAACAACGGGGCTGAAGCGCCACCGTGAAAGAAAAGCAAACCGTTAATGGCAACTGAAGGTGCCTTCACTTGTTCAGAGGCAGAAAAAATTTGTTCGCCCAGCGCATCCGGCAGCAGCAAACCGGTATCCGATAAGCGCTGCAATGCGTCGAGCGCTGCCTCGCCTGCCGCCCTGTCATGCCAGGCCGCAGACAAATCACGTAAAGGTTCAAAAAAAGCCGGCGCCAATAACAGGATAAACAAACCCTGCCCCAGACTCAGGCGATTTCCCCATGCGCCAAACTCCAGTTGTCCCAGCAGATGAAAACCCACATACACCGCGATCATCGCCACACCCAATGCGGCGAACAGCTCTAACACGGCAGAAGACAGAAATGCGATCCGCAATACCGTCATCGTGCGTCGACGCAGGGATTGCGCTGCGTCGCGCAGCCGCAATGCAGTCATTTGCACCGCACCCAATGTGCGCAGGGTTGCCAAACCGCGCAAACGATCCAGCAAAAAAGCGTTCATGCCGCCCATCTCCAGCATCTGCGCCTCGCTCGCGGCTTTCGCGCGCCAGCCGACCAGAGCCATGAAAATCGGGATCAACGGTGCCGCCACGAATAAAACCAGTGCCGCAATCCAGGACAAGGGAAACACGACAAGCAGAATCGCGATGGGGACTATCATGGAACGCAAACGCGCAGGACGATAGCGTGTCAAATACGGAATGATTGCTTCTGCCTGTTCCGCCATCACGCTGGCAGCCAGTCCCGACGCCGGCCTGTCAACATCCAGCGGTGAACGTGCGGCCAACATGGTAGCGGCCTGTGTACGCAGCGCAGACAAATGGTTGCGTGCTGTTTTGAATACGCGGCGCGAACCTGATGCGTCGCATGCTGCCCGCAGCAAACCGAACAGCAGCAAGAACACGGCGGGAATTTTGACGACATCGATGCCACCACCATCCGCCAAGCGCTGCACTGCATAGGCCAGCAAAGCAGCTTGCGGCAGCCACAACAGCGATGCAAGTGTTTGCAGAACAGTTCCCATATCGGGCCCTTGTGCGGACCGCAAGCGATGGAAAGAGTCTGAAGCTGGATGCATATTGGTTTTCATTATGGTCCATCAGTCCTTTTTATTCTTGCGCTAGATCAAATGTGTAGCGACTCACGCTGTTTGAAGGACACCTTATTTTCCAGAAATAGCAGAATTTAATCCGGTTAATCATCGAATTACAGCCGTGATCGCGCTGCTAAGCTCAACTGCTAACAGTTATATTCCGAGTCACCTGTTTTGGTTGATTCACCTTGAGTTATTCAACGAAGGAAACACATGGACAAAATTTCGAATGATCGCAACGTCAATTCACCGTACAACTTCATTTCTTCTCAAACGAGTAAATCTTCCAATGTGGCGTTTGGTGACTTGCTTGCCAGTGCCGTCAACAAACCCATCACTGCAACAGCACTGACACCGGTTGCTTCAGTATCCAACGTGAACTTCAAGGACAGTTTGAATAGTGCTCTGCAGTCCTATGGTATCAACGTCCCTCCTGCGCTGCGTATTACATCTGGCCAAAACGGCTACGAGCTTAGTGGCGACAATCGCAACGTGAAGTTTCAATCGATGCTGAATGAAAATCCTGCATTGCGTGACGGCATGGCGAAAATGATCAACAGCGCAACAATGGATCGCAAACAAGCACTAAAAAATGCAATGGCTGAGTTTGGCGGCAGCAATCCCAGTGCGTCTGTCAGCAATTTTCTCGATCAGTTCGAGCTAGCGCAAAAAGACAAGGAAATCAGCATCAAATTCAACGGTTCGGATATCAAGGTTGAAGAAAAAAGCGACCAAGGCTGGATCCCGGTAAAGGACAAAGCCAGCTTTACACTGGAATTGATCGACGCTTATGCAAAATACATGCTCAAGCATGCAGTCACCAGTGAATCCGACAAGGACGATCCATTTGCGGATTTGGAATTGAAGAAAAATATGGCGAAAACTGCAGTAGAAGGTTGATCGCAAGCAAGTGGCAATCTTGCCAGATTTTTATATTGGCCAGATTCGAGATACTGTGCATGGCTGCTTCCGACGCTAGGCAATATAATCTGCAAAGAATACCGATATTGCTACTCACTGAGGAAGACAAGCATGAATCTGCATGAAAAACTCAATTACGTCGAATACCCATCCAAAAACCTTGCAGCGACCAAGCAGTTTTTTGAAGCTGCATTTGGATGGCGCTTTGTCGATTACGGCACGGATTACGCGGCTTTCTCGAATGAGGGTTTGGATGGTGGTTTCTACAAATCTGAGCTAGCATCGCATTCCGGCCAAGGCGCAGCCTTGCTGGTTTTTTACAGCCAGATTCTGGAATCTACCGAGCAAAAAATCAGAGAAGCCAGCGGCATCATCAGCAAAGAAATTTTTTCATTTCCCGGAGGTCGCCGCTTTCATTTTATCGAACCCAGTGGCAATGAATTTGCGGTATGGTCAGAGCCCAATACTTCAGTAATCATGCATGTCGATGCCGACGTTGTTGACGAGATAGTATCTGGAGAAAAGAATGCTCAGTAATGATTTGTGCACTGAAGAAGAAGTGTCGCAATTGGTGCATGCCTTCTACGCCAAAGTGCGACAAGATGAGGTGCTCGGGCCGATTTTTAACGCTCAAGTACATGACTGGGATCATCACTTGGTAACACTGGTCAATTTCTGGTCATCGATACTGCGCGGCAGCGGCAGTTACACAGGTACACCGATGCAAAAACACGCCGCCATGCCGCATCTGGATGAAGCACTGTTTAAACACTGGCTCGCATTGTTCGATGAAACCACGAAGCAACAAGCCAATGAAGCTATGGGTAGGCGTGCCACCACTTCGGCGCAAAGGATTGCGCAAAGTCTTTGGTATAGTTATCAGATGGCGCGGAATCCCAACGGCATTCCTGCAGATTTACCCGAGTAGCCGGGTGGCATTGATTGTTGAACGGTGGGCCGTACAGTCAGTGACGGCTTAAATCGCAGCCAAGGGCCAGCGCCCCAACACTTCGTAACGACTTTTCCCGACAAAACTCTTGATCAGTACAAATTCTCTGGCGGTCCACTTTACCGGGACTGCGAGAATCTGCTCCTCGACTGTATATTTGTCATAGGCGAGTGTGATATGAGGAGTGAACACCGTTTTTTCTGCAGGAACGCCTCGTCTGCGAAGCTGATCACCAAGTTCATAGCGAAATAACTGCAGCGCGGTCATGGAGGCGTTACTTGCCAGTACCAATGGCCGTTCAGCTTTGGCGGATCGAAAGGTGAGTACCTTGTTGAAACTGAGCTCAACCGCAGGCAGTTTTATGGCGGCCGCGGCAGCATGCGCATTCTCCAGCTGATCCTGTGAAAGTGCGGCAAGATCTCCCACAAAATGCAAAGTTACGTGCAGCCGATCGGCGGTGATGAAACGCGTGGAAAGATCGTGCTGAGCACATAAACCAGCGGTGACTTCCTGTACCTGCTTGATGGCAGTGACGTCAGGCTGCAAGGCAAAAAACAGGCTTTCCGTCACCGTCCATCACTCCCACTCGATAGTCGCTGGTGGCTTGCCTGAGATGTCATACACGACACGATTGATGCCGCGTACTTCATTGATGATGCGATTGGAAACGTTGCCCAGCAATTCGTGCGGCAAATGCGCCCAGTGTGCCGTCATGAAATCCTGTGTCTGCACAGCGCGCAAGGCCACCACATATTCGTAAGTACGGCCATCGCCCATCACGCCTACCGATTTGACCGGCAGGAAAACGGCAAATGCCTGGCTAGTGGCGTCATACCAGTTACGATGCGGAATACCGTTGTCGGTTGCTTCCGACGCGCCAGCTGCAAGCACGAATGGCGTCTTGCGCAATTCTTCGATGAAGATTGCATCGGCACGGCGCAGCAGATCGGCGAATTCTTTTTTCACTTCGCCGAGTATGCGCACGCCCAGGCCGGGGCCCGGGAATGGATGGCGGTACACCATGTCGTGCGGCAGGCCGAGTGCGACGCCGAGCTGACGCACTTCATCCTTGAACAATTCGCGCAATGGTTCCAGCAATTGCAGATTCAATGTTTCCGGCAAGCCACCTACATTGTGATGGCTCTTGATGGTATGACCCTTCTTGCCCTTGCCCGCGCTCTCGATGACGTCAGGATAAATCGTGCCTTGTGCCAGCCACTTGGCATTCTTGCGCTTGGCCGCTTCAACCTGGAACACTTCAACAAATTCACGTCCGATAATTTTGCGCTTGGCTTCCGGATCGCTCACTCCGGCCAGATGGCCCATGAACTGATCAACTGCATCGATGCGGATCACGTTGACGCCCAGATTTTCGGCGAACATTTCCATCACCATCTTGCCTTCGTCGAGTCGCAGCAGGCCGTGATCGACGAATACGCAAGTCAACTGATCGCCAATTGCACGATGAATCAGTGCCGCCGCAACGCTACTGTCTACGCCACCGGACAAGCCGAGAATGACTTCATCGCTACCAACTTGCTGGCGAATTTTTTCAACCGCTTCAGCGATGTAATCGGGCATGTTCCAGTCTGATTTGCAGCCGCAAATCTCGTGTACAAAGCGTGCAATGATGGCCTTGCCCTGCACCGTGTGCGTGACTTCAGGATGGAACTGGAATGCGTACATACGACGCGCTTCGTCCGCCATGCCGGCGATCGGGCAGTTAGGCGTAGACGCCATCAGTTTGAAGCCGGGCGGCATTTCGTCGACCTTGTCACCATGGCTCATCCAGACCTTCAGCATGCCGTAGCCTTCAGGCGTGGTGAAATCGCTGATGTCTTTCAACAATGCGGTGTGGCCATGCGCGCGCACTTCGGCGTAACCGAATTCGCGCACCTTGCCATTTTCGACCTTGCCGCCGAGTTGCTCAGCCATCGCCTGCATGCCGTAACAAATACCGAGTACCGGCACGCCCAATTCAAATACGGCTTGCGGTACGCGCGGCGTGTCGTCGCCTTCGATGACGGAATTAGGACCACCCGAAAGAATCACACCAGCAGCGCCGTAGTTGCGTACGAACTCATCGCTGACGTCGTAAGGATAGACTTCTGAAAAAACGCCAGAGTCGCGCACGCGACGTGCGATCAATTGGGTAACTTGGGAACCGAAATCAAGGATGAGAATTTTCGAATGCATGAGAGTGAGCTTAGGGTTTCAAGGTGGAACAATTATTTAGAGAAATCAGTGTTGGATACTTAGACTTTGTAGCCGGAGAAATGCAACTCCCGCTCCAGCAAAGCCACCAGATCAGTCATCCAGTGAGCATCACCGGCAGTAAAAGCACGCGAGCGTTCATGGATCAACACCACCCTGCCAACAATATTGCCTGCGCGATTACGTAAAGGATGCAAGGCGTAAAACCGCACTTCGAAGTTATCAATTTTGCCCAAAGCCGGGCTAAATGGCGACGACTTCTCTGGCATGACGTTCAAGACGTCACCCAAAGGCAGTTGCGCGCAATAATGATGTGCTTGCGTGATGAGTCCAACTTTTTTGCCATGCAAATGCACGACACAGGCGGTGACTCCAAACAGACTTTTACCCAAGCGCTCGATACGGGCAACAGCATCAGCAAAACTCTCATGCTGCTGTTCGCCCGCATCGGCATTGCTGCCGCTAGCGTCGGGAGCGTCAATCATTACGACAGTAACCCCTAGTCAGCGCGATAGTTAGGCGCTTCCTTCGTAATTTGCACGTCATGCACATGCGATTCGCGCATGCCGGCCGAGGTGATTTCGACAAATTCGGCCTGTTCGCGGAAGTCGTCTATGGTTGCGCAACCACAGTAGCCCATCGATGAACGTACGCCACCAACCAGTTGATACAGGATAGCGATGACGCTGCCTTTGTAAGGCACGCGACCTTCGATACCTTCTGGTACGAACTTGTCGACATTATTTGCAGCGTCCTGGAAGTAGCGATCAGCCGAACCATCTGCCATAGCACCCAGGCTACCCATGCCGCGATACGATTTGTAGCTGCGCCCCTGGAACAGAATCACTTCACCCGGCGCTTCTTCAGTACCCGCAAACATGCTACCCATCATGACCGTCGATGCGCCGGCTGCCAATGCTTTCGAAATATCACCGGAGAAGCGGATACCGCCATCAGCGATACACGGAATACCGGTACCCTTGAGCGCGTCTGCCACGTTCGAAATCGCCGTGATCTGCGGCACGCCTACACCGGCGACGATACGCGTGGTGCAGATCGAACCCGGGCCGATGCCGACCTTGACGCCGTCTGCGCCATGATCTGCCAATGCCCTGGCTGCGGCAGCCGTTGCAATATTGCCGCCAATGACGTCAACACCTTTGTAGTTATCCTTGATCCAGCGGACGCGATCCAGTACACCTTTGGAATGACCGTGTGCGGTATCGACAACGATGACGTCAACGCCCGCCTTGACCAGCAAGTCGATACGCTCGTCGTTATCGGCGCCTACACCAACCGCTGCGCCTACGCGCAATTTGCCGAATCCGTCTTTCGACGCGATCGGATGCTCCGTCGCTTTTTGAATATCCTTGGCCGTAATCAAACCACGCAACTCAAAGGCGTCGTTGACCACCAATACGCGTTCGAGGCGATGCTTATTCATCAGGCGCTTGGCCTCAACCAGATCTGCACCTTCGGATACAAACACCAGCTTGTCCTTGGGCGTCATCTTGGCACTGACCGGTGCATCCAGTTCGTTTTCAAAACGCAGATCGCGGTTGGTAATAATGCCGACGACGATTTTGCCTTCAACTACCGGGAAACCGCTGATACCGTGCTGTTGCGACAAGGCGATGACGTCACGAATCTTGGTCGTTGGCGCAATCGTGATCGGATCACGCACAACACCTGATTCAAAACGCTTGACCTTGGCGACTTCGCGCGCCTGCTCGGCGGCAGTCAAATTCTTGTGGATGATGCCGATACCGCCTTCTTGCGCCATAGCGATCGCAAGGCGCGCTTCAGTCACGGTATCCATTGCTGCGGACAGCAAAGGGATATTCAACGTGATGTTGCGCGACAGACGCGTAACAAGGGAAGTATCTTTTGGGAGAATGTCGGAATAAGCCGGGACCAGCAGCACGTCATCGAATGTGAGTGCTTTTTGTAATAGACGCATAGTATTTTCCTAGTGGCGCAAAAGCGAATTATACAGAAATCCGTTTCATGCGTCCCGACCTTGCGACAAAGTCTCTGCAAATTTCCTTTTACATTGACAGATACGGTCAAGCATGGCGAAATCGCACAAGTATTAACCCAGCCCTTTCTTGAGGATTTGTCATGCATGCATCCGGTTTGAAACGCTTTACTGTTGCAGTCCTGTTAGCTGGCTGTGCCGGCGCCGCCTTGGCGCAATACGTATGGCTGAATGACAAAGGCGTGAAACAGTACTCCGACACACCGCCCCCCGCATCGGTACCGAACAGCAAAATTCTGAAATCGCCGCATGGCGCTACGCAGGCCAGTACTCCGGCCAAAGCAGCGGAAGAACCAGCCGGCGACGTTGACGCGACCAAGAAGGCACCGCAAACGACCGCTGAAAAAAACGCCGATTTCAATAAACGCAAGATGGAACAGGCCGAAAAAGACAAGGAAGCGGCCGCCAAGGCAAAACTAGCAGCCGACAAAAAGAAAGGCTGCGAGCAAGCCGGCAATTACAAACGCGTACTGGATTCGGGAGAACGCATCAGCCGCATGGATAAATCAGGTGAGCGTTCCTATATGACAGATGAAGAGCGTGCGCAAGAAACGCGCAACAACAACCGCATCATGGAAGACTGCAAATAAAGTGACGAGCTTAGGTACAGACTGCCCAACCTGACCCGGGAATGTCAGGCCTTCTTTTTGGCGTCCTTGCTTTCAGCGCGTTTTCTGCGTGAATCTTTGGGGTCTGCGATGAGCGGCCGGTAGATTTCAATCCGGTCATGCTCACGCAGAACCGTATCCAGTGTTTTCAATTTTCCGTAAATACCGACGCGCCAGACGCTCACATCGATTTCCGGCGCTTGCTGGATAATTCCGCTACTCTGGATCGCTTGCTGGATAGTGGTGCCATCAGCCACCGTTTGTTCCAGCAAAAACTGCTTGTCCGGCCGCGCATAACAAATCTGGATATGAATGCCGTTGGTGGGCGAGTCCGGCAAACGTGGGTCAGCCATACACTTCATCCGCACGTTTGCTGAATGAATCGACGAAGCTGGTCGCAATCATATTGAATACCGGCCCGATAATCGATTCGATCAGCCGATTCGAGAATTCATACTGCAGGTCGAATTCAATCTTGCAGGCATCTTCCCGCAGTGGCTTGAATACCCATGTACCATGCAACTCCTTGAATGGTCCTTCCAGCAAACGCATCGTCATCGAAACCGGCCGCACCGTCGTGTTTTCGGTCGTGAAGCTTTGCTTGATGCCGTGATAATTAATCATGATGCTGGCGACCAACCTGCCGTCTTCACGCTGTTTGACGTCTACGCCGCCGCACCATGGCAAGAACTGAGGATAATCCTCGACCCGATCGACCAGCGCGAACATCTGTTCAGCGCTGTAACCCAGTAAAACTGTTTTGTGCACTACTGCCATCGAATAAGAACCGTTTGATAGAATCGCAGAGTTGCCATTTTAACCGACCATTAGCCGAAACTCATGAGCATTGTTGATAACAGAAAAGCCTTCCACGATTATTTTATCGAGGAGCGCTTCGAGGCCGGCATCGTATTGCAGGGTTGGGAAGTCAAGGCCATACGCGCCGGACGTTCGCAGTTGAAGGAAGCCTACGTCATTGTGCGCAATGATGAAATTTTCCTGTTCGGCGCGCACATCAGTCCTTTATCCTCCGCTTCCACGCATGTGACACCCGATCCGGTACGCACCCGCAAGCTGCTGCTTAAAGCGGAAGAAATCAAGAAGCTCACGATCAAGGTAGAACGCGCCGGCTATACGCTGGTGCCGCTTAACCTGCATTATCAAAAAGGGTATATCAAATGCGAGATCGGACTGGCAAAGGGCAAGAAGCAACACGATAAACGCGATACCGAAAAGCAGCGTGATACCCAGCGCGAGATACAGTCGGTGATGAAACAGAATCGACGATAAAAAACGGCGCCTTGAGCGCCATTTTATATTTTGCAAAGTCTGCGCGAACAAAAACCTCGATCATCGATTGATTGTTCCGTGATGACGGATGTTCATGAACCTGTTAAGCAAGCTAGGACTTGTTGTGCGTACCCTGCGATTTCACAACTTGCATCGCAGTGGCAATCAAACCGCCCATATCGCCGAGGTTGGCCGGGATGATGATGGAATTGTTTGTCTTCGCCAGTTTGCCGAAGGCTTCGACATACTGCTCCGCCACCTTCAAATTGACAGCATCAGAACCACCAGGCTCTTGTATCGCTGCGGCCGTCTTGCGGATTGCTTCTGCACTTGCCACTGCAATTGACAGAATCGCCGATGCTTCGCCTTGTGCACGATTGATTGATGCCTGCTTCTCACCTTCGGAACGCGCGATCGATGCTTCCCGCTCACCGGTGGCGATATTAATCTGCTCCTGCTTGCGGCCTTCGGATGCGGCGATCAGCGCACGCTTCTCGCGTTCGGCAGTGATTTGCGATTGCATCGCGTGCAGAATTTCACGCGGCGGCGTCAGATCCTTGATCTCGTAACGCAAAACCTTTACACCCCAGTTCGCAGCTGATTCATCCACCGCGCCGACAACACTGTGATTGATCAGATCGCGTTCTTCAAAAGTCTTGTCCAGCTCCATACGGCCGATAACAGAACGCAGCGTAGTTTGCGCCAGTTGCGAAATCGCAGAGATGTAGTTCGATGAACCATATGACGCGCGCATCGGATCGGTCACCTGAAAATACAGTATGCCGTCGACTTCGAGTTGCGTATTGTCCTTGGTGATACAAACCTGCATAGGCACGTCGAGCGGGATTTCCTTTAGTGAATGTTTGTAGGCAATGCGATCAATGAAGGGCAACACGATCTTTAGACCAGGGCCCAGCGTTGCGTGATATTTACCCAGACGTTCAACGACCCAAGCATGCTGCTGCGGCACAACGTTAATCGTCTTGACGACAAAAACGATGACGACGAATAGCAAAAAAATGATAGTGGTGCTTGTAGTACCGAACATGGAAGCTCCTTGATATGTTGCGATGAGTAGGTAAAGTTTTCTGATACCTTAAGCGGCAAGTTTAACTATCTGCCGCATTGTTATTGATGACAATCAGACGATTGCCCTGCACTTGCTGAATCCGGAATTGCCCGGCCACTGCTGTACCGCCACCGGCCAACTCTACATCCCATGATGCACCACGATACATGACACGTGCCGTACTCACAGCACCGGCTACATGATGCCACTCTGTGACTTCCAGCGTTTGTCCAATATCCAGATTCACACTGGGATCGCGCGATGCATCGAGGTTTTCTGATCGACCGAAACGGCTGCGACGCAAGGCAAACGTAGCGACCGCTGCAATCACTGCGGCCAGTATGCATTGCCAGGTGCCGTCAGCACCGCTCAACGCGACAATGCCACCCACAACAGCACCGATGGCAATCATCAACAAATAGAAAGTACCGGTTGCCATTTCCAATATGATCAACACGCATGCCACCGCAAACCAAATCATCCAGTCGGTCATCAGTATTCCTTTACGCATTACTTTGGTTTTAAAGCAAAAAACCCTCGCAGTCCGGAGAGCAACGAGGGTTGAGAAACCACGATAAAGCTTGTCAGTGTTATCCGGTCGGGTGTGCACAGTCTAGTCTAAAAAACTGTGATGGAAAACAATTTAAGCACCCGACCTTTACACTGCCTTGTACAACGACTTCCTTACAGGCGTTTGGCCAGGTTCTGCCAGGTTTCGATGACTGAATCCGGATTGAGTGAAAGCGAAGTAATACCTTCTTTCATCAACCACTCGGCGAAGTCCGGATGATCCGATGGGCCCTGACCGCAGATGCCGACATACTTGCCCTGCTTGCGACATGCAGCAATCGCGCGCGAGAACAATGCCAGTACCGCAGGATCACGCTCGTCAAAATCAGCTGCCAAAATTTCCATACCAGAATCGCGATCCAGACCCAGCGTCAACTGCGTCAAATCGTTGGAACCGATAGAAAAACCATCGAAGTAATTCAAGAACTCTTCCGCCAGAATTGCATTCGACGGCACTTCGCACATCATGATGATGCGCAAACCGTTTTCGCCACGCTTGAGGCCATTCTTCGCCAGCAAGTCGATGACTTTTTCAGCCTGGCCCAAGGTACGTACGAACGGCACCATGATCTCGACGTTGGTCAATCCCATTTCGTCACGCACGCGTTTGATCGCCTTGCATTCCATCTCGAATGATTCAGCGAAGTCCGGCGCAAGGTAACGCGCTACACCGCGAAAACCGAGCATAGGATTTTCTTCGTCCGGCTCGTAACGCGAACCACCGATCAATTTTTTGTACTCGTTCGATTTGAAATCCGACAGACGCACAATTACCGGCTTAGGCCAGAATGCAGCACCAATGGTTGCAATACCTTCGGCCAGCTTGTCGATATAAAAAGCTCGTGGTGACGCATGACCGCGAGCAACCGATTCAACAGCTTTTTTCAAGTCCGGATCGATATGCGGATATTCCAGAATTGCTTTTGGATGTACGCCGATATTATTGTTGATGATGAATTCCAGACGAGCCAAACCAACGCCTGCATTTGGAATCGATTGAAAATCAAACGCGAGTTGAGGATTGCCAACGTTGAGCGTAATCTTCAATGGCAGTTCAGGCAAATCACCGCGTGCGATTTCGGTTACTTCAGACTCCAGCAAGCCGTCATAGACTTTGCCTTCGTCACCTTCTGCACATGAGACCGTGACCAGCGCCCCATCTTTCAATAACTCAGTCGCATCACCACAACCAACCACAGCCGGCACACCCAGTTCACGCGCGATGATCGCTGCGTGACAAGTACGACCACCACGATTGGTGATGATGGCGGATGCGCGCTTCATCACAGGCTCCCAATTCGGATCCGTCATGTCGGCAACCAATACATCGCCTGGTTGCACGCGCTCCATATCGGCAGCATCGAGAATCACACGGACCGGACCAGCACCAATTTTTTGACCAATAGCACGACCAACGGTCAATACAGTGCCGCTACCTTTCATCTTGAAGCGTTGCTGCACATCGGTCGGCTTTTGCTGCGACTTGACGGTTTCCGGACGCGCTTGCAGGATGTAGAGTTGACCATCCAAACCATCCTTGCCCCATTCGATATCCATTGGGCGACCGTAATGCTTTTCAATGATGACAGCGTACTTCGCGAGTTGCACGATTTCTTCATCAGTCAACGAGTAGCGATTACGCATACCGATAGGCACATCGACGGTCTGCACTGAACGTCCAGCTTTCGCTTCTGCAGTGAATTCCATCTTGATCAGTTTGGAACCGATATTACGACGGATGATCGGCAACTTGCCTTGTTCCAGCATCGGCTTGTGCACGTAGAATTCATCAGGGTTAACCGCCCCTTGCACCACTGTTTCGCCCAAGCCGTAGCTTGATGTGATGAAGACCACATCCGTGAAACCGGATTCGGTATCCAGCGTAAACATCACGCCTGCAGAACCCAGATCCGAGCGCACCATGCGTTGCACGCCAGCCGACAATGCAACTTCGGCATGCGTGAAGCCTTTGTGCACACGATACGAGATCGCACGGTCGTTGTAGAGCGATGCAAAAACATGCTTGATCGCTTCCAGCACATTGTCGATACCGACTACATTAAGGAAAGTTTCCTGCTGACCTGCGAACGATGCATCCGGCAAATCTTCAGCAGTTGCGGAAGAACGCACGGCAAACGACATTTCCTTGGATGAATCAGCGGAAAGATTTTGATAATACTGTTTGATTTCGGCAAGAAGTCGCGGCTGAAAAGGTGTTTCCACTATCCAGTTGCGAATTTCTGCGCCGGCTTGTGCGAGCGCACGCACGTCGTCGATATTTAAATCGGCGAGTCGATCTGCAATCCGTTGCGCCAGATTCAACCCACCACTTTCGGTGTGCTCAAGGAAATCCCTGAACGCCTGCGCCGTGGTGGCGAAACCGCCCGGCACTCTGACACCAGCCTCTGCGAGCTGACTGATCATTTCTCCCAGTGAAGAGTTTTTACCTCCCACTGAGTCCACGTCAGACATCCGTAGATGTTCGAAGGAAATAACATAGCTTCCTTCTACCTGGTCATGCTTGCTCCCAGTGTTTACAACATTCGACATAACAACCTCTGCTTTGATGACAAGAAATCTTCATGCGTGCCTTTCTTAGGCGACAGTTTTTGTTATTCTTCGAGAGCCGCTCTACGTAAAGAACTGTTGGCCGTCATTTTACCGAATCCCGTTCGAATGCGCATCGCAGTGCAGCATTTTTTTAACTTACATCAGCCTTACACATCAACTATGTCTACACCAGTCGAACGTATTGCCGCTAGTGCACGCACCGTATTTTTTGTCTCGGACGGTACTGGTATCACTGCGGAAACCTTTGGCCATTCAGTATTAACGCAATTTGATCTACGCTTCAAGCAGATACGATTACCATTCATCGACACACTGGACAAGGCACATGATGCACTGCGCAAAATTAATGATGCGTTCGCGATCGATGGTCAACGCCCGATTATTTTTTCGACTTTGGTCAAAGCAGAGCTATCCGATGTAGTGCGCTTGTCCAAAGGCATGCACATGGATCTGATACAAACCTTTGTCGAACCGCTGGAGCAGGAGTTGGGCGTCAAATCCACCCATACGATAGGACGCAGTCACACCAGTACCGATTCTGAAGAATACAAAAACCGGATTGAAGCGATTAATTTTTCACTCGCGCATGATGACGGTCAATCGAATAAAAATTTATCAGGAGCTGATGTGATTCTGGTAGGCGTATCGCGCTCTGGAAAAACACCAACCAGCCTGTTTCTGGCGATGCAGTACGGTATCAAGGCGGCGAACTACCCCCTGATTCCAGATGATTTTGAAAGAGAAAAATTGCCGAGTGGCCTGATGCCATACAAGAGCAAGATATTTGGCTTATCAATCGCGGCCGACCGGCTTGCGGAAATCCGCAATGAACGTTTACCGGGCAGCAAATATGCTGCATTGGAAAACTGCCGTTATGAAATCAATGAAGCTGAAAAATTGATGCGCCGCGAAGGCATACGCTGGATGTCATCGACGACCAAGTCAATTGAAGAAATCGCCGCAACGATATTGCAGGAAATTAAATCCGAGCAGCGCTAGGCTCAATATAAAAATCAACGTGATATTTGTTGTCGCACTTGCTCAAAAAAACATACTGCAGAGCTTGCGGCAACATTCAGCGATTCGATCGCACCCAAGTGGGGAATCGCGACTTTGTGCGTAGACAACGCTAGCAAATGATCTGCCACGCCCTGCCCCTCATGACCCAATAACCAGGCAACCGGTTTAGTCAAATCCAGATCGTAAATGCGCTGCTCCGCATGCGAACTGGTAGCAACGACAGGAATATCTGCGCGTTGTATCAAAGCTTCCAGATCGACGTTCTCAAATATCTCTATCAAGAAATGTGCGCCCATCCCGGCACGCAAAACCTTAGGCGACCAGGCGAAAGTGGTACCGGGACTGCAAAATACTTGCTTGATCCCTGCGGCGGCGGCGCTGCGCACGATAGAACCGAAATTGCCAGGATCCTGTACCTTGTCCAACAAGACTGCTGACTGCGCCAATCGCTGAGGCGCTAACTGTTCAGGCGTGCCAACCACAAACAGAATATCGATGCCGTGCTCAACCTGACTCAAGGCATGGAACAAGTTGTCAGGCAAAACAATGCTTTGTGTTTCGGCACTGCCATCGCACTCCTGCAAAATAACCGTCACTTCACTATTAAGCACCGCGGTTTCACTAACGATACAAAGAGGTGGCATGCCAACATGCTGCAAGTACGCTTCACACAGATGCACGCCATCCAGCAATGTGCGTCCAGCCTTGCGGCGCGCCTGTGAACTGGTAGCGAGATGTTTCAACTCTTTATAGAGAGGATTGTCGCGCGAGGAAATTGTTTTGAGCGTCATGATAATAAGCAGTACTGCATCTGAATTTTTTGCCGCGACTATTTATTGAGTAATTATTTATTAAGTAATGCACGCACAGGCGCATACGATTTTCGATGCACAGGCGATACGCCATGCTCGCGCAAACGTTCCATATGCAAAGCCGTTGGATAACCTTTGTGTTGATCAAAGGCGTAATGCGGATACTCAATATGCAACAATCCCAATGCATGATCACGCGCAGTTTTTGCCAGTATCGATGCTGCTGAAATTGCCTGTACTTTGTCATCACCCTTGATAATTGCTTCGCCGCGAATTGTCATGACAGGGCAACGATTGCCATCAATCAATGCCAATGTTGGCGTGATATGCAGGCCTTCAATCGCACGACGCATCGCCAGCATGGTGGCTTGCAGAATGTTCAAGGTATCGATTTCTTCTTCCGAACATTGCGCAATCGACCACGACAATGCATGCGACTTGATTGCTATCGCCAATGCATCACGCTTTGCCTCTGTGAGCTTCTTGGAATCTCGTAATCCATCGATAGTCCGTAGTGGATCAAGAATCACTGCTGCGGCAAACACCGGCCCGGCCAATGGGCCACGGCCGGCTTCATCCACACCGCAGATGACATCCTCGTCCAGACTAGTGAACAGCGAAAGATTGGTGTCGATTTTTTTTACCATGGCTATCTGAGCGCTTTATTAGTGACCGCGTATGTGTCAAGCACGCGGTGATTGTGCAATCAATTCCAGTACAGCACGCGCGCTTTCTGCCGCGGTATCGCGTAACAGGGTGTGATGCATTTCGGTAAAGCGACGCTTCAGGTATTCCCTATGTGCGCTATCTTGCAATTGCTTCCACAACGCATCTGCCAACGCTTCAGGCGTTGCTGCATCCTGCAATAATTCTGGCACCAGAAATTCTTGTGCCAGGATATTCGGCAAACCTATCCACGGCTGATAGCCCATATGACGCAACACATGCCAAGAAGCTCGCATCATCTTGTAGGCAATCACCATCGGTGTTTTGAACAAGGCCACTTCCAGTGATGCGGTACCAGATGCAACCATGACTGCATCGGCTGCCGCCAGCGCGCAATGCGATTGGCCATCCAAGACTTTGATCGGCACATCCTGCAAGCCAGCTTGCGCAATCAACTCATTGAAATAACGATGCTGCGCATCACCTGCCATAGGCGCGACGAACTGCAAGTTCGCGTCACGTTGCAATAATATTTTTGCGGCAGCGATAAAGGCAACTGCGTTGTACTTGAGCTCAGACATCCGACTGCCAGGCAAGAGTGCTACCACCGGTGCCGTCTCGGACAAACCCAACGCGACACGCGCACCAGCTTGATCCGGCACCATAGGGATCACTTGCGCCAGCGGATGACCAACATAGGTGGCCGGAATACCCGCCTTGTGATAAATCTCTTCTTCGAACGGGAAGATGACCAGCATGTGCGACACCGCGCGCGCAATCTTCTTGATGCGTCCGCCACGCCACGCCCAGATCGATGGGCCTATGAAATGCATGGTGGGGATGCCTGCGCTTTTCAATTGCGCTTCCAGTCCCAGATTGAAATCAGGTGCATCAACACCGATAAAAACGGATGGCCGTTCAATCAATAGTTGATCGCGCAACGCAATTTGTATTCCTTTGATTTCACGATAATGTGCCAGCACTTCGAACAAGCCGCGCACCGACAATTTCTCCATAGGAAAATCGCTGATGAAGCCGTGTTGTGCCATGTGTGAGCCACCGATGCCATGCATCAATGCATCCGGCAGTTGCGGGCGCAAACCGGACAACAAGCGACCTGCCAGCAAATCACCGGAAGTTTCACCGGCGACCATCGCTATCGAGGTCTTGCCCGTTAGGTCAACGGATGATGCCACGAGGAGATGCTGCTATGAATTCGCGCAGTTGCCGCAGATAAGCGGCTGCGTCAGGGGATTTATTTTCTTCTTCGAGTAATGCGGCTTTGGCATCTTCCAGCGGCAAGCCGGATCGATAAATCGTTTTGTACCCACGCTTGATGGCCATGATTTGTTCGCTGCTGAAACCGCGACGCTTCAAGCCTTCGCTATTAATGCCGGCAGGAACAGCACGATTGCCAGCTGCAGTAACGAACGGCGGAATGTCCTGGCTGACGGCCGCAGTAAATGCGGTCATCGCATGTTCACCGATACGGCAGAATTGATGAACGGATGTAAAGCCGCCAAGAAAAACCCAGTCTTCCAGATGCACATGACCAGCCAGCGTCGCGTTATTGGCAAGAATGATGTTGCTACCCAACTGGCAATCATGCGCGATGTGCACATAAGCCATGATCCAGTTGTCGTTACCCAGGCGCGTGATGTTTGCATCCTGCGTGGTGCCTAAATTAATGGTGACAAATTCACGTATCGTATTGCGATCACCGATAGACAGTTGCGTAGGCTCGCCCGCATATTTCTTGTCTTGTGGTGCAGCACCGATGGAAGCGAATTGGAATATCGTGTTGTCTGCGCCTATCGTCGTATGCCCTTCCACGACGACATGCGGACCAATTTTTGTACGCGCACCAATTTTTACATTAGGACCAATTACCGAATACGCGCCAACTTCAACCGACGCATCGAGTTGCGCTTCTGGATCAACGATCGCGGTTGGATGAATCAAGCTCATTACTGCCCCGCAGCTGGACTTGGTTCGTTGATGGTACGCATCGTGCACATCAGCTCTGCCTCGAGTGCCAACTGGCCGTCTACCGAACCGGTCGCTTTATATTTCCAGATGCCGCGCGCGTTACGCAGAATTTCAACTTCCATTTTCAACTGATCGCCCGGTTCGACCGGACGCTTGAAGCGCGCGCCATCAATGCCAATGAAATACACAACGCTATTGTCATCAGGCTTTTGCCCCATCGTCAGGAATGACAGCAAGGCGGCAGTTTGCGCCAGCGCTTCGATCATCAATACGCCAGGCATCACCGGCTTGTGCGGAAAATGTCCGTTAAAGAATTCCTCGTTGGCAGTAACGTTTTTTATAGCAGTAATCGACTTACCGGATTCCCATGTCAACACGCGATCAACCAGTAACATCGGGTAGCGATGCGGCAAATATTGTTTGATATGATTGATATCCAGCGTCTTTGACACTGCTTTTACTTCTGTATTTGTTTCGTTACTCATTTGGTTCTTCACTCTCATTAGCGCTTAGCGCTTTAATTGTTTTTTCCAGTTCGCGAATTTTCTCACGCATCGTCGGCAAATTGCGCACGATGACGGCAGATTTTTCCCAATCGGCATTTTTTGCCAATGGGTAAAACCCCGTGTACTGCCCCTTTTCATGTATCGAGCGCGACACCATGCTGCCCGACGAAATATGCACATTATCCGCGATAGTCAGATGACCTAATATCATCGCGGCACCGCCGAAGGTGCAATGCTTACCAATGATCGCACTACCCGCTACGCCGACACAGCCAGCCATCGCTGTATGCGCACCTATACGACAATTGTGACCGATCTGAATTTGGTTATCGAGTTTGACGCCGTCTTCAATCACGGTATCGGCCAAGGCCCCGCGATCGATAGAGGTATTCGCGCCAATTTCTACGTCATCGCCGATTTTGACCGCGCCGGTTTGCGGAATCTTGATCCAGACTCCGCCTTCATTGGCAAAGCCAAAACCATCTGCGCCTATTACTGCCCCGGAATGAATAATCCCGCGCTTGCCGATCTCGCATCCGGCTAAAAATGTTACGCGTGGATAAAAATGTGTTGCACTACCCACTCGCGCATCAGCGCCGATAAAGCAACCGGCACCAATCACGCAATCATCTTCGATGATGGCACCAGCTTCGATGGTTACGTGCGGCCCTATGGAAGCGCTTACAGCAACTTGTGCCTGCGGATCAACCGCAGCAGTAGAGTGAATACCAGCTGACGCTACTCGCGCAGTCAACGCGGCAAAGAATTGCGCGGCACGGGCGAAATAAGCGTACGGATTGCTAACTACAATGCGCGCACCGAGATATGTTTCGCCCACGACTTCATCGTCTGCAGCAGACAAAATCAAAGCAGCCGCATGCGTTTGTGCAGCTTGCGTTCTGAACTTGGGATTGGAAAGAAACGTGATGTGCGATACATCTGCATCGCTTAACGGCGCAATGCCGACAACTTCAATGTCGGCATTGCCTATCAACCGGCCCCCCAAGCGTTCGACTAATTCTCCCAGCCGAGTGCTCATCGTTGCCTTTATATTTTATTTGCTCAAAGCCTTGAGCACTTTGTCGGTAATGTCGATACGGGGGCTGATATAAACCGCTTCTTGCAGAACGATATCGTACTTCTCAGCTTCAGCGATCTGCTTGATCACCTTGTTGGTACGGTCAATGACATTTGCCATTTCTTCGTTACGACGCTGATTCAAATCTTCCTTGAATTCACGCTGTGTACGTTGAAAATCCTTGTCGACCTCAGCCAGTTCGCGCTGACGCTTGGTGCGATCCGAATCTGACAATACCGCTGCATCTTTATCCAGTTTGTCTGCCATGGCTTTTAAACGTGCTGCCAAATCCTGCAAACTTTTCTCGCGCTTGGAGAATTCCTGTTCAATCTTTACTTGTGCAGCTTTGTAAGGTGCGGCTTCACGGAAAATACGTTCAGTACTGACGACGCCAATTTTCATTTCCTGCGCTTGCGCACCAGACACCAAGAACAGCCCCGCGACAAATAATGTCAAGCCTCTGGATGCCACTGATAGTTTAGTTAACGACTTCAAAATAATTCTCCGCATTTCAAATTTCGAATTTGTATTATGCCTCAAGCGATCAGAAACCTGTACCCAACTGGAATTGGAATGCCTGGGTTTTATCACGTTTAGTGACATCGCTGCTGTCATCCGCATTCAATGCCTTGCCGAAACTCAACTTCAACGGCCCGATAGGCGATACCCAGCTCAAACCGATACCCACAGATGTTTTCACGTCACCGCCGGCGAATCCATCATCATATACATTGCCGGCATCAAAGAAGGTGAACCAACGCAAGCTGCGGTCTGAACCAGATCCCGGGAAAGGAAATTGCAATTCAGCATTTGCAATCAGTCGCGATGAGCCACCCAATGGATCGCCGTTGAGTGCCTTAGGCCCCAGCGAGGAACTCTCATAGCCACGAACAGAACCGATACCACCGGCATAGAAATTCTTGAAAATTGGGTAAGTCTTGCCGCCCAAGCCTTTACCGTAATTAACCTCACCATTCAATGCCAGCGTAGTACTACTGCCAAACAAAGGCTTGAACCATTGATGTTGGTAAGTTGCACGGAAGTAGTTTGAATCACCGGCTGGTGAAAGTTCAAAATTGGCGCGCTGGAAACGGCCTTTGGTAGGCACCAATGCACTATCGCGATTATCGCGCTGCCACGCCACTGTCAGTGGCAAGCCGGTAGCTGATGCATCATGTTGACCTGCCGAGAAAGCGCTACGTGGATCTGTTGTGCTATTCGCGACGTTATTAATACTATCTACATAGCGTCTGTATGCGTCCGGGCTATTATTGTAATTAGCGACATCAGTGTAAGTTAATACATCAGTCTGTTCGATACCAACACCGAAAAACACGCGGTCATATTCTGAAAACGGCACACCAAACTTGATATTCGCGCCATTTGTGCGAATACGGTAATCACCAGTATTGATGGTTGGCGGCCGTGTCGTACGCGTAAAAATTTCGTAACTGCGGCTGACCCCATCGTCGGTGAAGTATGGGTTCGTGCTGGATAGTGAAATAGTACGATTCAGCTTACTGGTATTGACATCAATACCGACAGTATTACCGCTACCAAAAGCATTCGCCTGATTAATCGAACCACTCAAAGACAATTTTTCCGAGCTGGAGAAACCTGCACCCAGCATGATGTTGCCGGTCGGTTTTTCTGTGACAGCAAGATTGACATCAACCTGATCCGTTTTACCAGGTACATCCGGTGTTTCTATCGTCACCTCGTTGAAAAAGTCCAGACGATCCACACGGTCGCGTGACATCTTGATTTTTTCGCCGTCGTACCAGGAGTTTTCAAACTGGCGCAACTCACGACGAATCACTTCATCGCGTGTTTTGGTATTGCCGGAAATATTAATATTACGGACATAAACGCGTTTGCCCGGATCAATCAGTATCGTGAAAGCCACTTCTTTCTTTTCACGATCCAGTTGCGGATTTGCATTCACATTGGCAAATGCATAGCCGAAGTTACCGAAACGTTCAGAAATATTTTTCGTGCTCGCAGTCAGTTTTTCACCGGAATAAACATCGCCCTTTTTCAATTGCAGCAACGACTTCAATTCTTCTTCACGGCCAAACATTTCGCCTTCCAATTTGACATCGGAAACCGTGTATTTCTCACCCTCTTTAATATTCACGGTGATGTAAATATCTTTTTTATCCGGGGAAATCGAAACCTGTGTCGACTCTATCTGCATCTCGATATAACCGCGATTCAGGTAAAAGGATTTCAGCGCTTCGATGTCGCCAGCGAGCTTTTGTTTTGAATATTGATCTGCCTTGGAGTACCAGGTAAACCAGCCTGGCGTACGCAGGCTCATCATTTTGATCAATTCTTTTTCGGAGAATGCTTTGCTGCCGATAATATTGATGTTCTTGATGCGGGAAACATCGCCCTCGTCCACCGCAAAAGTAATCGATACGCGGTTACGTTCAATCGGCGTCACAGTCGTCGTGATGACTACGCCATATAGACCGCGGGACAAGTACTGACGTTTTAATTCCTGCTCGGCACGGTCGACCAAAGCCTTGTCAAAAATGCGTGATTCGCCAACGCCGATTTCCTTCAGCGCCTTCGTTAATTGGTCCTTGTCAAATTCCTTGGTGCCGGTAAATTCGACCTTGGCAATTGCCGGACGCTCTTCAACGAAGACAACCAGTACATCGCCTTCAACCTCGATACGCACATCCTTGAAAAAGCCTGTAGCGTACAAGGCCTTGATAGCCGTCGCACCTTTTTCATCCGTGAACGTTTCGCCCACCCTTACCGGCAGGTAGCTAAACACTGTGCCGGCCTCGGTACGCTGAATACCTTCGACGCGTATGTCCTTTACAGTGAAAGGATCAGCCGCTTGCACATAACCCGAGCACAATGCCAACGTAGCAACAGCGATAAGGTGACGGGGGAAAGTCGGTAAAGAGAAACGCTCTGAATATAATTTCATTGGCTATCGTAGATTAAGATACTAGTCAGACTTGGGTTCGTTTGAAGACTTACCTAGTTCAGGAGATCAGGCGGTTAATGTCATTAAACACCGCCACCAACATCAAGGTCATCAATATTCCTATTCCTGCTCGCTGCGCAATCGCGCCAAAGCGTTCAGATACAGGACGACCCGTCAAAACTTCCACAGCATAATACAGCAAATGCCCACCATCCAGCACGGGTATGGGCAAGAGATTCATGACGCCCAAACTGATACTGACAAAGGCGATAAAACTCAAGTAGCTGATCAGACCGATGCGAGCAGTTTGGCCTGCATAATCGGCGATCGTAATCGGGCCGGTCACATTCTTCCACGACACCTCACCAACGATCATTTTTCCAACCATCTTGAGCGTCATCACGCTGGTATCCCAGGTTTTCTGCACGCCCTTGCCCAATGCCGTTAGTGGACCATGGCTGGCCAAGACCATATCCGGGGCCATCGGCACTTCAACCTTGATACGGCCAAAAATTTGGCCATCCTTGCTGGCTTCTTCTGGTGTGACATTCACGCTCAGTGGCTTGCCATCGCGCAAAAAATCGATTTTCAAAGCCTTGCCAGGTGATGCGCGTACGGCTTCCACCAAAGCAAGGCCATCCGGAATAACTACACCATTTACGGCGGTTACCAAATCACCCGTCTGCAAACCGGCCAGCATGGCAGGGCCGTCTGCGACAATCTGGCCCAGGATTGCGCGGGGACGGGCGAGATCGATACCTAGTTTGACCAGGAAATCGCCTTCCAGCTCTTCTGCAGAAATACTGTCAACCGGAATAGTGAGTGTGCTGACTATTTTTTCAGATGGAACATTTGGATTCGTGCGCTCGACATCCAGCTTGACGGGTTGGTTGTTGACGACGCCCTGTACCATTTGCCAGCGCAAGTCGTTCCAAATCTGGATAGGCTCACCATTGACAGCCGTCACCAGTTCGCCACCACGCAAGCCTGCCTGATAGGCAACTGATTGTTCCGCAGGTGCGCGTAATTTCGGTGCAGGCTCTGGAATTCCGTACACGTACAAACCGGCAAACACCAGAATCGCCAGCAGAAAATTGGCAAGCGGACCAGCTGCCACAATTGCAATACGACGCCATACCGATTGGCGGGTGAATTCGCGCTTCAAATCCGCCGGCGAGACATGACTCAAATCACCTTCGCGCGCATCCAGCATTTTGACGTAACCGCCGAGTGGCAACACTGAAATCGCCCATTCAGTCTGGTCTGCGCCGAAGCGACGTGAATAAACCACCTTGCCCATGCCTACCGAGAAACGCAGGACCTTGACGCCACACCAGCGTGCGACCAGATAGTGTCCCAGCTCGTGCACGACAATCAATACACCGAGAACAACCGCAAAAGCGAGTATGGTTTGGAGAAAATGCATGTTTATATAAAGGAATTAGCAGTATCGCGCGCGCGCTGATCCTGCTCAAAAACTGATTCAATATCCGTTACGGGCCCCGATGGCAAGGCGGCCATTACCCGTGCGATCAGTTGATCGATCACGCGGAAACCGATGCGACCATCGAGGAATGCCTGCACGGCAATCTCATTCGCTGCATTCATGATCGCCGGTGCTGAACCACCCACCTGCAATGCATCATACGCCAGTTTCAGGCAGGGAAATCGCACCAGATCGGGCGTCTCAAAAGTAAGTTGAGCAATCCTGACCAAATCGATAGGCGCGACACCTGAAGCAATCCGCTCCGGATAAGCCATCGCATGGGCAATCGGCGTACGCATATCGGGATTGCCTAGCTGTGCCAGCACGGAGCCGTCCACATAAGAGACCATAGAATGCACCACACTTTGCGGATGAATCACGACTTCGATCTGGCTGGCTGGCACACCGAATAACCAATGGGCTTCTATGACCTCCAGCCCCTTGTTCATCATCGTGGCGGAATCCACCGATATCTTGCGACCCATCACCCATTTGGGATGTGCAATCGCTTCGGCACAAGTTACCTGATTCAGGGTATTGATATCTCTATGCAGGAAAGGACCGCCCGACGCCGTCAACAGAATTTTTTCTATGCCATGTTGCACTGGTGAACGTTGATCTTGCCCATGATATGCCGCCGGCATGCATTGAAAAATAGCATTGTGCTCGCTATCAATCGGCATCAAAGTAGCGCCACTGGCAGCAACCGCCTCCATCAATAAAGGACCAGACATCACCAGCGCTTCTTTATTTGCCAACAATACTTTTTTTCCGGCACGTGCCGCGGCCAAAGTGGGTGCCAAACCGGCAGCACCCACTATCGCTGCCATCACGCTATCGCACTCAGTCGCACTGGCGACCGCGCACAAAGCAGCCGCACCATATTCAACCTGAGTTTTCAAGCCTTGCTGACGCAATATAAGTTGGAGTTTTTGCGCGGATTCGGCGCTACCGACAACCGCGATGCTGGGCTGGAATTGTGCGCATTGCGCAGCCAATTCTTCGACACGATTGTGCGCCGTCAATGCATAGACACGATACCGATCAGGATGACGCGCAATGACGTCGAGGGTCGATACGCCTATGGAACCGGTCGAACCGAGTATTGTGATGTGCTGCATTTTTTGCTGCATCTGCGCCTTACATCCAGTAGCCAACCAGCACTGCCAGCGGCAATGTCGGGATCAACGCATCCAGTCTATCGAGTACACCACCATGGCCGGGCAACAGATTACTGCTGTCCTTCATGCCGGCGCGGCGTTTGAGTTGGGATTCAAACAGATCGCCGACGATGCTGGCGGCAACCATCAATAACAATATCACCAGGAATCCGGCCCAGCCCCATTTGAGATAAAGCTGCACGGCAAAAGTATCGTTTAAAGCCGGCACAGTCAGCGTCGCCGCACTAGCCAGCAAAACCAGAATGCCACCGCCTATCGCGCCTTCCCAAGATTTACCCGGAGAAATCGAAGGGGCCAGCTTACGTTTGCCGAAAGCCTTACCGCTGAAATAAGCGCCAATGTCAGCAATCCAGACCAATGCCATCACCGAAAACATATACAGCGCCGAGCGATTGTACAAACTGAGAATGGCAATGAACGCGCCAAGGACGGCAATACCAAAAATACCCGTCAGCAAGCGATTGCGGAAGCCATCCAGCGGCGGCAATCCGAACCCCAAGGATGGCACCAGACGCAAGGCCCAGATCGCAACGCAGATCGCGTACAAGAGCATGCTTTGTTTGAAACTGGCCGTCACCACCAGATAGGTAAATGCTGCGGTCCACAACACTGCACCAACCACCGGGAATTTATTGCCGAACAGGCGCAAACATTCCCATGCGGCAGCCGCAAAGAAGATGCCGGTGAATACAGCAAACACAATAAATGAACCGGAAAAAATCACCAGCAACAACACTGCCAGCAAAATGAGTGCAGTGATGACACGGGTTTTCAGCATTCGTCCGCCGATGCTTGTTCAGTCAACTGGGCGCTGGTACGACCAAAGCGGCGTTCGCGTTGCTGATAGGAAGAAATTGCCTTCTCCAACGCAGCTGCGTCGAAGTCGGGCCAGTAGGCGTCAGTGAAATACAACTCGGTATACGCGAGTTGCCACAGCAGGAAGTTGGAAATACGTTCTTCGCCACCAGTACGAATGAAGAGATCAGGCTCAGGCGCATAAGACAGCGACAAATATTGCGCCAGTTGCTCTTCAGTGAAATCAGTCGCACCTGGATTGGTCGCCACCATTTGATTGACAGCCTGCATGATGTCCCAACGGCCACCGTAGTTGGCGCAAATAGTGACTGTCAACTTATCATTGGCAGCCGTTTTGCGCTCGGCACTGGCAATCATTTTTTGCAGTTTGTCGTCAAAGCGACTGAGGTCGCCGACAATTTTTAGGCGTATGCCGTTGGCATGCATCTTCGCTACTTCGCGTTCCAGAGCCGTCACGAACAGACGCATCAGCAAGGACACTTCGTCCTCGGGACGACGCCAGTTTTCCGAGCTAAACGCAAAGAAAGTCACATACTCGACGCCCTGCATCGCGCAGGCTTCGACGATACCACGCACGGCTTCTACACCTTTGACGTGGCCTGCTACGCGCGGCATGAAACGTTTGGTCGCCCAGCGTCCATTGCCATCCATGATGATGGCAATATGACGCGGCACCAGTGATACGTCCGGCACGACCTGGGTTGAGCTTGACGATGTCATGGATGGGCGGCCAGAAATGAAATGAATGACAAAAGAATCGAGAGCCGACTCAAACTGTCAGCACTTCTTTTTCTTTTTCGACGACCATTTTGTCGACTTCCAGGACAAACTTGTCGGTCAGTTTCTGGACTTCGTCCTGTGCGCGACGCTCGTCATCTTCCGAGCAGGCTTTTTCTTTCAAAAGCTTTTTCAATGTTTCGTTGGCGTCGCGACGAATATTGCGGATCGCGATTTTTGCATCTTCGGCTTCGCTCTTGACCAGCTTGACCATTTCCTTGCGGCGTTCTTCGGTCAATGGTGGGGTTGGTACACGGATCATTTCGCCCTGGGTAGACGGATTCAAACCAAGATCTGCGTCACGAATCGCTTTCTCAACCACTGCAACCATTTTCTTTTCGAAAGGTTGAACACCGATCGTGCGCGCATCGACCAGCGTCACGTTGGCAACCTGCGTCAAATTGGTTGGGTTACCGTAGTACTCAACCATGACGTGATCCAATATGCCGGTGTGAGCGCGGCCGGTACGTACTTTTGCCAAATCTGCTCGCAAAGTCTCGATCGACTTTTGCATTTTTTGATCAGCAGTCTTTTTTGCTTCTGCAACAGTCATTACTGTTCTCCTCTTTTGCTACGAGTTAAACGAAAATTGAATTCGCTGAACTCGACAACATTCAGCGAAACTTACTTATGAATTTACTTATTTTATACGTGCACCAATGTGCCTTCGTCTTCACCCATGATCACGCGTTTGAGCGCACCCGGTTTGACGATGGAGAATACTTTGATTGGTAATTTTTGATCGCGGCACAAAGCAAACGCAGTTGCATCCATGACCTGCAAATGCTTGGAAATCGCTTCGTCAAAAGTGATGGTCGAGTAACGTGTCGCGTCGGGATCCTTGTTTGGATCTGCACTGTAGACGCCATCAACCTTGGTCGCTTTCAAGACGATTTGCGCACCGATTTCCGAACCGCGCAGAGCCGCTGCGGTATCGGTGGTAAAGAAAGGATTGCCAGTACCGGCTGCAAAGACAACGATCTTGCCCTCTTCCAGATATTGCAAAGCCTTGGGACGTACATACGGCTCAACAACTTGTTCGATCGCAATCGCCGACATCACGCGAGCGGTAATACCCGCCTGACGCATCGCATCGGCCAGTGCCAGCGAATTCATCACGGTAGCCAGCATGCCCATGTAATCGGCTGTGGCGCGGTCCATGCCTTGCGCACCAGGTGCGACGCCGCGGAAAATGTTACCGCCGCCAATCACGATCGCCAGCTCCACACCCAGTTTTGAAACTTCTGACACATCTGCCACCATGCGTTCGATGGTCGCGCGATTGATGCCGTACGGATCGTCTCCCATTAACGCTTCACCTGAAAGTTTGAGGAGAACACGTTTGTAGGCTGGGCTTGTCATGGGCAGGATTCCTTGTTATCCGGTTTTACTGAGGCGATGGTTTTACTTCAGTTCTTACCAGATTCTGCTTCAGCATTGCCATATTGTGGATGACGATGCTGAAGCAAAATCTTCATTATTGGCGCACATCAAAGCATACTTGATGGCGTTAAAAAAACGGGCCTTTCGGCCCGATTTTTTTAACTTACGCCTGTTTTGCTGCTGCGACTTGTGCTGCTACTTCTGCAGCAAAGTCGTCTTGCTTCTTCTCAATGCCTTCACCGACCACATACATCGTGAATGCTTTCACGGTGGATTTGGAGTCTTTCAGCATTTGTTCGACGGTTTGCTTGTCGTTTTTAACAAATGTCTGGTTCAGCAAGGAAACTTCTTTCAGGTATTTCTGTACCGAACCTTCAACCATTTTGGTGACGATTTCGGCTGGCTTGCCTGATTCAGCTGCTTTCAACTCTGCAACCGAGCGCTCTTTAGCGATCAGATCAGCAGGAACGTTGTCTGACGACAAAGCAACTGGTTTCATCGCTGCGATGTGCATTGCAACATCTTTACCGACTTGTTCGTCTGCGCTGTCGAAATCAACCATCACGCCGATACGAGTACCGTGCAGGTAGGAAGCCAATTTGCCAGCTGTTTCAAAACGTTGAAAACGACGGATCGACATGTTTTCGCCGATACGACCGATCAACGCAGCGCGTTGTTCTTCAACTGTTTTACCATCCAAAGGCAAGGCCGACAAGGCAGCCACGTCAGCTGGATTCTTTTCAGCGATCAATTTAGCGCAAGCATTTGCCAAGGCGAGGAACTCATCGTTCTTGGTAACGAAATCTGTTTCGCAGTTAACTTCGACCAATGCGCCGACGTTACCTGATACGAAAGCAGCAACAACGCCTTCAGCGGTTACGCGGGAAGCAGCTTTCGATGCTTTGCTACCGAGTTTAACGCGCAGCAGTTCTTCTGCTTTGACTGGATCGCCATCGGCTTCAGTCAATGCTTTTTTGCATTCCATCATAGGCGCATCAGTCAGAGCGCGCAGTTCACCAACCATAGCTGCAGTAATAACGGCCATTACAATCTCCTAACAATTCCTGACAGACAGGCGTCGCTGTGACGCCCTCCATCTTATTACGTTCAAAATGTGCTCGAAAAAAAGGGGCGAACCGCTGTTGCCCCTTGATTTCTGACGCTCAAACCATCAGAGCCAGGGTATTAAGCCTGCTCGCTGACCTCAACGAAGTCGTCGCCGCCTTTGATAGCTTCGACCAGATCGTTGGACGCAGTCGCGCGGCCTTCGAGGATCGCATCTGCTACGCCGCGAGCGTACAACATGATTGCTTTGGACGAGTCATCGTTACCTGGGATGATGTAGGTAACGCCTTCTGGCGAGTGGTTGGTATCAACGACGCCGATAACCGGGATGCCCAGTTTAGCTGCTTCGGTGATCGCACCTTTGTGGTAACCAACGTCAACCACGAAAATTGCGTCAGGAATGCCGCCCATGTCCTTGATGCCGCCGATTGCTTTTTCCAGCTTGATTTTTTCGCGGTCAAACATCAGCGCTTCTTTTTTGCTGAGTTTTTCGATCGAACCGTCTTCAGCCAACGCTTCCAATTCTTTCAAACGCTTGATCGATGTCTTGATCGTTTTGAAGTTGGTCAGCATGCCGCCCAACCAACGTTGGTCAACGTAAGGCATGCCAGCGCGCGCTGCTTCAGCGGCGATGGTTTCACGCGCTTGACGCTTGGTGCCGACGAACAGCACGGTGCCACGATTGGAAGACAATTGTTTGATGTACTTCATCGCCTCCTGGTACATGCCCAGGGTTTTTTCCAGATTGACGATATGAATTCTGTTGCGATGGCCGAAAATGTAAGGGGCCATCTTTGGGTTCCAGAAGCGGGTTTGGTGACCGAAATGGACACCGGCTTCCAGCATTTCACGCATAGTTACTGACATAATATCTCCAGGGTTGGGTCTGGAATCTGCTCAGTCACCAGATTCAGACTGATTTCAGTCTTGATTCAGGCACCCTTTTCGAGCGGATTCGCGATTTACAAAAATTTTGCTTGAAAACCAATTCAGGCAAGCCCGAGATTCTACCCTGAAAGTGCTGTTTGTTTCAAGTCCCACGCCACTTTCGTCGGCGCATAAGTGGGCGCTCGTCTATAATTCCTCATCTATTTCTAATCCATGCTGCGAATTCAGCGTATTTCGCCATGTACAACTCAGCATTTTTCGGATTCCCATGAGCAATATTTCAATTAAAACTGCAGAAGACATAGCCGGCATGCGTGTTGCCGGCCGCTTAGGCGCAGAAGTACTCGATTACATTACTCCCTTCGTCAAAGCAGGCGTCACCACCGGTGAACTTGACCGCTTGTGCCATGAATACATGGTCAATGTGCAAGGAACGATTCCCGCCCCTTTGAATTATTGCCCGCCCGGCTACACTCCCTACCCAAAAGCAATTTGCACATCTGTTAACGATGTCATTTGCCATGGCATCCCGGGCGACAAGGTTTTAAAGAATGGAGATTCGGTCAATCTGGACATTACCGTCATCAAGGATGGTTATCACGGCGACAACAGCCGCATGTTCTTGATCGGCGAACCATCCATCCAGGCTAAACGCTTGAGCGAAATTACTTATGAATGCATGTGGTTGGGCATCTCGAAGATCAAACCAGGCGCGCATCTGGGCGACATCGGTTTCGTGATTCAACAGCATGCTGAAAAGGCCGGCTACAGCGTCGTGCGCGAATTTTGCGGTCACGGCATCGGCAAGGTATTCCACGAAGAGCCGCAAGTGCTGCATTACGGCCGTCCTGGCACACTGGAAAAACTCGCTGCCGGCATGATCTTCACAGTCGAACCGATGATCAACGCAGGTCGTCGAGAAATCCGTGAAATGGGCGATGGCTGGACCATCAAAACCAAGGATCGCAGTCTTTCCGCACAATGGGAACATACCGTGCTGGTGACTGAAACCGGCTACGAGATCCTCACACAATCCGCCGGCACCCCGCCACCGCCAGCATTTATCGTGCAATCTTCGGATACCCCTCAAACTGCCAACGCCTGATCCATGCCGTCTTTTGCCATCGAATTGAAAGAACAGCTCAAAGCCGAGCGACAAATCGTCATAGACAGGTTTTTGGCGGGTGGGAAGACAGATCAGTTATTGACTGAGTTAACTAGTAACGTCGATGCAGCACTGATCCAATCCTGGGCTAACTTCAACTTCCCAACGTCCGCCGCTCTGGTCGCCGTCGGCGGTTATGGTCGTGGAGAAATGTTCCCCTACTCCGATGTCGATGTATTGATATTGCTGCAGGAAGCACCCGATGACGCATTGCAGGCCAAACTGGAAGAATTGATTCAATTGTTTTGGGATATCGGCCTTGAAATTGGTCACAGTATCCGCACGATTGATGAATGCCTGTCCGAAGCGGCTGCTGATATCACGGTTCAAACTAGTTTGCTTGAGGCAAGATTGGTTGTAGGTAACCCAGCCCTATTTCAGTTGATGAAAGAAAGCTGCGCTACCGCAATGAACCCACGCGCTTTTTTCCAGGCAAAAACGCTGGAACTCAGGCAGCGCCACGCCAAATACGAAGATACGCCCTACAGCCTTGAACCAAACTGCAAGGAAAGCCCGGGTGGATTGCGTGATTTACAAGTCATTCTATGGGTTGCGAAAGCGGCCGGACTTGGCGACTCATGGCCAGCATTGGCCGAACGCGGATTGATCACGCCAACCGAAGCACGCCAACTCAAGCAAAAGGAACGCGCACTCAAAGATGTTCGCATACGACTGCACATCATCGCCAATCGTCGCGAAGATAGACTGGTTTTTGATATTCAGACTGCGATTGCAGAATCCATTGGCTTCAAATCGACAGAAACGCGCCGCGCCAGCGAATATCTGATGCAGCGTTACTACCTCGCAGCAAAAGCAGTCACGCAACTGAACGCGATCCTGCTGCAAAACATCGAAGCGCAACTGTTTCCGCAAATGACTTCGCCAGTCGCAGTCAACGAACGCTTTAATGAAGTGAATGGCTTTATCGACATCGCGCATGACGATACTTTCGATGTGACGCCGTCTGCAATGCTGGAAGTTTTCCTGTTACTGTCCCTGCATCCTGAACTGAAGGGCATGACTTCGCGCACCTTCCGTGCGCTATGGCATTCACGCCTAAAAATCGATAACAAATTCCGCCGCGACCCGACCAATCGCGCGCTCTTCATGAAAATTCTGCAAGCGCCGCAAGGTATCACGCATGCGCTACGCAGGATGAATCAGACCAGTGTATTGGGTCGCTATCTGCCGAACTTCCGCAAGATCGTAGGCCAGATGCAGCACGATCTTTTTCACGTCTATACGGTAGATCAACACATCATGATGGTGGTGCGTAATGTGCGTCGTTTCATGTTGAGTCAGCACGCGCACGAATACCCGTTTTGCAGCCAGCTCGCGGCCAATTTCAACAAACCGTGGTTGCTGTATATCGCCGCTTTATTCCACGATATTGCAAAAGGCCGCGGTGGCGATCATTCACAATTGGGCATGGAAGACGCTCAGAATTTTTGCGTAGACCATGGTTTGTCGGAAGAAGACACCGAGCTTGTTGTATTCCTCGTCGAGAATCATTTGACGATGTCGCAAGTCGCGCAAAAGCAGGATTTATCCGATCCTGAAGTGATCAGCACTTTCGCCAAACTGGTCAAGGATGAGCGTCATCTGACCGCGTTGTACCTGCTGACCGTGGCCGACATACGCGGCACCAGTCCAAAAGTCTGGAACGCGTGGAAAGGCAAGTTACTGGAAGACCTGTATCACATGACATCACGCGTTTTTGACGGTCAGGCACCATCGGCAGATCGCGAACTCAAGAATCGGCAGGAAGAAGCACTCAAATCATTACGTTTATTTGGCTTGTCTGACAAGGCACATGAAAAACTGTGGGAACAACTCGACGTCGTTTACTTCCTGCGCCACGATGCCGCCGATATCGCATGGCAGGCGCGCGTCTTGCACGACAAAATCGATAGCGCAGTACCAGTCGTAAAATGTCGCCTGGCGCCGATAGGAGAAGGCTTGCAGGTTACAGTCTATGTAAAAGATCAACCCGATCTGTTCGCACGTATTTGCAGTTATTTCGACCACAAAAATTTCAGCATTCTCGACGCCAAGATCCATACAACCAAACATGGTTACGCGCTCGATACTTTCCTGATTACCGAGCCTGCATTCGCGGATAGCTATCGTGACTTGATCAGTCTGATCGAACACGATTTGAGCAAAATGCTGGCGATGCAAAGCGACTTGCCGGTGCCAAGCAAAGGTCGTTTGTCGCGTCTATGCCGCAACTTCCCGGCTACCCCGACTGTCGATTTGCGCCCGGATGAACGTGGTCGATATTATTTGCTGACTGTCTCTGCCAACGATAGAAATGGCTTGCTCTATTCGATCGCCAACGTGCTCACCAAGTACAAAGTCAATCTGCATACAGCAAAAGTAATGACTTTGGGCGAACGAGTAGAAGACGTCTTCCTGATCGATGGTGCTGCACTGAACAATCCGCGTAGCCAGATCCAGCTGGAAAGCGATTTGCTCGATGCCTTGCGGGTCTGATGCAATAAAAATTTCAGTGCCATATAGGCCTTCGTTGCAATCACTGTTTTTCACGCACTGCTCGCATCAATACTATTTTCAATTACCATTTTAATTTTTAGATACTTGCATCACATGACCGAACCACTACGCCTCTCCAAACGCATGTCCGAACTTGGCCTTTGCTCTCGCCGCGAAGCTGATGAATGGATAGAACGTGGCTGGGTTCGCGTCGATGGCAAAGTCGTATCCGAACTCGGCACCAAAATCTTGCCGTCACAACGCGTCACCGTGGAACGTCAAGCTGCGGCAGAGCAATCGAAGCGCGTGACGATTTTGATCAACAAACCTATGGGTTATGTCAGCGGTCAGGCAGAAGATGGCTATAAACCAGCCGTTGCATTGATCAAAGCCGAGAATCGCTGGAAGGAAGACAAGTCGCCTGCGCAATTCCATCCTACGCAATTACGCAGTCTGGTTCCGGCAGGACGACTCGACATCGATTCCGTCGGTTTGCTTGTGTTGACGCAGGATGGCCGCATCGCCAAACATTTAATCGGCGAAACAACCAGCGTAGAAAAAGAATATCTGGTGCGCGTGCAATACATTAAACCGGGCAAGTTGCCCGAATCTGAATTGAAGCGGCTCAACCACGGTCTGATATTGGATGGAAAAAAATTGTTGCCGGCGCAGGTGAAATGGCAAAACGAAGATCAACTGAGCTTCATTTTGCGTGAAGGAAAAAAACGCCAGATTCGCCGCATGTGCGATATCGTCGGTCTGAAAGTAGTTGGTTTGAAACGCGTACGCATAGGTCGCGTAAAACTAGGCGATTTGCCGGTAGGCGAATGGCGTTACCTGAATGAAGGCGAAGAATTTTAAGTGCCGACTAGTGAAGTAACTTGCTTCTGCAAATGCGAAATCAATCGTCGTCGTTAGGATCCATCTCCGGAAACAAAATATCGACGTATCCAAACTGCGTAAAATCCTCGATACGCATAGGATACAAAATGCCGTCCAGATGATCACACTCATGCTGCACCACGCGCGCATGAAAACCCTCTGCATCGCGACTAATCGCATTACCGAACTGATCAAAACCCTCGTATTGCAAGGCGGCAAAACGCGGTACTACACCGCGCAATCCCGGCACTGACAGACAGCCTTCCCAGCCCTCTTCCCGCTCGGCTGACAAAGGTCGCAACTTGGGATTGATCAATACCGTTTCCGGTACCGGTGGTGCATCCGGATAACGTGTATTTTGTTTGAAACCGTAAATCACCAAACGCAAGTTCACACCTATCTGCGGCGCAGCCAAACCAGCGCCATTCGCGGCGTGCATGGTGTCGAACATATCGGCGATCAAGGTGTTCAGTTCCTGCGTGTTGAACTCGGTCACCGGTTCCGCCACGCGCAGCAGACGCGGATCGCCCATCTTCAGGATTTCTCTTACGGTCATTTCATTGCCTTCAAATACTCTTCAAACGCTACGCCAGTTTCCGGATGCTTGCGTCCCATCGCCATGGTTGCCTTCAAATAACCCAGCTTGGAACCACAATCATAACGCTGTCCTGCATAACGATAAGCTAGCACTTTTTCCTCTTGCATCAAGGACGCGATACCGTCGGTCAACTGAATTTCACCACCCGCACCCTTGCCAATTTTTTCCAGATGTTCAAATATCTTGCCGGTCAAAATGTAACGGCCAACAACTGCCAATGCCGATGGTGCGACATCCGGCTGCGGTTTTTCAATGATCCCGTTGACGAGTTCCAGATTGCTTTGATAATGGGTCGCGCTGACGATCCCATACTGCCTGGTTTCTGCACGCGGCACATCCTGCACGGCAAGAATACTGTGGCCTTCGCGTTCAAATATCTCCGTCATTTGCGCCAGCACCGGTTTGGTACCGACAGCCGTATCCATGAAATCATCAGCCAACAATACCGCGAACGGCTCATTACCGACAACTGGGCGTGCGCACAAGACCGCGTGACCAAGACCTAGCGGTGCAGATTGGCGGATGTAAATGCAGTTGATATGCTTGGGGATGACATTACGCACCAGATCCAGCAATACATTCTTGTCAGCTGCTGCCAGCTCCGCTTCCAGTTCGTAAGCCGTATCGAAATGATCTTCGATCGCGCGCTTGTTACGGCCGGTGATAAATACCATCTCGGTGATGCCGGCAGCGACGGCTTCTTCTACTGCATATTGAATCAAGGGTTTATCGACGATAGGCAGCATTTCCTTGGGTTGCGCCTTGGTCGCTGGCAAAAAACGACTGCCCAAGCCAGCTACCGGGAAAACTGCTTTTTTAATCTTTGTCATCACTATCCAATAATTGAAGGAACGCTGTTTCGTCGAGTATGGTCAAGCCTAGCTCTTCAGCTTTAGCAAGTTTGCTGCCAGCTTCTGCGCCGGCAACAACATAAGTGGTTTTTTTGGAAACAGAGCCGGCAACCTTGCCGCCTGCTGCTTCAATTTTTTCTGCAGCAGCATCGCGACTCAAGGTCGGCAGTGTTCCAGTCAAGACAAAGGTTTTACCGGCAAAGGGCTTGGGCTTGTTTTCAACTACATGCTCCGGCCAATGAACGCCGGCCGCCTGTAACTGCGCCAGCAATTCGACATTGAATGGATCGCTTAAAAACGCCGTGATCGATTTCGCCACGACCGGACCTATGTCTGCGACTTCCAGCAACTGTTCTTCCGATGCCGCCAGCAAGGCATCCAGATTGCCGAAATGCCGCGCCAGTTCCTTGGCCGTTGCTTCACCTACATGGCGAATACCTAGCGCATAAATGAAACGTGCGAATGTCGTACTCTTGGATTTTTCCAGAGCCGCGAGTACATTCTGCGCAGATTTATCCGCCATCCTGTCCAGCTCGGCCAGCGCGCGAAACCCCAGTTTATAAAGATCGGCAGCAGTCGTGATGATGTGCTTGTCGACCAATTGCTCAACCAACTGGTCGCCCAGCCCTTCCACATCCATTGCGCGCCGCGAAACAAAGTGCAGCAAACCGCCTTTACGTTGCGCAGAGCATTTGATCCAGCCACCAGAACAACGCGCAATCGCTTCATCTTCGAGACGCACGATAAGAGAACCACAGACCGGGCAATTCGTAGGCATGACGAAAGGCTGCGCATTTGCAGGACGCGCCTCTGGAACGTAGGACACGACTTCCGGAATCACATCGCCGGCACGTCTGACGATCACCGTGTCGCCTATCTGAATATCCTTGCGTCGCACTTCATCTTCGTTATGCAAGGTTGCATTGGTGACGGTCACGCCGCCCACCAACACAGGTGCCAGACGAGCGACCGGCGTAATCGCACCAGTACGGCCGACCTGTACTTCTATGCCCTGCACAATGGTCAGTGCTTCTTCCGCCGGGAATTTATGCGCGATCGCAAAACGCGGGGCACGCGAGACGAAACCGAGTTGTTGTTGCTGATCGAGGCGATTGACTTTATAAACCACGCCATCGATTTCGTAAGGCAACTGTGCGCGCTTTTCACCCGTGTTTTTATAGAATTCGAGCAGCCCTTGCGCACCTTTGACCACTGCACGTTCCGCACATACCGGAATACCTAATTCGACATACCAATCCAGCAAAGCGGAATGCGACACAGGCATGTCGGCACCTTCCAGCAAACCTATGCCGTAGGCAAAGAAACGCAAAGTACGCTGTGCGGTAATCCGTGAATCGAGCTGACGCAAGCTGCCGGCGGCAGCATTGCGGGGATTCGCAAACTCTTTCGCATTCAGCTCGCGCTGACGTACATTCAGCTTTTGCAAATCGGCCTTGTACATCATGACTTCACCACGTACATCCAACACTTGGGGCGGCGCTGCCGTACGCAGACGTAAAGGAATTTCACGTACGGTGCGGATGTTAGCCGTCACGTTCTCGCCTGTCGCACCATCACCACGCGTAGCCGCTTGCACCAATATGCCGTCTTCATAACGCAGATTGATGGCAAGCCCATCGAACTTCAATTCGGTTGCGTATTCAACTTCCGCTGCGCTGTTCAAACCATCGCTGACGCGCTTATCGAAAGCGACGATATCTGCATCTTGAAAACCGTTACCCAGCGACAGCATAGGAACCGAGTGCGTGACTTGCGGAAAAGCAGACGCAGCCAAAGCGCCCACACGCTGCGTAGGCGAATCGAAAACCAGCAGTTCGGGATGTGCAACTTCGAGCGTCTGTAGTTCAAGGAATAGCTTGTCATACTCCACATCTGGAATCGATGGACTATCGAGTACGTGGTAGGCGTAATTGTGGCGATTCAATTCGTCGCGCAACCATTCCGCTCGCGCAGACGGATTGCTGGCGTCTGGAATATCCTGTGATTTTTTTTCAGACTGCGCAGTGCCAGCTTGTTGCGATGCCGTGGAAAACAGATCCGGCTGCATGATCAGTTAAATAGACGCAGTGCCCGGGTGGAGCCTGCCGGAATATCCGCTGCTTCCATATCGGCATAAAACACTTCGATCTGGCCACCGATTTCATTCAGCGCAGCATCAGACAAAGGCTGGCTGCTGTCATCAACTACAGTGCCGTCGAGACGCGCAGACAGGGAACGTGCACAAGCGATCATCGCGCCAAAACCATCGCGCTCAGGAGCGACCACAGGGACATCCAGCAACAAGGTCAAACGATTAGTCGTTTCTTCTGCCAGCGTGACATTCGTAGACAACGAAAACAGCACACCGCCATCGCCATCCGGCATGACCAAACGGCCTTCAGGGCGCACATCAAAACCTTGACGCTCCAAAGCTGCCAATAAAGTTGTTACCGACCAAGGCGCACCGTTGGATTGAATATTCACGCTGAGCTTGGCATCGTACTCGGTGACGAAATGATGCAGCGAACGCGCCGTCACCATGACCTCTGACATATCCGGCACATCAGGATCGGCATCGAAATCGTCGGCGATCTGGCGCAGTCGCATGACAAATTCTGAATATTCCAGCTCGTTCAATGCGTTGCTGCGGTTAGCCAGTTGGACGCCCGCCATCAGGGATTTGTAAATGCCGCCATGCGTAATCGCTTCCCAGCCGCCATCGATATGCTGGCCCGCAAAATGTACCGCCTTGCTGCCGACGTGGCGCAAGGATTGCAACGCAGGCAGAATTTTTTCGCCACGCAGTTGCGTGGTCAAGGTCAGAGGAATCGTGCAGTCGATCAGATAGTCGACCGGCAATTCCCTTTCTTCAATCGGCTGCATCATGTCAACTTGGGCGTCTAGTTCTTCTTGCGCGCGCGCTTCAGGCTCTGCGCCTTCAAAAGCAGTGTCTGACTCCGCATAGGGTTGATCGCCGGACGACAAGGTTGGCTCACGCCTATCCATATTGGTGACAGTGGTCGAAATCGGCGCTGCATCCTGCTCGGCAGCCCCCATCAACACATCATCATGTGAAGATGAAAATGCACGCTCTACACTTTTCTTGGCTTTGTATTCCTGCCATTTATTGTAGGAAATGACGCCGACCACAATCGCGCCGCCAATTACCATCAGGCTAGTTTGCAGGTCTGTCATGCGGCACCTTGAATGGAAAATTGATTCTTCATCAGGCAGACATCGATCGGGCAAAAGATGCTGCCTAAAAAATCAGATAAAACAGAGTAAGTCATAAAAATCCAGGGTTCAATGGTCGTGCAGTATCAGATGAAATAGCATGCCAACAACTAAGGTTCAGGATACCGTACAACCTGTATTCAGGTTAAGTCCGGGAGCAGGAATCGCCACGCAATCCGCTCTCGAAAAATCACTTTTCAGCCAATATCAAATATTCATTACGTCCAGGCAAAAATTCAGACTGTCTGTGCTTCTGCCGCAAAGCTGGTGGCAGACTCCATATCCACAGCAACAATCCGCGACACGCCCTGCTCTTGCATCGTCACACCGATCAATTGCTGCGCCATTTCCATCGCAATCTTGTTATGCGAGATGAACAGAAACTGCGTATGCGCCGACATGCGTTTGACCATATTGCAGAAGCGTTCAGTGTTCGCATCATCCAGCGGCGCATCAACTTCATCGAGCAGACAGAAAGGTGCCGGATTCAACTGGAACATCGAGAATACCAGCGCGGTCGCGGTCAATGCTTTCTCACCACCTGAAAGCAAATGAATCGTTGCATTTTTTTTGCCTGGCGGCTGCGCCATCACTTGCACGCCAGAATCCAGAATCTCTTCGCCGGTCATCGTCAATTTGGCCTGACCGCCACCAAACAGAATCGGAAACAGTTCACCGAAGTGATGATTGACCTTGTCGAAGGTGTCTTGCAAGAGATCGCGTGTTTCCTTGTCGATCTTGTGGATGGCATCTTGCAGCGTATTGATCGCTTCGGTCAGATCAGCATTTTGTGCATCGAGGAAGTTTTTACGTTCCGATGCGGTTGCGAGTTCATCCAGTGCGGCCAGATTGACCGCACCTAACGCTGCGATTGCATTCGTCAGACGAGTGACTTCGCCCTGAAGGTAGGATGGTCGAACATCGCCGTTCAGTTTTTCCATCAACGCCGCTTCATCGGCTTGCGCTTCTATCAGTTGCTGCGCGTATTGTTCCTGATTCAGACGCGCAGCCTGTTCTTTCAGCTGCAACTCCGTAATACGATCACGTTGCGGTTGCAGACTACGTTCGGCTTGCATGCGCGCTTCGTCATGGCCACGCAATTGTTGCGTCAATTGATCCAGCTCATGGCGTGCGTCGGCCAGCGCACGCTCCTGATCAGTGCGTTTGTCGAGCAAGGTTTGCAAGCCGGCTTGCGCAGCCTGATCGTCCAGACTTTCCAGTTCCAGGCTGCCTTGCTGCATATTGGCAAACAACTGCGCCGCCTGTTCCAGCGCGGTAGCGATGCTGCGTTTCAATTCTTCTATCTTGCTGCGTTGTGACTTTTCTGAATATTCCGCTTCCTGCGCCGAACGTTCCAGTTCACGCGCACGTTGGCGTGCATCGTTCAACTGCTGTTCCTTGGCCAGATATTCAGTCTGCCCCTCTTCGTGTTTTTCCTGCAGTTCACCCAGCTCGCCATCGAGTTGTTCGAATTTGGCTTCCGATTCTGCCTTGACCTGTTGCTGCTCCGCTTCCTGTGCCGCGATTTCTTCCAGATCGCTTGTAATCTGCGTGCTGCGTTGGTTGAAGCGTTCCTGCACTTCAGACAATTTCATTACATCGATTTGCAAACCGTGCACGGCTTGCATCAGCGTATTCGCACGTTGACGAATTTCTTGCAGTCGTTGCGTTGCTTGCGTTAACGCAGATTCGGCACGTACCGAGCGCGACTTTGCTTCATCAGCCAACATGTGCTGCGCACGCAATTGCTTGGTGATGTTTTCGATTTCTTGTTGACGCGCCAGCATGCCGTCCTGCTCGGAATCGGAGGCGTAAAAACGCACACTCGATTTACTGATGACATGGCCTTGCTTGGTGACGAAATAAGCGCCGTTAGGCAATTTATTGCGATCGACAAAAGCCGCTGCAATATCGTCAGCGACATAGACGTTGTGCAACCAATCCTGCAGCAATGCGCGCAGACCCGGATCGTTCAATTGCAGCAAACTCAGGAAAGGTTTCAGGCCGGCCTGTGCAGAACTTGCTTCGGACGGCGTTGAATTCGGCGTGAACAAAGCAAGTTTGGCTGGTGGCGCATCGTTGAAGAAGGCTTTGGCCCAATCGAGATTCGACATTTCCAGCGCAGACGTGCGTTCACGCAAAACCGATTCCAGCGAAGTTTCCCAGCCTTGATCAATATGCAGTTTTTGCCACAAGCGCGGCAATTCACTGAGTTCGTGTTTTTGCAACCACGGCTGGACTTTGCCTTGCGTTTGCACGCTTTCCTGCAATTGCTTTAAAGCGGCCAGGCGTGCTTCGAGTTGCGCGTTGTTGGCAGTCTCTGTATTCACTTGCTGCTGCGCGGTGCGACGTTCTTCTTCCAGCTTGGGCAATTGTTCTTGCGCGGCTTCCAGTTGCTCTGTCGCTTCTTCCAGCGTCGCCTGCTTTTCTTCCAACTGCATTTTCAAATTGGAAAGATGTGTGCTGTCCGGCAGATTCAAGCCCTGCTTTTCCTGCTGCAAACGTTCACGACGTACGGTCAGACCGGACAGGATGTTTGAGGCATTGCGTTGATGTGCGGATTCGAGTTCGATCTGTTGTTGCGCTTGCATGATTTTGCCGCGCGACTCAGTTGTTTTCAATTGCGATTCGCGCCATGCCTGTTCCAATGCAGGGATACGATCGTTTTCGCGATGCGCGATTTCCTGTGCTTGTTCAACACGCATCGCTTGTTCTTCAAGATGCATTTCCGCTTCGACCAGATCGTCCTGGTATTGCGTCCCCTGGCGTTGCCATTGATCGCGCTGTGCGGTCAGCGAATTGAGTTGCGATTGCAAACGGCTGCGCGATTCGATTACGAACTTGATTTGCGCTTCCAGACTGCCGATTTCAGAATTGGTTTGATACAGATGGCCTTGCGCCTGATGCATGCGATCACCAGCGCCATAGTGCGCCTGGCGCATGTGCTCGAGTTCGGTTTCTACATGGCGCAGCTTGGCGGTTTGTTCTTCCAGATCGACTTGCGCTTTTTCGATATCGCGGAAATGCTTGTCTTGCTCACTCTTCGCTTCGTTCTTGCGCAACAGCCAAAGTAGCTTTTGCTTTTCGTCTTGATCGGCTTGCAGTTCGTGGAATTTTTGCGCGACGGCGGCCTGGCTTTGCAGTTTTTCCAGATTGGCATTCAATTCGCGCAGGATGTCTTCCACGCGCAGCAGGTTTTCACGCGTGTCGTGCAAGCGATTTTCTGTTTCGCGACGACGTTCCTTGTATTTCGATACGCCGGCAGCTTCTTCCAAAAAGATACGCAGTTCTTCAGGGCGCGCTTCAATGATGCGCGAAATCATGCCCTGCCCTATGATCGCGTAAGCGCGTGGGCCTAGACCGGTACCGAGGAAAATATCTTGAATATCGCGACGACGTACTGCCTGATTATTGATGTAGTAAGTCGAGGTGCCGTCGCGTGTCAGCGTACGCTTGACGGCGATCTCTGCATACTGGCCCCATTGCCCTGCCGCTTTGCCTTCGCCGTTATCGAATACCAGTTCTACCGACGAGCGTCCAGCCGGTTTGCGGGTGTTGGTGCCGTTAAAAATAACGTCTTGCATGGACTCGCCACGCAGCTCGGAAGCCTTGGATTCACCCAAAACCCAGCGCACCGCATCGATAATATTGGATTTACCGCAACCGTTAGGGCCAACCACACCCACCAATTGACCCGGCACCTGAAAGTTCGTTGGATCGACGAAAGACTTGAATCCAGACAATTTAATCGAAGTTAAACGCACGTTAGCAACCGTTCCCAGGATATACAACAGAAATTAAGGTTCCGACCGAGTTGGCGGATGCGGCAAAACAGCCCGCGAAAGGGGGTAATCATAGCATTTGCAATAACGTTTTCTAGCATTTGGGACCTGACCTCAAGCAAGACCTTGGTTGTGACATAAAGCACGCTACGGTTACCGCCTCCGGAGCGGTATAATGTTGCCACTTTGAACCTTGCATCAATTAACACTTAACCGTTAAAACTGATCGCACATTTTTCGCTATCTGCCGTGAATCCACTTCTGAATCAGCTGCAACCCTACCCGTTCGAAAAACTCAAACAATTGTTTGCCGGCGTCACGCCGAACGCTGCCTACCGTCCTATCAGCCTCGGTATCGGCGAACCCAAGCATCCAACGCCGGCTTTTATACAAAAAGCGCTGGCCGATAATCTGGATGGCTTGGCAGTTTATCCAACCACTGCAGGAACGGAAGCTTTGCGCGCCACGATCGCTGCATGGCTGGAACGTCGCTACAACCTGCCAAAGCTGGATCCAGCGACGCAAGTACTGCCTGTCAACGGCTCACGTGAAGCCTTGTTTGCCTTGGCACAAACCGTAATCGATCCAACGCAGCATGCATTGGTTGTATGCCCAAATCCCCTATATCAAATTTACGAAGGTGCCGCTTATCTGGCCGGCGCGCAGCCTTACTTCGTCAATTGCGATCCATCGCGCAATTTTGCGCCTGACTTTGCCGCGATCACGCATGAAGTCTGGTCGCGTGTGCAACTAGTCTATGTTTGCTCTCCTGGCAATCCGGCTGGCGCGGTATTGACTCTGGATGATTGGGCAGAATTGTTTGCCTTGTCGGATCGCTACGGCTTCGTGATCGCAGCGGATGAATGTTATTCCGAGATTTACTTCGGCGCGGAAGCGCCATTGGGTGGACTGGAAGCAGCACATAAACTGGGACGCAAAGGCTATCCACGCCTGATCGGTTTCTCCAGCCTGTCGAAACGCTCGAATGTACCTGGCATGCGGTCTGGCTTCGTTGCCGGCGATGTGGACATCATGCAGAAATTCCTTCTGTACCGCACCTATCACGGCAGCGCGATGAGCCCGTCCGTGCAAAGCGCATCGATCGCTGCATGGAACGATGAACAACACGTCATCGATAACCGCGAAAAATACGTTACCAAATTCAAGCAAGTCACACCCTTGCTGCAAGAAGTACTCGATGTCGATTTGCCGGACGCCGGTTTTTACCTGTGGGCCAAAGTCGACAAGCTGGTCGCCATCAGCGATATCGAATTCGCGAAGCGCCTCTATGCCGAATATAATGTAACGGTATTGCCGGGCAGTTATTTAGGCCGCGAAGCGCATGGCATCAACCCCGGGCAAAATCGCATACGCATGGCGCTGGTAGCCGAAGTTGAAGAATGCCTGGAGGCAGCGCAACGCATAGTCGAATTTACCAAGAAATTAGCCGGTGAAAAATCCTGATTTTTTTCTGAACAGCTCGCACTTAAGTTTTAAGCCAAGTCTTTAATTATTTTATTTTTATCATCAACCGATAAGTACTCACATGACACAACAACTCGAACAGATCATCGACCAGGCATGGGAAAACCGTGCAGATTTTTCACCTAAAAATGCGCCAGCAGATCTGCGCAACGCAGTAGCGCAAGTCATCGCGCAATTGAACGAAGGCACATTGCGCGTCGCGCAAAAAGATAGCGGCGAATGGGTCGTCAATCAATGGGTCAAGAAAGCTGTTTTGCTGTCCTTCCGTCTGGAAGACAACATCACGATGCCATCCGGCGATCACATGCAGTTCTACGACAAGGTACCAACCAAATTCGCCAACTACACAGCTGAAGATTTCGCTAAAGGCGGCTTCCGCGTAGTGCCACCAGCGGTGGCACGTCATGGCAGCTTCATCGGCAAAAACGTTGTCATGATGCCGTCCTTCGTCAACATCGGCGCTTACGTCGATGAAGGCTCGATGGTCGATGCATGGGCAACCGTTGGTTCATGCGCGCAAATCGGCAAGAATGTTCACTTGTCCGGCGGCGTTGGTATTGGCGGCGTGCTCGAACCTATGCAAGCCAATCCAACCATCATTGAAGACAACTGCTTCATCGGTGCTCGCTCGGAAATCGTTGAAGGCGTGATCGTCGAAGAAAACTCGGTTATATCGATGGGTGTTTATATCGGTCAATCGACCAAAATTTATGACCGTGCAACCGGCGAAGTAACTTACGGCCGCATTCCTGCTGGCTCGGTTGTTGTTTCGGGCAACTTGCCTTCCGCTGATGGCAAATACAGCTTGTACTGCGCTGTGATCGTCAAACGCGTAGATGCACAAACACGTTCAAAAACGGCTATCAACGAACTGCTGCGTGACTAATTTCGCCTGCTATTGCAAATGAACTGCGTAGACAAGTTGTAATTTTGCGTTTGACTTCCACCAAGGACTAGCTCATGGCTATGGATCGGTTATTTCTCCTGATGAAGGAAAAAGCAGCATCTGACTTGTTTATCGCAGTCAATTCGCCGATCCATATAAAAATCAATGGCAGCTTGATGCCGATTAACCAGCAGAAGCTGGATCAGAAAGCCATCATGTCCTTGCTGGCGGAAGTCGTACCGGCAGCAAAGATGGAAGAGCTGGAACGCGAAAACGAGCTCAACATCGGTATCCCGGTGGCAGGTGTTGGCAGCTTCCGTTTATCGGCGTTTCGCCAGCGCGGCAGTATCTCTGCCGTATTGCGTTACATCCCGGGAGAAATCCCTGCGCTGGATACGCTGAACTTGCCGTTTGCATTGGCAACACTGATCATGGAAAAACGCGGCCTGTTATTGGTCGTCGGCTCCACCGGTTCTGGCAAGTCAACCACGATTGCATCGATGCTGGATCATCGAAACAATTTGCGTACTGGCCACATCCTGACTCTGGAAGATCCGATTGAGTATCTGTTCAAGAACAAGCGCTCAGTCGTCAACCAACGTGAAATAGGTAGCGATGCTATCGATTTATCGACCGCTCTGCGCAATGCTTTACGCCAGGCGCCCGATTGCATCATGATCGGTGAAATTCGCGATAAGGAAACCATGGCAGCCGCGCTCGCCTATGCGCAGTCCGGCCACTTGGTTGTCGCGACGCTGCATGCAAATAACAGTTATCAGGCGCTGACACGGCTTATCAATTTCTATCCGATTGAAAATCGCCAATCGCTGCTGACAGATCTGTCGTCAACCTTGCGTGCGATTGTTTCGCAACGTTTGATCAGTGCGATTGATGGTGGTCGCCGTGCCGCAGTCGAGATCATGATGAATACGCGTCACGTCGCGGAATTGATCGAGCAAGGTGAAATCACGCAGATCAAGGAAGCGATCGAGAAGAGTATGTCACCAGGTTCGCAAACCTTCGAACAAGCCTTGATGCAATTGATCAAGGATGGTGTTGTAACGCAGGATGAAGCAATTGCACACGCCGATTCCGCCAGCAATCTGTTCTGGATGTTGAATAACTCAGCACAAAAAGTTGAAGTCGAAGAGCCTAAAGAAGAACAAGGCGCCAGCTTCACTGAATTCACATTGAAAATGTAAGCATGACGATTAATCTGTATGGCATCCCCAATTGCGACACGGTCAAAAAAGCGCGTACCTGGTTAAGCAACAATGGTACCGATTTTGTCTTTCACGACGTCAAGAAAGACGGCATTACCCGCGAACTGATTGCGGGTTGGTTACTCGACGTGCCGTGGGACGTACTGATCAATCGCAAAGGTACGACCTGGCGCAATCTGCCTGATGAACGCAAGGCCTCCATCATCGATAACGCCAGTGCAATCGAACTAATGCTGGAGTCGCCATCGGTGATCAAGCGCCCGGTACTGGTCAAGAACAAAAAATCGACAGTCGGCTTCTCGGCCGACCTTTATCAACAAATTTTTCAAGATTAACTCTATGAGCAAAACGCTCGCTCTCACTGAAGAACTGATTTCACTGTCATCGGTAACACCTGAAGACAAAGGCTGCCAATCGCGCCTGATCGAATTGTTGTCGCCTCTCGGTTTTGTCTGCGAAACCATAGAGTCCGATGGCGTCACCAATCTTTGGGCACGCAAAGGCACTACACAACCGTTGCTGGTATTTGCCGGTCATACCGACGTGGTACCCACCGGTCCTCTCGATCAGTGGACATCACCACCATTCGTACCTACGCAACGCGATGGCAAACTGTACGGTCGTGGTGCAGCCGATATGAAAACTTCGATTGCAGCGATGGTCATCGCAGCCGAAGAATTCGTGCAAGCACATCCCGACCATAAAGGTTCGATCGGCTTCCTGATCACCAGCGATGAAGAAGGTCCTGCAACCGATGGCACCGTGATCGTTTGTAACGCGCTGAAAGCACGTGGCGAGCAACTTGATTACTGCGTGGTTGGTGAACCGACTTCATCCGATGTTCTGGGCGACACCATCAAGAATGGTAGGCGCGGCAGCATGTCCGGCAAGCTGACGATCAAAGGTATTCAAGGCCACATCGCCTATCCGCAATTAGCGCGCAATCCGATTCATCAATGTGCACCTGCATTGGCAGAATTGGTCGCTGAAAAATGGGATGACGGCAACGAATACTATTTGCCGACTTCATGGCAGGTATCGAATATACATGGCGGCGCAGGCGCATCGAATGTCATCCCGGGCAACGTCGTGATCGACTTCAACTTCCGTTTTTGCACGGCCAGCACTGTCGACGGTTTGCAAAAACGTGTGCACGCAATTCTCGACAAGCATGGCCTTGAATACGATTTGAAATGGTCAATCAGCGGTTATCCGTTCCTGACTGCAAAAGGTTCGTTGAGTGATGCGATGGCAGATGCCATCAAATCCGAAACCGGCGTGACGACAGAATTGTCGACTACCGGCGGTACATCTGATGGGCGCTTTATAGCGCAGATTTGCCCGCAAGTCGTTGAGTTCGGCCCGCCTAATGGCAGCATTCATAAAATCGATGAACACATTGAAGTGCGATTCATCGATCCATTGAAAAATATCTATCGCCGCACGATGGAAAATTTGCTGCTGTAAATTTGCGACTTTAATTCTGACATCAAGGCAGTTAGCGAAATAAATGCGACTGCCTTGAAAAATAGAAAGATCAAGACGCGCTGAAATATTGCACGTCTTGATCAAAAATTACCCTGCCCGATAAGCGCAACGCGCGTATCGGGCTTCATCCTTTTTAGTAGTTGTATAGAACCATGCCTACCATGCCTAACGATCTCTCTACCATACGCGACTTGCTGCGTTACGCAGTGACCCGCTTTAACACCGCGAAGCTGTTCTTCGGCCATGGCAGCACGAATGCACTGGATGAAGCCGCCTACCTGATTCTGCATACATTGAAACTACCACTCGACAAGCTCGATCCGTTTTTCGATGCGCATTTGTTGCAGGATGAAGTTGATGCCGTCCTGCGCGTGATCGAACAACGCGCCGATGAGCGTGTGCCTGCTGCTTACATTACCAACGAAGGTTGGCTGGGCGGCTACCGGTTTTACGTCGATGAGCGTGTGATCGTGCCGCGTTCTTTTATTGCCGAGTTGATCCCTGATCAATTCTCGCCATGGGTCAGCAATCCAGACAAGATCACCAACATCCTAGAACTGTGCACCGGTTCCGGCTGCCTGCCTATCATGCTGGCAGATGCATTCCCGAATGCGCAAGTCGACACGGTCGACATTTCTGCTGATGCGCTGGCCGTTGCAAAAATCAATGTGGAAGAATACGAACTGCAAGATCGCATTACCCTGATCGAATCCGATCTCTACTCGAATGTGCCCGAGAATAAATACGACCTGATCATCACCAATCCGCCGTATGTCAATTCCACATCGATGGGCAAGCTGCCACCGGAATATTTGCGTGAGCCGCAAATTGCTTTGGCAGGCGGCGACGACGGCATGGATTTAGTACGCAAGATTGTTGCCGGCGCAGCAAAACGACTGACGCCAAAAGGCATCTTGATGGTCGAAATCGGCAACGAACGCGCATTTGCAGAAGCCGCATTCCCAGAATTGAATTTGACCTGGCTCACTACCAGCGCCGGTGATGACATGGTGTTCCTGGTCACCGCCGATCAGTTGCAGTAATTTTTTATATGCTCGTTCCCGCAGATGCGGGAACCGGGCAAATCAGCGAACTGACATTTCGCATAAGCAAGGTACACAACTTGCAGTTCCATCTTTCGGCTACAAGAAACTTTTCTTGCCGCTTATTTTTTAAATCGTTTATTGAAGAAGCAAAGTCGGTCGCCAGCGCGATCCACTTACACACCACATGATCCGTTTTCAACAAGTTTCACTCATGCGTGGCATCAAGCCACTTCTCGACAAAGTCGACGTCACACTTAATCCAGGCGATAAAATCGGCCTGATCGGTGCCAACGGCGCGGGCAAGTCCAGTCTGTTCGGATTGCTGCGGGGTGAACTGCATGCAGACCTTGGCTCTATCGATTTTCCAGCCAAATGGCGCGTCGCCTACGTTGCGCAAGAAACTCCGCCACTGGAACGCTCGGCGATCGATTACGCTATCGATGGCGACGTCACCTTGCGTCGTCTGGAAGAAGAACTCGCCTTCCTCGAAAGCGAACCAGACACGACTGACAATGGTGTATTGATCGGCGATCTTTACAGCGCATTGGCCGATGCCGACGCCTACACCGTGCGCTCGCGCGGCGAACAATTGCTGCTCGGCCTCGGCTTCACGATGGCGCAGATGGAACAACCGGTTGCGAGTTTCTCCGGCGGTTGGCGTATGCGTTTGAATCTGGCGCAAGCCTTGATGTGTCCTTCCGACTTGCTGCTGCTCGATGAACCAACCAACCATTTGGATTTGGATGCCATCATCTGGCTGGAAGACTGGCTCAAACGTTATCCAGGTACTTTGATCGTCATCTCGCATGATAGGGATTTCCTGGATGCTGTCGTCAACGTCATCGTGCATATCGACGAGCGCAAACTAAAACGCTACTCAGGTAATTACTCCGGCTTCGAACGTCAACGTGCGGCACAAATGATCCTGGCGCAAAGCGCGCTGGAAAAACAAACACGCCAACGGGCGCATCTGGAATCTTTCATCAACCGCTTCAAGGCGCAAGCCAGCAAAGCACGTCAAGCTCAAAGCCGGATGAAGGCTTTGGAGAAAATGGATGAGCTCGCGCCCTTGCGTGCTGCTGCTGAATTTTCATTTGAATTCCGCGAACCGGCTGCGGCACCGAATCCATTGCTGGTGATGGAAAACGTCGATGCCGGTTATCGCATTGAAGACGAAACCGATTATTCCATCACGGAAAAGAAAATCGTTTCCGGTATCAACTTCTCATTGCAGATCGGCCAGCGCATCGGGCTGCTTGGTGTCAACGGTGCCGGTAAATCGACATTGATCAAAACCATCGCAGCAGAACTTGCTCCGCTGAGCGGCGTATCAGAATTCGGCAAAGGCTTGGCGATCGGCTACTTCGCCCAGCATCAAGTTGAAATGCTGCGCCACGAAGAATCACCGCTGTGGCATCTCGCTCATATCGCACCGAATGTTCGTGAACAAGAACTGCGCAACTTCCTCGGCAGCTTCAACTTCAACGGCGCAATGGTCACGAGTAAAATCGCGCCATTTTCCGGTGGTGAAAAAGCACGTCTCGCTTTGGCACTGATCGTATGGCAACGCCCCAACCTGTTGCTGCTCGATGAACCAACCAACCATTTGGATCTGGAAACACGCGAAGCATTGACGATGGCACTGGCGCAATTTGAAGGCACGCTGATGGTTGTCTCACATGATAGGCATCTGCTGCGTGCCACCACCGATGAATTCATCATCGTCGCCGACGGCAAACTGCAACCATTCGATGGCGACCTGGACGATTACAAGGATTGGCTGTTCAAAACCAAATTAGCTACCAAGAACGCCGCCGCCGGCAATGCAGCAGCGCTGCCAGCCGTCAAAGAAAAATCTGCCAGCATCATCGCACCTGCTGCACCCGCAGCATCGGCAGTAGACAAACGTGAACAGAAAAAACAGGAAGCAGAAGATCGCCAAAAACTGGCCGCGCACAGAAAGCCGATCGAACTCAAAATCAAAAAGCTGGAAGAGCAAATCGCCAAGCGTAACGCACAGAAAGCCACAGTAGAAACAGCTCTTGCCGATCCATTGATCTACGATGCTGCCAAGAAAAAAGAACTGAAGCAACTGCTAGCAGATCAGTCTTTCTACACGAAAGAAGTGACACAGTTAGAAGCTGAATGGTTAGAGCAGCAAGAAGCGTTGGAAAAAGCAGGCAAGTAAGCAAAACCAATCACAAGCGACCAGCATGAACCAGCCAGCGACACTCAGCATTATCGGTTGTGGCAAAGTCGGCCAGACGCTGGGACGCTTGTGGCAAGAACATCATGCCGTCGAGATTCAAGACATCTTGAATCGCTCGACAGCCAGCGGAATAAACGCGATCGGTTTTATAGGTGCAGGACGTGTAGCACGCAACTACGCGGACCTGCGCCCTGCCGACATCTACCTGATCGCTGCACCTGACGATCAAATTGCGGCCTGCTGTGAGGCTTTGGCAAACGCCGATTGCCTTTCCTCAAACAGCATCGTCTTTCATTGCAGTGGCGCGCTGCCGTCATCGATACTGCAAGCTGCCAGCACGCGTGGCGCAGCAATCGCCAGCATTCATTCCATCCGCAGCTTTGCAGTACCGGAAAAAATCATCAACGATTTCGCCGACACTTACTGCGGCGTCGAGGGCGAGCAGCGCGCTCTCGATATTCTTGCGCCGCTATTCACAGCAATCGGTGCGCAACTAGTCACGATCAAGAGTGAAGAAAAAATCCTCTATCACGCCGCCGCCGTATTCGCATCCAACTACCTGGTAACGCTGCTCGACACGGCCGTGCAAACCTATGGACGAGCCGGCATACCGCAAGACGTCGCTCTCAAGATGATGGCGTCGCTGGTGCGTGAAACGACAGAGAATGTTTTGAAGATCGGGCCGCAACAAGCACTGACAGGGCCAATCGCGCGCGGCGATGTGGCAACAGTGCTGAATCAATACCGTGCCGTCAGAAAATGGAATCGCCGTTATGGCGAACTCTATAAACAGCTTGGCAAGCTAACTTCACGCTTGGCACGACGAAATTAATTTAATTACTTTTACTCATTCACTCATTAGATTGTCCAAAGACTCTATTGCCAACTTCCCAGATGCCTCTGTCTCCCTGATAAGCGCGTCAAGATTTGTGCTGATCCCGAGCTCTCGCTTCATATTCCAAAGCAACACTGCTTGCAACCTACGACTCTCTTCAGACTCCTTCAACATTTCGGTATTCAAGGCGTTAATTTCTATATCGACGACTGTGTTCAGACTATTCGAATTCTTTGCCCGACAATAGTCGATTACTTCACGATTTTTCATTAGTTTGAAAAAACATTTTCCAGTCTCTCTTTGCAACTCAAACGCCGCTTTTACCGTTTCATCATCACCTACTAACTGAATTTCAGACAAGCATTTATTAAAATTGAAAAACGGATCAATATCGCTAGGATCAGATTGGCTTAAAAATTTTGCGAAGAAAATATTAGCCTCTAAAGTCACGCCAATAGAACCTTGATAAAGTGACTGTCGCATTACAAACTTGCGCGTAATTTCAGCTTCAAGATTTTTTTGTATATTAGATTCATCCTGAAGTTGTCTGGCTTGTGCATTATTTTCTCGAAGTAAGTAGCGACTTTGCAAATTAGCTAAAAGCGTACCTGCTATCGTGCTTATTAACGTTAAGAGTGCAGCACCAAGGCCTACAACTGTGGTATCTGACAAACCAAAAAATTTATTTGCTTCGTCAGCATTTTTACTCGTAACCGCCAATCGTAAGTCTGCAGGGAAAATAACGTTTGTAACCATTGGTATAAGGTCAGCCTTATCTACGGCCTTCATTGTGTTCGCTTGCGCAAATACCGTTATTGAAATCAAAATTCCAATTAATACTATTTTCATAGTCAGCCCTAGGTGTGTACGTGAATCGCGTACCAAGCGTGCGATCAGTTTTCTGCAGTAACCGGGACTTCAGTCACCACTTCAGGCAGGCCGGAAAGAATCATCAACTGCACACGACGATTACGTAAGCGCCCTTCTGCAGTATCGTTGCTGGCGACGGGTTGATTGGCGCCGTGGCCCATCGCAACCAGGCGTTTTTCATCCATGCCATTGTCGAGAAACAAGCGGACAACGCTACTCGCTCGCACCGCAGATAATTCCCAGTTGGATGGGAACATCGCTGTGCTGATCGGCACGTTATCGGTATGGCCTTCGACTTGAATGTCGTTGTCGACCTTGTTTAATACTTCACCGACTGCGCGCAAGGCTTTTTCCGATATGGGGCTGAGCTTTGCTTCACCTGGCGCAAACAATACGCTGGCATTAATCTCTACGCTGACACCGCGACTGGTTTGCGTCACGCGCACTTTTCCTTGGCTGATCAGCGGCGCCATCGCTTTCAAAATATCGCGAGCGATATTCGTCATCTGGGCTTTTTCACGTTTGACTGCCGCCTCGCTGGCGCGTTGTGCAAGCGTAGGAATTGGCCGACTGTTCAATGCCGGACGGCTCACCTCGATGGGATCTTTCAAGGCTGGCGTTTTGGGTGTGGCACCACCGAAGGCAATGCCAAGAGAGTCGGACAGAATGCGGTACTTGCCTTCGTTGACCGACGAAATGGCATACATGACGACGAAGAAGGCGAACAGCAAGGTGATGAAGTCGGCGTAAGACACCAGCCAGCGTTCATGGTTTTCATGCTCTTCTTCGTGTTTTCTGCGGGCCATGTTGGGTGTCTGGGCTGAAAACGAACTACATCAAGTAGATATTCATGCGCTCTTCGATCAGGCGCGGATTATCGCCAGCGGCAATACCGGAGAATGCATCGGCCAGCATCTCGTGTCTGAAAACATCGCGTGCGACGATCGCCTTGAGTTTGCTGGCAATCGGCAAGAACACCAGATTGGCAAACCCGACACCGTAAATCGTTGCAACGAACGCCACTGCAATCCCGCTACCGAGACGGCTGGGGTCAGACAAATTTTCCATCACGTGGATCAACCCCAGCACTGCGCCGAGAATACCTATGGTTGGTGCATAACCGCCTGCTGACTCCCAGATTTTTACAGCCAGACGTTCGCGCGTTTCGTATGCGCCGATTTCCATGTCGAGCACGCCGCGTAATTTATGTGGATCGACGCCATCGACGATCAAGCGCAAACCATGCGCAATGAAAGGATCTTTGACATCCTTGATGACACGCTCCAGGCTCAAAAGACCTTCGCGTCGGGCTATCGTGCTCCAGTTGGTAATCTCGTGCATCAGACTTGGGTAGTCATCGTCTTGCGGAACAAACACGCGACGCGCCATTTTGATACCGCGTAGAAAAGTCGGCCAGCCGCTTTGCAGCAATACTGCGCCCATTGTGCCTACCACGACGATAATGAACGCGGCCGGTTGAATCAGCGAACTGAGTTTTCCACCTTCCAGCAATTGTCCGGCGAGCAAACCGCCGAGCGCCAGCGTTATGCCAATTAAGCTACCCCAGTCCACGCTTTCTCCCTCAAGTTTGCACGCATCCTGGCGATGGCCTGGCTATGTAATTGCGATACGCGTGACTCGGTCACCCCCATCACAGCCCCGATTTCCTTCAAATTCATTTCCTGTTCATAATACAAACTCATCAGGATCTTCTCTCGTTCCGGCAATGCTTCGATAGCAGCGATGACCGCAGAGCGAAAACCGGTGTTCATCAAATTCTGTAGCGGATCAGGCGACTCGTCTGTGCAATAGCGATCGAGGAAATGTTCGTTATCTTCGCTATCGTGAAAATCTTCGTAGTACACCAGTTGATGACCGCCGCCATCGCTGAGCAAATCCTGATAATCGGCGAGCGACAACTTGAGTTGCTTGGCGACTTCGCTTTCGTTCGGTGGACGACCCAGCTTTTGCTGCAGGCTGTTCATTGCCACCTCGATCTTGCGCATGTTTTGACGCATGCTGCGTGGCATCCAGTCGCTGCTGCGTAATTCGTCCAGCATCGCGCCGCGTATGCGTTGCACGGCGTAGGTTTCAAACTGCGCGCCATGGGTTTCTTCATAGCGGCTGACAGCATCCAGCAAACCGATCATGCCTGCTTGAATCAGATCGTCGACTTCCACGCTGGGAGGCAACTTGGCTTTCATCTGATGTGCGAGTTTTTTGACCAGCGGTGCGTGCTCGCTTACCAGGTGATCCCTATCCGATTTTCCTTCTGCGGTGTACATCAATCAAGCTCCAAGCTTGACGCCATTGGCGGACAACGTAAAACGTTCTGCCAGGCGGCGAAATGCCACTGATGCGCCAGCCATGGGAAATGCATCGATCACGGCGCGACCCAAACGTGCAGCGCGTGTCGTGTTTTCGTCAGAAGGAATTGAACCTATGGAGTGTAGTTGTACCGCCAGATAGCGGCTGGCGACGTGCGCCATGTTTTGATAGACGACTTCGGCCTCGCGCTCATCGGCGCCTGTGACCAGAATGCCGAAAGGTCGACGACCTAATTGTGTGTTGAGGCGTTTAATTAGTGAATACGCTTCCTTGATCGAAGCGGCGCCGGGTGCAACTTGAATAACGATGTCACCGCTAGCCATACCAGGAATCGTGAAGTTATCGCTCTCATCCAACTCTGCATCCACGACCAACACGTCGGATTGCGCAGCCAAGACGCCGAAGGCATTCGACAGACGACGCAATTGATCAGCGTCACGCGTCGCTGCATGTACCGAGCCACTAGTCAGTGACGCAATCCCAAAACCTTGCGGCATAGCCTGTACAACCTGATTCAATGCACGCTGCTGACGTGCGACATCCAGCAAGGTCGCCTGGACTTCAACACCCATGCGACGTGTGATGCCATCTTTCGACATACACGCATCCAGTAGCACGACATCGCTGCCGCTTGAAGCAAGTGACGCGCTCAAATTGACCAGCATTGCACTTTTATCCGCCACCGAAGTTGCGGATAAAAATGTAAATATGCGCGGCTTGGGTCCGGCGAGCATGCGCCGCAGACCTTCTGCCTGATCACATTCGAAACTAGCCAAGAATCACCTCACGCAAACTTTTGTCGTTCATTGCTCTTGCTGTATTTGCCATTACCAAAGGTATTTCCGCATCGTTGAACTGGAATGGAGCCGTTTCGCGCTTGAGCTTGAATGCACGGTCAACCAAGTACTGTTGGTTCGCGACGTGCAGGTCTTCCGGCACGCGTTGTCCATTAGCTACGTAGTATAAGTTCAATTTCTGTCTAATGACTACATCTAGTGCACTACCTATGGTTGCAGCTTCATCTAATTTGGTCAATATGCAGCCCGCGAGGCCATCACCCATATAAGAACGGACTACTTCGTTGAGCGTTTCGCCAGTCGAAGTCGCGTTCAGGCACAGCAGTCGTTTGACCTGGCTGCCGGCGCCGCTCAGCATGGCGATTTGTTCCGCCACCATTTGATCGCGTTGGCTTACACCAACCGTGTCGATCAATACCGTGTGTTTGCCTTTGAGTTCGTCGAGTGCGATACGCAGGTCGGCTTCGTCCTTGACTGAGTGCACCATCACGCCGAGGATCTTGCCGTAAATGCGCAATTGTTCGTAGCCACCGATACGATAACCATCAGTGGTGATCAGTGCGAGTTTGCCTGGGCCGTGGCGCATCACGCAACGCGCTGCCAGTTTTGCCGTCGTCGTGGTTTTACCGACACCGGTAGGACCGACTAGTGCATAGACGCCGCCTTTTTCAAGGATCTCGTTTTCATTCGCTATGGTCGCCAGATTGCGGGTCAAGATGGTTTTGATCCATTCCATGCCGCTGTCCTTGCTGGCCCCGGCTGGCATTCTTTCGATCAGATATCGCGACAGGCTGGCACTGAAACCGGCTGCCAGCATTTCACGCAAGACGCTCGATTTAGCTGGTTCGCGTTTGTGCTGATCGGTCCATGCCAATTCGGCTAATTGCATTTCCAGCATGCCGCGCATCGAACGGATTTCTTTCATCACATCGTGCAGCTCGGAGGGATTGATTTCTCCGATTGCCGACTGTGTGAGTGCTGCTGGTACAGGCTGCAATACAGACGCAGATACGGGCGCAGGCGCAGGAATAGCCAAAGGCGCAGGCTGAGCGTGCGTCAGTGTGTGCTTGGGTGAAAAAGCAGCCAGGGTCGTTTCTGAAATTGTTTTCTCGACCACAGGCTCGGCCAATGCAGCCATGTCTTCGCCAGCCAGAGCGAGAATTTCGACCCCATCCGCCACCGTACGGTTGGAGAGAATAACGGCGTCGGGACCGAGTGCTTCACGCACCAGACTCCATGCGCCGCGCGACGTGCTTGCTGTAAATTTTCTGACATTCATACCTGGCCTCCAACTAAGCTAGTAACTCTGATCGTTTTTGAATCGGGCACTTCTGCGTGCGAAAGAACTTTCAACTGCGGCAATGCGCGGCGCAGGAAGCGCGCCAGCAAAGCCCTTAACTGCGCCGGCACCAACAGTACCGGCGTTAATCCCATTTGCTCTTGTTGACGTGTCGCGGCTTCTGCCTGAGCAGCAATCGTATCGGCCAGACCCGGCTCGATGCCGGCGCCTTCTGGACCGCTTGCGCTCAGTGCTTGTGTCAACAGACGCTCGAGTCGACTATCCAGCGTCATCACTGACAATTCATTGGTAGATGGGAAAAGCTGCTGCACAATCGCGCGACCGAGTGCAACGCGTACCAACGCAGTCAATTCATTGACGTCTTGCGTGAAGCTGGCGTGCTCGGTCATGGTTTCGATGATCGTATGCATGTCACGGATGTGCACGCCTTCGATCAACAGGTTTTGCAATACTTTTTGCAAAGTCGACAGCGGGATCATTTTCGGTACTAGTTCTTCCACCAGTTTTGGCGATTCCTTGGTCAAATGATCGAGCAATTGCTGAACTTCCTGACGGCCAAGTAATTCCGCAGCGTGCGTGGTGATCAAATGATTCAAATGCGTCGCGACCACAGTGCCTGCATCGACCACGGTGTAACCCATGCCTTGCGCTTGTTCGCGCAGGCTTGCATCGATCCAGGTAGCCGGCAAACCGAAGGCGGGATCACTGGTAGCTTGACCCGGCAAAGTGCCGCTCACCATGCCGGGATTGATCGCGAGGTATTGACCAGAATGCGCTTCGCCGCTGCCGACTTCCACACCTTTCAGCGTGATGCGATATGCCGATGGTTTCAATTCAAGATTGTCGCGAATATGGACTGGTGGTGACAGGAAGCCGACTTCCTGCGCAAATTTTTTGCGTATGCCTTTGATACGGCGCAACAGCTCGCCGCTTTGTGATTTATCGACCAGAGGAATCAGGCGATAGCCAACTTCCAGGCCTAGCGTATCCACTTGTACGATGTCTTGCCAGGTAGCTTCTTCTACTTCGGGCGCAGCCATGGGTGCAGTCACTTCCGGCTCGACTTCAGGCGCTTTCAACGCTCGCTGCGAAATCATGTAAGCCGCACCAGCCATCCCGGCAGCCAGCATCAGAAAGGAAAAATGCGGCATGCCTGGGATCAAACCCATGCCGCCGATGATTGCTGCAGTGATGTACAGCACATGCGGTTTGGCAAACAATTGGCCAACCAGTTGGCCACCAATATCCTGTTCGCTGGCGACGCGCGACACAACAATACCTGCAGCAGTGGAAATGATCAGCGAAGGAATCTGCGCAACCAAGCCATCACCGATCGCCAGCAAGGTGTAGTTTTCCAACGCAGCTGAAAATCCCATGTCGTGTTGCAGCATGCCCACCAACAAACCACCGACCACATTGATGACCGTGACGATAATGCCGGCGATCGCATCGCCACGTACATACTTACTCGCACCATCCATCGCACCGTAGAATTCCGCTTCCTGCGCAACTTGTGTACGACGCAGACGCGCATCTTGCTCACCTATCAATCCTGCATTCAAATCGGCATCAATCGCCATTTGCTTGCCAGGCATCGCATCCAATGCGAAACGTGCACCGACCTCGGCGATACGACCGGCACCTTTGGTCACCACGGTAAAGTTAATGATGGTCAGGATGATAAATACGACGATACCAACGGTGTAGTTACCACCGATCAGGAAGTGACCGAATGCTTCAATCACTTTACCGGCGGCGTCTGGACCGTTGTGACCTTCGGTCAATACCACGCGAGTCGAAGCCACGTTCAAGGACAAACGAAGCATCGTGCTAACCAGCAGCACGGTCGGGAACACCATGAAATCAAGCGGCTTGACCGTGTACAAAGCCGTCAGCAAGACGATGATAGACAGCGCGATATTGAAACTGAAGAAGATGTCCAGCACGATGGCTGGCAAGGGCAAAATCATCATCGACAACATCATGATGATGATCAACGGTGCGGCGATGGCTTTTGAACCCGGGCCCGTCATCCAGGCTGGCATTTTCAGACTATTCATTGTGGCAGGCCATTGGTGTCTGCATCTTCTGCAGCGGGGTTAAGAGGATCAAGTTCTGGCGGCACATCGATGTCGCCCGGCTTTTTCGGCCGTGAACCACCATTTTTGCTGAAGGCGCGCAACTGGAATACATAAGCAAGTACTTCAGCAACAGCGATATACAAGGCTTCCGGGATCTCATCGCCAAGTTCTGCGTGGCGGAACAAGGCACGCGCCAAAGGTGGCGCTTCCAGCATCACGATATTGTTTTCCATCGCGAGCTCACGGATTTTGGCTGCGACTTCATCGGCACCCTTGGCGACGACAATCGGTGCGCGGTTGCCTTTTTCAGAGTATTTGAGTGCCACTGCATAGTGCGTCGGGTTAGTCACGACCACATCTGCAGTTGGAACTTCAGACATCATGCGGCGACGTGCCATTTCGCGCTGTTGCTGGCGAATCTTGGCTTTGATTTCAGGGTTGCCGTCAGATTCCTTGGATTCCTGGCGCACGTCCTGACGCGACATCATCAATTTCTTCGCGTGTGCCCACATTTGATAAGGCGCATCCACTGCGGCAATGATGATCAAGCCGCTGCAGATGAAAACAAAGCTGACCAGTAGCAAATGGCCTAAATGTTCTATACCAGACTTCAACGGTTCTACGCTCAAAGCCAATACTGCGTCGATTTCGTACTTGATCACCATCCACGCAATCCAGCCGACCAACACAGTCTTGCCAATCGCTTTGCCCAGCTCCACCGCTGAGCGGGAGGAGAACATGTTACCTATGCCCTTGATCGGGTTCATGCGACCAAAATTTGGTTGCAAAGCCTGCGCGCTGAAGAGCCAACCACCTATCAACATAGGCGATGCCAGCGCGATAACTATAAGGATCAGGGCTGCAGGAGCAAACGCGATGAGTAATTTGATAATACTGGCCGCTGCATGTGCCAGCAGTAATTCCATGTCAAAGGCCATCTCGCGCTCGAAGCTCAGCCCTGACGCAAGTACCTCGTTTATTTCGTGGACCATATTGCCGCCGGTGAACCAGAAAGCACCGCTCGCGCCCAGCAACAAGGTGCAGGTCGCCAGCTCGCGCGAACGCGGGACGTCACCCTGCTCCCGCGCCTGTTCCAGCTTGCGCGGTGACGCGGGTTCTGTCTTTTCGAGATCACTTTCTTCAGCCAAAGCCGACTCCTGAGGTGGTCCGATTGGCGTTCAAGACGACGCCATACGGACCAATGAGTCGATTATTGGCTAGAAAGCTTTTAGTTGATCTAGGGAATAGGGGAGGAAATACCCGCTTTTTAAGTATTGCCGAGCGGGTATATTTGAAAACAGCTTAAATATTGCTGACTTGCGCGCTTATATCTTGATCGCTTGCGCCCATGCCAATGCAGCCAAATGCGCCTCATTGACCTGTCGCGCATTAAGAAACAAGGAGTCGGCCAGTGCGCCGATGTCACCATTATCGGGCTCACAAGCCTCGGCTAAAGCCAGGAATGGGCCATACATGCCTTCCCGTGTCAGCAAAGCCTGCGAAACCAATTCGGACAACTGGATTTTCTCCAATACTTCTTCCATCGGAATACCAAGCAAACGATCAAGCAAGGAAAACATACCGACTACAAACAGATTTTCGGCTTCCTGTTTGGGCAAAATTCCGTTACCTGCCAGTTCAGCAAAGCGGCCGCGCACAATCGCAGTCTGCATTAACACGGCAGAATGGCTGTTCGTGCTGGCGGTCGCCAGCAACAAGGATAACCAGCGATACAAAGGTGAATAACCCAGCATCGTGACCGCGTGGCGCAAGGACTGGATTTCAGCACCGAGGCCGAAACCAACACTGTTGATATAGCGGAATAACTTGTATGACAGGGTTGCGTCGCGCTTGAGGACGTTTTCGAGCTCACGCACATCCGCGTTTTTGCGCACCATCTGCATCAGCTGCACGATGATGGTTTGCGCGGAATTCAAACCTTGTTTCTCTGCGCTTGGGCGCGGCGTCAAATACAGATTGCCGATAAAGGTCTGCAAGCCAGCAGCGACGCACGCATCGTATTCAGTCCAGCCGCCGATATGGCGCGCCACCTTGATTGGAGCTGGCTTGCCATCTGCACTGGCGGTGCTTGCAAATGCACCGTCGCCACCTAGCGTGCCTTCGACATGGCTGACAACAGCCAGCAATGGGCTGTCCGGAGCCACCGTTTCAGCATCGCACAAGGAAATCCCATAACCTTGCTCGCGCAAGGCAGTCACAGCTTGGAAGGTATCGGCATCCGCCAGATCGGCTGCCGTCAAACGGAAGACCATATGTTTTGCCGGCAGAGTCTGCACCACGGCAGACGCAATCAATGCCGGTGTTGCTTCCAGAAACAGCACACTATCGTTCAGCAACCAACCCGAATCTTCATTACTTAACTGCTCCGCCGCAAACGTGGCCAATTCCAGCAAATCCTCATCGCTGGCCATGCCATCGCCGTGCTTGTTGCCATCCCAACGAAGTTCGTATCCAACGATTTGCTGTGCCGCACTCAGCAGCGGTTCTCTAACAATGAATTTGTTTTCAGACATGGAGGCGTTGAGAAAGGACAAAACTAAAACAAAAAGAGCAGCAGAAAATGCTGACCCTGTGAATTAAAACCCCAGACTATCGAGCAAATCATCTACCTGCGCTTGACTGCCAACGACATCGTTACCGGTCGGATTAATTTGTGGTCCATTCAGCAAACCTGTGTCGACTTCGCGCTTGATTTCCGGAGGTGCATAGTCGACCAGTAATTGCAGCAATTGCTGCTCGAGGCCGTGCGCCAACTCGGTAACTTTTTTGATGACCTGCCCTGTCAAATCCTGAAAATCCTGCGCCATCATGATATTCATCAGATGCTGCTTGGTTTCCGCAGTTGCGCCTTGGGTCTGTTCCAGATAGGAGACAGTACGTGCAGCCATTGCGCGGTATTTTTCTTCTGAAAAAGTGCCCTGCAAAGTCTGCTGCCATTCGCTCGCCATGCTGATAGCGTCGGATTGAATACGATCCTGCAACGGGCCGGCTGCCTCGGTCGCGTTCAATACGCGCTGTGCGGCCTGCTCGGTCATGCGCGCCACATAATCAAGGCGATCACGTGCGTCGGGAATATCATGCGATGCACTGGCTATCAGTTGATCGAAACCCAAGCCGCGCAAACTGTCGTGCAAGGACCGTGTCATGTGACCGACGCGCGACAATACTTCGTCATGCGAAATATCGACGCCGCCACCCGCCATGTCAGAAGGTGTTACATCTGCACGTAAAGTCGTGCTCAACTTATGCTCCCGCAGCAGCCAGTTTTTCGAAAATCTTCGCGAGTTTTTCGTCCAGGGTCGCAGCGGTGAACGGTTTCACGACATAGCCATTCGCGCCGGCTTGCGCCGCGGCGATGATGTTTTCTTTCTTCGCTTCAGCGGTCACCATCAGAACCGGCAATTTGGACAATGCAGGATCGGCGCGTATATGCTGCAACATCGTCAGACCATCCATATTCGGCATATTCCAATCGGACACGACGAAATCGAACTGTTCGCTGCGCAACTTGGCCAGTGCCATGGCGCCGTCTTCCGCTTCATCAACGTTGGTATAGCCCAGCTCTTTCAAAAGATTGCGGACGATACGGCGCATTGTTGAAAAATCATCGACGACTAAAAATTTGGTGTTTGGACCTGCCATGAATTACTCCATTAATTCTTTGAATCGTTATCGATCTTGAAAGAGATCGAACCTGCACGACAAACCTGCTTAAATTCGCCCTCTTTCGAACCCTACTATTATGCACTGATGATGCCGCAGAGTTGGAAGAATTCCAACCCGGCAACATCAATCCTTGGCTTATACACGCAAAGCTCGACTGCCATGTGTTGCAAGATAACCTAAAACCATGCCGGGCAATGAGTGCAAAGGCCCGACTTCATGCGTCGCACCGACGGCGATTGCCTCGCGTGGCATACCGAACACGACACAGGATGCCTCGTCTTGCGCAAAATTATAAGCACCTGCATTTTTCATTTCCAGCATACCCAGTGCGCCATCCTTACCCATTCCGGTAAGAATCACGCCTACAGCATTTTTGCCGGCATGCACAGCAGCCGAGTGAAACAGTACATCCACCGACGGGCGATGACGATTCACTGGTGGCCCCTGATCGATTTGTGTCGTGTAGTTGGCACCACTGCGCACTAATTGCAAATGCGAATGTCCAGGCGCGAGATAAGCGTGGCCAGGCAAAACACGTTCGCCGCCTTCGGATTCTTTGACGCTTATCTTGCACAAACTATCGAGACGCTGTGCGAACGACTTGGTAAAACCCGGAGGCATGTGTTGGGTAATCAAAATACCAGGGCAATCGGACGGCATCTGCATCAAGAAATCCTTGATCGCTTCGGTGCCACCAGTTGAAGCACCGATGATGATCAACTTTTCACTACTGGTCAGCGGATTGCGTATCAAAGGCAATGCACGTTCACCAGTATTGCCTGCATCCGCTGACTGAATCTGACGTGGCTTGATACGCGCCTTGGAGGCAGCGCGGATTTTATCCGCAATCATTTCGGTATATTCGAGCATGCCGCTTTGAATCGACATCTTCGGTTTAGTCACGAAATCGACAGCACCAAGCTCCAGCGCACGCAAGGTAATTTCCGAACCACGTTCGGTCAGTGAAGACACCATCACCACGGGCATAGGTCGCAAACGCATCAATTTCTCAAGAAAATCGAGACCATCCATGCGCGGCATCTCGACGTCCAGTGTCAACACGTCGGGATTGGTTTGCTTGATCAAGTCACGCGCCACAATCGGATCAGGTGCCACGCCAACGACTTCCATATCCGGTTGGCTATTGATAATCTCTTTCATCACGCTGCGGATCAACGCAGAGTCGTCCACGATCAATACTTTAATTTTCATACCGCCACCTTGGCATAATTGTTTTTATAGAGGCAAATCGAATCAGGAAAACAGCTCGATATCGCCAGCGACATTGTTTGTCTGCAAGCGATTGGCGTAATCCTGTTCGCGGTTGACCAGCGTATTGTTATTCAATTGTTTAAGTTTTTTGACCAATACCTTGCCGCTACGCGGGAAGTAATAAACCTTGCGCGGATGAATGTCGTTCAAATCTTCAGCGACAACACGAATGTTTTCGACCTTGAGAAAATCACGCACAAACTGGGCATTGCGCTCTCCCACATTCATCGATGAAAATCCGCGCAACACGGCGCCGCCTCCGAATACTTTGGCTTCCAGATTTTCGCGCTTTGCACCGGCCTTCAACAAATCATTGATCAAAATTTCCATTGCGTAAGTGCCGTAACGCGCTGATGCAGAAATCGGGCTATCTGCATCGCTACCGCCATCCGGCAACATAAAGTGATTCATGCCGCCTACGCCTGTGGCGCGATCGCGTATGCAAGCAGAAACGCATGAGCCAAGCACGGTGACGATCAACATATCCTTGCTGGTGTAGTAATACTCGCCAGGCAGAATTTTTGCGGCATCGCGATCGAAGGTCCGGTCGTAATAGACATTCGTGGCAAAATGTTCTTTGGTCAATTCACTCATAAGTTCTATCTCATGCGCGACGCAATTGCGCGCGTGCCTTTTTTTCCGGGTCGAGTTCGTAGACGGTCTTTCCACGCAACTTGAACGCATCGCAGACGTACAGGAAATTCTCTGAATGACCGGCAAACAGCAGGCCGTCTGGTTTCATCAATGGGGCGAAACGATCCAGAATTTTTCCTTGCGTCGGCTTGTCAAAATAAATCATCACGTTGCGACAAAATATCACGTCGAATTGAGTATTGATGCCCCAGTTGTCGGCTAGCAGATTGACCTGCTTGAACGTGATCATCTGGCGCAACTCGGGACGGACACGCACCAAACCTTCGCGCTCGCCTTTGCCCCGCAAAAAAAACCTTTTGGCGCGTTCCGGCGACATTTTGTCAAGACGGTCTATCGAATACACGCCATTGGCGCCCGTGTTCAATACATTGGTATCGATATCCGTCGCAATGATGCGCACTGGCGGGGTCAAAGTGTTGAATGCCTCGCAAGCGGTCATCGCGATTGAGTATGGCTCTTCGCCAGTGGATGCGGCTGAGCACCATATCTCAATCGGTTCTTTCGTTTTTTTCAGATGATCGGCAAGAATCGGGAAGTGATGGGCTTCGCGGAAAAATGAGGTGAGATTGGTCGTCAAGGCATTGGTGAATGCCTCCCACTCTTCCGCATCGCCACCCTGCTCCAGCTTGTCAAGATACGTGACGAACGATCCTATGCCGGTTGCGCGCAAACGTCGGGCCAAACGGCTATAGACCATTTCCTGCTTGCTTTCGGCAAGGGCGATGCCCGCCTTTTTATAAATCAGCGTACGCACCCGCTCAAAATCGCGTGCCGTGAACTCGAACTCTTTGGAGCCTTCTGATCTTGCTTGAGAATTCGGTTTCATACTACTGATTTCCTTTTCACCATATGCGCATCGGTCATACCAAACACGCCGTCTCCACAAATTTCATACGCTGTTTTGCACAGTCGCTTTTGAATTTTATTAATTTGAATCTTGTGAATCTAAATTTTGAATCTAAATTTTATGATGCTTATGCCGCAATTTTTTCAATCAATCCCATCTCTTCGCTGGACATCAATTTATCGATGTCTACCAAAATCAACATGCGTTCATCCAGCGTGCCCAAACCAATCAGGTAATCGGTATTGAACGCTGTGCCCATTTCCGGTGCTGGTTTGATCTGTTCCGGCGACAGGGTAATCACGTCAGAGACGCTATCCACCACCATGCCAACTACACGTCCGCTGATATTCAGAATGATGACAACCGTGAATTGATCATAAGTAGGCTCACCCAGATTGAACTTGATGCGCATGTCGACGATAGGCACGATGATGCCGCGCAAGTTCACGACGCCTTTGACAAACTCAGGCGCATTCGCAATGCGGGTCACGGCTTCGTAACCACGAATTTCCTGGACCTTCAAAATATCAATGCCGTATTCTTCCTTGCCCAAGGTGAAAGCAAGAAATTCATTGCCGGTTTCAGCACCTGTCGTATTGTCTTTTACATTGTGAATCATGGCGATTCTCCTATTCAGGAATAAATGGATTCATCGTTCAACTGACGGCTTGAACGCAGTAATGCTGCTACATCGATGATCAACGATACACCGCCATCACCTAGAATGGTAGCGCCGGATATGCCTGCCACCTTGCGATAATTCGATTCCAGATTCTTGACGACGACTTGCTGTTGCCCCACCAGCTCATCGATGAACAGCGCGGCTTTGCGCCCTTCCGACTCCAGGATAACCACTATGCCTTCTGAAGGGTCGGTAAAGTGCGGTTCGATATCAAACATTTTGTACAGAGGAATCAATGGCAGGTAGTCGCCGCGCACCTTGACCACTTTACCCTGCCCGCTGATTTCCTTTACATCATCTGGATCAGGCTGCAAGGATTCGACTACATAACCCAACGGAAGAATGTAAATTTCTTCTCCAACCTTGATCGACATGCCGTCAAGAATAGCGAGAGTTAAAGGCAATGAAATCGATATGGTCGTACCAAAACCTTTGCTGGAACGAATATCGACCACACCACCCATCGCAGTAATATTGCGTTTGACGACATCCATGCCGACACCACGACCAGAAACATCTGTCACCGCTTCAGCGGTGGAAAATCCTGGCGCAAAAATCAATTGCCAGACGTCTTCATCCGGCATGTCGTCGGATACTTCCATGCCTTGCTGTTTGGCCTTGGCAAGAATTCGGTCGCGGTTCAAACCACCGCCGTCATCGCTGACTTCAATAATAATATTACCGCCCTGATGGCCAGCAGAGAGCGAAAGTTGACCGGCCGGCGCTTTGCCCGCAGCAGCACGCACCTCGGGCATTTCAATCCCGTGATCAATACTGTTGCGCACCAAATGGGTCAAAGGGTCAACGATGCGCTCGATCAGCCCCTTATCGAGTTCAGTTGCTGCGCCGTGAGTTACGAAGTCAACCTTCTTGCCAAGTTTAGCCGCGAGATCGCGCACCATGCGCGGAAAACGTGAAAACACATAGTCCATCGGCATCATGCGGATCGACATCACGGCTTCCTGCAAATCACGCGTATTGCGTGTCAGTTGCGTGACACTGTTCAATAGCCGTTCATGCAACATGGGATCGAGCGAATCAGTACGCTGCTCAATCATTGCCTGCGTAATCACCAATTCGCCAACCAGATTAATCAGCTGATCAACTTTTTCTATACCAACGCGAATCGAAGATGACTCTGCGCTGCTTGCAACTTTGTCGGCATCGCGTTTAACAACTGGTTTTTTATCTGCCGCGACAACCACATGATCCACCTCATCCTCTTCAGAATCGGTCGCCTTGCTTGTCGCAGGTGCCGCAATATCGAGAGGTACGAATGGTGCGAAAAAACCGTAACCCTGCGCGTTTTCATGATCCTTGTTCGCAATGGCCGAATGCAACGGCTCAAAGAAACCAAAACCCTGCTCCGCCTCTGCCTGGCTACGTTCGTCAATCGACAATTTAGTACCAGCCGATACGGGCACGGATTCTTCCGTAATCTTGAGGTCTTGCGGATCGAGAATAAAAGAACAGATCGCAATAATGTCGTCCGGCCCTTCATGCGTACTCAAGATGAAGAATGCGCGCTGATCCGGCAAAACATCCTGACTGATATCACCGAGCAGGCCCAGCTCTGCGGCAAGCGCTTCCACATCACGTGGCGGCACCTGTGGCAGCTCAATTCGGAAACGGCGATCAGTCCGAGAGACTGCCGTTGAACCCGTCTCAACGGGCGTCGTTTTTACCGGCGCAGCCACTTCATCTTGCGACAAGGCTTCCAGCCGGAGACGAACTTCGGAAACCGCATCGAGATCGACCGGTGTATGCAGCCTGTGGCCATCCAGTTGCATTTTCAAAATATCTTTTGCCGATAAAAATGCATCGACATGCTCTGGCATCAATGCCATTTCACCTTTGCGTATTTTATCGAGCAAGGTTTCCAGCACGTGGGTAACTTCGGTCAGATCGGTAATGCCGAACGTGGCAGCACCACCCTTGATAGAGTGCGCAGCACGGAAAATTGCGTTCAGGTCCTCCGCATCAGGTGCAGATACGTCAACCGCCAGCAACAATTTTTCCATCTCAGCCAGCAGTTCTTCGGTCTCGTCGAAAAACACCTGGAAGAACTGACTCATATCGATGGTCATTATTCCACTCCGTTGTGTGTGCTCGTAATGATGCTTACACTCATCGCTTGTCAGCCTATGACTTTTTTAACAACCTCGGTCAAGCGTTGCGGATCAAACGGTTTGACTAACCAGCCATTTGCTCCTGCGGCCCGTCCCTTGGCTTTCATTTCATCGCTGGATTCCGTCGTCAGCATCAGAATTGGCACCTTCTGATAGGTTGGCAATGCACGCAATGCACGGATCAAGGAAAAACCGTCCATGCGCGGCATGTTTTGATCCGTCAAAACCAGATCAAAAATCTGCGCCTGCGCCTTGTCAAGTCCGTCCTGCCCATCCACCGCTTCGGTGACCTGATAACCTGCCGCACGCAAGCTGAAAACTACCATCTGCCGCAATGAACCAGAATCGTCGACCGCCAATATTGTCTTTGCCATTTTCACTCCTGCTAATACACGTTTCAGGTTATTAAACCCGCTAATCCAAATTTTTTCTACGAATCAAAACAGTTCGATATCTCCGCTTTCCATATGGGTCTGGCATACGGCCTTCCATAATTCTTTTTCCAGGTCCAGACTTTCCGACTTCAAGGTTTCATTGATATGACTGAGCATGCCATGCAACTGCTGATTGCTGGCATCGACCGGAATGGCAATGCTGCTGGCTCCCGCCACTTCCAGTACATCGCGAAATCCAACCACGCGGCGCAGAGTGCGACCGATCAATTGATTGGTCATATCCTGAAACTGCAAACCGGTTACTGCCGCATTCACATGCTGGTCAATTTGCATGGATTTGGCTTTCAGTGCCTGTGTCGCGACAGAGGATACAAGCGTACCGTTCGATAAAGCATCAACCATCTGCTGTTGCTCGGTAACGGCGGCATGAATCGCCATGAAGCTGGCGCTAAGTTTCTCGATCGCTTCCGCCAGAAGAACGTTGGTTTGTACCAGATCTGTTTCAACCTCAGTCAAGTGTTGACTGCCATGATCAGACAGACCAGACAAAAGATCAGTTACTTGCGACGCTAACGAATTATTTATTGTCATGGGAAATACCCAGTCATTATTTCGTTTATTTGCCGTTTTTTATCTGCCAGCAGCTGCTGCGGCGGCGGCCGCAGCAGCTGCGGTTGCATTTGCTGTCGGTCTAGGCGCAACCGTAACAGGAGCCACCGCTGGACTCACTACTGTTGTCACCGTTGCTGCCGGCTGGACCACGCCCGATACATTGACCCCTTTTTCTACCGTCTCTTTTGCGGTTTCCTGATCTGTCACCTCGACTGTCCGATTTTCTTTCGTGATGGAATCTTCTGTTTTCTTGTTCATCACAATAATACTGATACGGCGATTGATCGGGCTTAATGGATCTGTGGGATTAAATAGCACGGCAGACGACAGACCAACAACGCGCAGCATTTTTGAATCAGCCATGCCACCTGCAATCAACTCTCGGCGCGATGCATTGGCACGGTCGGAAGAAAGCTCCCAGTTACTATAACTTTTTTCACCACTGGAATAGGGAGTTGCATCAGTATGTCCGGACAAGCTGATCCGATTGGGAATATCGTTGAGCGTCTTGGCAATCTCGTGCAAAATAATTTTGGTGTACGGTTGCAGCTCAGCCTTGGATAAAGCAAACATCGGCCGGTTCTTTTCATCAACGATCTGGATGCGCAGACCTTCCGACGTTATATCAAGCAAAAGTTGATTTTTGTATTGGCGCAAGCTGGGATTGGCATCGATCGCTTCTTCAATACGCGCTTTCAGGGATTTAAGTCGCGCTGTCTCTTGCCGCTCAAGCTCAGCCGCCGCAGCTTTGAGGTCGCTTTTCTTAGCGGCCGCAGTACTTTCGCCTTGTTTTTGTTGACCATTAATGCGTGTCATGTCCTTACCGCCGCCCTTGATCACGCTGGTTGCATCACCACTGCCAGAACCACCCGCCATTGCCACTTTGACGGGATTGGAAAAATAGTCAGAAATACCCTGCAGATCACCTTTGGATGTAGAGCCCAGCAACCACATCAACAAAAAGAACGCCATCATCGCAGTCACAAAATCGGCGTAGGCAATTTTCCAGGCGCCGCCGTGATGGCCGCCCCCGGATTTCTTGATACGTTTTACGATAATGGGACGGAGTCCTTCGTCAGCCATCTAAGTCTCCGCTAGGTTCTTCTATCTTCTTTGCTTCTTATGTAATAAGAATCAGCTTATTTTGTTTTCGATTGCTTGATGTGCTCTTCCAATTCACTGAAAGAAGGACGCTCTGTAGAAAACAAGACTTTACGACCAAACTCGACTGCAAGTGCCGGCGCATAACCGTTCAAACTTGCCAGCAAGGTGACCTTGATACATTGAAATACTTTTGAAGACTCGTGCAATTTTTGCTCAAGAACGCTGGATATAGGCGATACAAAACCGTAGGCCAGCAAAATGCCGAGGAAGGTACCGACCAGCGCATTCGCGATCAAAATCCCCAACTCCGCAGGAGGCAAGCCTACCGACGCCATGGTGTGAACCACGCCCATTACTGCGGCCACAATACCGAAGGCCGGAAAACCATCGCCCAGCTTTGCAATGCAATGGACCGGAATTTCACCCTCCGCATGATGAGTGTCGATTTCGTTGTCCATCAGATTTTCGATTTGGAACGCGTCCATATTCCCGGACACCATCAATCGCAGATAGTCTGTGATGAATTCAATAATATGATGATCCGCCAGAACAGTCGGATACTTGGTAAAGATAGCGCTTTCTTCAGGGACATCGATATCGCCTTCAATCGACATCAAACCTTCCTTGCGTACCTTGGTGAGAATCTCGAATAACAGTGTCATTAATTCCATATACAAGGATTTTGTATATTTGGAACCTTTGAGGACACTAGGCAATGCCTTGAGCGTGGCCTTGATTGCCTTGCCGTTATTGCCGACAAAAAATGCGCCTAGTGCTGCACCGCCGATCATCAACAACTCGACCGGTTGAAACAGCGAGTGCAAATGCCCACCGGCCAATACAAACCCGCCAAAAACCGATGCGAGGACAACAATATATCCAATGATAACTAACAAGCGTGTGCTCCGATTTTTGGTTTTAGGATGCCATTATTGCCTCAACAATTGCCATTACGCAACCGGGATGATGGCCTGTTTTTTTGAGAGACACATTTAACTGGTTTTTTTCAGCATGGCTACATGGCTTTCAACGGCTTAAATTACAGGAACTTGAATGACACCCTCGCACGAAAATATCCATCAACCCTACATACGCCAACAGTAAATTTTCGGATCATTTACAGCAGGCGCAACCATGAAAGCAGGTTCGACGTCTGGAATTGGGAACTCATAACTCAACAACATCGACCCGGACCGCATTTCAGTGCGTGCTTTTTCCCACAACGCTGGCATCGCTACTGGCGACAAATACGCAAACACAATGTCGTATTCAGCAAAATTCAAGCGGTCATAGTCACCACGCGTAAAGTGCGCAGAACTCCGTGTGAAACGTGCGCGCAACATACTCACCAACCAGGGTAACGGTGCAATTTCTATACCAAGAAAATAACTATCTGGACGACGCTTTGACAAATCCAATACCAAACCACCCAAACCGCTACCAATATCAATCAGCCGCACACTCCTATCTTTTGGCAAAAGCTCGGATACGGCGCCCCAAGTCGCCAGATTCGACGGATAAAAAGGAACCTGCGTACGGAAAGTACTCCAGTATAGAAAAAGAAGAGTGACGAAAGCGCAAAGAAAAAGAGACGGTGGCAGTTGTAAAAACAGACCGAGAATTAAAATGATGGGGAAGAAAAACTGAATCACCATCCACCACAAAGCCAGACCACGCCAATATGAAAAACCGGCGGCAATCATGCCCTGAAGACATGCAATAAGCAGGATGTGCATCGTTATGCCGAGTATCGCTCCCAAACCTCGGGCGATCAACAAAACGAAAAAGAAAGAAAGGATTTGAAAAAAAAGAGCCTGCACTGCAGGCAAGTTGAGTAAGTATCTAGATTCGGGCGACGCCGGTTTTGCGCCGGAGCGCCGCACTATCTTCACTCAGACACTCTTTCCAGAAATTAGACCATCCGGTCACGCCACCAGCAAAGCCGCATCCATTTTGGCTCGTTTGGTTTTACCGGCTCTGGACGGCATATGGCACAAACCACAAGTGTAATTGGCATTCAAATCCAGGCGGTGCACCACAAAATGACCGCTGCATTCGCTGCAGCATGCCGTCGCCAGCATTTTACTATCGAAAAATCGAACCAGGGTCCAGGCGCGCGTCAAAGACAAGACCGGCTCGCCGTCTTCACCCATATCAACCTGCTCCAGATACAACTTATATGCTTTCGTCACAGCATGAATGCCGGAAATCTGTGCATGCTCAACCAGGTATTTATAAATACCGATGAAAAGCGAAGAATGAATATTCGGCTGCCAGGTAATAAACCAGTCTGTCGAAAACGGCAACATGCCTTTTGGAGGAGAAACGCCGCGCAGCTCTTTATAAAGCTTCAACAAGCGCTCACGCGAAAGCGAAGTCTCTGACTCAAGCAACTGCAACCTTGCGCCCAGATTAATCAATTCTATGGCGAGTTGAATCTCTTGGGATTCTGTCACTACACTTTTCTTGGCCATGTTCACGCTCTTCGGGAGAGTTACAGCAATGTGATCGGATTAACTAACACGCAGCTATTACGTTAAGCTATTTGCTCAACAGCTTGCCCAGCCATCAAGATCGCTGCATGCGAATGTGCCAGCGAACGGTCTTTGTTGTAATTGGTCAGCATGCCAAGGATGGCACCATCGTCGAATCGAAATCGGGCCAACATCATGTTCGCTCCTGCCAATTTAAGAATTTGAGCATTGTTCATGCCTTCGATCAAATCAGCGATTTCGTTACTGATGCCCAGGCGGAAGATTGCGGTTGCCTTGTCGGCACGAATCATTTGTTGCGCCAGCATCAGGTAACCCAGATTAGCGTCGCGAATTTCTGCAATGATGTCGTTATTTGTCATGTGAATCCCCTTACCTGTGAATGTCTGTGGCCACATTTGTGAGCCAGTGAATGCATTCTGATTCGGGAAACAAATGCCTGAAATAGGCACTACTCGGTATTTTCATACAGAGAAGACGGCAATATGCCGGTAGGCGTTTGTCTTACAAACGTCGACCAGCATACGATGCGCTCAACGTGAAATTGAGCGGAGAGTGGCTTGTATGTTACTTCTGAGAATTTATTGCAATCTCAAAATTTTTCCAAAAACAGCTTGGGAAATTAATTTTTAACTATTTTTAATAAGGAAAAATCTTAAAAATATTTGATCAAAACGGCGAAAAATTCTTTTTTTCTCAGCCTCTTGTATCTTTAACGGCACGGAATTGCAGAACTTTAGGGTTCAAACAAAATAAATTTAAAATATTTTATTCCGTTATCTAAGTTTTATAACGGCGGCCATTTCCGGAACTTTAGGGCTTGGACTAAATAATTTCTGTTTTTTTCCATATTTCTTTGTTCCTCTGCCTCTCCTCACTGCATTTACCCTGAGACAATCGCATTATGCTTATCGAATGTATCCACGTTATGTGCCGCTTGTATCTAAGCAGATACAACACTTAGTCATTTCAATCAGCACAGCGAATCGGCATTCGATGAAAACCGAAAAAATTGTTAGCAAAACTAAAATTACATATATTTTTACCAACACCAACATGCAAACGCGGGCAAACCTGTAATGCTTGGGCAAATAAACCGATGCCAAAGTTGGCGAAAAAATCTGCTATTGTGAGATCGGATATCCCATCCTCAACCTAAAGGAGACTCTTATGGATTTGGTAGAAAAATTCGACGCCAAAGGAAAAACAGGGGCTGGTTACCATGTGGAGGTTTTTCAAACCCCGGTAGAAACGGCAGATGAGGGACAGCCAGGCAGCAAAACCTATAAGCTTGCAGATGGACGCGCACTGGATCCACTCTCCGATGCAAAATTCAAAATCGTTCAAACAGGTGAAAAAATTTATCGCGTGTAGCTCAAAAGCTTCGTAACCTCATCAAAAAAATTTGAACGCTGTCGCAGATACAAATAAAAAAAGCCCGCAATCACTTGCGGGCTTTTTTTGTGGGCGAGAATATTCTCTAGCGAGTTCAGCTCATTTTCAGAAGTACTGTTGGACGACTTGGCCAAAGGCCGCCTCCGCCGACATGCCATTCTTCATCAAGTTGCTGACTTCTTGTGAATAGGCGCGAATGCCTTCTGGCAGTTTCTGCACATTGTTTTTGAAGTATTCGTATTTCTGAACGTCGATCAAATCACCGACCTTTGCAGCAGCAGGACTACTACGCTTACTCACGCGTGCCGTACGTGTGCCGGCAGTCTTTTTGATAGCGACAGCCGGTTCCCTGGTCTTGATCTGCTCCAGCGAGAATACGGGCGTGGCATTGCTGCCTGCAAATTCATCTTCTTGCGGTTGCGTCAAATGATGGTTGCCGTTGAAGGCCATTTTTTTATCAAAAGTGTTGATGACCTGGTAGTTCGGTTTCTCACCACTGATCAAACTAAATTGCACGCGTTCGCCATATGACATCATTTGCGCAACCACACCGTTCAAATACTCTTCCGCCAGCGTATCCATGCTGCCGTTCCAGCGCTTACTTCTTTTCATGTTCAAAATGCGTTGTTCCAGTAAAAGTGACTTATCCAATTCGACCAAAGAAAAAAGCCCTTGATTTTCATCAAGGGCTTCTAATCTTTTGGAGGAGGCGGTGGGAGTCGAACCCACGATACAGGTTTAAGCCCGTATGCTTCCTTAGCAGGGAAGTGCCTTCGACCACTCGGCCACGCCTCCACATTACTTCAGTAGCTTCAAACTTCCCGCTACTGCAAGGTTCAGTATCATAACTTTTCAGGCATGTCTGGTCAACCAAACTATGCCATCAAAATATGACTTAATTGCTTTTTTCCAGATCGAAGGTCTTGTGCAATGCGCGCACTGCAAGTTCCATGTATTTTTCATCGATCAGAACCGATATCTTGATTTCTGAAGTGGAGATCATTTGGATATTGATGCCCTCTTCCGACAAGGTGCGGAACATTTGCGAAGCGATACCGACATGGCTACGCATACCGACGCCGACCACGGATACTTTCGATACCTTGGTGTCACCTTGAATGCTGGCAGCACCGATGTGCGCCTTGACGCTGTCATTCAATACGTCCACTGCCTTTGCGTACTCATTGCGCGGAACAGTAAAAGTGAAATCTGTTTTGCCATCGACTGATTGATTTTGAATAATCATGTCGACTTCAACATTCGCGGCAGCAATCGGGCCGAGGATTTGATAAGCGATGCCTGGACGATCGGGCACGCCCAACACAGTGATCTTCGCTTCATCGCGATTAAAAGCGATACCGGTGATAGCGGCTTGTTCCATATTTGTATCTTCCTCAAACGAAATCAGGGTGCCGGACTTTGCTTCTTCTTCCAGCGACATCAAAGGATCAGTCAGCGACGACAGTACGCGCGTCGGCATTTTGTAGTTGCCGGCAAATTCGACCGAACGAATCTGCAGCACTTTCGAGCCTAGCGACGCCATTTCGAGCATCTCTTCAAACGTAACGGTATTCAGGCGACGCGCTTCAGACACCACACGTGGATCAGTCGTGTACACGCCATCAACGTCGGTATAGATAAGACATTCCTGTGCCTGCAGCGCGACGGCAACTGCAACGGCGGAAGTATCAGAGCCGCCGCGTCCCAATGTCGCGATATTGCCTTCATCGTCCACACCTTGAAAACCGGTAATGATGACAATGCGACCAGCATCCAGATCTTTTTTTACTTTCGCATCATCGATCGATTGAATACGCGCTTTAGTGAAAGCGGAGTCAGTCTTGATCGCAACCTGCCAACCTGCATACGACACAGCTTCCTTACCGATGGATTGCAGAGCCATGGCTAGCAAAGCTACGGAAACCTGTTCGCCGGTCGAAGCCAGCATATCGAGTTCGCGTGGATTCGGGGATGGCATCAATTCTTTTGCCAAGCCGATCAAACGATTGGTTTCGCCGGACATGGCCGACGGTACTACAACAATTTGATACCCAGCGTCATGCCATTTGGCAACGCGTCTGGCAACATTCTTGATGCGCTCAGTAGAGCCCATCGACGTGCCACCGTATTTGTGAACGATTAAAGCCATAAGGATAGAAAAGCGCGCTTGAAAAAAGAGGAAAGCCGGAAAAATCAACCCACGACTTTACAGCTTGCAGCGCAGAATGACAAGTCCGACAAGGGTTTCTGGCCATTTTCAGCTTATCAACGTACGCAAAAATGCAAACAAGCAGATTTAACGCTAATGGAATTGCCAACGAAATTGGATATGCAGCCCGACTTCGTTACTAAGTTGATGACAATCCATGCCGATTCCTGCAGCGAACAATAATTGCTTGCCCGCAAAGATCAAGGGCAAGCGTTCGCGCTCCCAAGCGGGAACATCGCACGCTTGATAATGATATTTCAAACTTTTTGTCGGGCGATTCCATGCTGGTTTCAAACGCTCGCCGCCACTACGTAGCTGTAGTGTCAAAGACTGCGAACCCAACCAGTCGGTTGCGATGCCCTGCTCTGCGTTTTCAAAAAAAAGCGTGCCGTTGAATTCCGGAAAATGAATTGAAGCTTCACCTTTCCACTTGAACGCGACTGGCGGTTGCTCCAAAACTTCTGGAGCTAGCTTGGGCGTAATGAAAACACGATCGCGATGACGCCGAATATGGCAATCCGCGTGCGTTACACACAATTGTGCATCGTGCTTTGCTTCTAGCAGTTGCGTGCGCATTTCATTAAGCCAGGACGTCGAAGGCATGCGTATACCACGCACGCCAAACCAGTAGCGCAACATGTTATCAATACGATCAGCGCTGAAATTTTTCAGCTTAGTGATATCAAGGCATTCGCCGTCCAGACATTGCGTCAAATCCTGCTCTGCAAGCTCTATCAACAAACGTTGCGCCGATTGGGCGTGTTGCGCAGTACGTGCAAAGCGTTGCTGAAAACCGGGGAAATATTGTACCAGCGTCGGCATCACCTGATGACGCAAGGCATTGCGCGCGTAACGTGGATCGAAATTGGATTCGTCCTCTACAAAAGCAATCGCGTTTTTGATGACGATTTTTTCCAAGTCGGCACGCGCGAGTTGCAACAGCGGGCGCCCCATCAGCAGACTTGCATCACCGAGTAAATCGGCCGCGTGATTAGAACTATCCATGCCAGACAATCCAGCGACGCCGGAGCCGCGCAACAATTGCAGCAATACGGTTTCCGCCTGATCGTCCTGATGATGCGCGGTCAACAGCAAAGGCACATCATGCGCGCGACACATTTCGCCCAAGGCTGCATAACGACTATGGCGCGCGGCTTCTTCAACGCCACTCTTTTCCTGATGCGCTATTTGCACACGTCGTGCATCAAATGTCACGTTCAAAGCGGCACATTGCTGCTGACAATGCGCCACCCACTGATCGGCATTTGCGCTCAATCCGTGATGCACATGGAAGGCAAACAATTCGAGTCCATGCTGGCTTGCATACGCATGCAGCAGATTCAGCAAGGCGGCAGAATCCAGACCACCGCTATAAGCAATTGCAATTTTTTTTGATGTAGATCCTGAAAGAGAAACGCGCGTCCGGATTTCCCCTAACGCGCGTTCAAATTCACTTTGCGTTGCCGCAATGTCTTTATTGCTCAAGGCTTATTCCGGTGTAGTAGTGATCTCTTTGAATTTGCCGTAGCTCATCAGTTTTTCATGACGTGCTGCCAGCAGATCCTTGGTTTTCATCCCCTGGAATTGACGCACGGTATCTGCCAATGCGCGCTTGACCAATGCGGCCATCTGCTTAGGATCGCGATGCGCTCCGCCCAGCGGTTCATTGATAATCTTGTCGATCAAACCCATGGCCTTCAAGCGATGTGCAGTCAGGCCCAGGGCTTCTGCTGCATCGGATGCACGCTCTGCGGATTTCCACAGAATCGATGCGCAACCCTCAGGCGAAATCACCGAGTAAGTCGAATATTGCAACATCAGTACCGCATCGCCAACTGCAATCGCCAGCGCACCGCCGGAGCCGCCTTCGCCGATGATGGTTGCGATCAACGGCACTTTCAGCTCAGCCATCACGTACAGATTGTGGCCGATCGCTTCCGACTGGCCGCGTTCTTCAGCATCGATACCCGGGAAGGCGCCTGGTGTATCGACAAAGGTAAATACTGGCAAACCGAATTTTTCCGCCAGCTTCATCAGGCGCATCGCCTTGCGATAGCCTTCCGGTTTCGGCATACCGAAATTACGCAAGCTGCGTTCTTTGGTATCGCGCCCTTTTTGATGGCCGATCACCATACAAGGCATACCGTTGAAACGGGCGAGACCACCGACGATAGACAAATCGTCTGCATAGCTGCGATCACCGTGCAATTCGTGGAAATCGGTAAAGATTTCATTCACATAATCCATGGTGTATGGACGTTGTGGATGGCGTGCAATCTGCGACACCTGCCATGGCGTGAGCTTGGCGTAGATATCCTTGGTCAGTTGCTGGCTTTTCTTCGACAGTCTATCGATCTCTTCCGAGATATCGACTGCAGAATCATCTTGTACAAAGCGCAGCTCTTCGATCTTGGAATCGAGTTCTGCAATCGGCTGTTCAAAGCCCAGGAAAGTCGTTTTACTCATCGTGCCTCCTTCTGATCAACACGAGGTGGATTTCGTATATGTTTAATTTGTTGCCGGTGCTGCGTCCAGACTGCGCCACAGATACCAGGTTGCCACTGTGCGATACGGCTCCCAATTCGCGGCGACTTCGCGCGCGTCACTACGGGAAACCGGTTCACCCGAAAAGTAGTTGCGGCTGATGCCAGCCAGCAAACCAAGATCGTCCAACGGTAATATATTCGGCCGGAGCAGATTAAATATCAAAAACATCTCCGCTGTCCAGCGTCCGATGCCGCGAATTTGAATCAAATCGGCAATAACGTCCTCATCCGCCATCTCGGCCCACTTGTCACAATTGACACGTTTTGCCTTGAAATGGTCGGCCAGATCGAGAATGTACTCTGATTTTCGCTTTGATAAACCGCAGCCCGCCAGCTTGTCACCGGCCTTGATGACCTGCGTCGGTGTGCATTTTGGGCACACCTCAAGAAATCGTTGCCAGACGCTATCTGCGGATTTTACAGAAATCTGCTGGCTGATGATGGAGCGCGCCAGCGTAGAAAAAGGTTCATTGCGGCCGACCAGATGCAAATCGCCAAACTGTGGGATCAGCTTGCGCATGATGCGGTCGCGCTTCATAAGCTCGGCCTTCGCTTCCTCCCAGTAAACTGGCAGGAGTCGCGTTTCATCAGCGGCAATCATCTTTACCATCCAGCTTACGCCCTTCGCCATTCGGTCAAACCGCCAGATTTATCTTCAAGAATGATGCCCTTTTCCAGCAGGCCTGCACGGATGCGATCGGCTTCGGCAAAATTCTTTTCCTTTTTAGCTTGTACACGTGCGGCAATTTGCTCGATAACAAATGTTTCCAGATCGCCACCGTCTTCCGTACTTGCCAATCCGGCATGCAAAAATTCTTGAGCCGGACGCTGCAGAAGACCGACTATACCAGCGAGTTTGACTAACTGGCGTGAGAGTACGGCGGATTTATTTTTGTTGATTTCATTTGCCAGTTCAAACAAAACGGCAATTGCCAATGGCGTATTGAAATCATCATTCATCGCGTCCGCAAAGCGAACGGCGTGCGCTTCGTTCATATCCAGAGGCTGATCGTCAGGCGCGACTTCTTTCAACGCTGTATACATACGCGTCAATGCATTGCGGGCGTCATCCAGATGCGCATCGGAATAATTCAACTGGCTACGATAATGCGCGCGCAAGATGAAGAAGCGCACAACTTCGTGATCGAATTTTTCCAGCACTTCACGGATCGTAAAAAAATTACCCAAGGACTTGGACATTTTTTCATTGTCGACACGCACAAAACCGTTGTGCATCCAGTAGTTAACGAAGGTGTGCTTGCTCGCACCTTCTGACTGCGCGATTTCGTTTTCATGATGGGGGAACTGCAAGTCGGCGCCGCCGCCGTGAATATCGAATTGTTCACCCAATAAATCACAAGCCATCGCCGAGCATTCGATATGCCAGCCTGGGCGGCCACTGCCCCATTTGGATGCCCACTTCACTTCGTCCGGTTCGGATTCCTTGGATGACTTCCACAACACGAAATCGAGTGGATCGCGTTTGCCGGTATTCACATCGACACGTTCGCCAGCGCGCAAATCGTCCAGCGACTTACCTGACAATTTGCCATAACCGGGGAAATCGCGCACAGAGTAATTGACATCGCCATCGGATGATTTATACGCAAGGCCATTGCGCTCCAGCGTTTCAATTAAGCCCAGCATTTGCGGTACGTAGTTGGTCGCGCGCGGCTCATGATCCGGCTTTTGCACGCCAAGCGCAGCAGCATCTTCATCCATCGCATCGATAAAACGTTGCGTCAGTTGCGAAATAGATTCGCCGTTTTCCGCTGCGCGCTTGATGATTTTATCGTCGATGTCGGTGATATTGCGAACGTAAGTGACCTCGTAACCTGAAGTACGCAACCAGCGCTGTACCAGATCAAATACCACCATCACGCGCGCGTGCCCAATGTGACAATAGTCATATACCGTCATGCCGCATACATACATCCGGACTTTGCCCGGATCAATAGGAGTAAACGACTGCTTCTCACGCGCCAGCGTATTGTAGATCTTCAGGGCACTCATGAATGATTGTCTGTTTCGGCCAGGATTTTGCTACAAGATTTTTACTAGACTTGATACGCATCGTCATCAACGCGTATCAGCAAACCCAGCGCTGATGCGACTAGGTCGCCAAAACACTTTGTCATACTTCTTTTTGATAAAATGCACATTTTTGCGGCAGTATAGCATTGATAAAATACTCTACTGCAGCCTTGAACTCTGTTTGAATTTTCTGGCCGTTTGTCGACAAGCCGATAATAAATTGCTACTGCAATATGTTAAACACCCGAGGTTAAAGACTTGGGCTAATCGAAACTTAAATTCTCCGGCTACTCCAAATCCAATGCCTAACTTGCAAACGGGACGGCATAATATGACAGTGTCGGCATTCGTGCAACCGCGACATAGAATACCGCTTTACAAGTTTTGCTGAAATTGAGCCCAGAGAGAAAAATTCGCAGGTTTGCGTTTTTATAAACGTAACCCATACACAAACGCTATAAACGAATGAAGGAAATCAAATGAAATTTTCCCGCCGTCATATCATGACCATGATTGCAGCACTTTCCCTGTCAGGCGTAATGCAATTGGCTCAAGCAGCAGATGCCCCCCATGTTGTACTGAAAACAAATTTGGGCGATATCGAGCTGGAATTAAACCCTCAGAAAGCGCCAAAATCGGTAGAAAACTTTTTGCAATACGTGAAAAGCGGTCAGTACAACGGCACTATTTTCCACCGTGTGATTGGTAATTTCATGATTCAAGGTGGCGGTTTCGACAAGAACATGCGTGAAAAAACAACGCGCGCACCTATTCGCAACGAAGCACAAAACGGCTTGAAAAATGATACTTACACCATTGCAATGGCACGTACCGGGGATCCGCATTCCGCTACCGCTCAGTTCTTTATCAACACGAATAACAACAACATGCTGAACTATCCGGGTGCAGACGGCTGGGGTTATGCAGTGTTCGGCAAAGTCATCAAAGGTGCAGAAGTCGTCGACAAGATCAAGCAAACCAGTACCGGCAGCCGCGGACCGTATCAGGATGTGCCGGTTCAGGCCATCGTGATCGAATCAGCAACCATTACCCAATAAATTGCGTAATAGTTTTTAGTTTCATTCTTCTGTTTCACACTACATAGCTCAAGGAATAATATGGCAGTCATTCTCACCACCAACCACGGCAAAATCACTATCGAACTCGACGCAGAAAAAGCGCCGAAGACAGTTGAAAACTTTTTGGCATATGTCAACTCCGGTCACTATGCCGGCACCATTTTTCACCGTGTGATCGACGGCTTCATGATCCAAGGTGGTGGTTTTGAACCAGGCATGAAACAAAAACCAACCAACGCTACGGTTGAAAACGAAGCCAAAAACGGCCTCAAAAACGATCTCTATACATTGGCGATGGCGCGCACTTCGGACCCACACTCGGCTTCTGCCCAATTTTTTATCAATATCAACAACAATGCTTTCCTCGACTATCCAGGTCAAGACGGCTGGGGTTACTGCGTATTCGGTAAAGTTACGGATGGCGCTGATGTCGTCGAAAAGATCAAGTCAGTCAAAACCACACGCAGCGGCATGTTTGCTGACGTGCCAGTTGAAGATGTCGTCATTGAAAAAGCAGAAGTTATCTAATCATCACTTCTGACACTGCATCATTCTCGACGCACGATATGACCATTTCATCTTCTGCTTCGAACAAACAAGCGCAGCCTGCAACGGCTGCGCTTTTTGTTTCTGACCTGCATTTGCAGGCGGCGATGCCAAAGACTACCGAGGCATTTCTCAATTTTCTGCAAACACAAGCGACAAAAGCTCGTCAGCTCTATTTGCTGGGTGATATTTTTGAAGCATGGGCTGGCGATGACGATATAGACGATGCTTACAACCGACAGGTCGTGAACGAGCTAAAGAATATCAGCCGACGCGGGATAGCCGTTTTCTGGATTGCGGGCAATCGTGACTTTCTGGTCGGCGAACAATTTGCCAAAACCTGCGGTATTACTTTACTGTCCGACCCATTTGTGACGACCATTAGTGATCGCTTGCTGGTGTTGACGCATGGCGATGCATATTGCACCGATGATGCAGCCTATATGCAGTTTCGCGCGCAAGTGCGAGATGCGGAATGGCAAAGAAATTTCCTCGCGCTGCCGCTGATGCAACGCAAAGCGATCATTGAAAATCTGCGTGCAGGTAGCCGGGCAGCGCAGCGAGACAAGTCCTACGAGATCATGGACGTCAACCATGAGGCGATTACTGGCTTATTCGAGCAAACCGCAACAGCCACCATGATTCACGGCCACACTCACAGACCAGCACGCCATGACTATCAGGAAGATGGTAAGGCGCGTGTGCGCTATGTATTGTCTGACTGGGATCTGGATGGTACAGCGCCACGAGGAGACTGGCTGGCGCTGGATATGAACGGAGTAATCCGTCGCTATGATTTCAACGGTATTGAAATTGGCAGTTAAAAATAATGCCTCAGCTATGAGGCATTATTTAATCAACAAACAATCGCGATGCGCGATTGTTTTCTGTCAGTAGAAAATCGATACTGATTACTCAAACTGCTTTTTGAATTGCTGGAACTGCTCAGTTAATCCAGCGACTTCCTGCTTTAAAGAACTGACTTCTTCTTCAAGCTGAGTTATCCGATCCTGTCGACTGACATGCGCAGCACCACTACCTGAACTCAAAGCAGCTTCACTCGATTCAGGAAAAACTTCCCCTGACAACAAGGCCGCATAGCGCGCTTCCTTGGTACCCGGCGTGCGCGGCAAACGCACAACCAGCGGTGGATATTTATCCATAAGGAATTGCAGCCCTGTCTCGACATCAGCGATCGCAGAAAAATCGTGCAGGCGACCGGAACGCGTACGAATTTCACCCGCAGTTTGTACCCCGCGCAGCATCAAGATCGTCAACACGGCCAGCTTGTCCTGTTCCAGCGACCACTTCACACGCAGACGGTGTTGATATTTGCTGACCCTTGCGCCGGCCTGATGGACTTCGGTAACGAACTTCTCTTCCATCAGGCGTTGGAGAATCGCCTTCACGTCATCTTCGGTCAGAGACATCACAGGATCACGACTGGTTAATTGATTACAACCATTTGTCAGTGCGTTCAGCGACATCGGGTAACTATCTGGCGTCAGAGCTTCTTTTTCAGCTAGGACTGCCAGCACGCGAATTTCACCCGCATCCAGCAAAGATTGTTCATTGCCTGATTGCTCCGTGACTTGCGAATTACTTATTTCATCACTCATTTGAAACACTTAATCTGTGGTGGTTACTCGATTAGTTACTCGACCAGCTTGTTCATTTCTTCTTGATCAAATTTCTCTGTCGTCAGCAAGGTTTCACAATCAATACCTGCACACTTCAACGCTGCCAGAATTTTTTCGATTTGGTGCTCTTGCGTAGCAGCATTATCAATCAAGCCGTGCAAGGCCTTCGATAAAGGGTCGTCGCCATTCGGCACCACACCATATGATGCAAACATGCGTGCGGCAGCTTCGTCGCGTGCGTTGTCTTTCAAGATGATGCGCGCCGGATTACCAACCGCTGTCGCGCCCGCAGGCACTTCCTTCACCACTACGGCGTTCGATCCCACCTTGGCACCCTCGCCAACCGTAAATGCGCCCAGCACCTGAGCGCCGGCACCGATGATGACGCCATTCGCTAATGTTGGATGGCGCTTAGCGCCTTTGCTGAGTGAAGTACCGCCCAACGTCACGCCTTGATAGATAGTGCAATCGTCGCCAACTTCTGCGGTCTCGCCAATCACCACACCAAAGCCATGATCGATAAAGACACGCCTACCGATTTTTGCGCCTGGATGAATTTCAATTCCGGTCAGCCAACGAGCAATATGTGAGGTAAAGCGCCCCATCCATTTCAAATCATTACGCCAGAACCAATGCGCCCAGCGCTGCATGACAATGGCATGCAGGCCTGGATAGCAGGTAATAACTTCCCACTTATTGCGCGCGGCTGGATCGCGGACAATGATATTGGCGATATCTTCTTGAATACGACTAAACATGGAATATGGTTATGCGAAAAATACTGAGGTGACAATATTAGCCTGTTATAGCAAGTCATGATGGAGCCGAGTTCGGCTCCATCATGACTTGCAAGGCTTTTCTGTGATTGCTAGAGCAATGAACTGCGGTTCTTCAATCGCAGTTTATGAGCCGGTAGCGATCCGCTGTCTACGAGCTTCGTACAGGCAAACGCCAGAAGCCACGGATACGTTCAAGCTTTCGACAGAACCAAACATCGGGATGCCAACCAGAACGTCGCAGGTTTCACGCGTCAAACGGCGCATGCCCTCGCCTTCGGAGCCCATGATCAACGCTGCCGGACCAGAGAAATCAGCTTCATACAAGCCTTTTTCTGAATCGTCGGTAGTACCGATTAACATGATGTCGCGCTCTTTGAGTTCACGCAATGTCCGCGCCAGATTCGTTACTGTGATGTAGGGAATGTTATCAGCCGCACCGCTGGCAACTTTGGCGGCCGTCGCATTCAAACCGACCGCGCGGTCTTTGGGGGCAATGACCGCATGTGCGCCGGCACCGTCAGCCACACGCAAGCATGCGCCCAGATTGTGCGGATCGGTAATCCCATCCAGCACAAGCAACAACGGTGGACCATCGACTGCATCCAGCAACTCGTCCAGATTACGCGCCAGCGACAGTTCGCCAGCCTTGGCCACTACGCCTTGATGGCGACGCGTGCCAACGATGCTACTGAGACGTGCATCGTCAGCAGAAATAATACGTACCTTTGACGCTTCAGCAGCGCGTATCAAATCCTTCATGCGCTGATCGTGACGACTGGCGTCGATATAAATTTCTTCTACCGAAGAGGCTTCATGGCGCAAGCGCGCCGTGACGGCGTGAAAGCCGAAAATCATCTTGCTCTTCATTTTTATCGTTTCTTCTTGCTTGGTTTTGTTGCCGGTGGACGTTGTTTGTTTGGCGTCGCCGCCGGACGTTTTGCCTTGGTTTTTTTCGCAGGAGCTGAACTAGCCACACTGGTTTTCACCGCGGTTTTGTTCGTGCTCTTGCTTGCGCCTTTTTGTTCGCTTTTTTGCGTACGTTGCTGATGTTCGTTATCGGCACGCCGGGCTTCATTTTTCAAGACCGTACGAATACCTGGTTCGCTTACCAGACGCAAATCGATTTTACGTGCATCCAGATCAACGCGACTGACCTGGACAGTCACGCGATCAGTCAGTTGATAACGAATTCCCGTCCGCTCACCGCGCAATTCGTGACGCGCCTCATCGAATTTGAAGTGATCTGCGCCCAGCTCGGTGACGTGTACCATCCCTTCAATGAACAGCGAATCAAGCTGTACGAAAATACCGAAAGTTGCCACGCCAGAAATCACACCGGTAAACTCTTCGCCGAGCTTGTCGCGGATGAAGTAACACTTGAGCCATGCTTCGACATCACGCGAGGCTTCGTCTGCACGACGCTCATTGGCGGAGCAGTGGATACCTAATGCTTCCCAGATCGCCAGATCGCCTTCAGCTTTTTGCTTGCCTTCGGCTTTGTCTTGCGCATGTTTTTTACGCGCAGCGGGCGACAACATCGTGTTCAGCACGCTGGTGTCTATGCCTTTCGGCGTATAACGCTTGCCTTGCAAAATCGCCTTGATCGCACGATGTGTCAGCAAATCGGGATAGCGACGGATAGGACTAGTGAAATGAGCGTAAGCCTCATACGACAAACCAAAGTGCCCAATATTTTCCGGGCTATACACCGCTTGCTGCATAGAGCGCAGCAACATCGTTTGCAACAACAAGGCATCAGGACGCGTTTTAATCTTCGGCATCAGTTCAGCGTAATCGGATGCACTAGGCTTGTCACCGCCACCAAGATTCAAGCCGACTTGCTTCAGGAAGGTACGAACCTGATTCAACTTCTCTTTTGTTGGCAACGCATGCACACGGTACAAACTTGGATGCTTGTGACGTTCCAGCAAATCTGCGGCACAGACGTTAGCTGCCAACATGCACTCTTCGATCAGCTTATGCGCTTCATTGCGAGTACGTGGCAATATCTGTTCGATCTTGCCGACTTCATTACAAACGATATAAGTTTCTGTCGTTTCGAAATCAATCGCACCACGCGCGTGACGCGCTTGCAACAAGGCTTGATATACACCGTGCAAATTCAACAGATGCGGCACCAGCATCGGGCGCTTGGTAGCCTCTATGCCTTTGGTATTGCCCAGGATAGCTGCAACTTCGGTATAAGTCAGGCGCGCAGCGGAATGAATCACCGCTGGATAAAATTGATAAGCCTTGATCTCACCCTTGCTAGTAATCACCGCATCGCATACCAGCGTTAAACGATCGACGCCAGGATTGAGCGAACACAAACCATTGGATAATTTTTCAGGCAACATCGGAATCACGCGTCGCGGGAAATACACCGATGTGCTGCGTTCAATCGCATCCACGTCCAACGGCTCATTCGGTTTGACGTAGTTGCTGACATCGGCAATCGCCACGATCAGCCGGAAGCCATCGGCACGACCGATTTTGCATGGTTCGCAATAAACCGCATCATCGAAATCGCGCGCATCTTCACCATCAATCGTGACCAGCGGTACATCGCGCAAATCAACGCGATCATTGATATCAATTGCGCGAACTTCGCTTGGCAACTTGGCTGCAGCTTTCTTTGCTTCCTCAGAAAATTCATGCGGCACGCCGTACTTGCGCACAGCGATTTCAATTTCCATACCTGGATCATCGATGTCGCCCAGCACCTCAGCTATTTTGCCCACAGGCTGGCTGAAACGTGACGGTTGTTCCGTCAACTCTACGCTAACAACTTGACCGGTTTTTGCTTTGCCAGGTGAGCCGGCCAATATGATGTCTTGCCCGATGCGTTTGTCTTCGGGGGCGACGACCCAGACGCCATTTTCATTCAACAAACGACCGATCACATGCGTATTGGCACGTGATACAACTTCAACGATAGTGCCCTCAGGACGACCGCGTCTATCGGTGCCGATGATGCGCGCTTGTACGCGATCACCATGCAGCACTTTCTGCATTTCTTTTTCTGGCAAAAAGATATCCGCAGTCGCATCATCGGGAATTAAAAATCCGAAACCATCACGATGACTGCTGACGCGACCTTCAATAAAATTCGATGAGTTCGCGAGTTGATAATTGCCGGAGCGATCCGGTTTGATCTGACCGTCGCGCTCCATTGCGTTCAGGCGGCGCATGAGACCGTCCATCTCGTCAGGCTTTACGCCGAGTGCGGTGGCAAGGGATGGCGCATCGTGCGAGCTGGTCGTCGTGCGTAAGATGCCGAGAATTTCCTCGCGGCTGGGAATGGTATAAGAGTATTGGCTCAAAAGCTGTTTCAGTTAATTGTTATTGGAACGGGAGTCAGTGTAACGGACGCTAGGGATATTTGCATAATAAGTCGGCAATCATGCAAATTCATTGCATTCCTTGATTGACTTTCGAATGTTTTCCGCTATACTGCTGATCTTTCTGTAGGCCCACGTGGCGGAATTGGTAGACGCGCATGGTTCAGGTCCATGTGCCGCAAGGTGTGGGGGTTCGAGTCCCTCCGTGGGCACCAAGTTATTAAAACCCCGTTGATTCGTCAACGGGGTTTTTCTTTTTCAGACTGCATTTTCTTTGCAGTCAAATATTGCAGTCGATTTGATATCCGCCTGCTTCGAATTTCCCCTCATTCTTACTCACTGCATAGTGCCAGTCGAGCATGACAACATCACTACACGTTTTTATTCTACGTTGCCTTTTTTAATCCATGCTGCCAATTGGTGCGGCCGCAAACCATCGTATTCTTCAAATGGCTGATGTATCCATGGATTGTGCGGCAAATACTCAAGATAATAATCAGGCTTGACTGATGAGCAAGCTTTGTACCAGATAACAGCGGACTTTACTTCCGTCACATCAGGAAATTGTTCAGCGAGATGGGATTGTATTTTTTCCAGCGTAACGCCGGAATCAACCAGATCATCGATCAGCAAAATGCGGCCGCTCAAAGCACCGTTGGTAATCGTGATGTGTTTGGCAATATCAAGTATGCCTTGCGTCATGCCGGCATCTTCTCGATAGGAACTGGTCGATAAAATCGCCAGCGGAACATCGAAGATGCGGGAGAAGACATCGCCTGGGCGCAAACCGCCGCGCGCCAGGCAAAGTATTTGATCGAACTTCCAGCCGGATTCGTGCACTAGCAGAGCAAGACGTTCGATTGCATGGTGATATTCATCCCATGCAACCCATAGATCCTTGTCGCTAGCTTCAGGCATGTTGCCGACTGTTGTAAGTCTTATTTGAATGGATGACGCAGTACGATCGTTTCTTCACGATCAGGACCGGTTGAAATCATGTCGATAGGGACGCCGACGAGTTTCTCGATTCTGTCGATATAGGCACGCGCATTTGCTGGCAGGGCTTCCAGCGTTTTTGCACCCACAGTGGTTTCTTTCCAGCCTGGCATTTCTTCGTAAATCGGTTCGCAAGCTGCAGCATCTTCCGCACCGACCGGGAAGATATCAACCGTCTTGCCGTTCAATTTATAACCTGTGCAAATACGCAGCGATTCCAAACCATCCAGCACGTCGAGCTTGGTAAAGCACATACCTGTCACACCGTTGATCTGTACCGAACGTTTCAGCAAGGCAGCATCGAACCAGCCGCAACGACGTGCACGACCGGTAACGGTACCGAACTCGTGACCAACTGTTGCCAGATGCTTGCCGACGCCTGTATCGGTAGGCAATTCGGACGGGAATGGCCCGGAACCAACGCGTGTCGTGTACGCCTTGGTAATACCCAGGATGTAATGCAACATGCCTGGACCAACTCCCGAACCGGTCGATGCATTGCCTGCCACGCAGTTACTCGAAGTAACGTAAGGATAAGTACCGTGATCAACGTCAAGCAAGCTGCCTTGCGCGCCTTCAAACAACAAATTCGCACCAGCGTTAAATGCTGCATACAGCGCACTCGATACGTCGCCGACCATAGGTTTCAAACGTGGCACATCGGCCAGCGCATCATCCAGTGTTTTTTGATAATCGACAGTCGCGACCTTCAGGTAATTAGCCAAAACGAAGTTGTGATAGTCGAGGTTTTCGCGCAGTTTTTCAGCGAAACGTTTTTCATTCAACAGATCCGCAGCGCGAATCGCGCGACGCGCGACCTTGTCTTCGTATGCAGGGCCAATGCCCTTGCCTGTCGTGCCGATTTTCGCATCGCCACGCGCAACTTCACGCGCGACGTCGAGTGCGGTGTGGTACGGCAGAATGATCGGGCATGCTTCGGAGATTTTCAGGCGCGACGGGACTTCAACACCGATCGCAGCCAGCTTGTCGATTTCACGCAATACGTCAGGTACTGACAGCACGACACCGTTACCGATATAACATGCCACGCCGTCACGCATGATGCCCGACGGGATCAGTTGCAATGCAGTTTTATGGCCGCCGATAACCAGCGTATGTCCCGCATTATGGCCGCCCTGAAAGCGCACCACGCCTTGCGAATGATCTGTCAACCAATCGACGATCTTGCCCTTGCCTTCATCGCCCCATTGGGTTCCGATTACTACGACGTTTTTTGCCATGCTTTTTGTAGACATCACTTAACCTAATTTTTTGATAATCCAGTTGCCGTTTTCAAGCACGAGTATGCGATCGCACTCGAACTCATCCTGATCGTTTTCATGGCCGGAAAGACTTTGAATCACGACTTCCCCTGCCTTGCGCAACGCGCTGATTTCTTTACGTAATGCCGGCTCACGCCCCCATGGTGCACGTATCGCACGCTTGGGTTCAGCGACAGGCAACAATCGCGCCAATTCGCGCAAATCCATCGAGAAGCCAGTCGCTGGACGCGCACGGCCGAATGCTTCACCAACGTGATCGTAACGACCGCCTCGTGCAACTGCGTTTGGCAAGCCTGGAACGAAAATCGCAAACATGGCGCCGCTTTCATACTGATAGCCGCCAAGATCTGCCAGATCAATCGTTACATTGGCGTCGCCCGCAAGGCTGACCAAGGTATTCAATTCATCCAAAGCCTTGGTGATACCTGGCAATTTTGGCAATACCTCGTGCGCCTTCGCAAGCACAGTTACGTCGCCATACAAGCCTGGCAAGGCCAGCAAGGCGCGACGTGTTTCCGCGCCATAGGCAACAGTAATTTCTTTCAGTGCCGGCACATCTTTCGCACGTAACGCAGTATACAGTGCACGCTCATCCTTCTGCGCATTTGCATCACTTTCTAGCAACGCGCGCAGTACGCCTACGTGGCACAAATCCAGACGCACATGCGTAAAGCCGGCTAATGCCAACGACGCCAGCGCGAGCTCTTGAATTTCGCCATCTGCTTCCAAACCGGCGTGACCGTATATCTCGGCACCGATCTGCAAAGGCTCGCGCGTGGCATGCAAACCATTTGGACGTGTCAGCAATACGCTGCCGCAGTAACACAGACGTGTGATCGATGAACGATTCAGCAGATGTGCGTCGATACGCGCAACTTGCGTGGTCATGTCGGCACGCACACCCAAGGTACGACCCGACAATTGATCGACCAGTTTGAAGGTACGCAAATCCATATCCTGACCTGCACCTGCCAGCAAGGATTCCAGATATTCCAGCATAGGCGGCATGACCAGCTCATAGCCGTACAGATGGAAACTGTCGATGATCAGACGACGCAACTCTTCAATCTTGCGCGCTTCGGACGGCAAAACATCGGCAATATTTTCAGGCAAGAGCCAATTAGGCATGACGGGAAATGAAATAGGTCAGAAAAAGAAAATGGGACACGGCTAATACTGCCAACAAACTTGGCAAAGCATGACTCAAACCAGAATCACGCTCGTGAAATTATTCGCTCTTGTAAAACGTAGGGCGCTGAAAAGAAAATACTGCCGTGAACACATCAGGATTTTCATCCTATCAAGCATTCACGGCAGACAGCATTATTTCTTTGGAGCGCTACTACCAGTTGTCGGATTTTTGAAGTATTTAAAGAATTCAGAATTCGGATCAATCACGAGCATATCGTTACGCGTCTTGAAGCTGGCGCGATAGGCTTCGAGACTACGATAGAACTTGTAGAACTCAGGGCTTTGGCCAAATGCCTGTGCGTAAATTTGCGACGCTTTGGCATCGCCTTCACCACGCACTTGCTCAGCGTCGCGATAAGCCTCAGCCAGAATCACAGTGCGTTGACGATCGGCATCCGCACGAATCTTCTCGGATTCTGCTGCACCTGTAGAACGCAACTCATTCGCCACACGTGCACGTTCGGATTTCATCCGTTCAAAAACAGACGCATTGATCTGATCAACATAATCAACACGCTTCAAACGTACGTCGACAATCTCGACACCGATCTGCTTCGCCTCGTCCGTTACTTTTTTCTGAATACCGTCCATGACCGCGCCACGCTCACCAGAAATCACTTCACGCACAGTGCGCTTGGTGATTTCTTCGTTCAGCGAAGCTTTGACGATTTGCGCCATGCGGTTTTGCGCACTGCGTTCATCGCCACTAAAGCTGACGTAGTACAAACGTGGATCGACGATGCGCCATTTGACGAAAGCATCAACCAGAATATTCTTCTTTTCCGCCGTGATGAAGCGATCTGCATCCGGCGTATCCAGCGTCAGAATACGTTTATCCAGGAAAATTACATTCTGAAAAGGTGGCGGCAACTTGAAATGCAGACCCGGCTCGCTGATGACGGTTTTCACTTCACCCAACGCAAACACGATTGCGTACTGACGTTGATCCACCACAAATATGGTCGAGAAAAATACGCCAACCAAGATCGCTAATGCGATTACAACAGAAATAAGGCGATTCATTATCGAGCCTCCCGATCACGGGAAATACGGCTATCACGGGTACGGGATTCCTGCTGCAATTGCGTCTCCAATGCGACTGAACCAGATGGTAATACGGGTGTAGTAGAGGCTGCTGCAGATGGCGCGTTTGCTGCGGCTGTGTCGGCAGATGTTTGCGAAATCAGCTTATCCAATGGCAGATAAATCAGATTATTGCTGCCTTTGGAATCGACCATCACTTTGGTTGTGCTTGAGAATACCTTCTGCATCGTGTCGATATACATACGGTCACGTGTCACAGCCGGTGCTTTTTGATATTCCACCAGCACTTGTTTGAAGCGTGAAGCTTCACCTTGTGCATTGGCTGTCACGCTCGCCCGATAAGCTTCCGACTCCTCCATCAGACGCGATGCGGCACCACGAGCACGCGGAATCACGTCATTGGCATACGCCTGGCCTTCATTTTTTTGACGCTCGCGATCCTGACCGGCTTTCACAGCATCATCGAACGAAGCTTGGACCTGCTCTGGTGGTTGCACGCCCTGCATCGTTACATTGGTGATCTGCACACCCGCTTTGTATTTATCTACGATTTGCTGCATCAGCTGACTGCTGTCAAAGGCGATTTTTTCACGACCTTCATATAAGACAAAGTCCATTTTGTTACGACCGACAACTTCGCGTATCGCAGTTTCTGCGACTTGCTTGACCATTTCTTCCTTCTCACGATTATTGAATACCCATTCGGATGCATTTTTCAATGTAAATTGAACAGCAAACTGGATATCAATAATGTTTTCGTCTTCGGTCAGCATCAATGATTCCTGCTGCTGCTTATTCTTGACGTTACCACGATAGCCGACTTCAACAGTACGAACCTGCGATACATTCACAGTTTCGTGGCTTTGAATCGGGGTTGGCCAGCGCCAGTTAAAACCGGCTGGCGTCATGTGGCTATATTTGCCAAATGTGAGAACCACACCGGTCTGGCCTTCCTGAACGATGAAAAAACCACTCACCAGCCACAGAAATCCAACGATCGCCGCAATAACGCCCGCACCGATGCCGGCACCACGCATATCAGGTTTAAATCCGGTACCACCGGAGTTGCCGCCGTTACCGTTGTTGCCGCCGCCGTTTTTTTTGTTACCAAACAGGTTGCTCAGACGTTGATTGAAATCGCGCCACAATTGATCCAAATCAGGCGGACCATCGTTCGGTCTTTTATTGCCATCCTGATTCTTGTTGTCGTCAGAGCCACGACCCCAGCGAGGGTCGTTGAGCGAAAATTTCAAGCCAAATTTTTTAAGTAAGGAAACAAGCATTCTTTTGTGGTCCGGGCTGAAAAATAGTGGGTTGGAATACCAAATAAATTCGTTATAGGTTGACATCATCGGATGCAACAAGCGATACATCCTCTAGTCCAGCGGCGCGCTGCTTCGCACATTCGGCTACTGCTTCCCGCAGTAGATCCAATCCGCTTCCAGTCTGGGCACTAATAAAAACACGTCGGATTTTATCATATTCATCACGTTCCAAAGCAGGTTCCAGCCCTGCCGCATCAATCTTGTTCCAAACCAGAATCTGCGGAATGTGATCAGCTCCAATTTCACGCAGCACCATATTCACTTCATTGATCTGTTCCATACGTACCGGACTGGCACCATCAACCACATGCAACAGCAAATCAGCATGAATGGTTTCTTCCAGCGTGGCACGAAATGCGGCGACCAGTTGATGCGGCAGTTCACGAATAAATCCAACCGTATCCGAGATTACGACATTGCCAGCCTCACCAAGATAGATGCGACGCGACGTGGTATCCAAGGTCGCGAATAACTGATCTGCAGCCAGCATTCTGGCTTTGGTCAATGCATTAAACAGCGTTGATTTACCCGCATTGGTATAACCGACCAGAGAAACGGAAAACGCATTATTACGTCCGCGCGCTCGACGTTGTGTCGCACGCTGCTTTTGCAGTTTTTCGAGCTTGGCTCGCAAAGCCTTGACTCGCTCACCCAACAGACGGCGATCTGTTTCCAACTGCGTTTCACCCGGGCCGCGCAAACCGATACCGCCCTTTTGACGTTCCAAATGGGTCCAGCCGCGGATCAGGCGGGTAGATAAATGTTGCAATTGCGCCAATTCAACCTGGACTTTACCTTCGTGACTTTGCGCACGCTGCGCGAAGATATCGAGGATGAGGCTGGTACGATCGACTACTCTGATCTGTAAATGGCGTTCCAGATTGCGTTGCTGTGCAGGTGACAATGCGTGATTAAAAATCACGATATCGATCTCGTGATCGACTACTGCATCTGCTATTTCATTTGCCTTGCCTGAACCCACGAACAAGGCAGCATCCGGACTCGAACGCTTGCCTGTAATCGTCATGATAGGCTCGGCACCTGCTGATCGAGCCAGAAGAGAAAGTTCTTCCAGACTTGCAGCAAAATCGCCTTTGCCAAAATCAAGTCCCACCAGTACGGCACGCATATTAATAACGCACCAATGGCAAAATTATGTGGATGTTATTCAGCGTCAGACTCGATGCTCAGGTTTACCGCGCGTGCAGGCACGACAGTGGAAATTGCATGTTTGTAAACCATTTGCGTAACTGTATTACGCAGCAAAACGACATATTGATCAAACGATTCAATATGACCTTGGAGTTTGATGCCATTGACGAGATAAATCGAAACGGGGACGTGCTCTTTGCGCAATGCATTGAGAAATGGGTCTTGTAACAGTTGCCCTTTGTTGGTCATGACAGCTCCATTGTGTTGTTGTGATTAGGAGGTTGAGGCATCTTGCTTATTTTCAAGTGCCTCGCTCAGGGAAATGTAATCGATTTCGAACTTTTCCGCCAAACCGGCTTATTTTTCTGACCGGCTAAAAGGATTTTTGCCGGATCGTAACTCGATACGTAGTGGAGTCCCAACCAGAGAAAAAGTTTCGCGAAAATGCTTTTCGAGGAAGCGTTTGTAATTCGCATCTATCGATTCCAGCGCATTGCCGTGAATGACGACGATAGGCGGATTCATGCCGCCCTGATGCGCATAACGCAATTTCGGACGGATGGAGCCCTTGCGGCGCGGTTGCTGATGTTCGACTGCTTCGATCAACGCGCGTGTCAGCTTAGGCGTGGACAGATTTGACATGGCAGCCGCATAGGCATTGTCGACCGATTTCATCATCGGGCCGATACCACTCGATTTAAGTGCAGAGACAAAATGCGTTTTAGCAAATGACAGAAAACCCAGTTTGCGCTCCAGATCAATCTTGATCTCGTCGCGTCTATCGCTGGTCAAACCATCCCATTTATTCACACCGACTACCAGCGCCCTGCCCGACTCCAAAATAAAGCCGGCAATGTGTGCATCCTGCTCGGAAATGTCCTGTTGCGCATCGAGCAGCAAGAGCACGACATTCGCTTCGGAAATCGATTGCAAGGTTTTGACGACAGAAAACTTTTCAATCGCTTCAAACACCTTGCCGCGACGGCGAATACCTGCGGTGTCGATCAGTGTGTAATGCTTGCCATCCCGCTCAAACGGGATTTCGATCGAATCGCGCGTAGTACCTGGCAAATCGAAAGCGATCACGCGCTCTTCACCGAGCAAGGTATTTACCAGCGTCGACTTGCCGACATTCGGACGCCCGACAATTGCCAGCCTGACACTGCGATCTTTCGATTCAGGAATTTCCTCTTCCGGCGGCCTTTGCGCAAAAGCGATATTCAGCGATTCTTCGACCAGATCGGTAACGCCGTCACCATGCGCTGCAGAAATCACATAGGGATCACCCATGCCGAGTTCGTAGAAATCGGCAGTGACCGTGGTGTACTTCATGCCTTCTGCTTTGTTGACGACCAACATTACGGACCGACCGCTTTTACGCAAAAAATCGGTAATGGTTTTATCGTGCGGCGTCAGACCTTGGCGGCCATCGACAATGAAGATCACGACATCCGCTTCCGCGACGGCCTGCTTGGTCTGCTTGGCCATTTCATGCATGATGCCCTCCTTGGCAACAGGCTCGAAACCGCCAGTATCAATGACCAGGAAAGGACGTTCGCCCACACGGCCTTCGCCATAGTGCCGGTCACGCGTCAAGCCCGGAAGGTCAGCGACCAACGCATCACGCGACCGGGTTAGTCGATTGAAGAGCGTGGATTTGCCGACATTAGGTCGACCTACAAGTGCAATAACCGGCTTCATCTAATTGTTTTACTCGGCCGCAATTGCGACCAACGTTCCTGATTGAGTTTGAAAAATAAAATTCGCGCCGGAGCTCACCGGTGCGGCAAGAATCGGGCTGCCATCGGTGCTGATACGCGCCGCCAGCGAGCCATCTTCTTTCGAGAAAAAATGGATATAACCCTGGTAATCGCCGACTGCAACCAAACGACTGGAACTGATTGGCGTGGATAAACGACGATTCGCCAATTGCGTATTGCGCCAGATGCTGGTGCCGCCATCGCGCGCAAATGCGCTCAGTCCGCCGCGCTCATCTGAAGCATATACAAAACGTTCATCGACTGCCACGCCCACATCGCTGGACAATGCTTTTGCCCAGCGTGGCGTGCCACTCGCCGCATCGAAGCAGGCTACACGTCCTTGATAGGCAACTGCACATACATCGCGACCGGACACCACTGGCGAACCGGAAATATCAGCAATACGTTCCAGCTCTGTTGTGCCGCGCGGATCGCCGACGGCAACTTCCCAGCGTGGTGCGCCATTATTCAAGGCAACTGCCAGCAGACGACCGCCCGCCAAACCAACGAAAGCCGTCGAATTGACAATCGTGATTCCTGGCGACGTACGCAAGGTCAGCGCCGGTGCCGTACGTTGCAGAAACCATTTGCGCGCACCTGTCTCGGCGTCCAGCGCGACTACGCGATTATCCAGACTGCGCACGACCACCACACCCTGGCCAACCGCTGGTGTAGACAAAACTTCGCTACTGGCTTGCGCCTTCCAGCGTTGTTTTCCGTTGCCGTCAAATGCTAGTACGACGCCTTTTTCACCGGCGACGATAATGGTATCGCCGTCACTGCCAACGCCGGCCGTCAGCTTGGTTCCGGCATTGATGTTCCAGACTGAACGTCCTGTGGCTGCATTAATGCGTGTAATCGTGCCATCTGCAGCAGCAGTAAATACATCGCTGCCCACAACAGCCGGGGCAAAAGTATACTGATCTGCCTTGCCGACGCGCTCAGACCATACAGTGCGAACGGTTGCCGTCTGTTTAACTTCTGTCAATGCTGCTGGCTGGTTGCGTGTCGATGGTTTGCTGGCGAACGGATTAAGCGACGACAAGGTGGAGCATCCGGTCAATATAAGCAATAAGCTAGCACCCAGAATTTTCATCAAGCTGGAATTGAATTTGATACGCATCTTTTTCCTTAAGCGTTTGTGCAGCTAATTTTATGCAGCTTTTTTTACAGCATTGCCACCAATTGCGTCCAGTTTTATCTGGATCAACTGACGTCCCGGATTTTGCGCATCGGTTTTTTCCAATGCAGCCTGATACGCAGTACGCGCTTCGTCCAGCTTGTTTTGAGCAACAAAAATATCACCCTTGCGATCGCTCACCACACCAGCAAACTCCGCAGGGAAGTCTCCGGCCAGAACTTTCAATCCTTCATCGTATGCTTTTTCATCCAGCAAAATCCCGGCCAGGCGAATTTTGGCGATGGCTTTGTATTCATCACTGCCCTTATCTGCAACCCATTGCAATTGCGCTTTGGCGGTTTTAAAGTCGTTCGAATCGAAAGCCGATTTAGCTGCTGTCAATCCACTCATTTGTGCATACGCGGTGCCAGAGAATTTTTCTTCCATATCGGTGGCAACGCGCTGGATCTTGTCCTTGTCTTGCGCCGTCACTGCTTTTTGCAACTCTTCATAGAGTTGACCAGCCTGTGCCGCCTGATTGCGCTGATAGACACCCCAACCTGCCCAGGCTGCATACGCACCCAGCACGATAATCAACAACCATGTAACCAAATTGCCGTATTGACTCCACCAGGATTTGAGACTGGCTAATTGTTCTTGCTCTGCGTGATCGTATGCCATGATGGTTTGATATTTGTGGTGAGTTAATGGTGATAGTGAACGTGATCGGCGTGATCGTGGTCATGATCATCGCCAACAATTTGGTCGACCAGATAATCGGCGATGCCTTCGAATACAACATTCGATTGCTTGCCTTCTGCATCGCGCATTTCTTTAACGACAGCCATACCTTGTGCAATTTCATCTTCGCCAATAATCACGGCATAAGCTGCACCGCTATTATCGGCACGTTTCATTTGCGATTTAAAGCTGCCGATACCGGCGGACGATGCGCAATGCAGCAAGACATCCAAACCTGCATCACGCAAACGTTCTGCGACAACCGATGCCTGCAGTTGCGCTGGCTCGCCTTGATGCACGATGTAAACATCGCATTGATTCGGCGCGAATTTTTCGCCGCTGGCTTTCATCAGTTCGAGCAAACGTTCAACTCCCATTGCGAAACCGCAAGCTGGCGTTGGTTTGCCGCCAAACATTTCAACCAGCGGATCGTAACGACCGCCGCCGCACACTGTACCTTGCGAGCCGAGTTGATCGGTTACCCATTCAAACACGGTGCGATTGTAATAATCCATACCGCGTACCAGACGCGGATTGATGGTGAATGGAACTGCATTGTGATTCAGAATCTTTTGCACACCTTCAAAATGCGCACGTGAATCTTCACCCAGATAATCAAGCAGTTTAGGCGCCGCATTGACCATATCCTGCATGGTTGGATTCTTCGTATCAAGGATGCGTAAAGGATTACTGTGCAAACGTTTTTGCGCTTCTGCATCCAGCAATTCAGCATTTTGTTCGAAGTAGACAATCAAATCGGCGCGGTGCTTGTTGCGTTCTTCCGCATTGCCAATGGAGTTCAATTCTAGACGAACATCCTGCAAGCCAAGATCGTCCCACAAGCGCTGACACATCATGATCAGTTCTGCATCGATATCCGGGCCGGAAAAACCGATCGCTTCTGCACCGATCTGATGGAACTGACGATAGCGACCACGTTGTGGTCTCTCGTGACGAAACATCGGACCTGAATACCACAGGCGCTTTGGACCGTCGTAAGTCAAATTATGTTCGAGCGCCGCACGCACAACGCTTGCCGTGCATTCCGGACGCAAAGTCAGCTCATCGCCATTCATCGAATCGATAAATGAATACATTTCCTTTTCGACGATATCGGTGACTGCACCCAATCCGCGTGAAAACAAGGCAGTAGGTTCAACGATAGGCGTGCGGATTTGCTGGAAGCCGTAGCTCTTCAACACCGTGTGCACGGTATTTTCAAACAATTCCCACATCGGGGCATCGGCAGGGAGAATATCGTTCATTCCCTTCACGCCGACAATTTTTTCTATTTTCTTGGTATCTGACATTTATTTTTAAAAACTTATCTTTAACTTGTTTGATGCTGCTTGTTGTCTTTTACTTAGTGCATCGCACTACTAAGCTGCGCTGTTTTCTTTGCCGTAACGCGTCTTGACGTAATCAAGCACGATGGCATGAAATTCTGCGGCGATATTATCGCCACGCAGAGTAACGGTTTTTTCACCATCGACGAATACTGGTGCGGCTGGCGATTCGCCCGTACCCGGCAAACTGATACCGATGTTCGCGTGTTTTGATTCACCTGGGCCGTTGACGATGCATCCCATCACTGCGACGTTCATTGCTTCGACGCCGGGATACTGTTTTTTCCAAACCGGCATCTGATCGCGCAAATAAGTCTGAATGCCATCCGCCAATTCCTGAAATACCGTCGACGTCGTACGACCACAACCCGGACACGCAATCACCATAGGCGTAAATTTGCGCAAACCCATGGTTTGCAAAATTTCCTGGCCAACAATGACTTCGCGCGTTCTATCGCCACCAGGTTCAGGCGTCAGAGAAATACGGATCGTGTCGCCTATACCTTCTTGCAGCAAAACCGATAAGGCAGCCGTCGAAGCGACTATGCCTTTACTACCCATGCCCGCTTCAGTCAAACCAAGGTGCAATGGATAATCGCAACGACGCGCCAGCTCGCGATACACCGCGATCAAATCCTGCACCCCGGATACCTTGCACGACAGGATAATACGATCACCTGCCAAGCCCACTTCTTCGGCACGCAGTGCATTTTCGATCGCCGAGGTGACAAGCGCTTCATACATGACCGCTTGTGCAGTCCACGGATTCGCCCTTGCCGCGTTTTCATCCATGATGCGCGCCAGCAGTTCCTGATCCAGACTGCCCCAGTTGACGCCAATACGAACCGGCTTGTCGAAACGGCAGGCAATTTCAATCATCTGCGCGAACTGCGTATCACGCTTGTTACCCTTGCCAACATTGCCGGGATTGATACGATATTTCGCCAGCGCTTTTGCGCAATCGGGGTAATCGTTCAACAACTTGTGGCCGTTGTAATGAAAATCACCTACCAGCGGCACGACAATATCCATCTTGTCGAGCTGTTCGCAAATCTCAGGTACGGCTGCTGCAGCTTCCGGTGTGTTGACAGTGATGCGTACCATTTCGGAACCCGCGCGCGCCAATTCCTTGATCTGAATCGCGGTACCGATTACGTCTGCCGTATCGGTATTGGTCATCGATTGCACAACCACAGGCGCATCGCCGCCAATGCGCACTTCGCGGCCACCGTAACTGACCACCGCTATACGACTTTTGCGCCGCGCCAAAGAACCTGTAGCAATCGGATCGGATAAAGACATACGTAAATTATTTCAAATTCAAACGAGCAACGTTGCTGGTGTTGCCTGTGATCACATCGACAGGCTTGCCCCGCAAGATCACATCCACACCGGCAGCATTGCCGATAATCATTGATACAGGTTCTGTGACAGCAACGACTTCAGAGGTACCAGCCTTCAACAAACGCGAAACTAATACGCTATTGTCTGCGCGCTTGATTTCCACCCATGAATCTTCACGCACTTTGATTGCTAATGCATCCTTGCTATTCACCGGAACAGCAACGGGAGACACGACAGGAGTTTTGTTAGCTTCTACGACCACAAGCTGAACCGCTGGTGTAGCTGCTACCGGCTTAGGTACCGTAACTGGCACAGGTAACACAGGCGCTGCAACAGCTTTTGCATCAACAACTACCGGCTGGGATTCAAGCACAGGGGCAGCTGCCACAACAGTCGATGGGTTAGATACTGTTGAAACAACATTTGCCTTATTCAACTCAAGGGCGTTTGGTACCGCCGTAGTTTCAATTACCTCAGCTTGCTCTGGTGGAGTCTCGACAATTTCCCCAGTCTCAATCGGCGCAAGCTTTTCTTCGCCACTGGAAGTCTGCGACGAGGTTGACGATGGAATCCAACCAAGATGCTGTCCCGCAAATACCGCAACACCAAGCACCGCCACAATCGCTGCACCCACTATCACTTTGTACGAAAATCCGCGCGGACCGGAAGGTGACAGTTTTGCTTCGGAAAACGATGCAGAAAGCGTATTTCGTTCTGCCAATTGCACGACGGGCGCAGCGTTGGCATCAACTATCGCGGCCAGAATAGGCGCAGGATCTGCGTGCAGCACTTTTGCGTAAGCACGCACGAATCCGCGCACGATCACCATGCCTGGCAACGCTGCATAGTTATCCGCTTCCAGCGCCTGAATCTGCCTGTTTGCAAGATTGAGCTGACTGGCGATTTGCGCAGTTGTCCAGCCGCGCGCCTCTCGCAGAGCGGCAAGTTGCGCTCCTGCCGGCACAATCGGCTCAACGGCATTCACAACCGACTCAGTAGTTGTGTCGGCAGAAGCAGATTTTTCCGGTTGCTCGCTTGTTGATACTTCATCATTCATTAAAGGCTCCACGCTGATAAGCCGCAAATTCATTTGAGTTTGGGTAACGGCGACGTAATTGCGTCGCAAAACTGGCTTCTGCTGCACGATCGCCGACCTTGCGTTCAATCTTGATCGCCAGCCACAATACTTCCGCAGTCAGCATATCTGTCTTGGTGACGCGCGCAATGTAAAAACGGGCGCGCTCAAGATCACCACGCTCGTAATTGATGCGAGCAAGATTGGCATTAGTTGTCGGACTACCTGGATCGTAGCGAAAAGCCTCATTAAAATAACGCTCTGCCGCAACTGAATCTTTCAGAATCAAACTGCAGCTACCAGCATTATTCAATGCCTTGGCAGGTGACCGATACGCCTTGTTACGTATGGACGATTCAAAATACGCTATCGACTGCTGAGCACGTCCGTTCTGACAAAGGAACCAGCCATAGTTATTGCTTAAATCCGGGTCGTTTGGCGCCAAGCGCAAAGCACGCGTGAAATTTTCTTCGGCCAAACGTGTTTCGCCCAAATCCATGTAAATCAATCCGGCCATGCTGTAGGCATCAGCAAATTCGGAGTCGGTCTGCAATGCAAGCTTGACCTCATCCAGCGCGACATTCATCTGACCTTGCTGATAATACTCGCTTGCCAATTGCAAACGAATACGGGCACGTCTCTGATTATCTGACTTATCGGAACCGGTCACAGTCATCGCATCACCATCTTGGTTGGACGAACTGGTGGTGGTACTAGTTACGCAGCCAGCCAACAAGACCATGGAGAAAAAAGTGATACCAAACAAGACCACGGGACGCGCTATTTTCAAGATGAAATCTCCACAATACGTCCAAAATCTTTGCCGAATTTCTCTTGATACTCGGCCATTTTTTTCATGCGATCTTGCACCCGCGTACGATCCTGCACTTCACCTGCCAGTTGACCGCAAGCCGCATCAATATCGTCGCCGCGCGTCTTGCGTATCGTGGTGACTATGCCGCCATCCATCAGCACTTGGGCGAAGGCCTTGATACGAGGATTGTTGGAGCGCGTCAAACCCGACTCAGGGAATGGATTGAATGGAATCAAATTGAACTTGCATGGCACGCCATCCTTGCCTTGCACCAGTGCCAGCAATTCGCTCGCATGCTGATCACTATCATTGACGCCATCCAGCATGCAATATTCAAACGTTACAAAATCACGTGGAGCGAATTCAAGATAGCGCTTGCAAGCAGCCATCAATTCTTTCAACGGGTATTTTTTATTCAGGGGTACAAGGCCATCGCGCAAGGCATCGTTTGATGCATGCAACGATACCGCCAATGCCACTGCGCAATCCTGCGAAAGCTTATCGATCATTGGCACAACGCCGCTAGTCGACAAAGTCACGCGACGACGCGATAGACCATACGCATTATCGTCGAGCATCAACTTGAGTGCCGTAACGGTCGGCTCGTAATTCAGCAGCGGCTCGCCCATGCCCATCATCACAACGTTGGTGATCTGGCGCTCGCCTTTTGGACCTGGCTCTATGCCTTTGGTCCGGCGCAATTCAAATTCCGCCATCCACAGTTGGCCGATAATTTCGCCCACTGACAGATTACGATTAAAACCTTGTTTTCCGGTTGAACAAAACCGGCAATTTACCGCGCAACCCGCTTGTGTCGAAATACACAAAGTGCCGCGGCTTTCTTCAGGAATAAAAACAGTCTCGACTGCATTGCCCTGCCCTACGTCGATCAGCCACTTGCGCGTACCGTCGGTAGAGGTGTGATCGGAAATCACAGCTGGCGCAGCAATCATCGCGCGCGTTTTCAGCTTGTCGCGTAGCGACTTGGCCAAATCCGTCATCGCGTCAAAATCACTGGCGCCGAATTGATGTATCCAGCGCTGCAATTGCTTGGCGCGGAACGGCTTCTCACCCAGCTCACCGCAATAAGCGATGAGCTGCGCAGGATCCAGATCCAGCAGATTGGTGAGAGTCGTCATAAAAATACTTCTTATTGCCGCTTGATCGCCGATGAAAACATATCAGCGAATAGCTGCATTACAAATAAAACGCGAATTAACGTGAGTACACGTTCAACGCTGGGAAGTAGTAAGCGATTTCAACTTTCGCTGTTTCTTCTGCATCGGAACCGTGCACTGCATTTGCATCGATCGAGTCAGCGAAATCAGCACGGATCGTGCCTTTGTCGGCCTTCTTAGGATCGGTTGCGCCCATCAGATCACGATGTTTGATGATTGCGTTTTCGCCTTCGAGTACTTGAATGATCACAGGACCCGAGATCATGAAGTCAACCAGATCCTTGAAGAAAGGACGTGCGCTGTGAACAGCGTAGAAACCTTCAGCTTCAGCGCGCGACAATTGTGTCATGCGAGCAGCGATGATTTTCAAGCCAGCGCCTTCGAAACGGGAATAAATTTGACCGATTACGTTTTTAGCGACTGCGTCCGGTTTAATAATCGACAGTGTGCGTTCGATTGCCATCTGAAAAAACTCCAATAAAATGAAAGGGTTAAGACGAAAAATTGAGAACTCAATTAACCTTCGATTCTAGCATGAAACACCCTGTTTATGAGCAGGAGCACATGGTTTTATACCCAAGCCATGCGGGGCTTAAGGCGCGTCATCACGTACGCGGCATTTTCTCACCAGAATTCGCTTAAACGCGGCCTCAAATTGAAAGAGAACAAACTGCCCACAGGCGTTGATCCCTCTTCAGAATAAGTCATGTTTATTTAAATTCGATGACATTTAGTTAATTCACACCATCCGAAATCAACCCGAAATTCTTACAATACAAACAAAAAAGCCGACATCAAAGTCGGCTTTTTAAAATATGCACTCTGGATCACACAGCGGGCTTTTTCGTTTGATTCAATTCAAAAACCGCCATCGACTCAACATGTGATGTATGCGGAAACATATTGATCACGCCGGCATTTTTCAACACGTAAGGACCGTCATTGACCAACACTGCAGCATCGCGCGCCAAGGTTGAAGGGTTACATGACACATAGACAATTCGACTAGGCATCAAATCCGGCTGCACCGCATTCAATCCGGCTAAAGCCTCACATACTGCCAAGGCGCCGTCGCGAGGCGGATCGATCAACATACGATCGAATTTCCCCAACTCAATGAAATCCTCGGTTTTTGCTTCGAACAGATTGCGCGAATAAAACGAGGTTTTTTCGGCTAATTGATTTGTCTGTGCGTTTTGCAGTGCGCGTTCGGTCAGCGTCGTGCTGCCTTCCACACCAACCACTTCACGCGCTTGCGTTGCAATCGGCAAAGTGAAATTTCCCAAGCCGCAGAAAAGATCGGCGACGCGATCTGTCGCTTGCACGTCCAGCAAACGCAATGCGCGCGCTACCAAAACGCGATTAATTTGATGATTTACCTGAGTAAAATCGGTCGGTTTGAATGGCATCGTTACACCGAATTCCGGCAACGCGTAATGCAAATTCGCCTCTACCGGATAGAACTGATATGCGCTATCCGGGCCTGCTGGTTGCAACCACCATTGCACTTTGTGATGATCGGCAAAAGCCTTCAATCTCACTTCATCTTCAGCCGAAAGTTCGGTCATGATGCGCAATACCATGGCAGTGATTTTATCTTCTGCGCCCTGACCTATTGCCAACTCGATTTGCGGCAAATGATCGATAACGGAAAGCGAGGCAATCAATTCACGCAAAGGCACCAACATTGCAGAGACATTGGGCGGCAAAATTTCGCAAGTCTTCATATCGGTAATGAACGAAGATTTACGCTCGTGAAAACCAACCAGCACACCGCCTTTTTTCGGCACATTACGCACTGAAATACGGGCGCGATAGCGATAACCCCAGGTCGGCCCGTGTATCGGGCGCAGCATGGTTTCCGGCTTGACCTTGCCGATATGCTTGAGATTGTCTTCGAGAATGCGCTGCTTCAGCGCGACTTGAGCGCCAGCCTCAAGATGCTGCATGGAGCAACCGCCGCAAATGCCGAAATAGCTGCATTTAGGCTTGGTACGCAGAGATGACTCCTTGATCACCGACATCATCTTTGCGGCTTCCCAATTCGCCTTCTTGCGATAGGAAGAATAGACCACGCGCTCTTTCGGTAACGCGCCTTCGACGAACACGACCTTGCCGGGTGTGCCATCTTCATTTTTCAGATGTCCGACGCCACGTGCTTCCATGTCGAGGGACTCGATATCAATAATAGTTTGCTGCATAGGGATTGAATCAGATGAGCGAGCCAGGCTATGCCGGACTTGCATTAAAAAATAGGAAGAGAGGTGTCAAAAGAAAACGGATGATAGCAAACTGCCGCGCATTCGCGGCAAATCCAGCGTCATTCACTTGCACTAAAACAGCGAATCTTTGCCGACGCCTGTCTTGGTCAAGGTGCGCTTCAGCTTGACCAATGCCTCCTGCTGAATTTGCCTGACCCGCTCGCGCGTGACATGCATTTCTATTGCCAACTCTTCCAGAGTAGCAGGGTCGTCATTATCAAGACCAAAGCGACGCGTTATCACGAGACGCTGCTTATCCGGCAATTTATCCAGCCAGTCACGCACCAGCACTGCCATTTCATGATGTTCGGCCACCGCATCGGGATCGTTGGCATGATCGCCTTGCAGCAGATCCAGCAGACTAGATTGAGGATCGCCATCCAACGGCGCATCCAGCGAGCTGGCATGTTCGGACAAAGCCAGAATATCCTGCACATCTTCTACACTACGCTCGACCAGATGTGCAATATCTTCGGCCGTTGCATCCTTGCCGTCATGATGTTGTGCTTCGAGGTGAAATTTTGCGCGCAGCGTTTGATTCAACTCTCGCACCACATGCACAGGCAAACGAACGGTACGCGCCTGGTTCATGATCGCGCGCTCTATGCTTTGACGTATCCACCAGGTCGCGTAAGTAGAAAAACGAAAACCGCGCTCCGGCTCGAATTTATCGATAGCGCGCATCAAACCCAGATTACCCTCTTCAATGAGGTCAAGCAAAACCACGCCACGATTGACATAGTGCTTGGCAATAGACACTACCAGCCGTAGATTGTGCTCAATCATTTTCTGGCGTGCTTCGAAATTGCCCTGTTTGGCCAACGTCGCAAAGTGCACTTCTTCCGGCACAGTCAGCAAGGGACGTGTACCGATCTGATTCAGGTAATGTTGGGTAGCATCGGTAGAGAGTTCAGTCGACAGAACCTTTTTCAGCTCATCTATGCCGGCGACTTCGACCGCTGCAACAACGTTCTCAGTTGGCTCATCGACATCGGCGGATTCGACATCTTCATCGACGTCCTCGTCACTTTCGTCATCAGCGGAATGAAAAGATAGCGCTGGTGACGCGAGCTCCGCGTTTTCCTCGTCGTCTGCCTTTGCATTCCGGTTATGTGTCATTAGCGGCTTGGTAAAAACTTGGATGGATCGACGGGCTTGCCTTGCTGGCGAATTTCAAAATGCAGTTTGACTGCATCTGCATCCGAGTCGCCCATGTCGGCAATTTTTTGCCCTTTGCTGACATTCTGACCTTCTTTCACATGAATCGCCTTGTTGTGCGCGTAGGCAGACAACAAGGTGCTCGTGTGTTTGACAATGACCAAATTACCGTAGCCACGAATTCCGCTGCCGGCATACATCACTTTTCCGGAGCCGGCGGCCAATACCTGCTGCCCGGATTTACCTGCAATATCGATACCTTTTTTGTTGTCATCGAAAGTCGCAATGACTTTGCCTTCAGCTGGCCACATCCAGGATACTGTTTCGTCATCGGAAGCTGCGGGAGTTTCAGCTGGTTTGGCTGGTGCAGCGGCCACTGCACTTTCCGACTTCTGCATTTCAGCCAGATTGCTGTCGGAATATGGACGTTTTTCACCGCGCGGAGCCGTTTTATTGCCGTTAGTCATTGAAGGAGGCGTCGATAAAGTCCGTGCCTCGGTGCCAGGAGACGTCGCAATCGCACCGATTTGCGCACCGCTACTGCCACTACTGCGGGCTGACGAAGATTCCGGCGGCGCCACCCGCAGCACCTGATCGACCTTGATGTCGTTTGGATTGGCCAATTTATTCCATGTCACCAGTTCGCTGTAACTTTGACCGAAATCCAGTGCAATACGGTACAAGGTGTCACCCTTTTTCACTGTATAGAAATTACGGTCTTCCGCCGATGTTTTTGCAATCGTGGTGCTGCCTATCGTGCGTTCTGTAACCGGGGCAGCGCGGTGGGGCGTACCGCAGGCGGCTAAGGAGCCAACGAGCAATGCCAACAAGGTGAGTCGAATTTTATTCATTCTCTTTACGTTCAATTATTTTTTAGCGATGTTAGTTCGCAGAGTTCACGTTACGGTACCTGGACGGAGCGGCACAAAATGGCAATCCTCCAGCGTCGAACTTTTCCATTCAAATTTGCTGACACGTTCTATCAATTGCAGAACCTGATGCCTGTCCCCTACCGGGGCAACCAGGCGACCGCCTATCGTCATTTGTTCCAGCAAGGCCTGCGGCACTTCCAGTCCGGCAGCGGCTAAAATAATGCCGTCAAACGGGGCTGCCTGCGGCAGGCCAAGCATACCATCTCCGTAATGCAAGCGGATGTTTGCTACACGCATGGGCCTCAAGTTGGTCTTGGCCAGCTCGTGCAAACCCCTGATGCGTTCGATGGAATAGACTTCCTTCGCCACTAGCGACAACACTGCAGCCTGATAACCGCAACCGGTACCGATTTCCAACACGCGATTGAGTACGCCTGCATTGCTATTGTTCCGCATGACCTCAATCATTCTTGCAACGATATAGGGTTGCGAAATTGTTTGGTGATAGCCAATAGGCAAGGATGCGTCGATATACGCCTGACTCGCCAAGGCCGGCTCCATGAACAAATGACGCGGCACTGCCTCCATTGCGGCCAGTACCTTGCTGTCCTTTACACCCTGTTTGGCCACGCGTGCCGTCATTGCCTTGCGTATCGCGTCGGAAACCAGTGGCGCGGCACGACTGCCAGTGGAAGGCGCCGCGGCGCTATGGGAAGTCTGCGTGTGGCGGTTTGTGGTTGCCGGACTTGATGCTATTCGTGCAACGGGACTCGCCGCATGACGCGAAGCATTCAGTGTGGCCGTTTGCGGCGTAGCGGTTTTTCCGCTGGTATTGCGGTGTGGCTCACTACGAGCACCGTTGCGTGGTGCTTTCTCCGCAATCGATGAAAGCGACAGGGGGAAACGCTTCGCCTTGTCCGTCATGCCAACACTTTCTTCAACACGGCGAGTTGCGCATTATGTGTCAAATCAATTTGTAAAGGCGTGATCGATACATGACCGGCGGCCGTCGCATGGAAATCGGTGCCTTCACTTGCATCTTTTTGACTACCGGAAGGACCGATCCAATAGATATCCCGTCCACTTGGATCTTGCGTCTTGATCACGGCTTCCGACTGATGACGTTTACCAAGGCGGGTAGCAACTGCAGGCTGCAGTTGTTCATACGGTAAATTGGGAATATTGACGTTCAACAAGAAATTCTCAGCCAGTTCCTCGAAACGGCGCTCTGCGCAACGCTCGACAATATCGCGCGCCACCCGCGCAGCCGACTTGATTTCTGCCCACCCTTTATCCACTTGCGAAAAGGCGATCGCCGGAATGCCAAATAGATGCCCTTCCGTCGCCGCCGCCACAGTGCCGGAATACAGCGTGTCGTCGCCCATATTTTGTCCCTGATTAATACCAGACACAATCAAGTCAGGCCGGAAGGTCATGATGCCGGTCAGCGCAATGTGGACACAATCAGATGGCGTGCCATTGATGAAGTAAAAACCGTTAGCCGCTTGATAGACGGACAGCGGCCTATCCAAGGTCAGGGAATTAGAGCTGCCGGAACGATTACTGTCCGGCGCAACAACGACAATATCGGCAATCGGCGCCAGCACCTCGGCCAAAGCGATCAGTCCGGGCGCAAGATAGCCGTCGTCATTACTAATAAGAATTTTCATGGGTGAATTTTACCTGAAGCAATACCGCTTTCTGAACAAGCTTTCACGGGAAGCAAGGTTGCCGGGCAGATAATCGCAGCCAGCTTAATCCTTACTCTACATCCTCCGCCACCACAACAGTCGATGCAAAAAACGTGCGCACCATATCGAGTTCGCGGGTTCTCTTGAACGAAGGCAGACTTTGCCATATCCGTTTGCCGTAGGGCTTGGAAATCAGGCGCGGATCGCAAATCATCAGCACGCCACGGTCGGTTTCATCGCGTATCAGACGTCCCGCGCCCTGCTTCAAGTTGATAATTGCAGCCGGCAATTGATGATGCATGAAACCGTTCATGCCCTTGCGCTCCAGCGCTTCTATGCGCGCCGCAAGTACCGGATCATCCGGCGGCGAGAAAGGCAATTTGTCGATAATCACCAGCGATAGTGCATCGCCGCGTACATCGACACCCTCCCAGAAGCTTTGGCTGCCTATCAATACTGCATTGCCGGCTGCGCGGAAACGGTCCAGCAATTCAGTGCGCCCCGCCTCGCCCTGCACCATCAAAGGAAATGGCAATTTCCTGCGTTCAAATTCTTCGCGCAAGCGCTCTGCTGCGCGATTCACCGCGCGTATTGTTGTGCACAATAAAAACGCGCCACCACCAGCTGCCTCGATCACAGGCAACGCCGCGTCAATGACTGCGTCGGTGTATTCGGGTGAATTCGGTTGCGGCAATCCGGTGGGCACATACAGCAAGCCCTGGCTGTCATAGTCGAACGGACTCGGCCACGAATGCGCAGGCTCGTTCCACAAACCCATTTGCGCACTGTAATGATTGAAATCGTTTTTTACCGCCAGCGTTGCGGAAGTAAAGATCCAGGTGCGCGGCACACCTTCGCGCTGCTTGTTGAAAATAGGCGCAATCGACAGCGGAGTCTGGTGCAGTTGCAGCGAAGAAGAAAATGCCTCAACCCAAAGCACACTTTCCTGGCCGATGATGACCTCGCCTTTTGGCTTATTCCACGCGTCCAGTCGGGTCGCAATTTCGATTCCGCGCACGCGACATTGCTCTATCGTTTCAGCGCGTTCAGCCTGTTTTTGCAAGACGGCAATCATGCCATCCAACTGCTCTTTCAAGGTTTCCAACGCAGGAAAAAACGGACTGGAAGGTGCGATCTGATTGACCGCCAAACGCACAATATCCTGCGGGAAAGTCAGGCGCAAATCGCGTGCCGCACGCTCTACTGGCGTCACGACTGCAGCCCAGTCAGCCCCGTCACGCGCATGGGACAGCCCTTCCGCCAATACATCGCGACATAACTCCAGCACATTCGACGTCGAAATCGTATCGCCAAAGAACAATGTCGCCGTCTCCGGCAATTGATGCGCTTCATCGAAAATAATCGTGTTAGCCGATGGCAGCAATTCAGCAACGCCGGTATCTTTTAACGCCACATCAGCGAAGAACAAATGATGATTGACCACAACGACATCGGCCTGCTGCGCTTCCTTGCGCGCCTTCATCACAAAGCAATCCTGGTAATACTGGCACTCGGCTCCCATACAGGTATCACGGGTCGACGTAACGAGATTCCAGACCAATGCGGTTTCCGGCACTTTTGACAGCTCGGCCTTATCGCCGGAACTGGTCGTTTTCATGAAGCGCGAAATTTCGCGTAAATAACCTACATCGTCGCGCGATGTCAGTCGGCCATTCTGCAGTGTGCGTTCGAGATGAAAGTGACAAACGTAGTTGGCACGACCTTTGAGCAAGGCCACCGAAACCGGTGCGCCTAACGCTTTGCGCACAGTAGGAATATCACGCAGGAAAAGTTGATCCTGCAAGTTCTTGGTGCCGGTCGAAATAATGACCTTGCCACCCCAAAGCAAAGATGGCACCAGATAAGCAAAGGTTTTACCGGTGCCGGTACCGGCTTCCGCGATCAGCGTATTTTGATTGGCAATTGCATTCGCAATTGCCTTGGCCATCTCGGTTTGCGATTGACGCGGACGAAAGCCGCCGACCGCATGCCCCAATGGGCTATCTACACCAAATAGCTGATCGATTTCGGCATCATGGGTGGCGACTTTTCTGGAAGCCGAGGTGGCTCCAGCAGGCACTGCGGCGATTTCGGCGGTCAAAATAAAGTTTTGGGTAATGCGTTAAACGACGAGATTTCTGCACCTGGCAACGCAGGCGTGCAGAGAGAAGAAAAAATGAAAGTTTACGAGTATGCAGATTGCGTGGCACCTGCTCAATCGCTATCCGCCGCTCAGGCAGATACCTAAGCAGGTATATCCGGAATCAGCTGCATTTTGAGCAAGGTGATGTTGTCCTTTAATTGCAACTTGCGCTTTTTCAAACGACGCAATTGTAACTCTTCATGCCGCCCATCGCGAATAAGCGTCTCGATCACTTCATCGAGGTCGCGATGCTCAACTTCAAGTTCAACAATACGTTGGTGAATAGCTTGCGGAGAACTCATAGTCATATTGTCATTCTTGAGCGATATTGCAGTTCAATGAAGATACATCCTCGTGTCTGCCACAAAACGAAACCGAAGCCTCCCGATGTCGCCGTAGCAAAATATCTACAAAAGCGACTGATTCTGCGTGTAAAACCAGCCACACACATAGAGTCGCTTGTTTTTATGTCATAAATACAAATAAACCCAATTGTAAAAAATTCTTACAATTTAAAAGGGCTGCCTTTGACTGCCTGCCAATCGTGCATGCAATAATCAAACGCAACAATTTATCCGCATAGTTTAATCCACCCAGACGTATGAGCCAATACAAGATAGAAGCAGGAACCGGCCAGCATATTGGCGATCGCGCAGAACAACAAGATAGAACCGCCTTGTTTGCCGCGCCCAAAGCGCCTGGCTACATGATGGCCGTTGTGGCGGATGGCATGGGCAATATGGGTGCGCTCGCGGCAGAACAGGTTATCAATACCGCAAGGCAAATCTTTGAACGTTTTTCGCCGCTGACAGATACAGTTGAAGACATTCTGCAAAACATTGCAAAAGAAGCCGACACTGTGATCAAGCTATCGGCCATGTCCTCCGACAAAAAACCGCACAGCACCGTGGTACTTCTGATCATCACACCGGAGAACAGCGCAATTTGGGCGCACGTTGGTGATTCGCGCCTGTACTACTTTGAAGGTCCGAATTGCGTGAAACGTACCACCGATCATACGTATTTCGAACAGCTAAAAGCAGAAAACAAGCTCGACGAGAGCAAAGCCAAAGATCCGCTGCTGGTCAATCTGTTGGTTAATGTACTAGGCAGCAGCAGTGATTTCACTCTCACGATCAACCGGCGCGATGGTTTGAAAATTGGCGATTCCTTTCTACTGTGCAGCGACGGGCTGTGGCGATACTTTAATGAAGCAGAATTAGGTGCGGCCATCGCGATGAATTCCCCCCGCAATGCCAGTGAAATGCTGATCGCCAAAGCACGGGAACGCGCCGTCAACGGCAAAGCAGATAATTGCACTTTAGCCATCGTCAAACTGGTCAAGGTTCCCAAAGAAGTCAAGGATTACACCGTCCAGAAAATGCGGCGCGCAGTCTGACAACTGCTGATTGCAGTCTACGGCTGCACGCAATTTTTGCCGACCGGCTTTATTAAGGAAACTCTTTCCGTCTGACAAGGTCTGATTATCTGGGAATGTGGAATGGCGGCAACAAGCGAGCAAATATGCGGCGCGAGTCAGACATTATCATCACAGTCAGGGCTGTCGGCTTCGCTTACCTGCCGCATTTTTTGATCGACGGTCATCTTAAAAGTCCACGCATTGAACAAACCGCTTAGCTCATATTTAAATTTCGACAGCTTGCGTGTGCGCTTGCTTGTTTTAGTGTTGCTCGCAATCGTGCCGCCCGTCATTCTGACAGTGTACGGAGCATGGAAAGAAAGACAACAAGCCGTGCATATGGCGGAAGACAATCTGCAGCAGCTGACCCAATTAGCCGCAACCAGTGAAGCACGTTCTCTCGAAGGTACCAAACAGTTATTGAGTGTGCTTTCGACGCTGCCCGAACTGCGCGCCGATACAAAAACCTGCAGCGATTTTCTGGCCAAAATTCTCAAAATGAATGATGGCTACGTCAACTTCGGGCTGATTCAACTTAATGGTGACGTCAATTGCAGCGCCTTGCCCTTAAATGGCAAACTCAATGTGGCGGATCGCCCGCATTTCAAACGCGCTGTACAAGACAAGACATTTATCGCCGGCGATTATGTATTCGGCAATGCCTTGCGCAAACATGCGATTAATCTTACGTATCCAGTGTTTGACAATAACGGCAACGTACAAAGCGTGCTTTTTGCAGCGCTGGATTTGAACTATCTGGATCGCTTTGTCAGTGACATTGCATTACCTGCCGGTGCCGTCCTGATCACGGCGGATAGCAATGGCACCATCATTGCCAGACGGCCGGACCCTGACAAATGGATAGGCACGCGTGCCTCGCCATCCTTGTTTGACGTCATGATCAAGGTCGGCTTCGGCACCTCTGAACTCACGGATGCGGACGGTATAGCCCGCTTGCATGCATTCGCGCCCGTGGGTACCAATACCATCTCCAACTTCAAAGTCAGTATCGGCATCCCGATCAAGGACATCATCGCACCTGCCAACTATTTGCAAATGATGGAGCTGACCACGTTGGCAATCATTGCCTTGCTGGCTTTGCTCGCGGCATGGTTTGTCGGTGACGTGATTATTCTGCGACGCGTCAAGGCACTGGTCAAAACAGCAGATAGAGTCTCCGCCGGCGATCTGGATGCACGTACCGGCATCAAATACGGCAAGGAAGAAATCAGCCAGCTGGCTCGTGCGTTCGACAGCATGGTTGCATCGCTGCAGCAGCACGAATCCGATCGTGAACTCTCACAGGCAGTTTTGTTCGCAGAAAAAGAACGTGCGCAGGTGACGCTTGAATCGATTGCTGATGCCGTCATCACAACCGACAATCTAGGTAATATCGAATACATGAATCATGTCGCCGAAAACCTGACCGGATGGAAAAATATCGAAGCACAAGGTTTGCCGTCGACGCATGTATTCAAGATTATCAACGGCTTTACACGTGAATCCGTGCCTAATCCGGTTGAACTCGTGCTGGCGCAGCAAAGCAATGTCGAACTGATCAAGGATACCGTGCTGCTCAGTCGCGACGGCACTGAATACGCAGTGGAAGATTCAGCCGCCACGATACGCAACCGCGATGGACGGATTATCGGCGTCGTACTAGTATTTCATGATGTCAGCGATTCACGCAAACTTGCTATCCAGTTATCGCATCAGGCTGCGCATGATCCGCTTACCGGCTTATACAATCGCCGTGAATTCGAACGCAGGCTGGAACTGGCTATTGATGCGCTCGCACGTCAATCCAAGCAGCATGCATTGCTGTATCTGGATCTGGATCAATTCAAGATCGTCAACGACACCTGTGGTCATAGCGCAGGTGATGAACTGCTGCGGCAAATCACCGCCTTGCTGCAGCCGCTGGTGCGTGAAAGCGATACGCTCGCGCGACTCGGCGGCGATGAGTTTGGTGCCTTCCTGGAAAATTGTTCGCCTGAATCAGCCATCCGCATCGCGGAAAAACTGCGCCAAACCATTTGTGATTTCCACTTCGTCTGGCAAGACAAAATATTCCCGATTGGCGTCAGCATAGGCCTGGTCAATTTCAGCACTAACGCGCTCTCTTTACCCGACCTGTTAAGCGCAGCCGACACCGCTTGCTATATCGCAAAGGACGCCGGTCGTAATCGTGTGCATATCTACCGCCATGAAGATCATTTACTCGCCGCACGTGAAGGCGAAATCAAATGGAATGAACGCATCCAGAAGGCGTTCGAAAACGACCGTTTCCATTTACTGTCCCAACGCATCGTCAGCATTCAACCCGACAAGAAAAACTTTTCCTTTGATGAATTAAGTCTGGTGATGGCGGATGAATCCGGCAAATTGATTCCTAACTCGGCTTTCCTTCCAGCTGCTGAGCGCTATCACTTCATGCCTACCATCGATCGCTGGATCATACGTACCGTTTTTGCACAGCAAGCTGCCGCGATCAAGAAAGCGCCGAGCGAGAATCTTCATTTGATGTTCGTCAAGATTTCCGGCAGTTCGCTGGATGATGAAAGCTTTCTCGATTTCATCAAGGAACAATTCGCGCACTATGCGTTGCCGTTTGACTCTATCTGTTTTGCGATTGCCGAGACCACAGCCATCACTAATTTGACACGTGCATTGAATTTCATCGGCAAACTCAAGCCGCTGGGTTGCCGGGTCGCACTCGATGACTTTGGCAGCGGCATGTCGTCATTTGCGTATCTCAAACATTTGCATGTGGACTTTCTGAAAATTGACGGCAGTTACATCAAGGGCATGGCGAACGACCCTGTCGATTACGCCAAGATAGAAGCGATACAAAACATCAGTGGCGTAATGGGGGTAGAAACCATCGCGCAACATGTGGACGATGACGATACGCTGACACAATTGAGAAGCATAGGTATAGCGTATGCCCAAGGCAATATCATCAGCCCGAAGATTCCATTTTATCCACCTGCCACTGAATAAATCTATTCGGTTTTCCAACCTGCAAAATGAAAAAATCCTGCTGCACAAATTGTGCAGCAGGATTTTTTTGATAAAAACCATATACAGACCAAAATCAGGCCTGCATATCATTCACTATTTTTTTGCGAAGATAATCCCTAATAGCAAACCCACGCCTGCCGATAGCGTTACCGCCCTCCATGGATTCTGATGAACGTAATTATCCGTCGAAGTCGCCACCTCTTTGGTCTTGGCGGCAGCAACCGCTGGCACTTCTTTCGCAGTGGCGATAGCAGAATTAAATAATTCTTTGCACTTCTCACTCAATTCGCCAGTTTTCTGCATCGCATCTTCATGCGCCTCTTGCACCATTTTTTTTGCGTCGCGCGACAATATTTTCACATCGTCGGTAACAGCTTCCATTCTTGTTTCTGCCATGTTGATGCTCCTTGTTTTTCAGATATTTAATTTAAAAAAAGGAACGCGCTATGTTGACGCGCCCCGACCATTACAATGCCGATGCACGAGCGCGATCGCGTAGACTCTTGATGGCGTCGTGATTTTGCAGTACACCCTGATACTGACGTTCGATCACTGCCTTGACATCCAGCGGCAAATCTTTTTCAAGCGCATGACGATAGCTTTTTTTCGCCACGTCTTCACCGCGCTCACATTCATTCAATACTGTTTCATCGTCCTTGCCCATTACAGCAGATTTAATATCTATCCAGCGACGATGCAAGGTACCTGCGAGACTACTTTTTGTTTCGGGATCGCCGCCGTGTGCAATAACCAGCGCCGTCAATTCACGAGCAGAAGTCGAACAACTCGCCGCATAGGTTATCAGCGTCTGTTTGAGTTGCGGATTGCTGATATCTTCAGCACAGCTTTTAAAGCCCTCTTCACCGTCTTTACACGTTTCAATCAAGTCGTTAAGGGTAGAGATCACGTCGTTATTCATCACATTTCCTTTCAATACATCACGTTTATCACGCAGGGCAAATAGAGAAGACAAGCTCTGCAGCTGTTCTTGAAACACTGGAAGCGCGTCAAAAATTATCAGCAAAAAACAAAGCTTCTGTTAAATCTCTATCACGAAGGCTGTCGACAATGAATGTGCCGATATTCAATTTACTATGAAGGATAGGCACACTCATATCTGTTCGACATCGCACATAAAAGTTCAAATGCATGCATTTTTATTATTGTTTTCGATAGAGAAACAAATTGAAAATTGGACACTGAGATACCGCAAACCTCAAGCGTGTGCACGACGAATTTCTTGATGGCAATGTACAATGCCAAACGCTATAAGCATTTACATGAAAAACTCCTTCTATTCGTCTTGTCATCATGTCGTCAGTTATTCAGACATTGTTTGACAGCATGAATTACTGCTTCACCAACTTTTTGCTTCACCAACTTTTGTTTGGTGAAAAGTAACGCTCAATTATTTTTCTGAAGCGCCTTTTTTGCAGGCGATATTTTCTTCGTGTATCCGATAATTTTCGCGAACATCGCAACTTCTGCAGCGTTTTTTTTGTTGATTATTGAAGGAATGCAGTTTTAATTATGTTCACGGCATATTACACAGCGCATTACGATACGCTCCTGGTCCTGATCTCTTTGCTGGTTGCCATCCTTGCGTCCTACACTGCGCTTGATATGGCAGAGCGCATCAATGCCACACAACATAATGGTGCCGCCTTATGGCTGGTTGGTGGCACATTTGCGATGGGCGTCGGTATCTGGTCCATGCATTTCATCGGTATGCTGTCTTTCCGACTGCCCATAGCGCTCGGTTACGATTTAACACTGACGATCATCTCACTCGTTATCGCGGTAGTTGCATCCGGTTTTGCCTTGTGGCGTATCAGCCAGCCTACATTACCGGTGGCGCAACTCAGCGTGAGTGCGTTACTGATGGGTATCGCCATCGCTGCCATGCATTACACGGGCATGGCGGCATTACGTATGACACCCGAAATTGAATACGATCCACTACTGTTCTCGCTCTCTGTACTGATCGCCATTGCCGCCTCTGGTGCAGCGCTATGGATAGCATTTACTTTAAGAAAAAAACGGCCGCATATGAAGCGTGCCCGCGCCATGGCTGCGATTGTCATGGGCATGGCTATCATCGGTATGCATTACACAGGCATGGCAGCGGCGAACTTCCCTGTCGGCAGTATTTGTACTGCCGCAAGTGAAGGCATTCTTCCCGGCTGGCTGGCGCTAGTCGTGATTATCGTGACGCTATCGGTGCTGGCAATTGCCCTACTGACCTCGGTACTGGATGCGCGACTCGAATCACAAACCAGTTTGCTGGCGCAATCGCTGGCAGTCGCCAATCAGGAATTAACCCAACAAGCGCTACAAGACAATCTGACCAAATTGCCTAACCGTACCTTGCTGGAAGACCGGCTGGATCAAATGTTGCGCAAGGCTGAACGGACGCACACGCGCTTTGCACTGATGTTTATCGATCTCGATGGCTTCAAGGCGATCAACGATTCGCTCGGCCACCATGTCGGCGATATGCTGCTGATCGAAGTAGCGCAACGGATACGCGGCAGCATTCGTGCGCAAGATACAGCGGCGCGACTCGGTGGTGACGAATTCGTTTTATTGATTGAAGTGGTGGAGCCGGAAGACGCCGCTTCGGTGGCAGACAAACTGTGCAACATCATCAATCAAGCGTTTAGTATTGATCACCACGCTCTGGGCGTATCTGCCAGTGTCGGCATCACCATTTATCCGGATGACGGACAGACTGCGCATGACTTGCTGGTCAACGCCGATGCCGCGATGTATCACACCAAAAGTACGGGGCGCAACGGCTATCATTTCTTTGAATCGTCAATGAATACCAATGCACATAACCAGCTACAGGTCATACAGGATCTGCGCCTTGCGCTCGAACGCAAGGAGTTTCGACTGCATTACCAGCCGAAATTCAACACGCCGGACGGCATGGTGATTGGTGCAGAAGCACTCTTGCGCTGGCAACATCCGACGCGCGGCATGATTTCACCGGTCGAATTTATTGCACTGGCAGAAAAGACCGGTTTGATAGTTCCCATCGGCGAATGGGTATTGGATGAAGCCTGCCGTCAAATGCGCATATGGCATGACGAAGGGAATCGCCACTGGAAAGTAGCAGTCAATTTATCCGCCGTCCAATTCAGCAACGACGCCCTAGTTGAACTGGTGCAAACAACATTGGTACGTAACAGCTTGCCCGCTTCCGCCCTAATGCTGGAAGTTACAGAGTCGACCGCCATGCATGATGTTGAAGCAAGCCTCGCGATACTCGACAAACTTTCCAGTTTAGGCATCGACATTTCCATCGACGACTTCGGCACCGGATACTCCAGTCTGCTTTACCTCAAACGGCTGCCGGCCACCGAACTGAAAATAGACAGAGGCTTCATCAGCGATCTAGCACAGGATACTGATGACTCATCTATCGTTGCCGCCATCATTGCCCTCGGGCGTTCACTGAATCTGCGCGTTGTTGCGGAAGGAGTGGAGACTGCAGAACAACAGAAATATCTGACATCGCTGGGATGCGACACGATGCAAGGTTATCTGATGGGCCGGCCGATGGCTGCAGATCAGTTTATGGATGCAATCCACACTGCGGCCTTATTAGCTAAAGCTACTTCGCCCACTGTCCGTTCGAATTTGAATCATTAATCATTGCTAGCGTGTTCGATGTCATTATTTCACGCAATCTACTATCTTTAACGGAGAGTACAAGGCCGCAGTGTAGTGCCAAGTTTCTGTTTGATGTAAGGCGACATACGATGAAAATTCATCAGGTTCATCAACCTGATTGCGATTTATATCGACAATAATTGCTTCAGGCAATAATGGGGACCACGTCACGGTAGTCACGGTGGCAGCGATTAAAAAAAGGACGATGACGATGCTCGCCAAAAGCAAGTTCATGAAATGTGATTTGCTTGCATCCATGCTGCCCCCTATCGCCTGTGTCCCGGCCTTTCCCTTCCCGCAGATGACTTTATTTTATGCTTATATTTCTCGTCTGATTGTATGTTTGCGCACATAGCACAACATTCTAACGGTGCTACATCCATCACCCACAAATAGAAAGGCCTTGCATCTCGGCAAGGCCTTTTAAAAATTACGACATCACAAGATTTCAATATAGCGGATGGCTATGCTGATTTCTGGTCGGGTAACCTACAGTTGAGGATTCAGTTTTTCTATCTTCGAATGCAATTTATTCAGTGCGGAAATATAGGCCTTTGCGGAAGCGATCACGATATCCAGATCTGCGCCGACGCCATTGACGATACGTCCAGCTTTCGATAAACGCATCGTGACCTCGCCTTGCGACTCGGTACCTGTCGTAATCGCATTGACTGAAAACAACAGCAATTCTGCACCGCTTGCCACTTTCGACTCGATTGCATTGACGATCGCATCGACCGGCCCATTGCCCTCTCCTGCACAGGTTTCTTCCTTGCCGCCTATCGAAAAGACGACGCTAGCCGCAGGTTTGGTCGCGCTGGACGATTGCTGTGTCAGCGAAACAAAATTGTAGTATTCCTTCTCGTGCGATTGCTGCTCATCGGATACCAGCGCCATGATGTCTTCATCGAAAATATCCGACTTGCGATCGGCCAGTTCCTTGAAGCGCACAAATGCGGCATCCGTGTCGGCCGCCGATTCCATCGTGATGCCCAACTCTTCAAGGCGCTGTTTGAATGCATTGCGGCCTGACAGTTTGCCGAGAACGATTTTGTTGGCGCTCCAGCCCACATCTTCGGCGCGCATGATTTCATAGGTATCGCGCGCCTTCAGCACGCCATCCTGATGAATACCTGATGCATGCGCAAATGCATTTGCGCCGACCACAGACTTATTCGGCTGCACCGCAAAACCTGTGATTTGCGAAACTAGTTTGGAGGTCGGCACGATCTGTGTAGCGTCGATGCCAATTTCCAAATTGAAGTGGTCCTTGCGCGTGCGCACAGCCATCACGATTTCTTCCAGCGCAGTATTACCCGCGCGTTCACCCAAACCGTTGATCGTGCATTCGACCTGACGCGCCCCACCTATCATCACGCCAGCGAGCGAGTTGGCAACGGCCATACCGAGATCGTTGTGACAATGTACCGACCACACCGCCTTGTCGGAATTTGGAATACGTTCACGCAGGGTCTTCAACATATTGCCGTACAGCTCAGGCACACCATAACCGACAGTGTCTGCAAAATTGATGGTGGTCGCGCCTTCCTTGATCACGGCTTCAATCACGCGGCACAGAAAATCGATATCCGAGCGGCTGCCGTCTTCAGGACTGAATTCAACGTCATCGGTAAACTTGCGCGCATACCGAACTGCCATCTTGGCTTGTTCGAACACTTGGTCCGGTGTCATGCGCAGCTTTTTTTCCATATGCAACGGTGACGTCGCGAGAAAGGTATGGATACGCTTTCTTTCGGCCGGTGCCAACGCTTCGGCCGCGCGTGCGATGTCCTTGTCATTGGCGCGCGACAAGGAGCACACCGTCGCATCCTTGATGATGCCGGAGATCGCATGAATCGATTCAAAATCGCCTTGCGAGGCTGCCGCAAAACCGGCTTCGATAATATCCACCTTCAAGCGTTCAAGCTGTCTGGCGATGCGAATCTTTTCGTCTTTCGTCATAGACGCGCCTGGCGACTGCTCACCATCTCGCAAGGTCGTATCGAAAATAATCAGTTTGTTTGAATCGACTGCCATGTTGCACTCCTGAACCGGGGCTCAATGTTTGAATTTCGGTATTTCAATTAACTGATGCTGCCTCATGCAAATGCATCAGCATGTTCACTCTTGGAACCTGATTGTGACTTAATCGTGCATATCCATTTCCGTTTGCACGATACTGACCGGCCTACCTTTGGCCAGACGCCAAAAATAAATCACATACCCAGATAAACCATACAGAACGAACATGCCGAACAGCACTTTAGGCGGATCACCGGCCACCGCAACCAAGGCCAGCACAATCAAAAATACTGCGATGAATGGTACCGACTTACGATAGTTGATGTCCTTAAAGCTGTAGAACGGAACGTTCGTCACCATCGTCAAACCGGCATACAAAGTAATCGCCCATGCGGCCCAGCTCAAGTCAGGACCAGCATAGCCAAGATCCTGCATCAGCCAGATAAAGCCTGCCACCAAAGCCGCAGCTGCCGGACTAGGCAGGCCCTGAAAGTAGCGTTTATCCACCACTGCGATATTGGTATTGAAACGTGCCAGCCGTAATGCGCCACCGGCACAATATACAAATGCCGCCAACCAGCCTAATTTCCCCAAATCCTGCAGCGCCCAGATGTACACCACCAGCGCCGGCGCGGCACCGAAGGAAACCATATCGGCCAGACTGTCATATTGCGCACCGAACTCACTTTGCGTATTCGTCAGGCGTGCCACGCGACCATCAATTGCATCAAGCAGCATTGCTGCGAAAATCGCAATCGCTGCATGATCGAATTTTTGTCCCATCGCCATCACGATCGCGTAAAACCCGCAAAACAGGCCCGCAGTAGTAAATGCATTCGGCAGCAAATAAATGCCGCGCGGACGCCCCTTCGGAGCCGGTGCCATCAGGTCGTCGTCATCGTCACGGCGCACGACTTGCGCACCACGAGCCAGCTTGCCGAGAGGACGTGTTCTGGAAAATGCGGAAGTACTGTTTTTCGCTTTTCGGCGATTGAAACTTGACATGCGAATCCCGTTTATAAGGTCCGATTTTTAATAGGAAATCAGGAAGCCGTAGTGTATCAGACAGGCAATCTCAGCGGCTGCCAGCAATCACGGAGGCGGTGTCAATCCACCAGCCGACCATAACTGAAAGACACTGATAACTGCATGACAGCCCTATTAAATTAGGGCAAAGCCTATGATTAAAACTAAAACCGCGGCCAGAGGCCGCGGTTCAGATTAATGCGATTGACAGACGGCTGAAAAAATACCGTAGGGCCTACGCAAATCAAGCGTATTGAGGCCAGTGAGATGTCAACTCAGCGAAATTTGACCTTGCCCACCACACGCATGGTCAAGGTCGTTTCGCCTGGCTCAAAGCTTGGCTCTTCGACCGAGGCAGTATCCGCCGCCATCGCAGCACGCATCATTTTCGGCGCGGCTGCTTCTTGTGCATAGTTTCCAGAACCTTCAAAGTCGACTGTATCCAGCATGGCATCGGCCGGGTTGCGTCCCATTGCACGTGCGATTGACGCGGTGCGCTCGGTCAGGTTCTTATAGGTTGCATCTATAAGCTGTGCATCCAGTTTTTTGGCAGTCGCATCATCCAGGCCAAACTGCAAACCGTTCACTGCAAGTACGCGTTGCGTGGAAGCGACCATTTTCGGCAAGCCAGTCAGATTACTGGTTTTCACTTCCAGATATTGACCTACACGCCAGCCGCTAGGTTCACGTACTTTATTGGTAGCTGGACGCGGTTGCGCTTCAGGATAAACGGCATAAGTGTAATAACCACGGGTAGTGAGCACAGCTTTGGAGTCTTCTTTGCGAACGATCTCCATACCCTGCTTCATTTTTTGATTTACACGCGATGCGGCAGCGGCTTTGTCTTTGTCCTGCTCCTCAATCATCAAGGTCAAGGTTGCCTCATCATTCGCCATTTTTACTTCGCCGAATGCAGGAACAATAACCAGCGTACCGCTAGTCTGAACAGGCGTTTGCGCAACTGCAACCGCACTAACGGCAAAGCAGCTCAAAGCCATCAAGACAGATTTTATTCGTGACATGTAATTCTCCAGAAAGAGGCGCAGAGCACCAAAAAATATTTAAAAACTTAGCCCTATTGTGACTCACGGCCTAAGCATTAGTTCTTTCTAATGAGCAAGGTGCTCATTATTTTAGTGCAACTAAATGTAAACGCAAAAAGCCGCAACTAAGTGCGGCTTTTTGAAACGCCCTATTCACCTCCGTAAAAGGCGTGATTTTGCAATCCAAGCAATTAGGACGATAAAAAAGCCACGCTAGTGCGTGGCTTTTCGACCGAGCGCAAGATGCGCTACTTTGATAAAAATTAGTTCTTCGATTGATCTACGAGCTTGTTCTTAGCAATCCAAGGCATCATCGCGCGCAATTTTGCACCGACTTGTTCGATTTGATGCTCTGAATTCAAACGACGACGGGAGATCAGCGTAGGTGCGCCAGCCTTGTTTTCAAGGATGAAGCTCTTCGCGTATTCGCCGGTTTGGATGTCTTTCAGGCATTGGCGCATTGCGTTTTTGGTGTCTTCTGTCACGATGCGTGGGCCTGTGACATATTCGCCGTATTCTGCATTGTTCGAGATCGAGTAGTTCATGTTGGCGATGCCGCCTTCATAGATCAGATCGACGATCAATTTCAGTTCGTGCAAGCATTCAAAGTATGCCATTTCCGGAGCGTAACCAGCTTCGGTCAGTGTTTCGAAACCAGCTTTGATCAGTTCAACTGCACCACCGCACAAAACAGCTTGTTCACCGAACAAATCTGTTTCTGTTTCTTCACGGAAGTTGGTTTCGATGATGCCGGCACGGCCACCGCCGTTAGCCATTGCGTACGACAAAGCGATGTCGCGTGCGACGCCGGATTTGTCCTGGTACACAGCGATCAGATGAGGAACGCCGCCGCCTTGTGCGTAAGTACCGCGCACTGTGTGGCCTGGTGCTTTAGGAGCAACCATGATGACGTCCAGATCGGCACGTGGCACGACTTGACCGTAATGCACATTGAAGCCGTGAGCGAATGCCAGCACAGCGCCTTGTTTTGCGTGTGGTGCGATATTTTCGTTGTAGACCTGCGCGATGTTTTCATCTGGCAGCAAGATCATGATGACATCAGCTGCTTTGACTGCGTCGTTGACTTCAGCAACGTTCAGACCGGCTTTCGCTACTTTGTCCCATGAAGCGCCACCTTTGCGCAGACCGACCGTTACTTTGCAGCCGGAGTCGTTCAAGTTTTGCGCGTGTGCGTGACCTTGCGAACCGTAACCGATGATGGCAACGTTTTTACCTTTGATCAGCGACAGATCACAATCTTTATCGTAAAAAACTTTCATGATGTTCCTAAATGATGTTGGTTGTTATTGGTGTAAATGAACTGCTTAATTTTTAAACTGAGTTTTAACTGCTTGATCTTGCAAATGCTTAAACCTTGAGTATGCGTTCGCCGCGACCGATGCCGGAACCGCCTGTACGGACAGTTTCCAGAATTGCCGTGCGATCGATAGAATCGATAAAAGCATCCAACTTGGTTTTGTTACCGGTCAATTCGATGGTGTAGGTCTTGTCGGTGACATCGATGATGCGACCACGGAAAATATCCGCAGTGCGCTTCATCTCTTCACGCTCCTTGCCGACTGCACGAATCTTGATGAGCATCAACTCACGTTCGATAAACGCACCTTCAGTCAGGTCGACTACCTTTACCACTTCGATCAAACGGTTCAAATGCTTGGTGATTTGCTCAATCACATCATCCGAGCCGCTGGTGACTATCGTCATCCGCGACAAGGTCGGATCTTCGGTGGGCGCCACGGTCAGGGTTTCGATATTGTAACCACGTGCGGAGAACAGGCCGACCACGCGCGACAAGGCACCCGCTTCATTTTCCAGCAAAACAGAAACAATATGACGCATCACAGATCCTCCGAACCGAGCAACATTTCAGTCAAGCCCTTGCCAGTCTTGACCATAGGCCAGACGTTTTCGGTTTGATCTGTAATGAAATTCATGAATACCAGACGATCTTTCATATCAAATGCTTCTTTCAATGCGCCGTCGACGTCTGCCGGGTTTTCAATCTTCATGCCGACGTGGCCATACGATTCAACCAGCTTGTTGAAGTCAGGCAGCGAATCCATGTAGGACTCGGAATAGCGTGAGCCGTATTCCAGCTGTTGCCATTGTCTAACCATGCCGAGGAAACGGTTGTTCAACAAAATGATTTTTGGTGTCAGGTGATATTGCTTGCAGGTCGCCAATTCCTGGATACACATTTGAATCGATGCTTCGCCAGTAATACACGCGATCGTTGCATCAGGATTCGCCATCTGCACGCCCATCGCATATGGCAAGCCCACACCCATCGTGCCCAAACCACCGGAATTGATCCAGCGACGTGGTTTGTCGAACGGGTAGTACTGCGCAGCCCACATTTGATGTTGACCAACGTCGGATGTAATGAAAGCATCGCCCTTGGTGACTTCCCAAACTTTCTGAATAACCGATTGCGGCTTGATGACTTCAGTCGAATCTGTGAACTTCAGGCAATCGCGTGCGCGCCATTCATTGATTTGCTTCCACCATGCGGACAAGGCAACCGTGTTCGGCTTGGCATCGGCAGCGTCCAATTGCGCGAGCAATTCAACCAGCACTTCTTTGACGTTGCCAACGATAGGAATATCAACCTTGACGCGCTTCGAAATCGACGATGGATCGATGTCAATGTGGATGATTTTGCGCGGCGTAGATGAAAAATGTTTTGGATTGCCGATCACACGGTCATCGAAGCGCGCACCGATCGCGATCATCACGTCGGAATGCTGCATCGCCATGTTGGCTTCGTAAGTACCGTGCATGCCCGGCATACCGACGAACTTGTCGCTCGATGCCTTGTATGCGCCCAAGCCCATCAAGGTATTGGTGCAAGGGAAACCGAGTTTATCGACCAGCTTGTTCAGTTCTTCAGATGCATGCGCCAGAATCACGCCGCCGCCGGTATAGATCATCGGACGTTCTGCTTGCAACAACAGTTGCACCGCTTTACGGATTTGACCAGCGTGGCCTTTATCGACCGGTTTGTACGAGCGCATTTCGACTTCTTTTGGATATTCGAACACGCACTTGTGCATCGTGATGTCTTTAGGAATATCGATCAGCACTGGGCCTGGACGGCCGGTAGTCGCGATGAAGAATGCTTTCTTCATGGTCGCGGCGAGATCCTTGACATCCTTGACGAGGAAATTGTGTTTGACGCATGGACGGGTAATCCCGACCGTGTCGCATTCCTGGAATGCATCCAGACCGATCGCGTGCGAAGGCACTTGACCGGAAATGATGATCATTGGAATGGAATCCATATACGCAGTCGCCAAACCGGTAACGGCATTGGTCACGCCCGGACCTGAGGTCACGAGGCATACGCCGACTTTATTGGAGCTGCGGGAATAGGCGTCAGCAGCATGGACGGCGGCCTGTTCGTGGCGCACCAGAATATGCTGGAATTTGCTGTGGCTGAAAATCGCGTCATAGATGTAGAGCACTGCGCCGCCCGGGTAGCCGAACACATGTTCAACACCTTCTTCGGCCAGGCAACGTACGACGATTTCTGCACCGGTGATTTCTTCACCGATTTTGTTATTGCTAGCTATGGTCGTGCTTGTTTCTGAGGTCATGCTAAAAGTCCTTTCAAGGTCCATTGGAAATTGATCGGATGCTCTCTCCTGTTGAAACCGCTTGATGCGTCAGTGCTGGGGCGTCCCTTTTTTGTGCGGTCACGTCGATTCGTCACACATCTGTGAATGTGCTTCAAACAAACGCTTAACGCGACTCGTTCGGCCGGAGTTACTGAGGCATGATTGCGGGTTTCTCGCGCTTGTGGCACGGGTTAGAGCAAACAGCTTTCAAATTTGAAGCGCGTCTTCCAACAAAATTGCATCATGCGCAACATGCAGAAAGACCATGGGATCCCTTCGAGGTGACGAAGGGAGTGATACGTTACTGCGTTGCACAATTCCGGTCAAGTGAAATTCACGGAAAGCCGTTTGAAATCAATGATTTTGCGCAAAAATTGCCCGCAAACGAGGCTTTTTTGCTAGCATGCGTGCAGTTTAAAAAAGCGATCATCCCAATATGGGATATCTAATCCAGCAACATCTCAGGCAGCGCTCTATCGAATTCGCTGCATCCAATGGCAACTGACAAAGAACTTTCTGATTTCCTTGAAGACGTAGAGCGCCGTGCTTTCAAGCAAGCCCTTTATGCTGTACGCAAGGAAGAATCGGCGCTCGATATTGTCCAGGATGCCATGATCAAGCTCGCTGAAAAGTACGGCGACAAGCCAGCGGCCGAGCTGCCCATGCTTTTTCAGCGCATTCTGCAAAACACCATACGCGACTATTTTAGACGCGAAAAAGTTCGCAGTTCATGGATCAGCCTTTTTTCCAGTTTCGGCAACAAGCAGGAAGACCAGGAAAACTTCGATGCGATGGATATGGTCGAAGCGGAAGAAGGCAGCTATGGCGCCGAGACCGGTTTAGGCAAGCTTGAACGTAAACAGGTACTCGAACTTATCGAAACAGAAGTACAAAATCTCCCCACGCGTCAACGCGAAGCCTTCCTGATGCGTTATTGGCAGGATCTGAACGTGGCTGAAACAGCTACGGCCATGGGGTGCTCCGAGGGAAGCGTGAAAACACACTGTTCGCGCGCAACCCACACCTTGGCCCAGGCACTGAAAGCCAAAGGAATCTATTTATGAAAACGAAAGAGTTAGACCTAGCCTACAAATTGCGGCATGCATTGGATGAAAGCACCAACGATTTGCCGACAAAAACTGCAGAACGCCTTGCATCAGCCCGCAATATCGCGCTATCCCGCAAAAAAGAGGAGACTGCCGTTAGTGTTGTCGCGCCACACGCAGTCTTTGCCGGCCATTCGGCAGGCTCCTCTTCGCCTAGGCGTTTTGCATGGATAGGACGCATGGGGCTGGCTATTCCTCTCGCCGCGCTGGTTTTCGGTTTGATGGGCATTTATCAATTTGAACAACGCCAGCAAGTTATTGAGTCCGCGGCTATCGATGCCGAAGTATTGACAGATGATCTACCTATCTCCGCTTATCTGGATAACGGCTTTGGTGCATTTTTAGAAAAGGGAGAGGACTAGGCCATGAAGGCATGGATTTTTTCTATGGGTGCCAATCACCCCAAGAAAATCGTTGCGCTGCTGGTGTCGATGACATTAGCCGGCGTATTACAAGCCATGCCTGCACCTAACTCACCCGCACCGGCCAACGTACCGGCGGTTGCACCAACTACAACTCCTACCACCAATACAGCTCAGTCAATAGTCAAACCTGTAGTCAAAGCTCGGCCTAACCCTGCTCCAAAATCGGAGTGGAGCAAGCTAAGCACGGCGCAGCAGCAAGCGCTTGCCCCATTGGCAGGGGACTGGGCAAGACTGGATGCCTTCCGCAAAGAAAAATGGCTGGAACTAGCGAATCGTTTTGCTTCGATGGCGCCGGAAGAACAGGTTCGTATGCAAGACCGCATGCGCGACTGGGTAAAATTGTCGCCTGAGCAGCGGCGTCTTGCGCGTGAAAGCTATAGCCGCGTCAAGAAATTGAATGCCGAACAGCGCGCCAAGCAATGGGAACAGTACCAACAACTGTCCGAAGAAAAGAAACAGCAATTGGCAGCGACCGTTGCGCCTAAAAAACAGATTGCAAATCCACCGCGCCAACACACCGGCCCAGGTAGCCTGCAAGTAAAAAGTGTCACCCGTCCATCCACCGCTGCAACACAGCAGTCACCTACCGCAGAAGTCACTCAACCGTCTGCGACGCCTTTGTCTTCCTCTACGCCTTGATTGAGCCGTTTGCACAATGCAATTCGACACTTCTGACACGCCTACAATTAAACGCCGCCTGACCACGATGATGTATGAAGGTGTGCTGCTATTCGGCGTAGTGGCAATTGCTGGTTTGGTGTTCTCCCCCATTTTTCAGCAACGACACGCACTTTATTTGCGGCATGCTCTTCAATATTGGCTGTTCTTCGTGATAGGCGCTTATTTCATCTGGTTCTGGATCCATAGCGGACAAACCTTGCCGATGAAAACATGGCGCATCCGATTGGTAACGCTGGAAGGCAAGTCACTGTCATTCAAACGCGCCCTCGCCCGCTATTTTCTCGCATGGTTATGGTTTTTGCCAGGTCTTGCCATTGCGTGGGCTTTGGATGCCAAAGCCTGGACTGCAGTGACTATTGTGTTTGCCAATGTCATTGCCTGGGCACTCACCGCCCGCATCCATGCCAGCCGCCAGTTCTTGCATGACCGGATTGCCGGCACCAAGCTGATAGAGATCAAAAAATCTAAGTAGTGAAGCGAGATCAAAACCTCGCACAGACGACTCCTTTATCTCCATCGGCCACGCCCATTTTAAAATTCAATAGGCGCACACTGAAAACCTGTAAAACTGCGCATCAACCCAATGTACGTGCGCACAACTTATTGCCACTATAATTGATTGCGTTTACGGCATTCTCACCATGTGGTGGCTATGTCATTCATGACAGTTCGTTTAACCAGAAATGGAGAGTCGCATGGCAAAGAAACTGAAAAAAACAGCGAAATCAAATCCAAAATCTTTGGGCAATGGTGTGCAAGCATCAGCGCAACAGATATGGCAAGCAGGAATCGATGCACTTGCAAAAACCCAGCAAGAAGGAGGCAAGGTGATTTCACGGCTGGCTAAAGAAGGCTCCAGTCTGCAAAAGCGCACACGCAAAATCGCAGAGGAAAAAGCGTCCGATCTTTCAGATGGCTTTCTCACTATCACCAGCAGCGTAGGCAAGCAGGCATCCGACTCATGGGAAAAACTTGAGCAAGTGATAGAACAAACTGTGCTGCGCTCACTCACCAGCCTTGGCCTCAGCACGCAAAAGGAATTGGAGGTACTGCACAAGCGTATCGACAGTCTGACTAAATCAGCAGTCAAAAAAACAGCTGTCAAGAAGCAGGTCGCCCAAAAAGCGCCTGCAAAAAAAGCGGTCAAGAAAATCGCCGTGAAAAAGATTGCCAGCAAACCGGCAGTCAAGAAAGCCACGGCGAAAAAAACTGTCACACGCGCGCCGGCAGCAAAGTAAGTTGATGCAAACGAGGCGATCGCTTTCGTAAGTTCTATCTACGGGGTTGGTGCTGGCAAGCGCAATCCCGTTTTTATTTCCCGCGTTTCACATTATTATCTTCGATCACTTGTCTTCAAATTTCCCCTTAATAATGAAATCCATCTGCGTCTATTGCGGCTCCTCTTTCGGCAACAAATCCATTTATACGGATGCAGCTCGCTCGTTAGCCAAGGAAATGGTCAAACACAATATTGCACTGGTTTATGGCGGCGGCAACGTTGGGCTGATGGGAGTGATCGCCAATGAAGTATTGCGTTTAGGTGGTGAAGCGACCGGCGTCATTCCGCAAGCATTAATGGACAAGGAAGTGGGACACAGTCAATTGACGCAGCTGCATGTCGTCAAAGACATGCATGAACGCAAAGCCATGATGGCCGAATTATCGGATGGATTTATTGCGATGCCGGGTGGCATAGGCACGCTGGAAGAACTGTTCGAAATACTGACCTGGTCACAACTCGGCTTTCATGAAAAGCCGATAGGCGTATTGAATGTCGATGGTTTTTATGATGGCTTGATCGCCTTTTTGCAGAACCAGGTAGCACAAGGTTTTGTGAAAGCGAATCAGGCAGACTTGATGATGCATGAGACGAACGCTGCAGACTTGCTGCGCAGGGTGCAAACCTTCGTGCCGCAACCGAGCACCAAAGTGCTGGATGCCCTGGCGGCTAAAACCTTGCTGCCCTAGATTTCAAAGACAGCAGCCCCATAAAAAATGCCGAATCGCGTCGGCATTTTTCAAAGTTACTTCAAGCAAGCGACAAGATTAAGCATCAAGCGCTTGGCGGAAGTCTTCCACCAGATCATCGGTATCTTCAATGCCGATAGACACACGTATCAACGATTCTGCAATTCCCATACTGGCTCGACGTTCTGCACCCATCTCATAAAAAATAGTGTGCGAAACAGGAATCACCAAAGTACGCGTGTCACCCAAATTGCTGGCGGATACGCCCAACTTCAAACGATTCAGGTAATCGAAGCAATCGATACCATCCTTCAATTCAAAACTGAACAAACTGCCATAGGCACGGAACAATTCAGTCGAGATCGCGTGCTGCGGATGCGAGGTCAAACCCGGATAGTAGACTGCTGCAACGCGCGGATCGGCCTCCAGCATTTGCGTCACGGCCAGCGCGTTCTTGCATTCTCTATCCATGCGCAAGGCCATGGTTTCTGAACCCACCGCCAGATGATGTGCAGCTTCCGGCCCGAGCGAACCACCGAAGTCGCGCAATGCTTTCGCACGAATCTGCGCCAGCGCCCATTGCGGTGCCGGATTGCGTTTGTAGGTTTCAAGAATATTCGGAAAGCGTGACCAATCGAACAGGCCGGTGTCTGTCAGGCTGCCACCCAAGGCATTACCATGACCACCTATCGATTTAGTCAGCGAGTTGATGACGATGCTGGCATTCACGGTTTTCGGCTTGAACAGATAGGGCGAGGTCATCGTGTTGTCGACTATATAGACGATGCCGCGCTCAGCGCACAACTTGCCGATACGCGCCAGATCGGCAACCTGCGTGCGTGGATTGGCAATGGTTTCGACGAACACAATGCGGGTCGCCGGCGTGATCGCTGCCTCTACATTTTTGACGTCGGTGGCATCGACCATAGACACGTCTATGCCTTGAATGCCGACCGTTTGCCACAGGCTATTGGTATTGCCAAACAAGAAGGCCGACGAGACGACGTGATCGCCTTCTCGCAATAGCGCCTGCGTCACAGCACCAATTGCTGCCATGCCGGTTGCAAAGCAGATCGTGCCCAAGCCCTCTTCCATCTTGTTGATCTTGTCTTCCAGCGCCGATACCGTCGGATTGCCCTGACGGCCATAGCGATAGCCGGATTGCTTGCCCTGAAACACGGTCGCCAATTCGCGCGCGTCGTTATAGCCAAACGTAACGGAGGTGTGGATAGGCTTGTGCAAGGAGCCATGCTCAATCGTCTTTTGACGATCGCTGTGCAGCGTAGTGGTGGTAAAGCCGTATTTTTTAGATTCAGTCATCGTAAACAATTCAGGAAGGACAATAAAAAATGCCTGCGTGCGTAACGAGTACGCAGAGCAGGCATTAATACACAGTCACAGCAGCAAAGTGATTAATCTACCTGCGCCAGATTCAAGTTCAGTTGCGAGCGAATTGCGTCGTCGGTTTCCGGCTTAGGATTGTTACGCGCAAACTCGATGCGATCCAGATAATCACGCGAAATATCGCCGGTGATATAGACGCCGTCGAAGCACGATGCTTCCAGGCTTTTCAGCGCTGGATTCACATCCGAAATCGAACGCTTCAGTGCATCGATATCTTGATAGATCAACGCGTCCGCAGTAATTTCGCGGCAAACTTCTTCATCAGTGCGACCGTATGCAATCAATTCTGCACGCGTAGGCATATCGATCCCGTACACATTAGGGAATTTAACTGGTGGCGCAGCGGATGCAAACATGACTTTCTTCGCACCGGCTTCACGCGCCATTTGCACGATCTCGCGGCTAGTCGTACCGCGCACAATGGAATCATCGATCAGCAGTACGTTTTTGCCTTTGAATTCCGAACCGATAGCATTCAATTTTTGGCGTACCGATTTGCTGCGGATCGCTTGTCCCGGCATCAGGAATGTACGGCCGATATAGCGATTCTTGATAAAGCCTTCGCGGTATTCGATATTGAGTTTGTGCGCCAACTCCATTGCTGCAGGGCGCGACGAATCAGGAATCGGCATCACGACGTCGATATCACCCAGCGGAAATTCGCGTGCAATTTTTTCTGCCAGATATTCGCCCATCTTCAGACGCGTTGCATATACCGACGCGCCATCGATAATCGAATCAGGACGTGCGAAATAAACAAACTCAAACGCGCAAGGATTCAGCGTTGGATTTTCTGCGCACTGTTGATTGTAGAGTTTGCCGTCGAGGTCGATAAAGATCGCTTCGCCTGGCAATACATCGCGCAAGAAGCGGAAGCCCAAACCTTCCAGCGCAACCGATTCACTTGCCACCAGATATTCGGTACCTTGCTCGGTTTCATTGAAGCCTATACACAAAGGACGAATGCCAAACGGGTCGCGGAAAGCCAGCAAACCGTAACCGGCAATCTGTGCCGTCACCGCATACGAACCGCGTACGCGTTTGTGCACCATCGACACCGCTTTGAATATCGCCGCAGGATCGAGCGAGTAACCGGTCGTCGCTTGTTGAATTTCATGCGCCAACACGTTCAACAACACTTCCGAATCGGAGGTTGTGTTGATATGACGTCTATCATTCTTGAACATCTCAATCTTCAACTGTTCCCAGTTGGTCAGATTGCCGTTATGCGCGAGGATGATACCGAAAGGCGCATTGACGTAAAACGGTTGCGCTTCTTCTGCACTGGATGAACCGGCAGTCGGATAGCGAACCTGACCGACCCCCGAGTTACCGAACAGCGAGCGCATATTGCGAGTACGGAAAACGTCCCGTACCAGGCCATTGGCCTTGTGCATGCTGAATGTATTGCCGTTATCGGTTGCGATACCGGCAGCATCCTGACCGCGATGCTGTAACAGCAACAGCGCATCGTAGATTAATTGATTAACGGGATTGTGAGAAACGACGCCAACAATGCCACACATGGTGGACTCCTCAACTAGAACAAATTAAAAATTGATATGCCGCGCAAAATCGCCCGGCAAGAAAGGGATAACAGTACGAGCGGCAGTTTCTGCCAACGGACTGAACAATGCCTCTTTCCAGAAACTCTGTTCGGGTATCGCCGTCATGCCGCATAAAAGCACGGCAGCCAACACGATCACCAAACCGCGCGCCAAGCCGAACAAACCGCCGAGACCACGATCCACCAGGGTCAATCCAGTCGCCTTGACCACTTCATTCAGCGCCATTGTCAACAAACCCATCAGGATGCGTACACCGATGAACAAGGCAATAAATCCGATTATCAGGCGTGTTGTGCTGCCTGGCACCATATCCGGCAGCAACTCTGCCAGCGACTCACCGTATGCATTGGCAACCACAAACGCCACAATCCAGCTTAACAGGGACAAAATTTCCTTGACCAGTCCCCGCAAGGTACTGATCACGATAGAACAGATCAATACAAATAAAACCAGATAATCAAAAATCGTCACTATCGATTTACTTCAAGCCACGCATTAAACTGCACCTTAAGCCGGAACCTGTTTGCCGGTCAAACCAAGCTTGGTCAATTTGGCACGCGCTTTTTCAGCTTCAGCTTCATTCGCAAATGGACCTACGCGCACCCGAATTCGCTCACCGGATTCCGTCGCCACTTTTTGTGTAAACGACTTCAAACCAGCGCCCTGCAATTTCTTTTGCAACTCATTTACTTTATCTTGCGACGCCAGAGCAGCGATCTGCAGGACAATTTTTCCTGATGCCTTAGGTGCTACTACATTCGCTTTGCCATCCAGGATCGCGCGGGCCCGCGCAGCTTCATCCGAATGATCAGCTTTGGCTATCGTGGGCGGTGTCGCTACCTTGTCTTCTTGTATCTCGACTTTCGCAACTTGTGCCTTTTTCTCAGGCTCAACTGCTTTTACTTCTAGTTTTTCTTCTGGCTTGATTTCAGTCTTGGCTGCGACTTGTGATGAGGGCGCTTCGATCACTTCCTCATCAGGAGAAAGCGACTCTGCCGTTGGCTGATTGTTCTTTTGCGTTGTCGGCGCTTTGCTTTGTGCAATCGGCGCTGCCGTATCTTTAGATGGAATTTGTATATTGATATCGTCGGCCAGCGGCTTCGGCTCTGAATCCAGAATCATAGGCAAACCGATAACGGCTGCGAGTACCAGGGCAATCGCACCAATCAGGCGGCGACGTGCACGTTTCTTTTCTGGCAACACCGGGTCAACCGCTTCTGTGCGCTTATTGCTTTGCTTGCGTTTGCTGCGAGCACTCGGCTGCTCTTCGTCGGCTTGCGAATAAAAATCGCTGTTGCCTACCGATGATTCCTGCTGATTTTTACGAAGAAACGAGAACAAGCCCATACGATATAAAGTGAAATTCGTTAGTGATGTTCGGAATTGCGGAATTCCATTACGCCTGCAACAGTAAGGAAGGATCCGAAAACCGTAATTCTATCATTCTCGCCCGCTCGGCTCATGGCATTTGCAAAAGCTTCTGCAGGCGTGGCGAATGTCTGGATGCTACGTTCCGTATCACCAACTATCGGCGACTCACCATAAGCGGCAATCAGCTTTTCGCGAATCTCGTCTGCCGTAGCGGCGCGCGGCAAAGGGAGATCAGTAACACACCAGTGATCGACCTGCCCTTTCAAGTGTTCGATCACGCCAGCGATGTCCTTGTCCTGCATGGAACCGAACACTGCGTAGGTATAAGGATGAAAGCCCATATTGCCAAGATTTTGCGACAACGTAGCAGCGGCATGCGGATTGTGCGCCACATCGAGAATAATCGTGGGCTGCCCCGGCAATACTTGAAAACGCCCCGGTAAATCGACCAGCGCCAAGCCGGTCCGCACTTCCTGTGCACCTACCGGCAAACGCAGGCGCAAGGCATCCAGCGCTGCCAGCACGCCAGACGCATTCAACAACTGATTGGCACCGCGCAAGGCCGGATAAGCCAGCGAATTACGACGGCCGCTACGGCCGCTGAAATTCCATTGCAGTTTGTCGCCGGAATAATTGAAATCACGATTGAACAGCCACAAGTCAGCGCCGATTTTTTCTGCATGGTCGACCAGCGACTGCGGCGGCACCGGATCACCGCAGATGGCAGTTTTACCAGCACGGAAAATCCCGGCTTTCTCGAAGCCAATCTTCTCACGGGTATCGCCCAGATATTCTGTGTGATCGATATCGACGCTGGTGACAATTGCTACATCCGCATCAAGTACATTCACGGCATCGAGACGCCCACCCAGGCCCACCTCAAAAATCACGGCATCCAGTTTGGCATCGGCAAACAATTGCATCGCCGCCAGCGTGGTGAATTCAAAGTACGACAAAGACACATCGCCACGCACCACGTCGAGTTTGTGGAAAACGTCTATCAATTCAGCATCAGTCGCCGATTGACCATTGATGCGCATGCGCTCGTTGAAATGCAAAATATGCGGCGAGGTGTACAAACCAACGCGATAACCGGCGCGCAACAAGATCGACTCCAGCATGGCGCAGGTTGAACCCTTGCCATTCGTGCCGCCGACGATAATCACCGGACAGGCAAATTCGATCGCCATTGCGTCCTTGACCTGTCGTACGCGATCCAAACCCATGTCTATCGCTTTGGGATGCATCGTTTCCAGTAGCGTGAGCCAGTCGGCCAGTGTCGCAGGATGTTTTTCCATACAATTTAGTCGTAGTTAGAGAACATATGTGATGACGATTGCTCAAATAAAAAGCCCGAACCGTATACGGCTCGGGCTTCTGCAATCAGACTACTGACTTATGCGAGAACTTCCGCGGCCTGATTTTGCAATATTGCCAACAGGCGTGCAATTTCTTCACGCATTTTGCGTCTATCAACAATCATGTCGACAGCGCCTTTGGTCACGAGGAACTCAGCGCGCTGGAAGCCTTCCGGCAACTTCTCACGCACTGTATTTTCGATCACGCGCGGACCGGCAAAACCGATCAGCGCTTTTGGTTCTGCAATCACGACGTCGCCCAGGAACGCGAACGAAGCGGACACACCACCCATGGTCGGATCGGTCAGCACCGAGATAAACGGCAATTTCTTTTCGGATAATTTCGTCAACATCGACGTGGTTTTGGCCATTTGCATCAAGGACAACAAGCCCTCTTGCATACGCGCACCACCGGTTGACGTAAAGCAGATGAACGGTACTTTTTGTTCCAGCGCAGTTTGTGCGCCGCGTACAAAACGCTCGCCAACTACGGAACCCATGGAACCGCCCATAAATTCAAACTCGAAGCAAGCGACCACGACCGGCAAACTCATGATGGAGCCGCCCATGACGATCAAGGCATCGGTTTCGCCGGTAGCTTCCAGTGCCGACTTCAGGCGATCCGGATATTTTTTGCTGTCTTTGAATTTGAGTGTATCGACAGGCAATACTTCCTGGCCGATGTCATAACGTCCGCCTGCATCCAGCAATGCATCCAGACGATCACGTGCACGAATGCGCATGTGATGTGTGCATTTAGGGCAAACGTGGATATTTGCTTCCAGATCAGTGCGATACAGCACTGATTCGCAAGACGGGCATTTAACCCACAGGCCTTCTGGAACCGATTTGCGTTGCGCAGTATCGGAACGTTGAATGCGTGGAGGAAGTAATTTTTCTAGCCAGCTCATCGTGACCTCTTTCATTTTGACTTGCCGAATTGTACCGTTTGCACGGATATTCGCCACAATTGCGTGTTTTTTCTGATTAGGGGCAGAATCATGCCGCGGATCGGTGGCATTTTACTTGCCTATAAGGACATTTTTACCTTATTCATCCAGCGCCTTGCGGATGCCGGCTATAAAGGTTTGCACCGCTTCTACAGCCTGTTCGCGCGGGGTGTTTTCCAGCTCCTGAATGATACGACTGCCGATCACGACGGCATCGGATACTGCAGCCACTGCCTTCGCAGTTGCAGCATCGCGAATACCAAAGCCTACGCCGATAGGCAATTTTACGTACTTGCGGATCGCGGCTATGCGTTGCGATACTTCGGCCGTATCGATATTGGCTGCGCCGGTGACGCCTTTGAGCGACACATAATAACTAAAACCGCTGCCGAATTTGGCAACTTGCTGAATGCGTTCTTCGGTTGAAGTTGGCGCCAGCAAGAAGATAGGATCCATATCATTCGCCTTCAGTGTCGCGGCAAACTCTTCGCATTCTTCCGGAGGGTAATCGACCACGATGGTGCCATCCACACCCGCCGCTTTCGCTGCCAGGATAAATGCCGTCTGCCCCATCCGTTCGATAGGATTGGCGTAGCCCATCAAGACGACTGGTGTCGTAGTGTTGGTCTTGCGAAATTCACTGACGAAGCCCAATACGTCACGCATGCCGACATTGAATTTGAGTGCACGTTCACACGCACGCTGAATCACCGGACCTTCTGCCATCGGATCGGAGAACGGCACACCAAGTTCGAGTATATCGGCACCACCGGCCACCAGCGCATGCATCAGCGGCACCGTCAGGTCTGGCGAAGGATCACCCGCCGTGATGAAGGGGATCAAACCTTTTTTATTGTTAGCCGCCAATGCGGACAGCGTGGACTGAATTCTGGACATCTGTTTTTATCTTTAATCAATGATCTTTTAATGCGCAACGCGACTGCTGTCGCATATGAAAATGAAAACGGTAGTGGAGCGTGATCCATTACCGCATGAAACGCGATCAGCCGAAGTCCAGGCCCATCCGTTGCGCCACCGTGTGCATATCCTTGTCGCCACGACCGGACAGATTAACCAACACTGTCTTGTCTTTAGGCAGCGTCGCAGCCAGTGTGGCGGCATAACTCAAGGCATGACTGGATTCCAGAGCAGGAATGATGCCTTCGATATGGCAGCAATCATGAAAGGCCTGCAAGGCTTCTTCATCGGTAACGGACACATATTGCGCGCGTGCAGAATCTTTCAACCATGCATGTTCGGGACCTACACCTGGATAATCCAGACCCGCCGAAACCGAATGTGTCTCGATGATCTGGCCATTCTCATCCTGCAATAAATAGGTACGATTGCCATGCAACACACCCGGTGTGCCTGCCGTCAGTGATGCGGAATGCTTGCCGGACTCCAAACCTTCACCAGCGGCTTCCACACCTATCAACTGTACGTTCTTGTGTTCGATATAAGGATAGAAAATACCCATCGCATTCGAACCACCACCGATACAGGCCAGGACATAGTCAGGCTGACGGCTGGTCATCTCCGGCATTTGTTCTATGCATTCATTGCCGATTACCGACTGGAAGTCGCGCACCATCATGGGATAGGGATGCGGACCGGCGACGGTACCGATGATGTAGAAGGTGTTTTCAACGTTGGTGACCCAGTCGCGCATCGCTTCATTGAGCGCGTCCTTCAGAGTCTTGGAGCCGGATTCAACCGGCACCACGGTTGCACCCAGCAACTTCATGCGATATACGTTTTGCGCCTGACGCTTGACGTCTTCGCTCCCCATATAAACCACGCATTCGAGGCCGAAACGCGCGCAAATCGTCGCTGTCGCAACGCCATGCTGGCCGGCACCGGTTTCCGCGATGATGCGGGGCTTGCCCATGCGTCTGGCCAGCAAGGCCTGACCAATCACGTTATTGATCTTGTGCGCGCCTGTGTGATTCAAGTCTTCACGCTTGAAGTAAATCTGCGCGCCGCCCATTTTTTCAGACCAGCGTTTGGCATGATAAATCGGGCTTGGACGGCCGACGAAATGCTTCAGGTCGTAATGGAATTCAGCAAGAAAGGCAGGATCCTTGCTGTAGTGTGCATAGGCTTCTTTCAATTCAGCCAGCGCATGACTGAGTGTTTCGGAAACGAAGCTGCCGCCATAGGGGCCAAAATGGCCTTTTGCGTCGGGGAAATTGTAAGAAGCGGTTTGATGCAAGGCAGTCTCGATGACCGCTTGTCGCTCGGCGAAGCTGCCCAGCGCGTCTAATTCTTTCATGATGATCTCTTTACTATTTAGTCTGTCTGTTTGGCATGCCCATGGTCTGCCGAATCGGCAAGACGCACTGCGGCGATGAAGGCGTGAATCTTTGCCTTATCCTTGATCCCCTTGTCGTGTTCGACGCCACTACTGACATCAACGGCATAGGGACGAACGCGTAGCACCGCGTCAGTCGCGTTTTGTGCGCTCAAGCCACCACTTAAAACGACCCGAGGCGCGATGTTTTCGGGAATGAGAGACCAATCGAAGACCTTTCCACTGCCGCCATAGCTATCAACATAGGTATCCAGCAACAAGCCGGTAAACAATCTGCTGGCGGCGCGATAATCAGACTCGTATTTTAGCAAATCGGCTGGACTAGTATCCGGTTTTACGCGTATCGCGCGCATAAATGGGCGATTCACTGCCGCTGCAATGGATGCGCACTGCTCCATCGTTTCATCGCCGTGAAATTGCAGCATCGCAATCGATGTCTGCGCGACTACCGCCTGCACTTCATCTGCGCTGGCATTCACAAACAAACCGACGGTACTGACAAAAGGCGGAATCTGTGCGATCAACTGTGCCGCTGCCACAGGCTGAATATAGCGCGGGCTTTTGGCATAAAACACGAATCCGACTGCATCGGCGCCTAAAGTAATCGCATCTTGCAGATCTTCCAGTCGCGTCAAACCGCAAATTTTAATGCGCGTGCGGGATGTAATTGTTGTCATTGTGTTGCCAGCCTGTTGAAAACGAATGGTTATATTGCTTACGCCTACACAATTCAATATTGCTGATGAATCGCAGTTTTATCCCGCGCTATCAAGACCATAGAAAATTCTGCGTTTCGATCTGCGGCAACTTCCATTTTGGGTCGTAATCGATTTTGGTGAGGTACAAACCATCGGCCATGAAGGTCGGTGCGGCAATCTTGCGATCTTGCGCTTCCAACAGTTCCTTTAACCATGCAGACGGCTGCGTGCCGTTTCCGACATAAATCAGCGAGCCAATGATGTTGCGCACCATATGATGCAAGAATGCATTTGCGTGTACGGTGAACATGATCAGATCGCCGCGCTGCTCGATACTGATGGCATACATGGACTTGATCGGCGATTTGGCCTGGCACTGCACAGAGCGGAAACTGGAAAAATCATGTTCGCCGATCAAATGTGAAGCTGCTTCCCTCATCTTGTTGACATCCAGTCTGCGAAACACCCAACCGGCCTTGCCTTCCAGCAAAGGCGAGCGTACCTGGTTGTTGTACAAGACATATTGGTAGGTTCTGGAGCGGGCGCTGAAACGCGCGTGAAAGTTCTCTTCAGCATTATCCGCAACCTGAGTCGCCCAGCGCACAGCAATCGATGGCGGCAAAAAGGTATTCACACCACGCACCCAGGATTGCATATCGCGGTCCAGCGTCGTATCGAAATGCACTACTTGTTCGATGGCATGCACGCCTGCATCGGTACGACCGGCGCATGAGGTTGAAATTTCATGCTGGGTAAATTTCCACAAGGCGAATTCCAGCTTGTCCTGGATAGTCAAGCCGTTAAGCTGCGTCTGCCAGCCCTGCCAAGGTGCACCGTCGTATTGCACGCCGAGCACAATGCGCTTCGTTTCGCCCGAGCTGCCTGATTCGCCATTCATGATAAAAATTTTACCGAAAAATCGAAACTGAAAATGAAAAACGGGCGCAAGCAGTGCATTGCGCCCGTCGATCCTGCATTTTAGCTTGTCAGGAGAGTTTGCTCAGCAGGTTTCTCGCCTTCTCGGATTGTTCGCCGCTGCCACCTTTGACGACTTCTTCCAGCAATTCGCGTGCGCCTTCCTTGTCGCCAATCTCTTGATAGGCGATTGCCAGATCAAGCTTGGTCGCCATTTCTGCATTGCTGGTGTAGCTAGCTGCCTCATCCACGCCATCCAGCGCAAAATGATCGTCATTCAAAGTGGCGTCCGAAGCAGGTGCAGCAACTGGATCCAGATCAAGTGAAATGTCGGACAAATCGGCCGCGATATCTTTGGCTGGCGCAGACGCAGCGGCAGTCTGTACATTTGCCGGAGAATCATTAATCGATGGAAAATCAAGACCGAGGTCATCCGGAATACGGATGTCCGCCGTCGTAGATTCCGTAGCTGCTTGTTCACCTTCAAAACTGGCCACAGACGGTTCTTCTACCGCATTGTTTGTCGGCTCGTTATCCGCAGGCTTGTTATCTTCCAGGAAACCGAAATCGATATCCGCAATATCCGCTGGCATTTCAGCTTTGGCTGCCGTTGCGTTTGGCGATTTATTATCTGGCTCTTCCAGATCCAGGCCTTCCAGATCGAAGTCGAGATCTTCAACCACATCAGGCTGCATCGACGCGATTGTTTTGTGTTCGTCCTCTTCCGGCAGGGACAAGCTGTTTTCTGCAAGGGAACTATCTAACGAGCTGACCGGCGCCGCTTCGTCTACCGACGATTCGGCGTTTAATCCATCAAATGGCTGGGTGGGTGCAAGTAAAGCTGCTGCTCTGGCCTCGCCCTTTTCTGCGCCCGCACCGCTTGCATATAACGGATTGCTAGGATCAAGAATCAAGCCGAGGTTGGCAGCTTGTGCCCAATCATCACCCTCGCCTTTGGTCAGGCTGTACAACTCGCTGGCCAGAATCTCGAACGAACGGCCGTCATTGCGGTTGGCATAAATTTCCAGCAACTTGACGCGTACTGCATGACGGTCAGGCTGATTGCGCAATGCTTCCTTCAGAATTTCTTCCGCCTGGGCATCGCGACCGTAAGCGATATACACATCGGCTTCTGCAATCGGATCAACTTCATTCGTGTCGAGCTGGCTGGCAGAAGGAACAAAATTGGAATTAAACACGCTGTTGTTGGTGTCAACGCTTTGTCCGCCAGTTGAACCGAACAGTGAGTTCGATTTAAGGCTGGAATCTGTAATGATGCTGTCTTCAAACGATTGGGTTTGCTTGCGACGGCGCGAACTATAAATACCCAGACCGGCAAGCAGAGCCAGCAATGCTGCAGCGCCTGGCAAGAACATGGCGTTACCCGTCAAGTCTTCAAAGAAGCTTGGCTCAGGTGGTGGCGGAGGAACGACAACAGGCTTCTTAACCATCGGTTTAACTTCAGCTACAGGTGCTGGCGGCACTACTGGATCAACCACCGGTACCGTAACAGGCTCGACTGCCGGTGCTCCTGCCACTTCAGGAGTAACAACCGGTGCAGTTTCTGCGGCTGGCGCAGTCGTTACCGGCGCAGTTACTGGCGGAACGACTGGCACTGGCGTTGCGGCGGCAGCTGTTGCCTGCTTTTGCTGCTCAGCCAAATCCTTGTTTTTAATTTCCAGAATCTTTTGCAGTTCGCTGACGTTCTTTTCGAGTTCCTTGACACGTGCATTTGCATCTGCAATTGCCTTGTCTTTGGCGATCAGCTCTTCTGTGCTGGCACCTGCTTTGTCGGAGCCGGCGCTTAATGTGGTCGCGCCAGATTTGGATAATTTCAGCTTATCTTTGGATTCGGACGCAGCAGCAGACTCTTCCTGAATACGGGTGGTGATTTTTCCACCCGCCGCTTGCTTGGCGTCATCAGATTTTTTCGCTTCTGCAGTGGCGACTTGGCCTGCCAGTTTGTTGCGATAGCTATTGAAATCTGCAGCTTGTGCGACGACCACGCCTTTTGCTTCTGATTGACCCACCGATTTTGCGGTGTCCGCTTCAGGCACGGACAATATCTGTCCGGCTCGCAGGCGATTCATGTTCTTGTTGATAAATGCATCAGGATTGGCGCGATACAAGGCAACCAACATCTGATCGAGCGAGACGCCGCTTGGACGATATTGGTTAGCAATTTTCGCCAGCGAGTCGCCTTTTTTAACCAGATACTCATCGGCAGATGCGGTATCAGCTTTTGGCTCAGATGCAGTGCGGACCGGCTTGACTACTGCTGGTGCCGGTGCTGGCGCCACTTGACGAATTGGTTGCGGTGCGGCTTGTTGCGGAACTGGTTCAGGTGTAGGCGGAGGAAGTGCCTGACTAGGAGCTGATGGCGGTAAAGTTTGAGAAGGTGCTGGCGCCGATTGTGCAACTGACTCTGGAATATTTTCGACGGGTCTTGCAACAGGAGGCAATGGGCGAGTAATTGGTGCTACTTGGGCCGGGCGTGCTGAACGCATTTCTGGCGGATCAAGCAGAAAGGTATATTCACGCACCAAACGATTTTTATTGCCGCCCAATTCCAGCAACATATCTATATACGGTTCGTTAATAGGCTGGGTCGATGTAATTCGAACAATCGGACGATTGCCACGTTGCTCAACTGCGAATCTCAGCGAAAAAAGCGCCGGATGCAGATCAATATTGGCTTGTCGGAAAACATCGGCAGATGCCAGTTTTGGCACCAAACTTCCGAGCTCATCCTGCGACACCGAAGTCAGTTCAATCTCTGCTCGTAACGGCTGCCCCAGCGAAGACAGGACGGTCAGTTTCCCCAGACCTGCGGCATGCGCATTTGACAACACCACAGCAGATATGACTGCTGCGCTGAGCGTCTTTAATTTGAACGAGGAAAAACGGGAGCGAGGAGTTGACCGCATTTTTAGTGGCATGGAGAGTATTCCGTTAGCGTACGTTGGAGACCACAAGCAACGCTTATTTATCTTTTTTCTGAGAACTTTCACCATAGCATCATGGACTTACGCGCGCAAGCGCAACCATATTGGCAACTAATTTAAAACCCGCCAATCACTCATTATTTGAGCGAATTTGGCGGGTTTATGTTGCGTAGTGACAACGTCAGACGCAGCTTACATGGTGAATATCAGCGATCCAGCACGATGCGCAACATGCGGCGCAGCGGTTCTGCAGCACCCCACAACAGTTGATCGCCGATCACGAAGGCCGAAATATATTCCGGCCCTTGATTCAGCTTGCGTACACGACCGACGCCGATTTCCAGCCCGCCGGTGATAGCCGCTGGCGTCAATTCCTTGACGGTGATAGCGCGCTCATTCGGCACCCATTTCACCCATTGGTTACCTGAACGGATGATGGATTCGATTTCGGCCAAAGGCACGTCGCGCTTCAATTTGATTGTCAACGCCAGGCTGTGACAACGCATCGCGCCTATACGCACGCACAAACCATCGACTGGAATCGTGTTGGTATTGCCAAGAATCTTGTTAACTTCAGCTTGGCCTTTCCACTCTTCTTTCGACTGACCGTTTTCCAGTTGTGCATCGATCCATGGGATCAAGCCGCCAGCCAAAGGCGCGCCAAAGAACTCTGTTGGCACTTCGCTACGTATGGTTTGCGCAACTTTGCGATCGATATCCAGAATGGCGGATGAAGGCGTTGCCAGTTCGTCCGCAACCGCACCGTGAACCACGCCCATACCGGACAACAATTCACGCATGTGATTAGCGCCGCCGCCAGATGCTGCCTGATAAGTCATCGAGCTGACCCATTCAACCAGACCCTCGCGGAACAAGCCGCCCACGCCCATTAACAAAATGGAATTGGTGCAATTGCCGCCGATGTAGTTTTTAACACCACGCCCCAATGCATCCGTGATCACATTTTGATTGACTGGATCCAGGATGATGACGGCGTCATCTTTCATGCGCAGTGTCGAAGCAGCATCGATCCAGTAACCATCCCAACCCGATGCACGCAGTTTAGGGAAGATTTCGGTTGTGTAGTCACCACCTTGGCAGGTAATGATGATGTCGCATTTTTTCAGCGCATCGATATCGTTGGCGTCCTGCAAAGTCGTTTCCTTCTTCGCCATCGCAGGGGCTTTGCCACCCTTGTTCGAGGTGGTGAAGAACACAGGTTCGATAAGGTCGAAATCGCCCTCTTCCTGCATACGTTGCATCAAGACTGATCCGACCATCCCACGCCAACCGACTAAGCCAACAACTTTCATCATCATTTCCTTAACTCAGGCGCATCTGACGCCCATTAATAAAAACTACGAACTTGTGATTCAGAAAATCAAGCTAGCGCTTTGACGACAGCGTCGCCCATTTGCGTCGTGCTGACTTTGGTCGTGCCCGCTTCGTAAATATCGACAGTACGCAAACCTTGTTTCAATACGGACTTCACGGCAGCTTCAATACGATCAGCTTGCTCGGTCTTGGCCAGCGAATAACGCAACATCATGGCCAACGAAAGAATCTGCGCCAATGGATTGGCGATGTCCTTGCCCGCGATATCAGGTGCCGAACCGTGCGAAGGCTCGTACAAACCTTTGTTGTTCGCATCCAGCGAAGCCGATGGCAACATGCCGATAGAACCAGTCAACATTGCAGCTGCATCGGACAGAATGTCGCCAAACATATTGCCGGTCACCACAACGTCGAATTCCTTCGGTGCGCGCACCAATTGCATCGCTGCGTTATCGACGTACATGTGATCGAGTTTGACGTCTTGGTATTCCTTGTGCACATCGGTCACAACGTCACGCCAGAACTGGAATGTCTCCAGCACGTTGGCTTTATCAACGCTGGTCAAACGCTTGCTGCGTTTTTGCGCAGCCTGGAATGCGACGTGCGCAATGCGGCGAATTTCTGGTTCGCTGTAACGCATGGTGTCGAAACCTTCACGCGATCCTTTGAAAGGACCGTCCGGTGCTTCGCGCATACCGCGCGGCTGGCCGAAGTAAATATCGCCTGTCAATTCGCGCACGATCATGATGTCGAGGCCGGAAACGATTTCCGGTTTCAACGACGATGCGCCAGCCAATTCTGGATACAAAATCGCAGGGCGGAAGTTTGCAAACAACCCCAGATGCTTGCGCAGACCGAGAATCGCTTGCTCAGGACGCAAGGAACGTTCCAGGGTGTCGTATTTAAAGTCGCCGACCGCGCCAAACAAAATAGCATCCGCTTCTTGCGCAACTTTCAGGGTCGATTCCGGTAATGGATGGCCTTGTTCTGCATACGCGGCACCGCCAACCGGCACGGTTTCGGTTTCAAACTTTTCACCCAAGGCGTTCATCACCTTGACCGCTTGATTCATGATTTCCGGACCAATGCCGTCGCCCGGCAGAATTGCAATTTTCATTGGATAACTTCAGTAAGAATTAAAAAAGAGGGAAAAGCGTGCGACTCAATCAAGCCGAATTTTCGACCAGGATTCACGTCCTTGAATAGTCGCTGTTAAATAGTATTCGACAGCCAAGGCTGCGCAGCAAGGTGGCGCTCTTCATACGCGCGTATCTTGTCGGACTTTTGCAAAGTCAAGCCGATGTCGTCAAAGCCATTCAGCAAACAGTATTTGCGGAAAGCATCAATATCGAATGGATAGGCAACGCTACCGTTGCTGGTGCCTATGATTTGTTTTTCCAAATCAATCACCAGATGATAGCCAGGAAAAGCCTTGACCTCATTGAACAAATGATCAATTTGCGCCTCAGTCAGCGCGACCGGCAACAAACCATTTTTGTAACAGTTATTGAAAAAGATATCCGCAAAGCTAGGCGCGACAATTGCTCGAAAGCCGTATTGACTCAATGCCCAAGGCGCGTGCTCACGTGACGATCCGCAACCGAAATTCTTGCGCGCCAACAAAATCTGCGCACCTTGATAGCGCGGTTGATTCAGCACGAAATCAGGATTCAGCGGACGATTTGTATTGTCTTTGCCTGGCTCGCCTTGATCCAGATAGCGCCATTCATCGAACAAGTTCGGACCGAACCCGGTACGTTTGATTGACTTCAGAAATTGCTTTGGAATGATGGCGTCGGTGTCGACATTTGCACGATCCAGCGGTGCAACCAAACCATCAAGAATATTAAATTTTTCCATAGTGCCCAACTGTTGATGCGTATCGACGACGATAAGGTCAGTAATTTTGTATAACGATGCGACGGGACAAACTTCTTGTTTCAAACAACTGGAAAATGCAGTGATGCGACAACCTGAATCTGCGCATCACTGCAAACCAGCTTCTTATTTATTACCCTGAATTTTGTCACCTACATGCTCGACATCCTTGCCGAAACCCTGAACGGTATTGCAACCAGCCAGCAAGCAAACGGATGCAATCAACAACGCAACAATTTTTTTCATTTTTTTCTCCAGGAGTTTAGTTTACAACGAACGAACATCAACAAAATGGCCTTCAATACCTGCTGCTGCAGCCATCGCCGGACTGACCAGATGCGTGCGACCGCCTGCACCCTGACGCCCTTCAAAATTGCGATTCGAGGTTGACGCACAACGCTCGCCCGGCTCCAGACGATCCGCATTCATCGCCAGACACATAGAACAACCAGGCTCACGCCATTCAAAACCGGCGGCCTTGAAAATCTTGTCCAGGCCTTCGCGCTCTGCCTGCTCCTTGACGAGACCCGAACCTGGAACCACCATTGCCAGCGTCACGTTCGATGCACGATGCTTGCCGCGCACGACGGCTGCGGCTGCTCGCAAATCTTCTATCCGTGAATTGGTACAGGAACCGATAAATACCTTGTCGATACGGATATCCGTAATCGGCGTATTCGGTTTCAGACCCATATATATAAGCGCTTTTTCCATACCGTCACGCTTGGTCGCATCTTTTTCCTTATCCGGATCAGGCACACGACCATCCACGGCGACAACCATCTCTGGCGATGTTCCCCAGCTCACTTGCGGTTTGATTTCGACGGCGTTCAATGTGACGACCATATCGAACTTGGCACCAGCATCCGAATGCAAGGTGCTCCAGTACTCGACCGCGCGATCCCAATGCGGGCCCACAGGTGACAAAGGACGGCCCTTGACGTAGTTGATCGTGGTTTCGTCGACGCCGATCATGCCTGCGCGTGCGCCCGCTTCGATCGCCATATTGCAGATCGTCATACGACCTTCCATCGACAGCGCACGTATCGTCGAGCCGGCAAATTCAATCGCGTAACCGGTGCCACCAGCAGTACCGATTTTTCCGATGATTGCGAGCACAATATCTTTTGCAGTGACACCAGCCGGTAAAACACCATCAACCTGTACCAGCATCGCTTTGGATTTTTGCGCCAGCAAGGTTTGCGTCGCGAGCACATGCTCGACTTCTGACGTACCAATGCCATGCGCCAATGCGCCAAACGCGCCGTGCGTAGACGTATGGGAATCGCCGCACACGACTGTCATGCCCGGCAAGGTCGCGCCCTGCTCCGGTCCGATTACGTGCACGATACCCTGACGCTTGTCGCGCATGCTGAAATAGGTCAAACCATATTCATGCGCATTACCGTCCAGCGTTTCGACTTGCAGGCGCGATGTCGGGTCTGCAATCCCTTCTGAGCGGTCGGTCGTCGGCACATTGTGATCCGCCACCATCAGATTGGCGGAGACGCGCCATGGACGACGGCCCGCCAGCTTCAAACCTTCAAAAGCCTGGGGGCTGGTTACTTCATGCAAAAGATGACGATCGATGTAAAGCACGGTCGTGCCGTCGTCACCCACATCGACAACATGTGATTGCCAGAGTTTATCGTAGAGCGTTTGAGCCATATTCGTGTGAAAAAGTAAGTCGGTAAAGACTGAATAGTCAGCCTTGGATTATGCCATATTTAGCGCGCTGCCATTGCAGGAAACACCAGTGTGCACGCCAGAATGCTTGCCATAACTACCACATGAGGGTAATTGGCTTTAAAGCAATCCCCTGCTATCACTATCTGCTTTTTGTTTGTAGATAAAGTGGCATCACGCGTTGCGCGTAAGCGGTGAGATCGCTGATGCGATCGGCACTGGACGGATGAGTAGAGAGGAATGTTGGCGGCGCGCTGCCACCGACCTGCCCCATCTTTTGCCATAGCGTGATCGCTGCGCGCGGATCATAACCGGCACGTGCAGCCAATTCCACCCCGATACGGTCAGCCTCTCTTTCATGCTCACGCGAATTCGGCAAGCCAATCACACCCATATATGCATATTCGGCGCCTTGCTGCCCCAAACTACCGACGCCCAGCAAAGCAGAACCGATCGAGATGACACTACCCGCCACCATCTTTTCCGACGCGCGCTCCCGCGCATGCTCACGCAAGGCATGCGAAATTTCATGCCCGATCACCGCTGCCAGCTCATCATCCGTTACCTTGAGCTTATCGATCAAACCGCTATAAACCGCTATCTTCCCGCCCGGCATACACCATGCGTTGACCTCTGTCGATGTCAACACATTCACTTCCCATTGCCAAGCTTTTGCATCGGAGCGAAAAGCTGGCGTTTGTGCAATCAGACGATTCGAAATAGCGCGCACACGCGCAACTTGCGCCGGATCACGATTGACACTGTTTTTCTTCTTTTCTTCTGCAATCAGCTCGCCATACTGCTTTGCTGCAGCTTGGTCCAGTTGCTGCGCCGACAAGGCCATTCTCTGAGAGCGATCTACACCGACAACGCCGCCTTGCGTGGTTTGCACCGTTTCGCAAGCAGACAAAGTCAGCACCGAAAAAATTACTATAGCGAAGGTGAGAACAGAATGCGATTTAACGAGTTTCACTTCGGCTCCTTATCGACAAAGCAGAAAATATTTCAGCTGAAAATCAAGCTGCGCTAGCGCGAATCTGCGGGGTAGCGACCTTGACATCGCCGCATTGTGCACGATGACGCAATGCATGATCCATTAACACCAATGCCAGCATCGCTTCGGCGATAGGCGTAGCGCGAATCCCGACACAAGGATCATGACGACCCAGGGTTTCGACCATGATCGGATTGCCGGCTTTATCAATCGAATGACGTGCCGTGCGAATACTGGATGTCGGCTTGATCGCAATCGATGCCGTGATGTTCTGGCCGGTTGAAATACCGCCCAGCACGCCGCCGGCATTATTGGTAGAAAAACCGTCAGGCGTCAGCTCATCGCCATGCTCAGTGCCTTTTTGCGCGACCGATTTGAAGCCAGCACCAATTTCTACGCCTTTGACAGCATTAATACCCATCAATGCGTAAGCAATTTCTGCATCGAGCTTGTCGTAAATCGGCTCACCCAATCCGACAGGCACATTTTCGGCCACGACATCTATGCGTGCGCCGCATGAATCGCCATTTTTGCGCAAGTCATCCATATACGCTTCCAGCTGCGGAACTATCGTAGCGTTAGCAGAGAAGAATGGATTTTCAGGGACGTGCGACCAATTTTCGAAAGGGATTTCGATCTCACCCAACTGACTCATGCAACCCTTGAACGTCGTACCGTATTGCTCCAGCAACCATTTCTTGGCAATGGCAGCCGCGCCAACCACAGGTGCCGTCAGACGAGCCGATGAGCGTCCACCGCCACGCGGGTCGCGTATGCCGTACTTATGCCAGTAAGTGTAATCGGCATGGCCAGGGCGAAAGGTTTCAGTGATGTTGCCGTAGTCCTTGCTGCGCTGATCTTCGTTGCGGATCAATAGCGCAATCGGCGTGCCGGTGGTTTTGCCTTCGAATACGCCGGACAGGATTTCGACTGTATCGGATTCTTGACGTTGGGTCACATGACGCGAAGTACCTGGCTTGCGGCGGTCCAAATCGAACTGAATGTCGGCTTCTGACAACACCATGCCGGGCGGACAACCATCGATTACACAGCCGATTGCCGGACCATGAGATTCACCAAAAGTGGTGACTGTAAAGAGTGTGCCAAATGTATTGCCGGACATGATGATGAGTGATCAATTGAATAAAGCACCATTCTACCAGTGCATAGAAAACAAATACTTCAAGAAAAATCATTGCCGGATGTTAAATCGATGTGCAATATACGGTTTCCAAACCAGAAAAACCAAATCCCGGAGAAGGCAACATGCGCAAGTCGGTCAGCCATAGCGAGGATGACCTTGTATTTCTGGATGAAGCAATCCCCCCATCCGACAACAATACTCCGAGTGCAAGCAAGGATGTTTGGCAAGTCATGATCATCGATGATGATGCTGACGTCCACTCAGCAACAACCTTTGCACTCAGCAACGTTGAAATACAAAATCGACCGCTTTCATTCTTGCACGCTTACTCTGCACAGCAAGCGCGTGACATTTTGGCAAACGAAACCGACGTCGCGGTTATTTTGCTGGACGTTGTCATGGAACAGCAAGATGAAGGCTTGCAACTGGTGCATTACATACGCGATGTATTGCACAGAACTGAAGTACGCATCATTCTGCGTACCGGCCAGCCTGGCTATGCGCCGGAAATCGATGCGATTCAACAATTCGACATCAACGATTACAAGACCAAGTCCGAGCTGACGCGCATCAAGTTGTATACGGTAGTCACTGCGGCGATTCGCTCTTACGAACAAATCTGTACCATCAATTCAAGCAGCCGCGGCCTGGACATGATCCTGCGCGCGAGTACTGAACTAATGGCATTGCAAACGCTGGAAGAATTCACCTCCGGCGTCCTCAGACAAATCGCGCGCATACTGGATGTGCCACCGAGCGGTATTTTTTGCGTGCGTGAAACGCTGCAAACCCAGGAAACCGAGTTATTTGTGGTCGCCGCCACCGGCAAATACCAGAATCTGCTGAACTTCCCCGTGTCGACATTTGAAGATGCGCAGATCGGCAATACCTTGAGCCGCGCGCTTAACGAGCGCCGCAATATTTATGGTCGTGAATTTACCGCGCTGCATTTCAGCGGCAATGCCTCCAGCAACTTTGCGGCGTTCTTCCGAACGGATCGACCGTTAAATGAAATTGACCTGCGCCTATTGGAAGTTTTTTGCAGCAATATTTCAGTTGGGCTTGCCAACATCATGCTGGTTACAAGTCTGCACAATTCCGCCTTCTACGATTCGCTGACCAAACTACCGAATCGCACCCGCCTCAAAGAAATCATCGACGACAATCTGGTTTCCATTACCGATAAGCCGACCACACTGGCACTGATCGACATCGATCATTTTGCCGAAACCAACGATACGCTCGGCCACCAATTCGGCGACCTGCTGCTTTTGTCTGTTGCGTCACGCCTGCAATCGCGCCTCGGCGACAGACTGATTGTGGCGCGCGTAGGGGGCGATACCTTTGGCGTGATGGGCGACGACATTCAGGTCAATCCAGCAGCTGTACTGGCGCAATTTGAACGACCATTCAGTATTGACGGCCAGGATGTGCAACTCTCTGCCACAGTTGGCCTGGTGCGCTTGTCAGAACATGACGGACGCGGTGTGGAAGCTTTGAAAAATGCGCATATCGCACTGAAACGCGCCAAGTTGCAGCAACGTACCGGCTATCTGTATTTCTCGCGCAGCATGGGTATCGATATACGCGAACGCGTGAATATGATGCATGCTCTGCGCGCTGCATTTGAAGAAAGACGGCTGTTCGTCGTCTATCAACCGCAGATCGACATGGTGACGCGCGCACCGGTTGGCGCAGAAGCATTGTTGCGCTGGCAGACAGAAGACAAAATCATGATTTCGCCAAATCGGTTTATCCCGATCGCAGAATACTCAGGGCTGATCATCGAGCTTGGCGAATGGGTATTACGTCAGGCTTGCCAGGAACTCGTACGCATTCAGCGCCTGGGCTATACAAACTTCATGATGTCGGTCAACGTATCGCAAGTCCAATTCCGTCACCCTCACTTCCTCAGCATGCTGCGCAAGGCATTGGAAGATACCAATGCGCCACCGCAATGCATCGAACTTGAAATCACCGAATCGATGGCGATGGAAGAACCGGATGCGCTGATCAAATTGCTTGATCAAATTGCAGAAACTGGCGTCAGCATTGCGATTGATGACTTCGGCACCGGCTTCTCCTCACTCAGTCATTTGCAAAAACTGAACGTTGATCGTCTGAAAATCGACCGCGCATTCGTCACCGAAATTACCGATTCTTCACGCGGCAGCAGCATCGCGGAAATGATCATTCAATTAGGGCGCAATCTGGATCTGGATGTCATTGCAGAAGGCGTGGAAGATGAGCGGCAGGCGAAAATCCTGACCGAACTCGGCTGCCCTTACGGCCAGGGCTATTTATTTTCCAAACCCTTGAATTCAGATGTATTGCACGACTGGCTACGCACCCACAAGGGAAATTAGTCTCGCAGATCGCAATCTTAAATCCATAAATACACCGGCAACCTCAACACAGCAGCAACGTTTCTTATCGCATAGTCTCCCACCTTGACCGGACGACATGAAAAAAAGCGTATTCAACCTGCGTCGTTCCATCGTACTGGCGGTCGCCATCGCCTTGCTCGTACCAGCGACTGCAATCAATGGTTATTACTGGTTTAAAAGCTACGACACCGAAGTCAACAAAAATACGCTCAAATTAGCAGAGGAAAACGCATTCTCCTTGGCCGAGACCATGAGTGAAGCCGTATGGAATCTCAAACACGACGATGCCTCTGCATTAGCCGATGCAGCCTTGTGGCGCAATGACGATATCGTGCGTATAGAAGTACGTGATAACAAGCGCACTGTCTTTGTTAGCAACCAGCGACGCAAGCGTCCTGGCGGGTTTATCGCTGCCGCCGAAACCAATATCTATTACCGAGGCCAGGTTGCCGGCTCGCTCAGGATAGAAGTGGCCGGCACACGCATGCAACAAATAATGACGGCCAATCTGCTGCAACAGCTATGGTTACTGTCGATTCAAATTGCGCTCTCCATTTTTTTTATCCTGTTCTTTTTCGAACGTCGTTTGTTACGTCCATTGCAACGTTTGTATGGAAACACGCAACTCTTGCTAGACGGGCAAATTGGGAAAGAGATTGCGGCCACACGTCGTGATGAAATTGGTTTGTTGTCGGTACAACTTGAAAGCATACGCAAGCGTCTGCTGAGTATATTTGGCGACACTAATCAGGGAAAATTTTGTGCAATAGATCAACACACCCGCATACAATCCGAGCTGCATGAACGCGAAGCGCGCTTCCGGGTCCTGGTTGAACAAAGTCCTATCGCCATCATTGAATGGGATGAAAAACTTCAGGTTGTTGAATGGAATTCCGCTGCCGAACGCATCTTCGGCTATCGCCGCGACCTCGCGCTCGGACGCCATATTCGCTTTCTGGCGCCGCTTAATCGTCGCCATCTGATAGAAGACATCGTGCTGCAATCAAGGTCAAAGCCTGCAGACACGCAAACCATTCAAGAAAACCTGACTGCCGATGGCCGTCTGATCACATGTGAATGGCGCTACTCGTATATAAACGACGATGATGGTAGCGCCGGAAGACTGCTGTCGATGGCAGAGGACATTACAGAAAAACGCCACGCTGCAGAAATACAGCGTCTATCAGAAGCAAAGTTTGCCGGCGCCTTCCGCTGCAATCCGGATTCCGTGTCTATCGCGCGTCTTTCCGATGGCGCATTCATCGAGGTCAATCCCGCATTTGAAACCATCCTTGGTTTCAAGCGTGACGAATGGCTGGGGAAAAGCGCATTGCAATTGCGCATCTGGGCAGATCCTGAAGAGCGAGCAGAATTATTACGCCAGTTGGAGCGTGACAATACTGTGCAGGATTTTTCCTGGAGCATGCGCAACAAGGCTGGCGAGATACGCAATTGCCTGATCAATGCCACGCTTTTTTCGGTCGATAACGAGGTTTACGTGATGGCAGTCATCCGCGACGTCACCAATCAACGTCTGCTGGAAGAACAGAAAGCGGAAGCAGACCACGCGTTGTTGCGGCTGGCGCAGGGCGCGCGCGATACTGCCGGCGAAACCTTCTTTGAATTGCTGGTCAGCGATCTGGCAGCAGCGCTACGCACAGATTGTGCGCTGATTGCCTTGCGCTCTGCGAGCGACCCGCAACGCCTACGCGCACTGGCATCGTACATGCACGGCAAGCTGGTCGACAATTTTGAATATGCCATTCTTGACACGCCGTGCGCACGCACACTGGACAATGGTATCTGCATTTTTGCACACGATATTCAAGCAGCATTTCCGAAAGACTCAATGCTAATGGAGCAAGGCTGGGACAGCTATGCTGGCGCCCCCTTGCACGATGCAAGCGGCCAGGTCATCGGCGTGCTGGCGGTGATGCACTCCAAACCTTTGCGCAATCACGATCTGATTCGATCCTTGTTGCAAGTCTTCAGCGAACGCGCGTCGGCGGAGCTGGAGCGCAAACGCGCAGAAGAAGAATTACGCCTCAGCGAACAACGTTTCGCAACGATTTTCCATTCAACCCCGATCGCCATGTTTGTTACGCAAGTCAGTAACGATAATGTCATCAAGGACGTTAACAGCGCGTTCGAGCGACTTTTCTGGCGCTCCAGAGAATCCGTCGTCAGCAAAAATACGCTGGGCCTGCAGATGTACTGCAATCCCCAAGACAGGGACTTGCTGTTAAATGAACTGAAAACGACCGGCAATCTGGAGAAAGCGACTGAAGTCTGGATGTATCGTGGCGATGGTAGCAAAGTATTGATTCAATTCTCCGGCCATGTATTTTTACTGGAAGGAGAGCAATTCGGTATTCTGGCGTGCCAGGACATCACCGAAAAGAGGTTGATCGAGACGGAAATTCTTGAGTTCAATGCGACGCTGGAAGATCGCGTCATAGAACGTACCGAAGAATTACAGCAAGCGAATCAAGAGCTGGAAACCACGTTGGATGCGCTGAACATGGCGCATGAAGAATTGGTCAACAGTGAAAAACTGGCAGCACTCGGTGCGCTGGTGGCAGGTATTTCGCATGAGTTGAATACGCCAATAGGCAACAGCCTGATGGTGGCCAGTACTCTCAGCGATCAGACCTCCAAATTACTCGACAATTATCGCGGCAACCAGGGTATCAAGCGCTCCGCTCTGGAAATCTACTTTAGCGATGTCGACAAGGCCAGCGATATCTTGGTGCGCAATCTGCATCGCGCCGCGGATCTGGTCAACAGTTTCAAGCAAGTGGCGATTGATCAAACCAGTTCACAAAGACGGATTTTTTCACTGGAAGAAATCACCAGCGAGATACTACTGACCTTGTGGCCGGTCATCCGCAAAACCCCTTTTACCGTAGAACAAAGCATTCCAACCGATTTAAGCTTCGATAGCTATCCTGGCCCGTTGGGTCAGGTGCTGACCAATCTGATCAATAACGCGCTGCTACATGGATTCGAGGGGCGGACTCAAGGCATCGTTGTTATTGGCGCACACAATAGTGCAGATGGTTGGGTCGAAATCACTGTAAAAGATGATGGCATCGGAATTCCAGCCGGCAATCTGACAAGAATTTTCGATCCCTTTTTCACGACCAAGCTTGGTGAAGGCGGCTCCGGACTGGGCTTGAATATCACGCACAACATAGTCAGCGGCATACTGGGCGGCCGCGTTCGCGTGCAAAGCGCGCCAGGCACAGGCACTACTTTCACACTGACCCTGCCTTTGATTGCTCCGCAACGCAGCAATGATAACGATGCGCTGCACCCACTAGTCTGACTGTCCATCGCAAAAGATAAAGTACGCGCGTCGTTAAAATCCTATCCACGCACGGAAGCGCAGCAGAAACTCAGGTAAAGCGACAAAAATGGATGCAGTAAATACGGCATTCAAAACTGCCGTTACCAAAAACAATTGCGGAATACTCAAGCCCGCACTCAAGAGCAGCATCGCCAGCAACGCAGCAACCACCATGAACAAAGCGTTCAATATATTCATGCCTGCGATCGTGCGCGACATATGCACAGGATCGCAACGCGTTTGAATCAAGGCAAATAACGGCACAATATACAAGCCGCCGAAACCGCCTATCAACAGACAATCGCACAGTATGCGGATGCTGCCCGCCTGCTGCAAAAATCCCGCGAAATCAACCAGGCTGGTATTGGTATAAGCATTACTCGCAAGAAAGAGGTCGAAGCCGAATACCGATAAGCCAATTGCCCCTAGCGGTACCAATCCGAGCTCCACTTGGTGACCCGATAACCTTTCACAAAGCAGGGAACCGACACCGATACCAAGCGAAAAAATCGTCAGCAACAAAACGAAGATACTGTGATCGCCATATAAATACTGTTTCGCATAAAGTGGGAACTGCGCCAGCATGATTGCGCCATAAAACCAGAACCATGAGTTTGCGAGCATGGCGACAAAGACGGGGCGATTTTGTCGCGAGAAGCGAATATTGCGCACAGTTTCGGCAGCAATATTCCAGTTGATCTTCAAATCAGGTGCAGGCGCTGGAGAATGCGGAATCGCGCGACTCGCCAACCACCCTGCTACCGCAATTGCAATCGTGCCGCCGGCAACCAGTTCTATGCCCCAAGGTCTTTGCAGGACAAGTACGGCACCCAATACCTCTCCCAGCAAAATACCGACAAACGTTCCCATCTCGACTAGACCGTTGCCCCCTACCAGCTCTCCCGTCGTCAGCTTTTGCGGCAGGTAAGCATACTTGACCGGACCGAATAGCGCGGAATGTAAACCCATGCCTGCCACAGCGGCAATCAACAACCATAAATCATGCGTAAACCAGCCCAAGGCTGCGACCAGCATGATGCCAATCTCAAGCAGCTTGATGTAGCGTACCAATCCGGATTTCTCGAACTTGTCGGCAAGTTGCCCTGCAATTGCCGAAAACAGTACGAAAGGCAGGATGAACAAACCCGGGATCAGGTTATTCAAGAAGCCCCTATCCATCGTGGTCCAGTTGAGCGCCTCGAACGTCAGTATCGTCAATAGGGCCGTCTTGAAAACATTGTCATTGAATGCGCCGAAAAACTGTGCCCAGAAAAAAGGTGCAAAACGACGTTGCGTGAGGAGCAAAAACTGACTTGGTTTTTTCATGAAAAAATCGTGGAATGGGGATAGATGCGGCACGAGACACGCAGGGCACACTGCTACCCTAGAGCTGCAGCAGCATATTACTCGATCTGGCGCGCATCCAATAAAAAAGCCGTTCGTACATCCATCAGATGCGCGAACGGCTTTTTTAAACTATGTAATCTTAACTATCGTCTTCATTCGCCATCGCAGGCGAACTCTGGATATACGATTTCAGCATTTTATTTTCGAAGCTTTGTGCTTCCAGCACCGCTTTCGCCACGTCATAAAACGAGATCACGCCTACCAGCGCTTTGCCATCCAGAACCGGAACATAGCGCGCATGTTTTTCCAGCATCATGCGACGTACATCATTGATCTCGGTATCACATGAAATCGTGATTGCATTTTTATCCATGTGCTGCCGGACACTACCACCACCCACAGCACCACCCTGCGCATGTATGGTCGCCATCACTTCGCGGAAAGTCAGCATGCCGATCAGATTGCCCCCCTCCATCACGACCAGCGAACCGATATCCTTTTCGGCCATGGCATTGACAGCATCCAGCATCGGGCTGTCTGGCGTCACAGTGAAGAGGATGTTTCCTTTTACTTTGAGTATTTCGGATACTTTCATGGACAGGTCTCCCATTGTTATGGTTTTACTACTTACAGTTGCAATGTAGCCCATGCGCCACGAAAAATCCACCATTCGATCGTTCTGCTTTTAACGCAGATTTCGAGCTATCGTTCAGGTGCGACATGGCTAGTTTTCATATGACAACAGAGTGCAGATAAAAATTCACAAAGAATTTATTCCGCGGAGCTGCAAAGCTTGCAATACCGGAGCTTGCATACAGCGCAAACGAGGTCTAATCTGAATGTGTAGTAACAAGAGGAAGCCATCATGAAAGTGATCACACACAAGTCACAGCAATCGTTTGCCGAGTTCTACACCAACTATTTGACTGAACACACGGATCGCCGATCGCGACTGCTGCATTTCTTTGGATCAACGCTTTCCCTCATTTTCCTGACCATCCTGGCGCTTAGTGGAAATGCATGGTGGCTATTAGCAGCTGTCGTATCGTTTTACGGCTTTGCGTGGACAGGACATTTTCAGTTCGAGAAAAACCGGCCCAGATCGTTGCGGGAGCCAGTTTATTCCTTCCTCGGCGCATGGCTGATGTATTGGCAGATGCTGACAGGTCAAATCTCGTTTTGATGCATCAGGCTGGTCTGTTGCGCAAAATGTTCAGATAGCGATACGTTAAGTCCCTGCTCGATCGCGGCTTCGACTTGCTGCGCGAGTTGGTTATCGCGTACGACATCAAAGACAAATACGCGATACACATCTGCCAAAGTGAGTTGCTGCGGATTAGCCAACAAAACCCAGCGGTCCAGCCCATCGGTAATACGTTTGCCCCATTGCATGCGCTTGGGCCCCTCTACCTTGATGCGCCCAACCCAGCCGACATCCAGCATTTTTTCCAGCAAAACTTCCGACTCATCGAAACCGAGACGGGTTTTATCACGCAACAGTTTGGTATCGACCTCTGCAGAATGGGCATTGCTTCTTGCCTCGTATAAAACTGATAGCAGCGCCATCGCATCAACAAAGTCACTGCCGGGCTGCGGCACATGCCACCAGCGCTCATATTTCACGATAGGCAGAGCCGCAGTAACCACCGCGCCACCCAGCGTAATCAACCAGCCAAGATAGATCCACACCAGAAAAATGGGGAAAGCAGCAACCGCGCCGTACACAACAGTGTAGGTTGGCACCTGTACGACAAAAATTGCAAACAGGCGCTTCACTACTTCGAATGCAATCGCCGCCAGCAGTCCGCCGCACAAAGCATCCCGCCATTCAACCAGACGATTCGGCACCACGATATACAGCAAGGTAAACGCCACTGTCGTCAACAGTATCGACATTGATGAGTACAACAGTCCGCCAGAAAATGGAATGCTACTGCGAACCACGCCATTGGTCGCTGTAAACACATAAGACGTCAGCGTAATCGACGCGCCTATCAGCAAAGGGCCTAGTGTCACGATCGCCCAGTAAACCAAAATGCGCTGCGTGATCGGCCGCTTGGTCTTCACGCGCCAGATCAGATTGAAAACGCGGTCTATCATCAGCATCATCATGACAGCAGTCACAATCAAGGCAACCGCACCCACCGCAGACAAACGCGTCGCCTTGCTGGAGAACTGAGTCAGATATCCAAGGATGGTGTTGGCGATCCCCTGCGGCATCAAATTGCGCACGAAATAAGCTTCCAGCGAAGCACGGAAGGTATTGAACAAGGGGAAGGTAGTAAATATTGCCAACGCAATCGTCAGGATAGGTACCAGTGCCAGTACCGTCGTAAACGTCAAGCTGCCTGCAACCTGCGGCAATCTTTCTTCATCCAGCCTGCGGCCTGCAAAACGGATCAAATGCCGAATCTGCGGCCAGGATAAATCACGAAAGAGAGGGAATGTCTGTAGCTTCATGCAGCGCGCTTATTGGTAATCCGGATATCCATTTACTTGAAAAAGGCCTGCGCAGAATTTTGCGCAAGTGAGGCTAGATCAAACATTTAGATGCTTATAAAGCATCCTATAATACCAAGCATGAACTCATCCACGCTCCCTATTCTCGTTTTGTATTATTCACGCCATGGCTCGACGCGCAAGCTGGCCGAGTTGATCGGACAAGGCATAGACAGCGTGACCGGCTGTGAAGCGCGTTTACGCACTGTTCCCGCCGTATCCACAGTCACCGAGGCGACCGAACCGGACGTGCCGCTGGAAGGTGCCCCTTATGTGGAGTTGAGCGATCTGCAAGAATGCGCAGCGCTGGCATTGGGTTCCCCTACCCGCTTCGGCAATATGGCAGCACCGATGAAATACTTTTTGGATGGCACCTCCTCACAATGGCTGTCGGGCACCTTGGTGGGCAAGCCAGCTTGCGTATTCACCTCCACCGGCAGTCTGCATGGCGGACAGGAATCAACGCTGTTGTCGATGATGCTGCCGCTACTGCATCACGGCATGCTGCTGCTCGGCATCCCGTACACCCAGGCAGAACTGATGACTACCAGCAGCGGCGGTACGCCTTATGGTGCGTCGCACTGGTCTGGCGTCAGCGGCACGCAGGCAATTTCAGCCGATACGCGCGCACTGGCAATTGCACTCGGTCAGCGACTCGCACAAACTACACTGAAGCTGCAGAGCACCTGATGCAAACGCAAAGCCAAAAAATCATTCACCGTGGCGCAGTCATCAGCCTGATCTCGTTGATCGTCTTGTGCATAGCATGGGAAATGGTACTGGCACCGATACGGCCGCATGGCTCCTGGCTGGTACTCAAGGTGATCCCCTTGTTGATTCCTTTGCGCGGCATCCTGAAACGCGATCTGTATACGATGCAATGGTCGTCGATGCTGATCCTGCTGTATTTTGCAGAGGGTCTGGTGCGCGGCATGACGGATACGGGACTGTCCGCCATCCTGGGCTGGATAGAAGTTGCATTGGTGTTGGCATTTTTTATTTGTGTGATTGCCTATTTGCGTCCATATAAAAAGGCCGCCAAGGCACTGACTAAGCAGGCCTTGAAAAAGGCAGCTGAATGACCACGGACATAGATGCGTCTCTAAATGAATTCATCGATGCCTGTCGTCACGCCATCGGTGCGCAATATGTATCGACAGACGCACAACAAAACGCGTCCTATCTAACGGACTGGCGCCGCCGCCATACCGGTGCCGCTTGCGCAGTGATGAAACCCGGTTCGACTGAAGAAGTCGCCGCGATTGTCCGCTTATGCAATCAATTCAAAGTGCCTGTTGTCCCGCAGGGTGGAAACACCGGTCTGGTACTCGGCAGCATCCCCGACGACAGCGGCAGCGCCATCATTCTATCGCTGACGCGCCTGAATCAGATACGCGCAGTCGATCCGATCAACAATACGATGACCGTCGAATCCGGCTGCATCCTGCAAAACATCCAGCAAGCTGCAAAACAAGCAAACAGACTATTCCCGCTGTCGCTGGCCTCCGAAGGGAGTTGCACAATAGGTGGCAATCTTTCGGCCAACGCGGGCGGCACCGCAGTTCTGCGCTACGGCAATGCGCGCGAACTATGTCTGGGGCTGGAAGTCGTCACGCCGCAAGGCCATGTCTGGAATGGCTTGCGCGGTTTGCGCAAGGACAACACCGGCTACGATTTACGTGACCTCTACATAGGTGCAGAAGGTACGCTGGGCATTATTACCGCAGCCGTGCTCAAACTATTCCCACAGCCCAAAGCAGGACGTACTGCAATGCTCGCATTACGCAGCGCTGACGACGCCTTGCTACTCCTGACACGTGCACAAGAAAAATGCAGTGCAGCGTTAACCGGCTTCGAATTGATGTCGGGATTTTGCATGGAGCTGGTCGCCAGGCATTTTCCTCAGCTCTGCTTGTCGTTCCAGGAAGCGCATGCGCAATACGTATTGCTTGAATTATCCGATAGCGAATCCGACGAGCACGCAAACATGTTGCTGGAAGATCTGGTCGGTGACGCACTCCAATCCGATATTGTGCAGGATGCGATCGTCGCCACCTCGATTGCGCAATCAAAAACCTTATGGAAGGTGCGCGAACATATTCCGCTGGCACAAGCTGTCGAAGGCAAAAATATCAAGCACGATGTCGCACTGCCCATTTCCGTGATTGGCGATTTTATCCGTCACACAGATCAACAAATACAACAGGCATTCGCCGGTGCCCGCATGGTGACCTTCGGCCATTTGGGCGATGGCAACCTGCATTACAACGTCGCCCATCCTGAGCAGCAAACCGAAGACAGTTTTCTCGCACAGCAGACAACCATCAATCGCCTCGTGCACGATAGCGTACACAGTTTTGGCGGCTCCATTTCTGCCGAACACGGCATAGGCGCATTAAAACGTGAAGAAATCCTGCGCTACAAATCAGAGATCGAGATGAACCTGATGCGCACGATCAAATATGCGCTTGATCCACTCAAACTTATGAATCCGGGAAAGATTATTTAGCGTCACGTCGTAGAAGCACTTCGTTGTTCAACCAGACACGGGACTGCCATGCCATCCAAGCTACTGCTTCTTGCACTGATATTCTTTTCCGCACCTGCCTTCGCGATCTACAAATGCGAATCCGGCGATAAAATCATGTATAGCGATACGCCATGTCACAACGGCAAAGCTGGCAGCATGAAGAAAATTACCGTCGCGTCCCCTACTGCCGTGAATGATAGTCACACTGCACAAAAGCAATTACAGCAAGACAAGAAAGAACTGCAACGTCTGCAGCAAGGTAGGGAAAAACAGCAAGCGCAAGAAGATCGTCAGCAAGCTCAGCGATACAAGCTTGCAGAAGCGAAAAAGAGGAAATGTGCAGAATCAGCACAGCGTGTGCAATGGGCGAATGAAGATGCGGCGAAAGCACCGGCCAAGAATAGCGAGCGTGCCAAACAGAAGGCCAGACGCACGGCAGAAAAACATCAGCTATCCTGCGGTTCTGTCTAAAAAAATTGCCGGCAACAAACCCAAGGCAAAGATCGCGGATATTTGATTCATGTCAAACTCCTGTCATATGTGTTTGTTAGGATACGCCCGTGCTCTCAAAAAGAGCCGATTCTAGCGCCATACAACAGGGTCGCTACTACCGGCGCTGGCGGTCGGGAAACATACCAGCACCAAACATCGCAAGCAATCTCAGACAGATCAAGCGCGTCATGCGCGACTTCAGGCACAGTAGAAAATAACGGTATTTCCGGACAATACCGGTCATGCGATGTAAGAGGTACAGCTTAATCTCTAACCGACTCATATCGACCAATAGCTATGCGCTCCTGTTTTTGCGCTGCCTCGAAGTACATGCCGAAGTTCTTATTTGCATAAACAGTATAAAAAATAGCCGGGAATGATCCCGGCTATTTTTTATTTGAGTAATGACTTTCTTGCAGAAATAATTAAACGACTTTCAGAGAAATGCTAGGAAGTTTTTCAATATAGCCCTCCATGACATCACCACGCACAACCGTGGCCGACATTTTCCGGTGTGCCGGAATAAATGATATCGCCCGGCATCAACTCAAATGCCTTCGATAGATTACTGATTTGTTCTGCAACAGACCAAATCATCTTGTTCAGATCGGAGCTTTGCTTGACCTGACCATTTACCTTCAACCATATCTTGTCTTCGGCGAAGTTGCCAGACCAAAAGGATCTTCAATCACAGTCAACTCGTGACTGTGAAGAATAATCTTCGGCCAGCCATGCACATGCAAAAGCATGAAGGTGCCGTTGACACGTAGGAAAAAAGGCTGATATCCACCTGGGGTGCGTTCTCTACCGGCGGTGGTGAAGTAGCGCGCTACATCGGCCGTCACGGTACCAAACGCGTAGCCAAGGCAGCGTTGATTTCATCGGCACCACCATTGATGTTGAAAACCGCGAATAATCCGGGCGGCTTGCCACTCGAAGTATTCGATGGCATTCGTGCGGCATCGTTCAAGGATCGCTCGCAACTTTACAGAGATCTTGCCAGCGGCCCGTGCTTTGGTTTCAACCGACCAGGCGCCAAAGCATCGCAAGGCATGATCGATTCTTTCTGGGCGCAAGGTATGCAAGCTGGACACATAAATACCTACGCTTGCATCAAGGCGTTTTCAGAAACCGACTTCACCGAAGATCTGAAAAAATTCAACGTCCCAACGCTGGTCGTCCATGGTGATGACGATCAAGTTGTTCCTATCGGTGCCAGTGCAATGATGTCTTTCAAGCTCGTCAAGAATGCCAAGCTGATCGTCTACCCAGGCGCGCCACATGGTTTGACCGACACACACAAAGACAAACTGAATGCGGATTTGTTGGCGTTTGCCAAATCCTGATCATTCGAAAAGTTGATTTGAGTCGCATTAAAAAGGTCGGGAACAATAAAATTGTTCCCGGCCTTTTTAATGCTTATGGGCTGTAAATTAATTCCCAGCATGCCCACTTTGCTCAATCTGTCATTCAAGCATATTGCCTTGATGCATTTCCTGATCGCCTACATTCATTCGCGTATTTCTCTGATACAGCCAGGAGCAGTTTTTCATTATCTTTAATGGATGAACACAATAAGCAAGCCGCCAGCACATAACGCTGCTGTCGACAAGGAAGACAATCCCTTCGATAGCAAGCAAGCGCTTGAAAGCAGCAACTATGCAGCCTTCATAGACAAAAAGCTGGTTGCGGGCGAAGACTTGAGCGAAAAACCCGATCCTTTGCTGGGCTTCATTCACGATTCGTTTCGCGCATTGGTATTGAATCCGCAATTTTCCTGCGTGGGCGCCAAGTCAGCGATTCAACAAGGCGGCTATCGCTTTGGGCATTACGATGAGTTGGCTGGCAATGAAGCCACTGCAGGATTGGCGCGTGACCTGTTCCATTTTCTGCAAGAACAGCCTAAGTTGGATGGTGAGTTCTCGACCTTTGTTGCGACCTTTTCAAATCCCATCATTCATTCCGAAGATCAATTCGAAAAATTACTATGGCAACAGTTACAGAAATTGTATGAAGTCGATGCGCCATTGCATGCATGGGATCCGCAAGTCAGCGATGATCCTGACAATCCTCATTTTGCATTCAGCTTCGCGACCCAGAGCTTCTTTGTCGTAGGTTTGCATCCAGCCGCATCTCGTTACACACGCCGATTTGCATGGCCTACGCTGGTATTCAATCTGCATGCGCAATTCGAGAAATTGCGTGAAGCAGGCCGCTTTGAAAGGATGCAGGAAGTCATCCGCTCGCGGGAAAATGCACTGCAAGGTTCGATCAATGAAAATCTCAGTGACTACGGATCCAAATCCGATGCACGCCAATATTCCGGACGGCCCGTCAGCGATGATTGGGAATGCCCGTTCTCTACCAAGAAAGATGAATGAATCGATGGAACATCGCCATATTGATCCACAAACTGGAACTGCATTTAAACTCAAGCAAGGGCAAATCCTGCGCGTGATTGATCCGCTGGGAGAACAGGTGTCAGACTTGATGGCGTATAGCGAAAATGATCTGGATGAATATCTGTCATCCGGCCGCACTATTGATTACGCCAATACAATCTATGTGACGAGCGGGCACATCCTTTATTCCAATCGCAGCAATCCCATGTTCACCATCCTGAATGATCAGGTAGGACGCCATGACTTTCTACTGACGCCATGCAGCGCAGAGACTTTCAAGATCATCTACAACAACCACGCGCACCATCCCAGCTGCTTTGCCAATCTTGCGCAACACCTGGCACCCTACGGGATTGCACCGGATAGAATTCCCACTACATTCAATATCTTCATGAATGTAAAGATTGCAGAAAACGGCGAGCTGACGATAGCCCCGCCTCTGTCTAAGGCGGGCCAGTACATAGAACTGCGTGCAGAGATGGATATGATCGTCGGCGTGACTGCCTGCTCGGCAGAGATGTCGAACAACTATTCGTTCAAGCCGATCGATATTCAGATATACGGTTAAATTCCATTAAAAATTTCATACCTTTTGCGGCCAAGGTATATGCGTTTATTGGATTGCTCAATTCTCCGAGCAAACAATCTCTAATTGATTTTACTGACTAATGAGCGATTTACGCATTCGGTTCAGCGTATCTTCCGACCTGTAGTGAGCGGCAGCATTGAAACCTGATAGTAAAAAAGGCATAATGCAACACCTGAATGACACATCGTCAGATTTCTATTCGATGTTGCCGCACTGTCGTTTCATCCTACGGCAAATCATTTCTGCCCATAGCTCAGTTGGATAGAGCATCAGCCTTCTAAGCTGAGGGTCACAGGTTCGATTCCTGTTGGGCAGACCAATACCACAAAACTCCCGCTTATTTTTATCTGGTCAGCAGACCTCTTTTTTCTGGTATTACTTTCTTTGCTTGTCTCAAGACGCGACGTTGGCTACTTCAGTCCATTCAGGACATATGCAATTGTTTTAGATAAATGCATATTGCCCTTTCCATGAGTTCAAAACACCAGGATAAGACGCATTAATCAAATCGTAAAAATAGTAAGGAAAGGTGGTTATGGCGAGAGCAATACAACAAGGGATTCAAATTAGCGGCCATGAGGCTGCTTAAAGAACGTGCCACTTCAATCGTGCAAACCGTGATGTACGCGCATATGTATTGCGCAAATAGCTGTACAGTTTTTTACTCCTTAAGCTCGTTCACCATTGCATATCCTTTGGCAAACCCTGCTGCCAGCGCTTCATTCGCAGAAACATAATCGGCATCGTCGCCTGATTTCGCAACCAGCTCGCTTTCTGCTGTCGCATCGACACCAGGCTCGCAGATTCTGACGGTATAGTCCCACTGAAGTTTAGCGTCCTCTTTCTTCAAAGTCGTGACGTGCACCTCCATACCTTTGTACAGTTCGGTACTCCAGTTTTGCTGTTTTTCCATGGCGTGCGTTGACCTTTAGTTGCAAGCGGACCGATTAAATCGATGTTACGAAGTGAAAAGAGTAGCCGCTACTAGACTCGCGGATCTTCCACTTCCGGATTTGGAGATGGCACCGGATCTTCCTTGGGTATTGGATGTTCGCCAGGTAAAGGATCTTCGATCGGCTCGGGAACCGGTGCTTTATGAGCCTCAACAGGCAACACAAAGCTATGGAGATATTCGTGAAAGTTTACTGTAGATAATTTCAGTTGGCGCATGATCTTCACCCTGTTTAGTAATCGCAAACAACCATACCACGGCATCGATTGGAATTCTGTAACCGCAGCAAAAGCAGCAGAACAAATATCCGAACAAAGATTAACGAAAAACAATAGCGATAATTAACCCATGACTTAGGTGCATCAGAGCACCAGGATTGGCCGAATGTTCCTCGACAGGAGCATTGGAAAAGCAGATAAAAATGCGGACGAAAAAAAGGACTAGCGATTAAGCTAGTCCTTTAAATTCTGGTCGGAGTACAAGGATTCGAACCTTGGACCCCCTGGTCCCAAACCAGGTGCGCTACCGGGCTGCGCTACACTCCGAAGAACGAAATAATACTGCAATATGCGACATCGGTCAACGACTAAAGTGCTTCAGATATCAACATTTCGCAAAAATTAAGTGTTTAATCTTGCCGCGATTCGGCGCGCCATTGTATCGGCCGTTTCCCCATTCTTTGCTTCCACCATAACGCGGATTAATGGCTCGGTTCCAGAGGCACGAATCAAGACACGCCCCTCATCACCTAATTCGGATTCGACCTGTTCTTTTTCCGCCAGCAAACCGGCATTTTTCTTCCAGTCAAAACCCGGCGCGACTTTTACATTGATCAATGTTTGCGGGAACATTGCGATATCTGCCGTCAACTCCACTAATGTTTTGCCACTGCGTTTTAATGCAGACAAGATTTGCAACGCAGAAATGATACCGTCGCCAGTCGTATGCTTATCCAGGCACAGCATGTGGCCAGACCCTTCTCCGCCCAACAACCAGCCGTGTTCCTGCAAGGCTTCCAGCACATAACGGTCACCGACATTGGCACGGACAAATCCAATACCCATTTTTTTGAATGCGACTTCCAGCGCCATATTCGTCATCAGCGTACCAACCGCACCCGCAATCGGCTGTACGCTCATGCGATCCTTGACCATGATGTAAAGCAGCTCATCGCCATTGAATATCCTGCCGGATGCATCGACCACAATCAGACGATCAGCGTCACCGTCCAGCGCAATCCCGATGTCGGCCTTGTTCGCTTTGACTGCTTCAACCAAAGCTTCAGGTGCGGTCGCGCCAACCTTGTCATTGATGTTGAAGCCGCTGGGCTTATTGCCGATGGCAATAACTTCTGCGCCCAGCTCATGGAATACGTCGGGCGCGATATGGTAGGCAGCACCATGGGCGCAATCGACCACAATTTTAGTACCGCGCAAATCGAGTTCGTTAGGGAATGTGCTTTTGCAAAATTCGATGTAACGCCCACGTGCATCGTCCAGTCGCTTCGCGCGTCCCAATTTTTCCGAGACTACGCAAGTCATCGGCTTATCCAGTGCGGCTTCAATTTCCAGCTCGGTCGCATCGGGTAATTTATTGCCCGATGCGGAGAAGAATTTGATGCCGTTATCGTCGTAAGGATTATGCGAAGCCGAGATGACGACGCCCGCGGACAGACGTAATGCGCGCGTCAAATACGCTACTGCCGGAGTTGGCATAGGACCGGCAAGCATGGTATCAACACCGGCAGCTGAGAATCCTGCCTCCAGTGCTGCTTCCAGCATATAGCCTGAAATGCGCGTGTCCTTACCGATCAAGACCACCGGCCTGCTACTAGCACCCTTTGCAGTTCTGGATTTGGTCAGCACAATGCCAGCGGCGTAACCGAGTCTCATGACGAAATCAGGAGTAATAGGAGCAACACCAACTTTGCCCCGGATGCCATCGGTACCGAAATATTTTCTAGTCATTTTTTAATTTTAATTTCTTATTTAATTTTTCTACTGATTGATTGCATGCCAAACCGTCAGTGCATCTACAGTCTCAGCCACATCATGCACACGCACAATGCGCGCACCATGTGCGACCGAAGCCATTGCTCCGGCCAGACTACCTGCCATGCGTTGCTCAACCGGCTTATCCAGTATTGCGCCTATCATCGATTTACGCGACAAGCCTGCGAGCAAAGGCAAATCAAGAGTGGTCTGCAATTGCCCGATATTTTTTAGCAAGGCGATATTATGCGCAAGCGATTTCCCGAAACCAAATCCGGGGTCTATGCAAATTCGATCACGTGAGATCTTCATTTGTTCCATCGCGACTACGCGCTCACGCAAGAATGTACTGACATCTGCAACTACATCCTGATACTCCGGCTTTACTTGCATGCTTTGCGGGTCTTTTTGCATATGCATCACGCATAAAGCGCAATCCAGTTCCGCAACCGCTTCCAACGCACCAGGCGCACGAAAACCGTTGATATCGTTAATCATGTCGGCACCGGCAGCAATCGCTTCGCGCATCACTTCCGGTTTGTAGGTATCGATGGAAAGTGGCTTGCCGCAATCGCGCAAGGCATACACCAGCGGCATTACGCGCGCCAGTTCATCCATCAATGAAACAGGCTGCGAACCAGGACGTGTCGACTCACCACCGATGTCAATGATGTCAACCCCTGCTGTAATCATTTCCTCGGCATGCGAAATCGCCGAATCCAGTGCATGGTATTTACCTGCATCAGAAAAAGAATCAGGTGTAACGTTCAAAATCCCCATGACCAAAGGACGCGACGTGGCATCGACGCGAAGACGGTAACGACCGCATTGCAAATGAGTCTGCATAAATTAAACGGGAAAGTAAAAAGGGTGAGGATTTCTCCTCACCCTGAATTTAAACCATCGCTACATCAAGCAAAATGCGCCAGACGCTTATTGCGCAGGTGCGGCTGGCGCTTCCGGTGCAGTTGCAGTTGGTGGAACACTGCTTGAAGGCGTGTCAGACGTCGCGCGCTTGACTGGAATACCGTACTTAGGTTGACGCGGCTCACGTCCTTCCATGATGTCGTTGATCTGGTCAGAGTCGATGGTTTCCCAATCCAGCAGGGTTTTTGCCATCAGCTCAACCTTGTCGCGATTGTCTTCGATCAACTTGCGCGACAAAGCATATTGCGTGTCCAGAATCGTACGAATTTCAGTGTCGACCTTTTGTTGCGTCGCTTCAGAAACCGTTTTCGCCGACGAACGACCGAAGTAGGCATCCTGCTCGGTATCTTCGTAGACCATGGTGCCCAGGCTTTCCGACATGCCGTAACGCGTCACCATGGCACGTGCCAATTTGGTTGCACGTTCAAAATCGTTGGACGCGCCTGTCGACATTTGATGCATGAACACTTCTTCCGCAATACGTCCGCCGAAGAGGATGGAAATTTCTTCCAGCATCTTGTCTTTGTACATATTGACGCGATCATGTTCAGGCAACTGCCACGTCAAACCGAGCGCAAAACCACGCGGCATGATCGTCACTTTATGCACAGGATCAGCCTTAGGCAGAAGCTTCGCAACCACTGCGTGACCAGACTCGTGATATGCAGTATTGCGACGTTCTTCTTCGCGCATGACAGCAGACTTGCGTTCCGGACCCATCACGATCTTGTCTTTGGCATCTTCAAAATCCTGCATCTCGACCAAACGCTTGTTACGACGTGCAGCAAACAAGGCTGCTTCGTTAACAAGATTGGCAAGATCGGCACCAGAGAAACCTGGCGTACCACGCGCCAAAATATCGGCTTTAACGTCAGTCGCGATAGGCACCTTGCGCATGTGCACCATCAAGATTTGTTCGCGACCACGGATGTCTGGCAAACCAACAATCACTTGGCGATCAAAACGACCTGGACGCAACAGCGCTTTATCCAATACATCGGCACGGTTGGTTGCGGCGACCACGATCACGCCAGCGTTAGGCTCAAAGCCGTCCATCTCGACCAACATCTGATTCAGCGTTTGTTCGCGTTCATCGTTACCGCCGCCCATACCGGCACCGCGATGACGACCAACTGCATCGATCTCATCGATAAAGATGATGCAAGGAGCGTGTTTTTTAGCATTATCAAACATGTCGCGTACGCGCGATGCGCCTACGCCGACAAACATCTCAACAAAATCCGAACCGGAGATGGAAAAGAAAGGAACCTTGGCTTCGCCAGCAATCGCACGTGCCAGCAAAGTTTTACCAGTACCTGGAGGACCGACCAGCAACACGCCGCGAGGAATACGTCCACCGAGTTTTTGGAAGCGAGTTGGATCGCGCAAAAACTCAACCAATTCAGTTACTTCTTCTTTAGCTTCGTCGCACCCAGCGACGTCAGCGAAAGTGACGGTATTAGCCGTGTCATCCAGCAGCCGCGCTTTGGACTTGCCAAACGAGAACGCCCCGCCCTTGCCGCCACCCTGCATTTGACGCATGAAGAATACCCAGACACCGATCAGCAACAGCATCGGGAACCAGGAAATAAAGATTTGTGAAAGGAAAGATTGTTCTTCGGGCTGTTTGACGTCGAACTTCACGCCGTTATTCACCAGATCACCGACCAGACCACGATCGAGATAGGTAATAGCCGTTTTGATTTTTTTGCCATCGGTTGTCGTCGCGACAATAGTGCGATCTTCAATCGTGGCTTCTTTGATGCGTTTACTTTTGACTTCGTCCAGGAAATCCGAATACGGAATAGCCGCTACAGCGCCCGATGTACTACGTCCATCGAACTGCTTGAACACGGTAAAAAGAACCATCCCGATGACCACCCATATGGCGGCCTTGGAAAACATATTATTCACTAAGACTCCTTGGACGCGTAAAGCGCCTTTTTTCTAAAATGTAGGTTCGATTCTACTCGTAATCATCAAGGCTTGCAGTATCTGATATCGGGTTAATAAAGGCATAAACAAGGGGAAAAATCATATTTAAAGCGGATTTTTCAAACCTTTTCCAAGCAAAAAGATTTCAGACGATTTGTCGCGGCTGGCTTTAGGCTTCTTTTGCGTCACCGTCTTGAATTCCTGCCTGAATTTTTGGACAATTTCATTGAAACCAGTGCCGTTGAAACACTTTACCAGCAAGGAGCCACTTGGCTTCATGTGATGCTGCGCAAATTCGATAGCCAAATCGATAATATCCATCATGCGTGCAGCATCAGCCACTGCGATACCGGACAGATTGGGCGCCATATCCGATAACACAAGATCAACCTTGCGCCCTGCCACCACCAGTTCGAGCTGCTCCAGCACGTCTTGTTCGCGAAAATCACCTTGTATAAAATGTACGTCGGCAATCGACTCCATCGGCAGCATGTCCAGACCAATGATCGTGCCGTTAATACCTCCGCCTACACTGCCCGACAGTTTATTGCGTACGTATTGCGACCAACTTCCCGGAGTACACCCCAGATCGACAATGATCTGTCCCGGCTTGATCAGCTTTTCAGATTCGTCGATTTCTTTTAGCTTGTAGACCGCGCGCGCGCGATAACCTTCTTTCTGCGCCAACTTCACATACGGGTCGTTAATATGGTCGTGCAGCCAGTTTTTGTTTAATTTCTTCTTTGCCATTCGCGTAGAATACTAGTTTTAAATACTGTGGGACAAAGTTTGTCAGGTTCGCAATGCGTGCCACGGCAAAATCATCCCCGTCACCATTGCCATTTATGTTGAAACTTACCCCCGCCGAGCGCAGCTCCTTACGCGCTGAAGCGCATGCTCTCAGCCCTGTCGTCATCATTAGTGAAGACGGCTTGAAACCTAGCGTTCTCAAAGAAATCGATAACAGCCTGAATTCACACGGCCTGATCAAAGTCCGTGTATTCGGCGATGACCGCGAAGCGCGCGTCACCATCTATGACACGATTTGCGAACAACTCAATGCAGCGCCGATCCAACAAATCGGTAAATTGCTGGTGATTTATCGCCCGAAGAAAGATGCGCCTAAAGAACGTACCGAAACACGGGGCAAAGGCATGCGCGAAGTTACTATCGTCAAGCCAAGTCCTAGCGGCACCAAACGTCCGTCAGTGACAAAAGTAATGGTCAAAGGGAATGAACGTGTGACACAAGGCGGTTCGATCAAACGCGCAAAACCACGTCAAACCAGCCCGAAGAAATCGTCGCTCGGACGATAAGTCTATGTCGTTGAAGTTTAATTAAGCTTCAGCGAAGTTTAACGATCAGTGCAGCGCCCAGCAGGCTCTGCAAGACATAAATCCCCGTAGAAAGACCATGCAAGATGCCGAATTGTTTTTTGGCATCTGCAATCACGCCTGCATCGGTAATGCTGTGCAAAACCAGTCGCAGTTCCGCCATGTGTGGTTGCAAGCCAAAATACCCAATCAAGGTACATGCGACCATTCCCAGGATTAGATAAAACAATCCCCTGGATGGCTTGTTTTGTTCGCTACGACTTGCCTGAAATAACAGCGCCAGCAAAGCAGCCGCACAAAAAATACTTAGCCACGCAACGATATTAAAAAGACTGCCGGCAATTGTGCCAGCCAGCGCGCGATCACTGAGCGTAGAGAACAAGGTCGGCGCGACGACAAAACCTACCGCCCACAAGGTTCCTACCCAAAAGGTCGCAATCAGCAATCGTGCACGTAACATGAACATTTTTAGATGTACCGCACTTCCAAGACTTCGTACTCACGAATGCCGGCCGGCGCCTCTACTGCGACAACATCACCGACAGATTTACCGATCATCGCGCGTGCAATCGGCGATGTGATCGATACTTTCTTTTCCTTCAAATCGGCCTCGTCGATACCCACGATTTGATAGGTTACTTTATCGCCCGAATCCAATTCTTCCAGTTCCACTGTAGCCGCAAAAACGATGCGGCCGTCGGCTTCCAGCGTGGTTGGATCGATGATTTGGGAAGTACCTAGCTTGCCTTCCAGATCGGCAATTCTTCCTTCGATAAAACTTTGTCTTTCCTTAGCGGCATCATAATCTGCATTTTCAGACAGATCGCCTTGCGCGCGCGCTTCGGCAATGGCGTTGATGACCCATGGCCGATCTTTAGTTTTCAGACGATGCAATTCCTCTTTCATGAGGCTGGCACCATAAGGTGTAATAGGTGTAGTCATAGCGTATATCTTTAAAAGTGGAAAACCACAGAGGCCGCAAACGGCACCGGAATCCGGCACCCTCTGCGACTTCTGTGGTTAAGTTTATTGGCTCTGGGCTTAGTGTAAAGTTTTATGCAGACCTTGTAAATCGTAGACGTGCAACTCGTCCAGATGGGCCATACCTTCCACTGCAGCTTCTGCGCCGGCAATCGTTGTATAAGTAGTCACACGCGCCTGCAATGCCGAAGTACGAATCGTGCGTGAATCAACGATGGCACTACGCTTCTCTTCAACCGTGTTGATGACCAATGCGATCTCGTTGTTCTTGATCATGTCGACAATATGAGGACGACCTTCTGCCACCTTGTTGACTGACTGAACTTCGATACCAGCTGCGCTGATTGCGGCAGCAGTGCCTTTGGTCGCGACAACCGAGAAGCCGATTTCAACCAGATCCTTGGCAACTTGAACCGCACGCGGTTTGTCGCTGGCCTTGACACTCAGGAACACCTTGCCGGAACGCGGCAACTTGATGCTGGCACCGAGTTGCGATTTGACAAAGGCTTCACCAAAGGTTTTGCCTACGCCCATCACTTCGCCGGTCGATTTCATCTCAGGTCCGAGGATCGTATCCACGCCCGGGAATTTAACGAATGGAAACACCGCTTCCTTGACGCTGAAATACGGTGGGATTACTTCGTTGAAAATACCCTGACTATCTAACGATTGACCAGCCATGCAACGTGCTGCGATTTTAGCGAGTTGCAAACCGGTAGCTTTCGAAACGTACGGTACGGTACGCGAGGCACGTGGATTAACTTCGAGCACGAACACGACGTCCTGCAACTTGCCGTCTATCTCTTGCTGTTGAATCGCGAACTGCACATTCATCAAACCAACAACGTTCAAACCTTTTGCCATCAATGATGTTTGGCGCTTCAGTTCGTCTATCGTTTCTTGCGACAAGGAATATGGTGGCAGCGAACATGCTGAGTCACCCGAGTGCACACCGGCTTGTTCGATATGCTCCATGACGCCGCCAATGAAGGTACGCACGCCATCCGACAAACAGTCGACGTCGACTTCAATCGCATCATTCAGGAAGCGATCCAGCAGCACCGGTGAATCGTGCGAGACCTTGACGGCTTCACGCATGTAACGTTCGAGGTCCCGTTGTTCGTGCACGATTTCCATCGCACGGCCACCAAGAACATACGATGGGCGAACTACCAGTGGATAACCGATTTCCTGCGCCAGACGCAAGGCATCTTCTTCGGTACGTGCAGTACGATTCGGCGGTTGACGTAACTTCAACTCATGCAGCATTTTCTGGAAACGTTCGCGATCTTCTGCGGCATCGATCATGTCTGGTGAGGTACCGATGATAGGCACGCCGTTGGCTTCCAGATCGAGCGCCAGTTTCAATGGAGTCTGGCCGCCGTATTGCACGATGACACCCAATGGTTTTTCCAGCGCGACGATTTCGAGTACGTCTTCCAAAGTCAGCGGCTCAAAATACAAGCGGTCTGATGTATCGTAGTCGGTCGAAACGGTTTCTGGATTACAGTTGACCATGATGGTTTCGTAACCATCTTCGCGCATTGCGATCGCTGCGTGCACGCAGCAATAGTCGAACTCGATACCTTGACCAATACGGTTAGGACCGCCACCCAACACCATGATTTTTTTCTTGTTGGTCGGCTGCGATTCGCACTCTTCTTCGTACGTCGAATACATGTACGCAGTGTTGGTAGCGAATTCGCCCGCGCAAGTATCGACGCGTTTGTAGACTGGACGAATATTCATCGCATGACGTTGTTCGCGCACTGCCTTGTCGGTAGTTTTCAATAATTTAGCCAAACGACGATCGGCGAAACCTTTTTGCTTCAGCTTGAACAATGTGGCTTTATCGATTGCGGTTAACGATTGCGTTTCCAGCCAGAGTTCGATATCGATGATTTCCTTGATCTGCGCGAGGAACCACGGATCGATGTGCGTCAGTTGATGCACTTCTTCCAATGAGAAACCTTGAGCGAATGCATCGCCGACGTACCAGATACGTTCTGGTCCAGGCTCGCCGAGTTCTTCTTCAATTGTTTCGCGGTCGGTGGTTTTTTCATTCATGCCATCAACGCCGACTTCCAGTCCGCGCAAGGCTTTTTGGAACGATTCCTGGAAGGTGCGGCCGATGGCCATTACTTCGCCGACTGATTTCATCTGAGTAGTCAGATGGCTATCCGCTTGCGGAAATTTTTCAAATGCAAAACGTGGAATCTTGGTGACGACGTAATCGATCGAAGGTTCGAACGATGCCGGCGTTGCGCCACCGGTAATTTCGTTGCGCAATTCATCAAGCGTGAAACCGACCGCCAGTTTCGCTGCGATTTTCGCGATAGGGAAACCGGTTGCTTTCGATGCCAGAGCCGATGAACGCGACACGCGCGGATTCATCTCGATGACAATCATGCGGCCATCTTCCGGATTGATCGAAAACTGTACGTTGGAACCACCAGTATCAACGCCGATTTCGCGCAGCACTGCGATCGATGCATTACGCATGATCTGGTATTCCTTGTCGGTCAGCGTTTGTGCCGGCGCAACCGTGATCGAGTCACCAGTGTGGACGCCCATAGGATCCAGATTTTCGATCGAGCAAACGATGATGCAGTTGTCTGCTTTATCGCGCACGACTTCCATCTCGAATTCTTTCCAGCCGATCAGCGATTCTTCAATCAGCAATTCGGACGTCGGCGATGCTTCCAGACCACGTTTGCAAATCGCGTCGAACTCTTCTGCGTTGTACGCAATACCGCCGCCGCTGCCGCCCATCGTGAACGAAGGACGGATGATGCAAGGAAAACCGAGGTCTTTTTGCACAGCCCACGATTCTTCCAGTGTGTGCGAGACACCCGAACGCGCAGAACCAAGACCAATTTTAGTCATGGCATCTTTAAATTTCGAGCGGTCTTCGGCCTTGTCGATTGCTTCCGGCGAAGCGCCGATCAATTCGCAACCATATTTAGTCAAAACGCCGTTGTGATGCAAATCAAGCGCGCAGTTCAGCGCCGTCTGACCGCCCATCGTCGGCAGAATTGCATCAGGACGTTCTTTGTCGATGATGCGCTCAACCGCTTGCCATGTAATTGGTTCGATGTAGGTCACATCGGCCATCTCTGGATCGGTCATGATGGTCGCAGGATTGCTATTGACCAGAATGACTTTATAACCTTCTTCGCGCAGTGCCTTACAAGCTTGCGCGCCGGAATAGTCGAATTCGCATGCCTGGCCGATCACAATAGGACCGGCGCCAATGATCAGGATGCTTTTAATGTCGCTGCGTTTAGGCATTTTTATTTTTCTCCATCATCGCCACGAAGCGATCAAACAAGGGGGCGATGTCATGCGGGCCAGGCGATGCTTCAGGATGTCCCTGGAAGCAGAACGCCGGCTTGTCGGTGCGCTCGAAACCTTGCAGCGAACCGTCAAACAAAGAAACGTGCGTCACGCGGCAGTTAGCCGGCAAGGTCGCAGCATCCACGGCGAAGCCGTGATTTTGCGATGTGATCAACACTTTTTTACTATCTAGATCTTGGACTGGATGGTTCGCACCGTGATGACCAAACTTCATCTTCAAGGTTTTCGCACCGGATGCCAGTGCCATGATTTGGTGGCCGAGACAGATGCCGAAAGTCGGAATGCCACGCTCGATCAATTCTTTGGACGTTGCGATCGCGTAATCGCATGGTTCCGGATCGCCAGGACCATTCGACAGAAAGATGCCGTCAGGATTCAGTGCCAAGGCATCGGCTGCGGTTGCTTGCGCCGGCAATACGGTGACCTTGCAGCCGCGCTCTGCCAGCATGCGCAGGATGTTGAACTTGACGCCGTAATCGAATGCAACGACATGATGTTTCGGCGCTGTTTGCTGGCCATAGCCTTGGCCGAGTTTCCACTCGGTTTCAGTCCATGGATACGATTGCTTGGTCGACACCACTTTTGCCAGATCGAGGCCGGCCAAACCACCAAAGGTTTTTGCCAACGCCAGTGCTTTTTCAGCAGTAGCATCTTCGCCCGCCAGAATCGCGCCACTTTGCGCACCCTTTTCACGCAGGATACGCGTCAATTTACGTGTATCGATTCCTGCGATGCCGACGATATTCTCCGATTTCAAATAATCGGACAGCGTCTGCGTCGAGCGGAAATTGGAAACCAGGATAGGCAAATCCTTGATGATCAAACCAGCCGCATGAATCTTGGTCGATTCGACATCTTCGGCATTGACGCCGGTGTTGCCGATATGCGGATAAGTGAGAGTAACAATCTGATTGCTATAGCTTGGATCGGTGAGGATTTCCTGATAACCGGTCATCGATGTGTTGAACACGACTTCGCCGATCGTATGACCCGACGCGCCTATCGAAATACCTGTGAAAATCGACCCGTCTGCTAGCGCAAGGATGGCCGGAACTGTAGGGCCAGAAAAGAATGGCGGCAAGGGGTAACTCCTGATGAGGTTACCGCCGCTGCGCTGCGCCAGATTGACCGTCGAAACCCGCGCAGCTTGCGCGCTTCTTGACCAAGACGATTCGCTTGATCAAAGGGTTGTACAGGTCGTATTTAGACGATGGGAAATGGGTATGCGCTACGGCGGAGTAAAATTAGCTAAACCGCCGAATTATAGCGTAAAACACCCTCGCCTGGCAACCAGATCCGGTGTCTGGAGCGTGTTTAGTTGACAACCATCGTGCCGCATCTCACGATACTTCACGATGTCAGTCCATTAAACCGATAATACTAAATCAGGCACCGATCGCGATCAGGCCGGCCTTGGCAATTTGCACATCTTCGCTTGATTTCACACCGGAGACGCCAACAGCGCCCAAGCATTGACCGTTAATCAAGATAGGCACGCCGCCTTCCAGCATCCCTTCCAGCGTCGGAGCGGTCATGAATGAAAAGCGTCCATTATTGATGATGTCTTCATAAACCTTCGACTCACGACGACCCAATGCCGCAGTTTTCGCTTTGGCCGGTGCAATATGTGAAGAAATCGGCGCAGCCCCATCCATACGCTGCAACCACAGCAAGTGACCACCATCGTCAACGATCGCAATTGTTACACACCATTTATTCAAGGTTGCTTCCGCTTCCGCTGCCATCGCGATTTTTTTCACATCGTCAAGCGTCAGGATTTGTTTTGATTGCATGCTAGCTCCGGTCGAAATAAAAAGAAATTGTAAGGCATGGCGCCCTTTTTTGGGGCGATTGCCACGTTGATTATTTAACACGAGTTAACGTTTATTTTTTGCAAGAAGTGTATTATTTAATAATAAAAAAATAACTCGTCTCAAAATACTTATCTTGCCAACCAATACGCAACTTGCTTTTAACATAGTAGATGTTGCTGTATCGAACAAACCTGAGCAGGCAATACCTTTAGAGAATAAATAAAGGGGAACAATATGTTTTTCAAACGCTCAACGCTTCAGCATGTACTGCCTCCCATTGACAGCGAGAAACAGTCCAAGGAGGTAGCAACCATCACGAAAAAGTCAAATCGTCAGGTCGAAAACATACTCTCACACTCCCCTTTATATCAATTCAAACGCGATGTATTGAGTCTGGTTGCAAAAATGAATCAAGGCGTTGCAATTACCGACTGTGAAATGCTCAAAAAGCAAACCATGTTTGTGCAATCGCAACTCTTGCACAGCCTCACGAATGACCCGTCCATGCCGGGGAGCTTTAAAATCATGTTGATGGAATACCACGCGAAAAGTGTCAGAGCTACGCTCGTTGACCGTCGTGGCGAGCATTCACGGGATGAATCCGATCATTAGATTTTTTAATGCTGACTGGCCGCGTTGACCGGTAGCAGAGAAATTAGTGGTTTACAGACGCACACCTGGCATCCGGAGAAAAGCGGCGCACTAGGTTTTATATTGTTTCAACAGCAAGTCAACCAAAGGCTGCAGTTCAGTCGACAGTTTTCCTATATGGGCAAGCACTTGATCTTCTTTGCCTTCCTTGATCCAGCGTAGCAAGGTTGCGAGGTCTATAGACAAATCGGTTTCCCCGCTTGGAACAGGTACAACAGTGTTGACGTCAATATCGGTCAGATGTCCGCCCTGCTTCAACAATAATTCTTCCTGCGTACCAATCACACCTGTAATGGCATTATGCAAACCAAGCAAAGCGCGCTCTTTGGCCGTCACGCGCATGGCCGCAAGCGCCCCCTCGGTTGCTATCGCTGCGCCGGCATATTCGGTAATCGAGACAACGCCGCAACTGGCGATCAAAGCCATCTGTCCATCCTTTATCAGGTTGGCATGTGCAATCGCACGGCAGACACGCTCTGCAAAATTACGAGCCGAATCAAAATGAATACTGCCGGTAGCAATCGTGAATTCAATTTCACCGGTGCGTGCAACGCAATCTGTCTGTCTAACGGTACGATGCAATAGCTGGCCAATTGCGTTGACAACGCTGGAAGGTGGCAAGGCCGGGTAAGCATCAAGTTCAATATGCTTCAAACCGATGCAAGCGGTCAGAACGACAAAATTACGGTTCTGACGAATAGCATTCGCCCGCATTCCTTCCGCCTGCTCCTGCCAGGCTTCAGGCGATGGCAAGGCAATGTGTTCATCCCTATCGCTATGCTGCACCAATGCTTCCAAACCACGTTCGAATTCATTCTGAGTACTGATCAGTTTTGAGAGTATGTCCAGTCGCGACAATAATTGACCCGTACTCATCCCCTTGGTGATGAGGTCAGTCGCGCCGGCAGCCTTGGCACGATCACGTTCAGCTTGCTCATCGCTGCCGGAGACAACGACTACCGGCATATTGCGTATGCGACCGATTTTCGACGTTCGTATGCGTTTCAACAGTCCATAGCCATCCAGCTTGGGCATGGTCAAATCAGAGATCACCACGCGTATGCTGGGATCAATCAATAACATTTCCCACGCTTGCTCACCATCGAGTGCCTCGCGAAATTCGAACATGCCCTCGATACGCTTGATCAAGGTTGCCCGGACAATCCGTGAATCGTCAGCGATCAAAATACGGGGCTTCAAAGAAATATCGCGATGTGAATCAGTCAGCATGCAATCAACCTTTTTAATGTTGGTAACAGCATAACGCCAGCGAATAAATTTTGACAGTACTTCCAGATTGCCTTACATTCGACCAGTCCCATAGAACGAAACCTCACTTAATGACAGTTTTACAACGATCCTTTCGCACTCACAAACTGGCGCGCTCAGCTATATTCGCGCTCAGCTTGATGGCGACTTCGGCTGTCTGGAGTGCAGATGCTCCACTGCCAGAAGCCGGCAAACCGATCAGTAAACTGCAGGATTTGACACATCGCGCCTCAGAACTCGCGTTACAGGCGATGGGTATGCTGGGTATACGTTACAAGTACGGTGGCACCACGCCGGAAGGTGGCCTGGATTGCAGCGGTCTGGTCCAACATATATTCAAGGAAGCGTGGGGCAAAGAATTGCCACGCACGTCCGTCGAAATCAGCAAAGTCGGACAACACATAGACAAGAATGACTTACAACCCGGCGATCTGGTGTTCTACAACACATTGAGACGCGGCTTCTCTCACGTTGGCATTTATTTGGGTGATAGCAAATTCATCCATTCTCCATCTGCTGGCGGTCAAGTACGGATTGAAAGCATGGATGTCGGCTACTGGAAAAAACGCTTCAATGGCGGTCGCCGCATCAGTGATCCAGAAATAAAGTAGGCTTACTATGCACCCATAAAAAAACGCACTACATCGTGCGTTTTTTTATGGGTGCAATATTCTTTATGGGTACATTGCTCTCATTGTTCGCGCCTGATTTTCAGCTTGCGTTTTATCTCCGGCATCAAAGCCATGGTCGCTTGCTCGCCCGCGAGCACAGCCAGATTTCGGCCATTGAAGTCATTACCTTTCATCATGCCCAGGCTGGGACGAATCACAATGTCTGCTTCCTTCAGCTCATAGCGATTGATGGTCTGCCCCATGATGGCAAAGGTTTGCAGCACGACGTCGACAGAACTGGATGCCAGTTGGACATCGGGCTGAGTCGATATATTGACCGCAATGATGAAGTCTGCGCCTAACTCCTTTGCGAAATGCACCGGCACCGGCGCCACCAAACCACCGTCGACATACAGCCGTTCACCTATCTTTACGGGCTGAAAAATTCCTGGCACCGCTGAAGACGCACGCACAGCGAGTCCCGCATTTCCACGTTGAAACAGAATCGCCTGGCCACTATTCAAATCCGTCGCAACTGCAGCGAACGGCATTTTCATTTTTTCGATAGCGATATTGCGTACTGACTTATTGACGTAATTTTGCAGCGCATCACCTTTCAACACGCCGCTCGATTTGGAAAAGAACGGCACCGACCAATCAGAGATGGTCGCCTCGTCCATTTCCAACGCCATTTTATGCAAGGCAAAGCCGTTGTTGCCGGCCGCATATAAAGCCCCCACCAGACTGCCAGCGCTCGTGCCCACCACCAAATCAGGCACGATACCTTGCGATTCGAGCGCCTTGATTACACCAATATGCGCAAAGCCACGCGCCGCACCGCCACCAAGTACCAGAGCAACCTTGATTGGTGCGACTGTTTTGCCTGGAAGAACAGGCTGCACGACAGGATCGGATTTGAACGGAGAAAGCGAGGTGCAGGCAGACAGCAACAGAATGCCAGCAACGGCAAATAGGGAAGAAATACGAGAATCCAAACGCATGGTTATTCAATTTTTTGCAAAGAACGAAGCGTACCTGTTTTTGGCCATCCGCGTTTTCAGTCACCCAACATTGAGAATGGTTCCTATTTAATATAAATCTGGCTATAATTTAACGCTATTCTCACAAACCAAAAAGGAAAGTCCATGAGACCAGGTATCGCCATTGCTTTAACCGCATTCCTTATGACTTCATCGGTGTCTTTGGTGCATGCACAGGAAAAAGTTCTGAACTTGTATTCCGCTCGCCATTACCAGACCGATGAAGTTCTCTACGCCAACTTCACCAAACAAACCGGCATCAAAATCAACCGCATTGAAGCAGATGACAATGCCTTGTTTGAACGGATTAAAAATGAAGGTAAAAACAGTCCTGCCGACGTCATCGTCATGGTCGATGCAGCCCGCATCTGGCGCGCAGAAATTGAAGGTTTCTTTCAGCCCGTGCAGTCAAAAATTCTGAATACGCGTGTCCCAGCCAATTTGCGTGGCAAGGACGATGGTCAGGGACCGGAATGGTTCGGTTTCTCTACACGTGCACGCGTGATTGTGTACAACAAGGAGAAGGTCAATCCTGCCGACGTCGCAAGCTATGAATCGCTGGCTAATCCGGTCAACAAAGGCAAGGTCTGCACTCGCTCCGGTTCACATCCCTACAACCTGTCATTGATCGGCTCAATGATCGAGCGCAATGGTGAAAAAGCGACTGAGCAATGGGCCCAAGGCATGGTTGCGAATTTTGCCCGCCCACCGCGCGGCGGCGACACTGACCAAATCAAGGGTGTGGCTTCCGGCGAGTGCGGCGTAGCGATCGCCAACTCTTATTACTATGCTCGCCTGCTGCGCTCCACCAAGCCTGAAGATATTGCAGCGATGAAAAACGTTGGCTTCATCTGGCCGAACGCCAAAACCACCGGCACGCATTTCAACATCGCAGGTGGTGGCGTCGCTAAAAATGCCCCGCACCGTGAAGCAGCTGTGAAATTCCTCGAGTAATAATGAATGGCCAGCGGTGCAATCCGTCAAAGTCAAAAACCCTGCGCTGGAATCCCTGGGGAAATTCAAGATGGAAAACGTCTCGATCGCCTCAATAGGTAAAAACCAGATTGCTGCGCAACGTATTCTGGATCGTGTCGGTTATAAATAAGTTGAAGGAAATTTGCCTGTAATCAGAGGCAGGTAAGCAGTAAGTACAGCAATACAAAAAAAAAAGCAGCCAGTAATCGCAAACTATCGCGATTACTGGCTGCTTTTTTTTCAGATTAAAATTAGTAAAAACGGCTTGCCGGTCTCAGTCCAGACAAAGTTTTAATGCATCGTCCCAATTCGGTAGACTGCAAAACGTTTGCATGAAACGCTCCGAAGACAATACCGAATTCGCCGGACGCTTGGCAGGCAACGGATAATCATGCGTTGTGATCGGCGTGACCTGCGGTTTCTTCAAGGTAGTTGGATGCGCAATGATCGCCTGCGTGAAACCATGCCAGCTGGTTTTCCCCTGAGCACTTACATGATACAAGCCTGTATGCTTTTCCCATGCAGCATAATTGAGGTCAGCGTAAGGCATACCCGACTGCAATCGCGTCAGCGCATGAGCCGTTACCTCGGCAAGCGTACGGCTCCAGGTCGGCGCGCCAAACTGATCGGCAACAATGCGCAACTCTTCGCGTTGCTGCGCCAGCCGCTGCACTGTCAGCAGGAAATTCTTCCCGCGCAAACCGTAAATCCAGCTGGTGCGCAAAATCAGATGCGGAATGCCTGCAGCCTTGATCGCCTGTTCGCCTGCAAGCTTGCTACGGCCATAGACACTTTGTGGATTCGGGAAATCGGTTTCGGAATAACTTCCTGACTTGTCGCCGTCGAAAACGTAATCCGTGGAATAGTGAATCATCGCCGCGCCCAGCTTCCTCGCTTCGTCCGCCATCACGGCGGGCGCCTCAGCATTGATACGCATCGCTACATCATTGATGATGAGCTGTGGCTGGACGGTACGCATCACATCGCGAATCTGATCAAGGTCGGTCAAATCCATTTGCTGACGATCAAGAGCCACGACATCGCCCAAACCTTGCAGCGTGCGTTCCAGCTCATAACCGAGCTGCCCGGTTTTACCTGTCAGCAGTATCTTCAAGCGAAGACCTCAGCATCTGCCAGCAGCAGCCCCTTTTTATCCTTGTCAGACAAAACTGGAATCGTATCGAACGGCCATACTATACCAATCGCAGGATCATCCCAGGCGATGCAGCGCTCATATTCGGGCGCCCAATAGTCGGTCGTCTTGTACAAGAACTCGGCGCTATCGCTGGTCACGACGAAGCCATGTGCAAAGCCTTCTGGTATCCACATTTGCTTTTTATTTTCAGCTGAAAGAACGGCACCTACCCACTGCCCGAAAGTGGCCGAATGCTTGCGAAGATCGACGGCGACATCAAATACTTCTCCGGCAATCACGCGCACAAGTTTTCCTTGTGGCTGACGTATCTGGTAATGCAAGCCACGCAAAACACCCCGCGCTGATTTGGAATGATTGTCCTGCACGAAGCTAACGTTCTTTCCTGTCACGCCAACAAACTGTTTTTCATTGAAGCTTTCGAAGAAAAACCCTCTGTCGTCGCCAAATACCTTTGGTTCAATCAGCAAGACATCAGTAATCGCGGTCTTTGTAATATTCATACTCAAAATACTTTATCGTTAAGAATGCGCAACAAGTAACGACCGTAGCCATTTTTCTTCAGCGGCTCGGCCAGCTGTTCCAGTTTCGTGGCATCGATGTAGCCTTTGCGAAAAGCAATCTCTTCTGGACAGGCAACCTTGAGGCCTTGGCGATTTTCTATCGTCGCAATGAACTGGCCAGCTTCAAGCAAGGATTCATGAGTGCCCGTATCCAGCCACGCCATGCCGCGCCCCATCAATTCGACATTCAGTTCGCCCTTGGCCAGATACGCGCGATTAACGTCGGTGATCTCCAGTTCGCCACGTGCCGAAGGCTGAATCGAGGCAGCTATATCGCACACCTGATTGTCGTAGAAATACAGACCGGTTACTGCGTAATTAGATTTCGGCACCAGTGGTTTTTCTTCGATGCTGACCGCACGACGTTCCTTGTCAAACTCAATCACGCCGTAACGTTCAGGATCTTGCACGTGATATGCAAATACTGTCGATCCAGTCGTCCGTTCAGACGCTTGCTGCAACTGCTGGTCAAACGCATGACCGTAATAAATGTTGTCGCCCAAAATTAATGCAGACGGGCCGTTGTCGATAAAATCGCGACCAATAATAAATGCCTGCGCCAAGCCATCCGGCGAAGGCTGCACCGCATAGGTAAGATTGATGCCCCACTGACCGCCGTCGCCGAGTAACTCCTGAAAACGCGGCGTATCTTGTGGTGTGGAAATCAACAAAATATCGCGTATGCCAGCCAACATCAGCGTGGTCAGCGGATAGTAAATCATCGGTTTGTCATAAACCGGCAGCAATTGTTTGGACACAGCGAGGGTGACTGGATACAGGCGCGTGCCGGAACCGCCAGCGAGGATAATCCCTTTACGTGCAATCTGATTAAACTGAAATGTCATATGGCCTGTGTATCCGTAGCAGTGTCGCGTTGCTTGTAATTTTTTTCTAGCCACTTCAGGTATGCACCGGATTGCACATCTTCTACCCATTCCTGATTGTCGAGATACCACTGCAGGGTTTTCATGATACCGCTGTCGAAGGTTTCGGCAGGCTTCCAGCCAAGCTCACGTTCTATCTTGCGTGCATCAATTGCATAGCGACGATCATGCCCGGGTCGATCAGCAACATAGGTAATCTGATTGCGATAACTAACGCCGGTGGCGTTAGGCTTTAAAGCATCCAGCATATCGCAAAGGGTATGCACCACATCCAGATTCGCCTTTTCGTTCCAGCCGCCGATATTGTAGGTTTCTCCCGGCTTGCCAGCTTGTAGCACGCGACGGATCGCTGTGCAGTGATCGCCAACATACAACCAGTCGCGAATCTGCTGTCCGTCGCCATAAATAGGGAGCGATTTTCCCGCCAGCGCATTGGCGATAATGAGTGGAATCCGTCGGCAAGCCATACGTGTGATGATAGGAACGCACCAGATGATCGGACGCTGCTTTCGATGCCGAATAAGGACTGTTAGGCGCATAGGCAGTCGCCTCGGAAAACGGTGCATCATCAGGACCGAGGGTACCGTACACTTCATCGGTGGAAACGTGCAGGAAACGAAATTTTTCTTTATCTGCAGTTGCCAGTTGTGCCCAGTAAGTGCGTGCCGCTTCCAGCAGGCTGAAAGTACCATTAATATTGGTGCGCACGAACTCTGCAGGGCCATGGATGGAACGATCGACATGACTTTCTGCAGCAAAATGCACGATCGCAGTCGGTTTGTATGTGCTGAGCAATTCCTGCATTTTGTCGCTGTCGCAGATATCTGCATGCACAAATACATGTCGCGTGTCGTCACGCAACGAAGCCAGATTATTCAGGTTGCCAGCATAGGTCAGCTTATCGACATTCACCACCGGCTCATCGCTCTGCGCCAACCACTCGAGCACAAAATTCGAACCGATAAAACCAGCGCCGCCCGTCACTAAAATCATTCCATTTCCTATTTACGACTAAACATACGGAGCACTACGGACTCACCTGTCGCAATCCAGGCTTGACCGTATCCGATTCCAATTGCTGAGACAGGCAGTCACCAGCACCTGAAGCGCCGTTCTTTTCCAGCCAAAGCAAGTCTTCGATTCCGCATTGCGGAGTATATTCACTCACGATCCGCTGCAACATGGCGCGTACTTGCGCATAATCAAACTGTTCACAAGCCTGCTGCAGCTCCAACAGCAAAGTCTGCAACTCAGTCCATGGAATTTCGTTTTCCTGTGCGCGCATGATCAAGGGATGCTGCGTGCCTTCTACGTTAGAGCCGATCAATAACTCTTCATACAATTTTTCGCCGGGGCGAAGGCCGACATGTCTGATCTCGATCGCATCGCTGGAGTCATTGGATGCGCTACGCACTTCAAGACCGCTGAGATGTACCATGCGCGTGGCAAGATCAAGAATCTTGACCGGCTCGCCCATATCCAACACGAATACATCGCCACCCTCTCCCATTGCACCTGCCTGCAATACCAGTTGCGCCGCTTCTGGAATCGTCATGAAGTAACGGGTAATTTCCGGATGCGTAAGTGTGATCGGGCCACCTGCCATGATTTGCTTGCGAAACAGTGGCACCACGGAACCCGATGACCCCAAGACATTCCCAAAGCGCACCATGCAAAACCGTGTATGGCTCTGCGCCCGTGACAGTCCCTGCAAAATCAGTTCCGACAAACGCTTGGTCGTTCCCATCACATTGGTCGGACGTACCGCCTTGTCGGTAGAAATCAGCACAAAACAGGTGACTTTCGCAGCAATCGCAGCTTGCGCCAACATCATGGTGCCGAACGCGTTATTACGTATGCCTTGAATAGGATTGTGCTCAACCAGCGGAACATGTTTGTACGCTGC